>ERZ506925.29-NODE-29-length-134594-cov-9.10635_pt1 | contig 134594 bp, 120 predicted proteins | sample MGYA00513973_ERZ506925 | MGnify/ENA metagenome assembly ERZ506925
AAATTCTTACCTATGTCTCTTTTTTTTATGCTCAAGAAAAAAAGGCGTTGGTTTCTACCAACACCAAAATTTATAGAACCTCTTTTTTCTGCATTTGTTCTTTGATGATGGTCAAAGCCTTGGGCGGAACTAAATGCTTATCGCCGCTGTAGGTGATGACGGTAACGAAGGCCATCGGCATCTTTTTCTTTTCAAAGTCCTTGATGCTTTTATACCGCACGACTTTGCCGCGGTTGATAAAGGCGCTGTTGCTGTAATAGAACTTGTACTGGATGTTGGCCATGAAGAATTCCGCCAGAAACAAAAAGAAGATCAGAACGCCCAGCGCGACGGTCGTGTAATCCTGAATGGTATATCCGTAAATTCCGGAAAGTACACCCAGAATCGACAGGACGATATAGGCGATTTTCGGCCCTTTGGAAAAATCCATGCACTGATATTTGGAACTGATTCCCCCCGCCGCGGCGATCGCTTCGCGCGCGTCCTTTAATTCTTTCATTCGCGAGGCGAAGATCAACACCGCCACCACGGTTATAAACGCTACAATCCACATGCTTTTCTCACTCCTCAATTTATTGCTTTCTGTTTTTCCTTTCCATTATAACAAAAATCCAGGAAAAAACGAGGAAAAATGCAGAATTGTCGCGCATCGGTTATGATTCGTGGGAAGAGGGAGGGAAAGAAAACCGGATCAGTTGAAGGCTGGCCGCTGATTTGAAGGCTGTCATGAATCTGAGATAGTCTCGAGGGTTTTCAAGACGTGCTGTTCTGGGTGTCGTCACCGCTTGAAATACGTTGAGCAACAGTTTCTCAGGTTTTCCCTCGGTTTCCGCTTCACAAACCCGCATCGCTTTGATTCTATTGTCCGCTTGAACTGACTTGGAAAAAATAAAAGTCATTCTACCCCAGCGGATATCCGCGGCTCAACAAAATCCTGCATGATTGATATTGTATAAAAGGGGAAATAACTCCCCCATGGGAAAATGATGAACCATTATCCGCAAAGTGAAAAGAACGTTTATGGGATGCTTAACGTTCTCTTTCGAAATAAGCTTCAATTTTGCGTGTATTCTTTTTGAATGTTGAAAAAGGTCGGACATCACAGATTTCAATAATGGAGAAGGACATGGCCGGGTTCCATAAAGCGAAATGAAAAGGAAAGGACAGACGAATTAAGTTCGGCTTGTTCAGCGGTGGTTAGAGCCGGAATTTTTCCGTTTCTGAACCGTATAAAATAAACAAATGGCAACGTTGAATCAGAATTGACAGAGAGCCTGATCTCGCTGTTTCTGATCGGTGACGCTGCTTAGAACCCGATTCCGCAGCGGCTTTTCCAAGTTCAAGTGTCTTGAACAGTCCCATTGTTTTTTTACGAAGGGGCATGCGGTTTCAGCAGCGCTTTTGGATTCTGGTCGAATTTTGAATGACGAATACAGGGAATTTTGTTATAATGAAACGCAAGAGGTGAAGAACATGGAAGAAATGAGAGCGAAACTGTGTCGGATCGCCGATTTGCCGCAGTCGGGGAAGCCGGTCGTTTCGATTAATATCAAGCCGTATGTTTCGATCATCGTCTGCATTCTGGTCGGAATTTTGATGATCGCCGCGCAGTTTGTCTGGATTGTAGGCGCCATTCTGATCATTGTGGCACTGCTGGTTTTATGGAAAACGCCGGATTACACCGTGCTGGAAGCCTATCCTGATTATTTTGTGGTTTATACCCGGGGCGACGAGGAGTTTTGTCAGATGGTGCGCTGGGATGAGGTACAGGAATGGGTGTTCCGCCAGGGCAAGGCCGGCATGGATATGCTGGTGATTCGCGTCAGTGAAGAAGAATTTGTATTCATCAACGCGTACAGCAGTACGAAACTGGTGCATTGCTTTAATAAGTTTATTCCGGATAAGGAAGCGCATCGGCAGCAGCAAGCGAAGATGAAGAACTCGCCATTCAAGTGGCCAAAGAAGTGGGGCAGAAAGTAATAAACGGACGCTCGCGCAAGCGCGTTCGCTGGAGGTTATTATGAATATTGATGATTTGATTATTAAATATGGTCTGACGATCGGCCGCCGGTTTACCCGCAAGGAGAAGAATTTCTTCTGCAACGAGATCGGCAAGGATTTCCAGGCGCTGGGCTATTCCGTGCGCGGGGCGATCGGAAAGAAAAAAAGAACCAGGGGGATGAATTTGATGATCGGCAACGTCGGCAAGGCGAAGACGATCTTCGTCGCGCATTACGACACGCTCAATCACGATTTCGGCAATCCGATCCGCTATTTTCCGCTGGATGGCAACGCCAGCTTTTCTTCCTCGTTTCTGCCGATGAACACGCCGGCGATCTTAAGCATGGTGCTGGGGCTGATCCTGCTTCTGGGATTGGGACGGAAGATCAATTTTAAGGATAATCTGGCGATGTCCGTGTTAATTCTCGGCGTTTTAATCGCGCTGGTCGTCGTTTCGTTTATGATGACGTTTCGGATCGGCAATAAAGTCAATCTGAATCGGAATACTTCCGGAGTCATTGCCGCGTATCTGATCGCTCAGCAGCTGCCGGAAAAGCTGCGGGATAAAGTGGCTTTTGTGCTGACCGACGGCGGCAACGGCACGCATGTCGGAGATTATATGCTGCGCGACGCGCTGCCCAATACGATTAAGGACCGCAATGTGATCATTCTGGACTGCGTCGGCAAAGGCCCGCGCTTGGGTATCGGCTATTTTGAAGCCAGCAAGACCAACGCTGAAAAGCTGGAAGCGATCGTCAAGGCGAAAGATCCGGAAGCGAAGCTGCACACGAGCCTGGTCGATGAGGATCATGTAAAGTATACGTCGTTGTCCTTCTATGAAAAGGGCATGATCGTCTGCCGCGGCAAAAACCTCAACGGCTCGCTGATCGTTGAGAACACCGCGACCAATCATGACGACGAGGTCGAACGGGAAAAAATTGAAGCGCTGGCGGCGGATTTGACGGAGCTGGCCAAACAGATTTCATAACAGGAGCAATCCTGTTTTTTTTTATATTCAAGTTCTAAAACCAAAGGCTGCGGAATAGACTGAAATAATGCTTAACTTTCTTTGGAAAACAAATCATTTTATGAAACATGGGGAGAAAATGTGAAAGTTTGCAAAGAAAAAAAACGGGATTAACCGTTCGAAAAATTAGCGAAATTAATTGCTAATAAAGCTTGTATACAGGGCTTTTTCATGAATTTTAACACGTGTTTAATACAGAAAATGAACCATCAAATTTTGTGAAAATTTCTTTGAATTATGTGAAAAATATGTGTTGAGGGTTTACAAATCCCATTTTCTAGTGTATCATTTAATCATCGAGAAAACGGTTACATCTGGTCTGTGAAATCGCGTAAGAAGCCACGCGGATCTCAGCCCGGCTGAAATGGTTTTCGAGGATCCGGGCAACCGGAAAAAACCAAAGACACAAAAGGTTAGAAAGGGAGGACTATTTATGTCTGGAGGGTTGAGTATTATCCAAATCCTGCTGATCACAGCATGGGCATTTTGGAGCATCGTCGATAGTTTGTCTTGGAACATCGGTTTCAACAACTGTATTCTTGCATGCTTATTCACCGGCGTTGTTGTAGGCGATATGAAATATGGCCTGATCGTTGGTGGTACGTTACAGATGACTCAGTTAGGCGCTGGCACATACGGAGGTGCTTCGATTCCGAACATCACTTCTTCCGGTATGATCGCGACAGCGTTAGGCGCTGCTTCCGGCGCTGACCCGATTGCAATGGCTTCTTCAATCGGTATCGCATTAGCTGCATTATTCACACAGTTGGACATCCTGGCTCGTTTCTCCAACACTGCATTCCAGCACATCGCTGACAAGTATGTTGAAGAAGACAACACAAAGGGTATCGCGCTGATGAACACATTAGGCATCATTCCTTGGGGCCTGTCCCGCGGATTGCCTGTTCTGTTACTGCTGGTTGCTGGCCAGGGCGTCGTTGACACTCTGATCAAGATCATTCCGGCATTCATCATGAACGGCTTCAAGTTCGCTGGTGGATTGCTGCCAGTCGTTGGTTTCGCAATCTTGATGCGTTACCTGCCAGTTCTGAAGAAGCCGCAGTTCATTATCCTGGGCTTCGTATTAGCCGCTTATATCAATATGCCGATTCTGGGTATTGCCTTGATCGGTACAGCCGCAGCTTTGATCACTTATCAGAATGCTACTGCTAAGTTAGCTGCAGGCGCTGCACAGGGAGGCGACGACGATTATGACGAATAGTAAGAAGTTCACTAAGAAGGAATTAAGAAGTCTGAATCTGCGCTGGATCTGGAACTCTCAGATCGGCTGGAACTATGAACGTATGCAGGGCTTGGGCTACCTGACCACTATGCTGCCGGTTATCGACAAGCTGTATGGCGATCGTCCTGAGCTGAAGCAGAAGGCGTTGAGAACACATTCCGTATTCTTCAACACACAGCCTGCAATGGGTGATATCATTGTTGGTATGAATATCGCTATCGAAGAACAGACAGCTGAAACTGGTTCTGGTCTGGACGTCGCCGCTTCGATTAAGACAGCGTTGATGGGACCATTCGCTGGTATCGGTGATACAATCTTCGGTATGATCGCTGGTGCGGTTTTCGGATCTATCGCAGCGACAATGGCTCTGGAAGGCAATGCTTTAGGTATCGCAATTTGGGAAATCTGGATGGTTGCCGTCCTGTTATTCCGTACAAAGATGTTTGACATGGGCTACGAACAAGGCGTTAAGCTGGTTACTTCCCTGTCCGGCACAATGAATGCTCTGACGGAAGCTGCTTCTGTCCTGGGCCTGACGGTTGTCGGCGGCATGATCGCGCTGAACGTTAAGTTCCCTCTGGCTACTCTGAAAATGAGCTTAGGCATTGACCCTGAAACAGGCGAAGAAATGTTTAACGAATTCAACCTGCAGAAATATGCTGACAGCATCATGCCTGCATTGTTCCCTGCATTATTCGCAGCTCTGTGCTACTGGATGCTGGGCAAGAAGTGGATGAACTCCAACAAGTTGATTCTGGTTGTTGTCTTATTCGCTATCGTTCTGGCTTTCTTCGGAGTTCTGGCTTAATATCAAAACTCTCAAAAGTGGTGTCTTCGGACATCACTTTTATTTTGGCCGGGTACGGGAACTTTAATCCATTCCAGTTAAAATGATAAAAGGAATCCCTGTTAACGGAATCTTAACAATTCTGTTGAGCAGGGTTCCGATTTTTCCTTTATAATAGGCTTGCTTATATGAGGAAAGGGTTATTGCATAAGTATGGAACTTAGTTTTGTAATCGCCTTGATGGGCGGTTTGGCATTATTTCTTTACGGGATGAAGATGATGAGCGACGGCTTGGAACTGTGCGCCGGGGACCGGCTGCAGTCAATTTTGGAACGCCTGACTTCAAACCGGTTGATGGGGGTCGTTGTCGGGGCGTTGATCACGGCTTTAATTCAAAGCTCCAGTGCAACGACGGTGATGACGGTTGGTTTTGTCAACGCAGGGTTAATGACGCTGCCGCAGGCAGTCGGCGTGATCATGGGGGCAAATATTGGAACGACGATCACCGGACAGCTGATCGCTCTGGATATCGGAGCGGCGGCTCCGGCGATTGCCCTGGTCGGGGTGGTTATGGTTGTCTTCCTGAAAAAAGAAAAGACCAACGCGGTCGGGATGATTGTCGGCGGTCTCGGTATCCTGTTTATTGGCATGGGGATGATGAGCGATGCCATGGCGCCGCTGCGGAACGATCCGACGTTCCTGTCGTTAATTACCGCGTTTAATAATCCGATCATTGCGGTTCTGACCGGCGCGCTTTTTACGGCGATCATCCAAAGCTCCAGCGCTTCCATCGGCATCTTACAGACACTGGCCAACAATGGCCTGATTACGCTGCAGCACTCCGTCTTTATTCTGTTCGGGATGAACATTGGAACATGCATCACGGCGGTGCTCTCGTCGTTAAGCTCCAGCCGGAACGCGAAGCGGGTTGCCTTGGTTCATCTGTTATTCAACATCGGCGGGGCGCTGTTGTTCTCCGTTGCGGTGCTGGCGCTGCCGCTGACCGCATGGATCGGGCAGTGGACGCCGGCCAATCCGGCGGCGCAGATCGCAAACTTTCACACGCTGTTCAACGTTGTAACTACCCTGGTTCTGCTTCCGCTGGGGAATGGTTTGGCCGCTTTGTCGATGAAGCTTTTGCCGCAGGAGAAAGAAACGCCGGCGCCGGCGATTGAAATCACGCGCATCCCGGAGCAGCGCCTGGGCAATGTGACGATTTCGCTGCATGAGATCAGCGAACTGCTGAACCGGATGTATACTCTAGTGCAGTCCAGCTTGGATGAAGCCTTTCGCGGTTTGACGACACTGGAATGGGATAAAGAGAAGATTCTGGCGCAGGAAAGCGAGATCGACGCAATGCACCGTAAGATTATTGACGCTATTCCCTATGTGGCGACAGCCCGGATGAACGTTGAGGACTCCCGACGGTTAAACGTTTTGTTTAAAATCAACAGCGATTTGGAGCGGATGGGCGATCATGTTGTCAATTTATCGGAACATGCCTCCCAAATTCTGAAAGAGAAACAGAAGATGACCCCGGAAGCACATCAGGAGCTGGCGGATTTGCGGCTGATTCTGGATCAGACGGCGGCGCTGCTGCCGGCGATTGAGGAATATCATCGGACAGAGACGCTGCAGCATATTGATCAGCTGGAGGAACAGATGGACCAGTATTGTGAGAAAAGCCGTCAGGATCAGATTAAAAGGCTGCGCAGCCAACAGATCGACGGTTCGCTGTGCGTCGTCTTCAGCGAAGTGCTGACCGATCTGGAACGAATTCACGACCATTATCACAACCTCGCGCAACAGCTCTATCATGAGGAACTGGCCGTTTCCTGATGATCTTTTCCGGAGGATATCAGAAATCTGAAGCATAAGAAAAGGCGGAAATTTTCCGCCTTCTTTGTTTAAGGATAAAGGGTAAATTAGTCTTCGTCCGAGCTCATGCTGGCCATGAACGCTTTGACGTCAACGATGCCTTCGCGTCCCTGGGCGATCAGGCTGTCAACCGCTTCGCCTTCCGACAGAATCGCTGTCAGAACCATCGGGAAGTTCATGCCGGCGATGAAATGGAATTTTGGATTCGTCGCGAATTCAACAAATGTTGTGTTGCATGGGGAACCGCCGAACAGATCCGCAAAGACCAGAACTTCGTCGTACTTGTCCAACTCCGGCTTCAGCGCGTTCAGTTTTTCCTTGAACTGTTCCGGGCCATCCGTTGGCAGCAGGCAGCAGGAATACAGATTTGTAACTTCGCCCGCGATCATTTTCAGAGAACCTTTGAAAGCTTCTGCATACTGACCATGGCTAATTAATAAAATACCTCTCATGAATAATTTCCTCCTTAAGTTACATTTTTATTTTATCATAAACTACGTTAATTTAATAGAATTTTAAATATAGAAAAGGGTCGAGTATGTTAAAATAACAGTAAGGGAGATCACACCATGAAATTTAAATTTAAAGAACAAACCAAAGAGAATATCCTGGCCCTGACTTGTTCGGGCATTTTACTATTGGGTTTTTATTTTCTGATCACAAAATTTCCGCAGCTTAAGGAATTTCTGGGCAATATCCTCGGCATTCTGCTTCCGTTTATCCTCGGCTTTGCGTTGGCGTTTTTATTGGCGCCGGTAACGGCCCGAGTGGAAAAGAAATGGCTGGCAAAATCAAAAATGAAACCGGCAAGCAAGCGTAAAATCGGCGTTGCGGCGGCGATCATTTTCCTGTTCATCGTACTCATCAGCTTTATGGCGATTTTAATTCCGCAGCTGTTGGAAAGCGTTATGACCTTGTCGACGCAACTCAGTGATTATCTGGGCAAAGCCAATACGCTGCTGAACGAAATTACGGAAGGTTTGGGCTTTAAAACCGGCTGGCTGGAAATCCTATTTAATTCCAGCGAAGCGCTGCTGGAATCCATGCTGGGAATGGCTAAGGATTACGTGCCGAAGATCTTGAATTATTCCTGGCTGTTTGTCCGCCAGACGTTCAATTTCTTTATCGCGGTGATTATCGCAGTCTATATCCTGTTGGAAAAAGAACGATTTACAGAACAGTTTAAAAAGCTGGCTTATGCGATTCTGCCAAAAAACCGGGTGGAGTCGCTGATTCAGCTGAGCCGGCTGACGTCGCGGATGTTCAACAGCTTCATCATTGGGAAAATGATTGATTCGCTGATCATCGGCTTGATCTGCTTCATCGGCATGTTGATCATGCGGCTGCCGTTTGCGGTGCTGATCAGCTTTATCGTTGGTCTGACGAACATGATTCCGGTGTTTGGCCCGTTTATCGGCGCGGTGCCGGGCATCTTTATCCTGTTTATCGTCGATCCGATTTACTCGCTGATCTTCGCGGTCTTCGTCCTGCTTCTGCAGCAGTTTGACGGCAATATCCTCGGCCCGATGATTCTGGGCGATCAGCTGGGCCTGCCAAGCTTGTGGGTCATGTTTTCGATTATCGTCGGCGGCGGGATGTTCGGCATTCTCGGCATGTTTCTGGGCGTGCCGGTGTTTGCGGTTCTCTATGTCGTCGTCCGCGGATTTGTCAGCAGCCGGCTGAAAGAAAAGAATATCCGATCGGACGATATGCTTTAACGGGCGTTTCGCCCGTTTTTTTTGAGGAACGACGCAGCATCTGGTGCGGCAAGAACTATATAAGGACTATATAAAGAAAAGGGATCCAATCCGGATCCCTGGAACGAGTTAATTGCTGTGAAATAAGATATCTTCGTAGGTTGGCAATGTGTATTGTTTTTTATCAAAAACTGTTTCATGCTCGTCAATCGCGCTGCGAAGCTGCTGCATCAGCGGAGCAGCTTCATAATAGAAGCGAATGCCGCGCTCATGATAGTCGCCGACGCCGTCGATCTCTTTCAGTTTGCTTTCGAGACGTTCAGCGCCTTTATCCATTCGGTCCATCAGTTCATTTAAGTGGGCCAGCTGCTTTCTGAAATAGGAAGCCGGCTGATCCAGCGCCCGCAGTGTCGAAGCCAGCGACTGGATTTCCCGGGTGACAAGCGGCAGGATTTCCGTACGCGTCATGTCAATCAGAACCTTGGCTTCAATCTCGGAAATCTTCACATACTGCTCGTTCATAATCTCGCTGCGGGCGCTCAGTTCCTTTTCCGTAAAGATGTGATTGCGCGTAAACAGCTCGACAGTTTTCGGTGAGGTCAGGGCGCTGACCGATTCGATAAACGATGGAATATTTGGCAATCCGCGGCGTTTGGCTTCGGCGACCCACTCTTGGGAATAACCGTCGCCGGAGAACAGAATCCGTTCGTGATCTTTTAAAATCTGCGTACAAATTTCCAGGGCGCGGGCGCGGATGTCCTGCTTGTATTTTAAATCCGAAAGCTGCCCGGCGATTTCGTTGAGCACATCGGCAGTGATTGTATTGAGCACGACGTTGGCAAACGAGGCAGACAGGGATGAACCCAGCATCCGGAACTCAAATTTATTGCCGGTGAAGGCCAGCGGCGAAGTCCGGTTGCGGTCCGTGTTGTCCTTGGGAATATATGAAAGACCGCTGATCGGCGTAAATGAACTGTCCTGTTGATCCTCGATCGTTTGCCCCGCACCCTTCAGGGAGTTTAGGACGTTTTCGATGTAACTGCCCAAATAGATTGAAATGATTGCCGGCGGAGCTTCATTGGCGCCTAAACGGTGGTCGTTGCCGGCGCCGGAGGATGACATCCGAAGCAGCTCGGCATGTTGATCGACAGCTTTGATAAATGCGCAGACAAACACCAGGAAGCGGATGTTTTCAGCCGGCTTATCCCCCGGTTCAAATAAGTTCTGGCGATCGTCGGTGACTAATGACCAGTTGTTGTGCTTGCCCGAGCCGTTGATCCCGGCAAACGGTTTTTCATGAAGCAGGCAGGCGAAGCCATGCTTATCTGCGGTTTTGCGCAATACGTCCATTGTCAGCTGATTCTGATCCACCGCAATGTTGACGTTGCTGAAGATCGGTGCAATTTCAAACTGGCATGGCGCGACTTCGTTGTGTTCAGTTTTGGCGTAAATCCCCAATTTCCACAGTTCCTGATTGACCTCTTTCATAAAAGCGGCGACGCGGAACGGAATACTTCCGAAGTAATGATCTTCCAGCTCCTGTCCTTTGGCCGGCATTGCACCAAACAGCGTCCGTCCGGTCAGCACCAGATCCTGGCGCCGCTCAAAATAACGTTTGTCAATCAAAAAGTATTCCTGTTCCAGACCAACCATCGGAATGACACGTTTTACATCTTTATCCCCGAAGATATTGACAATCCGGGTGGCCGCGGCGCTGATCGCCTCAATGGATTTCAATAACGGCGCTTTTTTATCAAGCGATTCGCCGTTATAGGAAACAAAGACGGTTGGAATACACAGCACGTTGTCACGGATAAAGGCTGGCGAGGTGCAGTCCCAATACGTGTAGCCGCGGGCTTCAAAGGTCGCGCGCAGACCACCGCTGGGAAAGCTGGATGCGTCCGGTTCGCCTTTGATCAGCGACTTGCCCGAAAAACGAACTAACGGCTGACCATTTTCATCCGGTTCGATAAAGGAATCGTGTTTTTCTGCGGTAGAGCCGGTCATCGGCTGGAACCAATGCGTAAAGTGCGTGGCGCCGTTTTCCTGTGCCCAGCGCTTCATCGCATGCGCAATCGCGTCGGCGGTATTGCGGTCCAGGGAATCTTCTTTGGCGACGGTTTCTTTCCAACGCTTGTAGATCGGATACGGAAGCCGCTCCTGCATCAGCGTTTCATCAAACAGCAGGCAGCCAAATTCGTCAAACGGATCTGTGATTTTCATAACTCATCCTCCTGAAAACATGGTTTAATTTTATTCCAAATTTGATCGGAGTCAATAAAAATGTTAAAAAAATCATAAAAATGAAGAAAAAAATCAAAGAATGTCGGACATGATTGAAAAAAAAAGGGGGAAATTGAGAAAAAAACGCAGTCACATAGAAAAAGCTCGATTTTAAAGCGGAGGTCTGATTGACCCAGCCGGACATGGGCATACTGGACAATAGAAATAGGATAAGGAGGAAGCTTATGTTAAAAAAATGCGAGGTCTGCGGCTTGATTCTGGACTCGGAATTCATTCGGGACGATTGTCCGAAATGTCATGCGGACGCTTCGCGCTTCCGCACGCTGCCTCATGAGGAAACGGAAAAGATCACCCGCAGCCATTTGACCAACAGTCTGCTTACGGAATTGGCGGCCGTCGCTGAGCATCAGGTGCGCTTAGCAGAAAAAGGCATCGCCGATCAGCTGGATCCCGGCTGTATTCAGACATTCGATCTGGCGTTAAGACAAGCGGTGCTGCTGCGGCAGATGATTCGTGCGGAAATTGCGATCCATGCCGGAAAGGAGAAATGGTAACATGGAATTAAAAGGATCAAAAACAGAACAAAATTTATGGACGGCGTTTGCCGGAGAAAGTCAGGCGCGGGTAAAGTACGCGTATTACGCCGATCAGGCACGCAAGGATGGCTATGGTCAGATCGCGGGCATTTTTGAGGAAACCTCAGCGAATGAAAACGCCCATGCCAAGCTGTGGTATAAGTTTTTGCATGGCGGCAAGATCCAGGAGACGCCGATCAATCTGAAGGATGCGGCCAATGGAGAAAACTACGAATGGACGGAAATGTACAGGGAATTCGCTGAAACCGCGAAACAGGAAGGGTTTACCGAAATCGCCCGGCTGATGAGCGAGATCGCCAAAATTGAAAAAGGACATGAGGAGCGGTATCTGGCGTTATTGGGCAACGTGGAAAACAAAACAGTCTTTGCAAAAGCGGAACCGATCGTCTGGAAATGCCGCAACTGCGGATATACGGTCACCACTCAGCAGGCGCCGAAGGTCTGTCCGGTCTGCTTTCATCCGCAGGCTTATTTTGAACAGGAAGTTAAGAATTATTAACATCGTTCAAATCTGACAAAAATCGGAATCCGTTTATAACCGGAAATCAAAGTGAACATGAATACGGGAAATCCCGAAGCCAGTTCACTTTTTTTATGCCCGGTACAAATAGATGAAAAAAGCAAGGTTTCAGCGACGCTGAATCACGGGGCAAAAGGAGCGAAAATGCCTGAAAAACCTGAATTCAGAATCAACGAGTTATAACCGAATATGGCAGTAATTGGAAACTCATCCTGTTATTATGACAAAAAGAAGGTGAAAAACATGAGCGAGGATAAATATGCGGAGTTCATTTCACAGCGGATTTTTGACGTATGTCACAAACGCGGGGATGTTTCATTGTATGAATTATCCAAAATCTCCGGGGTCAGTATGTCCACGATTCAGAACATTGTGCATTGCCACACAAAAAGTCCGGGATTGCAGACGATGCATCGGCTGGCTAACGGTTTGAGTATGACCATTTCAGAATTTCTTGATTGTTCGTCGATCAACGATTACGAATTCAGTGAAGAAGAAAATGGCGAAAACGGACTGAACGATTGTGAAATCATCAGCTGAATTTTTACGGAAACCTATCCGTTGTGCGGCAAGAGCGCAGGGAAGTCGGAAAAAATAAAAAATTCCCTTTGAACAGAGATTCAATCTTCAACACTGTGTTTTAAAATTCCAAGTTCAGCGCTTCCAAAAAACATTGATCCGCAGATTTTCTGTTTTCCCAATCAGCGTTATTTGGATGTACGCATCATTGCGAGTCTGAAAGTGAGGGGATGAGTCAAGACGATTATCAGCGATAAAGGCGGCGGGAATTTGTTAAAGTCCTGAATTCGCGGCTGGATGCCTGATTTTTCACAGTGAGGGGGGCGGGGTGGCCCTGGTTTCGTCGTTTTTCTTTTCGAAATTCGATCGGGAATGGCCAGGCTGAAGCACCTCGCTTTTCCTCTGCCGCTTCGAAAAAAGGAACGCACCAAATTTCAATCTTTCTCTATACTGATAGGGGAGGAGGCTGGGCTATGATCGAGTTAAAAACATTGGAAATCGAGGCGTATCGGTTCATGGATATCACGCTGTTTCTGCCGCGCTGGACCTGTCGGATGATCGTCTGTACAAAGGCGGTGCTGGTTGATGAAAGCTGGGACCTGAACGTTCTGGAAACAAAACAAATCGCAGCCTTTCAGGTGCTGAAACCGGGAAAAGACGGACTGTTAAACGGAAAAATTACAGCGATGACGTCAACCGCCGCCCGCTTGGGAATATATATAGGAATGAGCGGGAAGGAAGCGCTGCTGAAGGTGATGCATGAAAAAACGGAAACGGGATAGGAACCGGCGCTGGCTGGCGCTCGTCGTGATCGCCGCGGCGCTGGTTTGGCTGGGCAACCGGACGCTCAGTCAGATCAACGCGCTGCTTAAGCCGCATGTTGAGAAAGTCGCTGCCAGTGAAGTCCGCAATGCAGCCTCGTCCGTGATTAAGCGGGCGGTCGATTCGCTGAATTTGAAAACGGAAGATCTGATCCGGGTACAGCGGGATGGGCAGGGCAACATTACGGATATCGTTTATGATACGCAGCGGATGAATGAATTGATGAGCCTGTCGCTGGACGCCGCTCAGGAATCGCTGAATGCTGCGGAAGAAGGGGAAACGGACCCGCACACCCATCTTGTTTATTACGATAAGGGCATCATTTATTCTCTGCCGGTCGGGATGCTGACCGGATCGGTGCTGCTGGCAAACGTCGGACCTTCGATTGACATCCGGATGCGTGCCGTCAACAGTCTGGTTGGGCAGATCGACGCCGTGTCCACGGCCTATGGCATCAACAGCACCCTGTTGGAAATCGACTTGAAGATCAGCGTGGAGATGTTGGTGATCAGCCCGTTTCTGCTCGATCCCCAACAGATTGAAGTTAAGATTCCGCTGGTTATGCAAATTGTGCAGGGGCAGATTCCGCAGCTGATGGTCGGCCAGCTTGCCTGATTCGTTAAACGTCAGGGATATCTTGAAGGGGAGAAGCCAATAAAAAAACCGCATCTGCGGTTTTTTGCCTGTATCGCTGCAATTAGAAGAACAACGGCTCGGAAGGCGCCATGTGGACTTCCGTTACGCCGGGAACTTCATCGAGAAGAATCGCTTCGATCCCATCCTTCAGCGTCGCGTCTAACGACAGACATTCGGAACAGGCGCCCAGCATTTTAACGGTGACAATGCCGTCTTCCAGACTGACGAATTCCACGTCGCCGCCGTCGCGCTGAATATACGGACGGATCTTTTCAATAACATTTTTAACTTGAGTTTCCATGGTTTCCATAATTTATCACCTTATCTTATAAAATACATCAGCCCGGCGATGATTAAGCCGAGGATAATCCCGCCGAAGACTTCAATCCATTTGTGTCCCAGCACTTCCTTGACCTTGGTCAGATAAATCGGATCGTCCAGACGGGTCTGCGTCAGAATCTGGATATCCTTGATCAGCTGCTGCGTAATCCGGATGTTCTGTCCGGCATAATAACGGACGTTGGCGGCGTCGTAAGCGACGATCAGCGAAAACATCAGCGTGACGGCAAATAACGTCGACGAAAAATTATCCGTGATCCCGACGGCCAGCGTCAGCGCCGCTACCGTCGAGGTATGCGAGCTGGGAAAACCGCCGCTTTCCAAGGCGAGATGCCAGTCCCAATCCCGGGTTCGTATGTAGCGGATAACGGGCTTAAGCAGCTGCGCTGTTAAATTGGCTACAATCGCAGCCCAGAACGGATACATCTGTTGAAGCATGGTGCTCACCTCGAGAATTAGTATATCACAAAAACGCAAGGAGGTGATATAATAAAAAAAGATTGGAGGCGTCTATGCAGTATCGAATCGGACAAATCGTGGAGGGAACGATCACCGGGATTCAGCCTTATGGGGCGTTTGTCAGTCTGGATGAGGAAACGTCAGGACTGATTCACATCTCGGAAATCTCGGAGGGCTTCGTTAAGGACGTTAATCATTTCGTTCATGTCCATGATCGCGTGAAGGTTAAAATTATTGATTTTGACAAGTCTACGCATCAGGCGCGGCTGTCCTTAAAAGCGCTGCATCCCACGGCATTCCGCAAGGAACGCGGGCGGGGGAAGGCCAGTCGTCTGCCAGTCATGAAAATTGGATTCCGGTCGCTGGCCGAAAACCTGGACCGCTGGATCGAGGAAGCAAATAAAGGAGAAACAGTATGATCAAATTTGACACTTCGCATGCGCATCTGCAGGAAAACATTTTCGATTATCAACAAGCGGTAACGCTGGCACATACCCAGCTGCATGAAAAGAGCGGCGCGGGCAACGATTTCGTCGGCTGGGTCGAATGGCCGAACAGCTATGACCATGAAGAATTTGAAAGAATCAAGGCGGCGGCCAAACGGCTGGAAGGCCAGTGCGACGTGCTGCTGGTATGCGGCATCGGCGGCTCATATCTGGGCGCGCGGGCAGCGATTGAGATGATGCGCGGGCTGTATTGTCAGGCCAGACCGGAAGTCATCTTCATCGGCAATACGTTCTCCAGCACGTATTTCAAGCAGGTGGAAGCGTATATTCAGGATAAGGAAATCGTTCTTAACGTCATTTCCAAATCCGGCACGACGACCGAAACGGCGATGGCGTTCAGAATGCTGAAGCAGTTGATGGAAAAGAAATATTCCAAGGAAGAATGCCGGAAGCGGATTCTGGCGACGACCGACAAGGCGCGCGGCACTCTGAAAGAACTGGCGGATAAGGAAGGCTACGAAACGTTTGTCATTCCGGACGATATCGGCGGCCGCTATTCCGTTTTGACAGCGGTCGGCTTACTGCCGATGGCGCTGGCGGGGATTGATATCGACGCGGTCATGAAGGGCTTTGCCCAGGCGTATGAAGATCTGAAGAACCCGGATCTGCATGTCAATCCGGCGTATCAGTACGCCGTTGCCCGCCGGATTCTGGAGAATCAGGGCAAGGATGCGGAAATGTTGGTCACCTATGAACCGCAGATGGCGATGATCGCCGAGTGGTGGAAGCAGCTGTTCGGCGAATCCGAAGGCAAGGAAGGCAAGGGCATTCTGCCATGCAGCGCGACGTTCTCGACCGACCTGCATTCGTTAGGCCAGTTTATTCAGGAAGGCAAGAAAATGCTTTATGAAACGCTGCTGTTAGTGGAGACTCCGACGCTGGACGGCACGTTCCCAAGCGACGGGGAAAATCTGGATAACATGAACTATCTGGCCGGCAAAAGCCTGGACTGGGTCAATAAGATGGCATGCCAGGGCACGCTGGAAGCGCATGAAGTCACCGGCAATGTGCCGAATCTGATCATCACGATGCCGGACATGAAGGAAGAAACCTTCGGCTATATGTGCTACTTCTTCTTCAAAGCCTGCGCCGTCAGCGTTTATCTTCTCAACGTCAATCCGTTCAATCAGCCGGGCGTCGAAGTCTATAAGAAAAACATGTTCCGCCTGCTGGGCAAGAACTAAGTCTGGGACTTTCTCGATTTCTCAGTTTGATGAAAGAAATCAGCAAAGCAGCACAAATAAAGAATAAAAAAGTGAATGCCGAAAGGTTTCACTTTTTTTTATGCGCAGGCATGATTTTCAGGCTGCATAGAACAGAACGGATTTTTTTCCATTGACAAACGGTCTGAAACAGCGCAGACCGATCATCGCCGCTGGGCTGAAGCCCAAGCTATTCTGCGAAATAATCATATTTTAAAATCAAATTGGCGATTTCGTGAATTCGCAGCCAATGTTCGTTTTCTTCCATCGCCTGCTGCAGCGGAATGTTCAGATCGCTGAATTCTCGGGTTTGCTTGTCATAACGGTAATTGTTGGTCAGAATCTGGCGGTCGTCGTCGGCATATCCCGGATAGCGGGGATCAAAGAAATCATGTCCCATGATCAGTTCCGGCTGAACGTCAATCGCAAAGAGATTAAATAAGGTTGGCAGGACGTCGATATCGGTGCCGGGTTTTTCAATCGTCTGACCTTCTATCAAAGGTGACCACACGAAGAACGGCACCTCTTCCAGCGAGCCGTGAGTAGCCAGCTGTTTTGCGGTCTGTTCGATGACCGTTTCGGAAAAACCTTTGGCCCGGTGATCGCCGGCAACCGCGATGACGAGCTGATCAAGCGTGCCTTTCTGCTGAAAATGATCGATCACGGAGGCGACGGCCAGATCCAGACTCATGCTTTTGGCGAGATAAACTTTGACCTGTTCGTCCAGCTGCGGATAGCGCTGGCTGACCTTTGCATAGCTGGCGGCGTATTCCCGGGCAGTTTCGGCATTGTGATCCGTTAAATCGGATTGTTCATAGCCCTGATGGCCGCTGTAAGTGATGTCGTAGAGGAAAAACGGCTGCGAATCGTCGATCATCCACTCGATAATTTCCATGCATACGGCGTCGGAGGTGCCATATTCCGGCCCCAAAACGCCCAGATCCCAGAAATCTTCATAGCCGATCTGCGCATAGAATTGATCGCGGTTGTAAAATTCCTTCGTTCCGTTATGCGCGGCGATGGCGGAATAGCCCTGGCTGGCCAATCCTTTCGCCAGGGAAACCGGATAGGTGTTGTCCGCGTATTGCTGCATCGCGATCACGCCTTCGTTGTTGGGCATCAAACTGAGGTTCAGCATGAAGTCCGCGTCGCTGGTTGAGCCTTGAAGCAGGGGCGCAGTGTAATTCACAAAGTTATAGCCCTTTTGCTGGAGCTGATAGAGCGTCGGCGTCAGAAGGGGATCAATGACCGCCTGAGTCAGCGACTCCGCTTCAAAGAAAATCAGATTTTTGCCTTTGAACAAGCCCGTTTGCGCGTTGGGCTGGGCCGGAGCGGATTGGAGATAAGCCGCAATTTCTTCCTGTGCCTGACGCTTTTGCGAACGGAAGCGCAGCGGCTCGAGCTGGTTGAGCTTCAGATCACGCAGGAAGAATGCTTCAGGGCCGAACAGCTCAACAAATTGGCGGGGAGAACTGACGTGTTCGTATAGGTATTGATCAGAATAAGTGTAGTAAAATTTGTCGGCTTCCTCAGCGTTGAGCTTGCCGTAAAACACAAGGCTGCATGCCATGCTCAAACCCAGCCAGATGAAAGCGCCCAAAAAAAATTTCATCCGTCGCTTTCCGTCCGGTGCTGGCTGCGGCTTCAGCGTTGTTAAAAGCAGAAAGATCAGGATCAGGGCGATCAGAAACTGCCAGTCCTGCGGCAGCACGGCGCTGAAACCGGCCCCGAGATTTTGCGTGGCCTCGCTGCGCAGGCCGATGGCGGTCGATAAGAAAATGTACTGACCGAATAAGCGGTAATATAAGCTCTGGCCGGCAATATACAGGAAGTACAGCAGCGTGCACAGTTGACCGGCAAGCTTGTCCCAGGGCGCCCGCAGTCCCCAGATCAGACTGTTGATTAACGCCGCCAGCGCGCCCAGCATCCAGTCGCCATAACCGGCCGGTGAAAAATAAGAATAATGAATGCTGATGAGAAGCAGGGCGATTCCCGCGCTGAGAATCAGCTTGTAGGCCAGCGGGGAAACCGCCGGCTTCGATTTCTTCGTTTTCATGGTGTTCCCTCTTTCCTTCAGTTCAGATTTTCCAGAGTTTTAGTTTACACAAAAAGAGCCGGGAAAAAAACGGACAAATCAACGGGAATGACTAAAATTCCAGCGCGGAAGAAAATAAAAATCCGGCTTCCTCAGGAAGACCGGATCCTATCGTAAGGACAAAAATGTTTATTGCGCGAGATAATCTTTCATCGAATCCGTCATGACAACGGCATATTCGCCCGACATGACGCTGTTGACGCCCGAAGGAACCTGGTCGGGATCCATGACCCACATGACCTCGATTGGCTGATCGGGATAGGTCTGGCGGAAGCGGTCGATCAGAGCCAGACCGTCGTCATAGCTCATTGTGAACAGCGCCGTCGACAGCGCGTCGGCGTAGCCGGAATTTTCCGTGACGATCGTGACCTGATGGTAATAGGTCGCCGGAAACAGCGTCTGCGGGTCGATGATGTGATGATAGAGCTTGCCGTCCTCGGCACCGTAGAAACGTTCGTAGTCGCCGCTGGAGACAAACGCCGCGGAGCCGGGCAGCGTGACGACCGCCAGCGAGCCGTTGCCGGATGGATTGCGGATGCCGACGCGCCATTGCTGACCGCCGGGCTTGTCGTTGATCGTGCAGATGTTGCCGCCGGCGTCGACCGTGCCGTGAACCAGCCCCGCTTCGATCAGCTTCTGCTGGACCTTGCCGGCCGCGAAGCCCTTGGCGATTCCGCCGACGTCTAAGGAAGCGCAGCTCTGATTCAGATAGACCGTGCCGGCGATCTCGTCGATTTCCACTTTATCCCAGCCGGTGCACGCTTTTGCGCTCTCCAATTCGGCAAGCGGCGGCACTTTGCCCAGCTGGCCTTCGTTGTTTAACGCGATGCCTTCCTCGCGATAAGTATGCCAGATCTTGAGTACCGCGCCCATCGTGACGTCAAACTCGCCGTTGGATAAATCATAAAATTCTTTTGCCGTCTTGAGCAGCTCGATAATTTCCGGATCGACGCTGACCGGTTCGATCCCGGCGTTGTCGTTGATCGTCTTGATGTTGTTTAATCCGTCGTAATCGTTATAGACGTCAAACAATGCGTTGTAGTGGAGAAACAGCTGCTTCATTTCAGCGAAATACTGATTGAACTGTTCTTCGTTTTCAGTAAATCCGGTTAACGTCATCACCGTGTCGAAGCCGGCGTCCAGCGCCATATTGGAATAACGCGTCAGCTCCGGCTCCTTCGGCTTGCTTTGACAGCCGCCCAGCATCAGCAGGCCGGCCAGCGCCAGCGACATTGCTTTTTTATTCATTTGAATCACCCGTGAAGATTCTAGCATAAATCGTCGGGCGATACTACCCAAAGGAAACATTTTCAAAACGAATCCAGGGTGAAAAAACTTGAAATTTATCTAAATAGATGTGGAAAAAACGTTTAAAATTAATAGCGATAATGCTATAATAGCTCCGAAGCGAAAGGCGGATAATGAAAAAATCGATCACCGTCGATTTTTTGTGTTTGCCAGAGGCTTTCGGTATTTGAGGAAAGGAAGAGGTGGACGGAATGTCACTATTAACGGGACCGATGCGCAAGCATCTGGACGGTCACAAAGAGCTTACAAGTCATACCGAGCTTGTCAAGGTTGAAGCGGGCAGCCTTGTATACATTCCTTTAATTAACGGTAATTCAACGGCAGTTGAAGTGTTGGTTAAGGAAGGTGACAGAGTAAAAGTCGGAACGATGATCGCCAAGCGGAATGATCATTTTACAGTTCCTTACTTTTCATCTGTATCCGGCACAGTCAAAGGCATCCAGAAAATGATGCATGCTGGCTTGCGTCCGGTCGATCATCTTGTCATTGAAAATGATGGCAAAAACGAAACAGAACAGCCATTCGGCACATTGAACTATCAAACGGCAACGCAGGAGGAACTGGTTTCCTTCATGATGAACGCCGGCATCGTCGGCTGCGGCGGCGCGGGTTTTCCAAGCTATGTCAAGTACAGAGGCTGCAAGGGCATTGATCTGCTGATCATCAACGCCGTCGAATGCGAACCGTACATCACGGCGGATTACAAGAATTCCAGCATGAACATGCAGGATCTGGTCACCGGCGTGGCGGCGATGCTGAAAATGTCGGGCGCTAAGGAAGCGGCGATTGCGATCAAGACGACGAAGAAGGACTTTATCCCGACAGTTGTCGAAGCGTTCAAGGATTACAGCAACATCAACGTCAAGGAAGTTCCGGACGTTTATCCGATGGGCTGGGAACGCACGCTGGTCTATGAAATCACCAAGAAGCGTTATGAAAAGCTGCCGGGCGAAGTCGGCGTCATCGTCAACAACGCGACGACGGCGATTGCATTCGGTCAGGCGCTGACCAAGGGCATGCCGATCACGCACAAATATGTGACGGTCAGCGGCGACGGCATCAACACGCCGGCCAATGTTCTGGTGCCGGTCGGCGTCAAGGCGGCGGATGTGATCGCGGCCTGCGGCGGTTACAGCGGGGAAGATGTGCTGCTGATCGCGGGCGGTCCGATGATGGGCAAAACGATCACGACCGATCAGTTCGTCATCACGCCGTACAGCAACGCGTTAACTGTACTGAAGAACAAACCGGTCAATCAGGTGGCCTGTCTGCGCTGCGGACGCTGCTCGGATCACTGCCCGGCGGGATTGCAGCCGGTCCGGATCAACCAGGCGGAAAAGTCCAAGAACGTTGCGATGCTGGAAAAGCTGAGCATCATGGAATGTATCGAATGCGGCATGTGCAGCTTTGTGTGCCCGTCGAAAATCGACGTCACTGAAGGCGTCCGGAGAGCGAAGCGCTACATGGCTCTGCGCGCTAAGAAATAAGGAGGGGAGTTTGTATGAAATTTAATTTTAAACCGTCCCCGAACTATCGTGATGGTCAGAGCACCGGCCGGATCATGGGCGAGCTGACCTTGGGGCTGTTGGCGGTATTTGCATTTTCACTGTATTATTATTTTACCAATTTTTCAGCGTCTTACGGCTTGCGGGCAATTCTGTTGATGATCACGGCGATCGTCAGCGCCTGCGGCACGGAGATCCTGTGGTGTGTCTTTACGAAGAAGGACATCCTGAACAGTCTGAAAAATTCTTATCCGTGGGTGACGGCGATCATCTTGACGATGATGTGCCCGCTGTCGATTGAATACTATGCCTTAGCGGTCGCGACAGTGATCGCGATCTTCTTCGGCAAGCTGGTCTTCGGCGGCTTCGGACAGAATATCTTCAACCCGGCGGCCGTAGGCCGTGCGACGATTTTCGCCTCCTTTGCGGGCGCGGCGGCGGCCGATATTGTGACCGGCGCGACACCGACGTCTTCGATGGCGGCGCAGAACTGGATTATCAATTCCGCGGAAGGCATGAGCAGCTTCCTGAAGCCGTTTGGCGGTTTGGGAAACATGTTTGTCGGTCTGTATCCGGGCGCTATCGGCGAGACAAGCGCACTGGTGATCCTGGTTGTCGGCGTGATCCTGGCGATCCGCAAGGTCATTGACTGGCGCGTTCCGGCTACTTACCTGATTACGTTGTTTGTTCTGGCAGCCGGCGTCGGCCTGATGCACGGTGCGCCGATCAGCTATGCTCTGTTCCATCTGTTAACCGGCGGCGCCATGTTCGGCGCGGTCTTCATGATGACCGATCCGGTCACCAACCCGACCAGCGCTGCAGGCCGGATTATGTTTGCGGTCGGCTGTGCGGTCATCACGATCGTTCTGCGGCTGCGTTCCAATCTGCCGGAAGGTGTCATGTACTCGATCCTGATCATGAATATGCTGACACCGCTGATCGAAAGTCTGACCGACGGCCAGCAGATCAAAATGAAATCTAAGAACATCCGCAACCTGGCGATCCTGTTTGTTGCGGGTCTGGCGATTACGCTGTTGGTCGGCAGCACGATCAAACCAGTTGCCGCGGGTTCTGCGGAAGCAGGCGCGACCAACGGTACGGAAACGACGTACAACGTCACGCAGCATGGATTCCAGGGCGACAATCAGTTTGAGGTCGTCATCGACACGGCCAAGGGCGAGGTTGTCAGCGTCAAGATGACGGAGTTCAACGATACTCCGGGTATCGGCGACGGCGTCAATGACGATTACCTGAGCCAGTTTGTCGGCGCGAAGAGCGAAGACGACGTCAACGCGGTGGATAATGTTTCCGGCGCGAGCTATACCAGCAAATCGGCGAAAAATGCCATTATTCAGGCATTGAACGCCGGTAATTAAGGAGGTCAGAAATGAAAAAAGCTTTGTATCTGGCCTGTTTCTTAGCCATTGTCAGCGCATTGGCCGGCGGCCTGCTGGCGGCAGTCAACGAAGTCACCGCGGCGAAAATCAATGCCAATGCTTTGGCTGAAGTGATGGGCAGCCTGGAAAAAGTATTCCCGGGCACAACCTATACGGAAGTAACAGATTACACGGATGACTCCGGATTAGTCACCGGCGTCTATCAGGCGGAAGGCCAGGGCTATATGTTCCAGGTCGAAACTTCCGGCTTTAAAGACACGATTAAATTTGTACTGGGCATTGACAACGATTCCAAGATCGTCGGCTACGATGTGATTGCGATTGCGGAAACTTCCGGCATCGGCAGCCGCGTTGCGGAAGATGATTTCAGAAATACCGTCATTGGCAAGACCACCGGTGATCAGATCGACACGCTGTCCGGCGCGACGATTTCCTCCACGGCGGTTGTCAAGGGCTTAGATGCCGCCAAGGCTGTCTATGCTTCATTAACCGGCAACGCAGCTCCTGCGCCAAGCACCCCGGCAACGCCAGAAGCATCTAAGGAACCGGAAACACCGGCTTCCACAGCGACAGTTCTGGATCAGAAGGCCGACGGCAGCCAGGTTACGGTTACCGTTGAAGCCAAGGGCTTCCAGGGCAACAATACCTATACTGTTGTGCTTGATTCCGAAAAGCAGGAAATCGTCAGCGTTGCGATGACGGCGTTCAACGATACGCCGGGCGTCGGCGATGCGGTCAACGATGAGTATCTGACCGGGTTTGCCGGACTGAACAGCGAAGACGCGATCGGCGGCATCGACGTAAAGTCGGGCGCAACGTATACGAGCAATTCGGCTATTGATGCCGTCAAGGCTGCCTGGAACGCGGTTTTCGCAGCGGACAATCAGGATGCGGCGGATCAGCCGGTCGCTGGCGATGACAGCGATGATGCCGCGGTTCTGACATCGGAAGACGGCGCATTAAAGACTTATACTGCGACGGCGAAAGGCTTCCAGGGCGATAACGAATATGAAATCGTCATTGATACTGACAAGCAGGAAGTCGTCAGCGTTAAAATGACAAGCTTTAACGATACGACCGGAATTGGCGACGCGGTCAACGACGAATATCTGGCGGGATTTGCCGGTTTGAAGTCGGAGGATGAAATTGCCAAGGTTGACGTCAAGTCGGGCGCCACCTTCACGAGCAATTCCGCGATTGAAGCGGTCCGCGCAGCGTTCGCGGCCAGCCAGAAATGAGGTGGATGAACAATGAATCGTAAAGAGAATTTTACAGCGGGTTTCATCCGCGAAAATCCAGTATTCGGGCTGTATCTGGGATGCTGCTCCACGCTGGCCATCACCACATCGCTCAACAATGCCATCGGCATGGGCGTTTCCGTTATTATCGTTTTGATTTTATCCAACGTCATCATTTCGATGATGCGCAAGATTATTCCGGATGAGATCCGGATTCCGGTCTACATCGTCGTTATTGCGGCGCTGGTTAAGAGTATTGAACTGTTGATCAAAGCGTATGCGTCTTCGATCGACGCGGCGTTAGGACTGTTTTTGCCGCTGATCGTCGTTAACTGCATTATCTTAGGCCGGGCGGAAGCCTTTGCGAGCAAGAACGGCGTTCTGGATTCCGCATTGGATGGTTTAGGCATGGGCTTAGGCTATACCTGCGCGTTGGTCGTCATGTCCTTAATCCGTCAGATTATTGCGACGGGATTAATCAACTTTACCAATCCGTTTACGAACCAGTTGATTTTTGAAGTTCGTCTGATTCCGGAAAGCTTCACGATTTCGATGTTCGGTTCGCCGACCGGCGCATTCCTGACCTTTGCGGTCTTAGCGGCGGCATTGACAGCGTATAAAAACGCACAGGCGGCGAAGGCTGCGAAAAAGGAGGCTAAATAACGATGGCTAACTTATTTACTTTGTTTATTTCGGCAGTGCTGATTAACAACGTCATCCTGTCGCAGTTTCTGGGTGTCTGCCCATTCTTAGGCGTTTCCAAGAATAAAAGTTCAGCGATCGGCATGGGTGCGGCGGTTACGTTTGTTATCTTCGGCGCTTCAATCCTGACCTATGGTCTGTATAAGCTGGTTCTGGAACCGAATTCTCTGGAATATATGGATCTGTTGTCATTCATTCTGATCATCGCTTCTTTTGTTCAGTTTGTTGAAATGTTCATCAAGAAGTTCTCTCCGGCTTTATATAAGTCGCTGGGGATCTATCTGCCGCTGATCACAACGAACTGCGCCGTTCTGGGCGTTGCGCTGGATAACATCAAGCAGGGCTTTACATTCCCTGAAATGCTGGTGTATTCTCTGGGCATCCCAATCGGCTTCACGTTGGTTCTCTACATCTTCTCCACGATCCGGGAACGCCTGGACGCGGCGGACACCCCGGTTTCCTTCAAGGGCAATCCGATCGCTCTGATCGTTGCGGCGCTGATGGCGCTGGCGTTCAGCGGCTTTGCCGGACTGGTTTAATCCATGGTCATCGCAATCCTGGTCTTAATCGGACTGGGAGCGTTGTTCGGCTTGTTCTACTATCTGAATAGTAAAACGCCAGTACCTGAAGGATGCGAGGATCTGACGGCGGAGTGTGAGGGCTGCAAGATTACTTCCTGCGCTCATAACCCCGTACTGAAACAATCAAAAGGAGAGAATAAAGAATGATTACAGCAATTATCATGATGTTTGTGGTCGGCGCCGTTCTCGGTTTGATTCTGGGGATTGCCTCCAACGTGTTCAAAGTGGAAGTCGACGAACGCGTTGAAAAAGTAACGGCAATGCTTCCAGGCTATAACTGCGGAAGCTGCGGCTTTGCCGGATGCTCCGGCATGGCGGAAGCGATGGTGGCCGGCGAGGTCGCTACGGCTTCGGCTTGTAAGCCAAGCAAACCGGATGCCCGCGCAAAGATCGTTGAGTATTTGACGACAACGCCGGGACCGGACGGCAACACGATTAACATTAAGGCATAATGAAACAGCTGTCTGTTTGTTCGCAATTCAAGAACAACGGACAGCTGTTTTTTTGATTTTCTGGATAATTGGACTGATTTGGGAGCGAATGGGTGTTTTTAGGGAGCGAATAGACTTTGAAGTAAGATCAAAAGCTCGACTCTTGTATTTATTTCAATCCAACAGCTTTAGTGTTGTCAAGTGTTTTGGAGCGAATGGGTGTTTTTAGGGAGCGAATAGACATTGAAGTAAGATCAAAAGCTTGGCTCTTGTTTTTGTTTCAATCCAACAGCTTTAGTGTTGTCAAGTGTTTTGGAGCGAATGGGTGTTTTTAGGGAGCGAATAGACATTGAAGTAAGATCAAAAGCTTGGCTCTTGTTTTTGTTTCAATCCAACAGCTTTAGTGTTGTCAAGTGTTTTGGAGCGAATGGGTGTTTTTAGGGAGCGAATAGACATTGAAGTAAGATCAAAAGCTAGGCTCTTGTTTTTGTTTCAATCCAACAGCTCCAATGTTGTCAGGCGTTTGGGAGAGAATGGGCGTTTTTAGGGAGTGAATAGACGGGGTTCACGGAGTACGATAGTCCTGATTTTTTATATCTGGTAAGAAAATAAAAAAACCGGATCGCTCCGGCTTAGAATTTCAATTTTTTAACGCGTCCGTAACCTAATGTCCGCGGCCCGGTATGAGCCATGATGATGGGACCCATCGCGTGAATAGTGACTGGCTGTCCAATTCGCTCTTCCATCTGCCGTTTCAATTCCTCAGCTTCTTCTTTCATATCAGCTTCAACGATCATCCATTCATACTCAGTGGGATCCGCGACTTCTGCGATTGCGTCCAATCCGACTTGATAGGCTTTCTTTACTGTACGAACTTTGCCAAGTACGTCGATACTGCCGTGTTCCACCTTGAGGATTGGAACAATTTTCAGAAGATTGCCCAACGCCGCGGCGGCTGCGGAAATTCGTCCGCCCCGTTTCAGATACTCCAGCTTTTCCGGAATCAGTGCTGCCCACAGATCAGCTTCTTCTTCGATTTTGTTTTTGATTTCATCGCAGCTGCGGCCGGCTTCAACCTGTTCCAGCGCCCATTGACAAAGCCAGGCGAGAGGATAACAGGCAAAACGGGCGTCAACGACGGTTACCCGTCCATCAAAAGCGGCCGAAGCGGTTAGGGCGGATTGAAAGGAACCACTTAAACCCGAGGAAAGCGGAATGTAGAGAATTTCATCATATTCTTTTAATAAGTCACTCCACTGTTGAATTAATTTTCCCAAATGCGCCTGGGAGGTCTTGACGATCGCCCCCTGTTCCATCCGGCGAATGAATTCCGGCGTTTTAATTTCCATTTCTTCAATGTATTCCTGACCATCAATCATTAAAGGAAACCGCATGACGGTCAATTTCATCTGTTCTGCTTGTTGGGTATTAATATCGGCGGACGAATCCGTCATCACTGCTATTTTTGGCATCTTTTTCACCTCGTGCTTTACAATTATACCATAAGACATTCCCCGACTGGGAAAGACTTTTCTAAGTTTCCCCGGTTCTTTTGGATTTATTAGACAAATCTTTAAAATTGCCTGGCCTCTGGATAAATTCATCATTTTAAGAAAAAGGACACCTGAATCCAGATGTCCTGTGCGAACTATTAATGGGGCGATCGACGAGACTCGAACTCGCGAATGCTGGAGCCACAATCCAGAGTGTTAACCAACTTCACCACGACCGCCATCAGCGAATACTATTTTACCCTAGATGGCGGAATTTGTAAAGCATAAATTTCAAAAAAAGAAGAAGAGCGCGATCAAAAGTTTAACGCTCGTTTTTTAGCCAGCGAAGCACCTCGCTGTCCTCAACTAACTGACATTCAGATTCCGCATAACTGCCGGCGGTTAAATATAACTCGATTCGTCCTTTTTTCTCCGCGATGGACAAGGCAGTGAGATAAGCTTGATCAACAGCTAACAACACCGTTGAAGGCAGCGTGTCGTCTGCCTGAGTGATTCGTTCGCCATTGCGGTTCTGCAGCTCCAGAACGCGTACCCCACGCAGCAGGCAGTCCATCATTTCCTGACCTTCTGGCCATTGTCCATAGACGTATAGATCGACCTTCTGTCCCGGCTGCATCAACTGGCCGCTGATCTCGCTGACCGCTATGGTCAAAGGGAAGACCGCCTGACCTTCGTTCAATAAAGTTACGCTGAAATCTGCCATCGCTGCCGGCGTTTCAACCATTTCCCGATAGAACAAAGAACCGGCCGGAATTGTGCCCTCAAGCCGTGTCCAGGAACCGACAAGCTCTTCTTCCCGGCATAAAACGTCAGCTTGCAGGTAAGCGGAAGGCACGTCAATCCAGATCAGATCGTCCGCCGCGATCAAATGACGAGGCGGCAGGGTTGAGACGCTGACGGGAACAGAAACCAAAGACAGACGTCGGGCCAGCTCCTGCCGGAATAATAAAATCCCGCTGAGAATGAGGATAAGAGCTGCGGCAGAAACTGCGAGGGTCGTTGCGATTTTTTTCTTCATAGATAAAATCCTCCTACTATAAATATTGCGGAAAATCGCAAATTGCCTTACAATTTTTTAAAATTTTAATGAATAGTATATTGCAATATAGAATAGCTAGTGATATGATCTTGTTAGAAGGAGGGATTGGATGAACGCTCAGTTTAAGAAAGGCGTGCTGGAAATGTGTGTGTTGTCCTTGTTAGCGCAGGATGATCAATATGGCTATGAGCTGACAGAAGCAATCTCGCAGAAAATGACGGTCGCGGCCGGAACGTTGTATTTAATTCTAAAGCGGCTGAAAGACGACGGCGATGTGGAGACCTATCTGGTGGAATCTGCAGAAGGTCCAGCCCGCAAGTATTACCGGCTGACGGAAAAAGGCCGGTCCCACGAACAACAGTTACAAGGCGAATGGCGTGAATTTGTACGTTTAGTGGATGAACTCATCCGGAAAGGAGAAGCATGAACAGAAAAGAATACATGGAACGGCTGCAGATGGATCTGGAGGCTGTTGACGAAACGACGGCGAAGGAAATTCTTCAGGATTTTGCCGATCATTTTGATCAGGGGCTGAGCGAGGGACGGAGTGAAGAGGAAATCAGCGCGGAACTGGGTGATCCTGCGGAACTGATCAGCGAATTGAACACCCGGCCGCATCATCAGTCGCAGACGGAAGCTCAGCCGGACGCCAGCTCATTGTCTGCGGTTGTCATTGAGGCGGACAGCGCCGATATTACGCTCAGACAGGGAAATGGCAGTGAGGTGCTGGTCGAGTTCTATGACAGCCGCAATCCACTGCGGGTGCATAATTATCGTTTGGATACCTTTCAGGAAGGCGATATTTATCATATTCATGTGCATCGCTTGCAGAACAGCTGGCTGCGGGCCGGGGCGGGCGAGCATCTGCGGCTGGACGTCACGCTGCCGGCTGCGTGCCTGGACATTAAAATCACCGGGATGAGCGGCGATATCCGCCTGAGGGAAGCGATAAGCTGCGGTAAGCTTGCGGTCGTCACACAGAGCGGGGATATTGAAATCCGCGCCTTGGACGCCGAAGCGGTTCAGCTTACGTCGACCTCCGGTGATATCCAGGCGGCAGTGCGCGGCGAATTAGTCCAGGTGGCATCTGTCAGCGGCGATCTTGACATCGCTCAGGCGGAAGGGAAGCTGGGCAAGTTCCGCACGACTTCCGGCGATCTAAAGGTTCAGGGCTGCTTCCAGGCGATGCTGGCGGAAAGCAAAAGCGGCGATCTGGACTTGTCGATTGAAGAAGCCGAGAGTCTGAAGCTCGATACGATCAGCGGCGACATTCATTTAAAGCTGCCGCGCACAACCGGTTTTCTATGCAGCTTCTCAACGATCTCCGGCGATCTTGGCCAGCATATCGGCTTACCGCTGCAGCGGCAGGGCCGCCAGCTGAGAGCCGGCGACGGGCATGCGCAAATCGCCGTGAAGACGATCAGCGGCGATTTTAAAATCAGCGACTGACAACTGTTCTATCACCTGATAAAATGGCCCGGAGATGTTTGAATAACGCATCGCGCGGGCTTTGGGGAGAATTAGGCAGACAAAAAGACGACGGCGTCCGGCAGGGCGCCGTTTCGTTGTTTCCGGTTTTATGCTATAATAAAACCTCTAAAGGAGTGCGGCTCATGGAAAGCTTGAATATCAATGGGAAAACGCTGCGGCTGACGATTCAGCGCAAACCGATCCGCAATTTAATCCTGCGCTTGAAAACGCCGGACGAATTGCTTGTCAGCGCGCCTTACGCCTGTTCGACGGCGGAAATCCTGCGGTTTATCGAAACGAAGCGCAGCTGGATTGCGGCGCATGCCGAAAAGCTTGCCCAGCGGCAGGCCAGACAGGCGGAATCCTCGGCTGACGGGAGTCTGGCGGTATATGGCCGGCCGGTACAGCTGCAGTGGGTGATCGGCAAAGGCAAACCCCGCCTGCAATCGGAGCGGCTGGTTCTCTATGGTCCGGATTCGCAGCCGGAAACAAAGCGGCGGGCCTTCGATCAGTTTGCCAAAACCAGTCTGGAGGCCGAAATTGGACAGCTGCGGCCGCGCTGGGATCAGGTGATCGCCGATTATCATCTCGCGCAGCCTTCGATCCACTACCGGCGCATGACAAGCCGTTGGGGCAGCTGCATTCCGGCTAAATCCAAGATTACGCTAAATCTGAAGCTGATTCATTATCCGCTGGCCTGCGTTGATGCCGTGCTGTGGCATGAATACGCGCATTTGATCGTGCCGAACCATTCGCAGCGGTTTTACGCGGTTATTTTGCATCACATGCCGGACTATGAAGTGCGCAAAGCCCTGTTAAATGGGGATTTGTAAGAAAACTGTAAGGAAAACAATGGAAACGCTTAAGATTTGTCTGGTAAGGTTATAAAAGAGAAAAGCGGGGAGGATAGGACTGATGGAAAACTATAAAATCTTAGTTGTGGACGATGATCATGAAATTGCCGACGCGATTGAAATTTATCTGAAGAGCGAAGGCTATGAAATTTTTAAAGCCTATAATGGCATGGAAGCCCTGGAAATCCTGAATCAACAGAAGATCCACTGCATTCTGATGGACGTGATGATGCCGAAGATGGATGGCATTCAGGCGATCATGCATATTCGGGAAACCTCCAACATTCCGATCATTATCCTGTCTGCCAAGTCAGAGGACATGGATAAGGTGCTGGGCTTGAACATCGGGGCTGACGATTATATCACAAAACCATTTAATCCGCTGGAAATGATCGCCCGCGTCAAATCGCAGCTGCGCCGCTACATGCAGCTGGGGGCGACGGCGGAAACCGGAACGGTGATCGAGGTCGGCGGTCTGAGCATTGATCTGGAAGCCAAGACGGTCACGCTGGAAGGCGAGCCGGTCAAGGTGACGCCGATCGAATATCGAATCCTGGAGCTGTTCTTGACGAATCTCAACCGGGTGTTCTCGATCGACGAGATCTATGAACGGGTGTGGAATGAAACCAGCTTCCAGAGTGAGAACACGGTCGCGGTGCACATCCGGCGGATTCGGGAAAAAATTGAGATCGATCCGAAGAATCCCCGGTATATAAAGGTGGTGTGGGGGATTGGATACAAGATCGAGAAAAACTAGCGGGTTTCTGGCGTTCCTGCTTTTTTTCGTGCTGCTGACGGGGCTGTTGTTCACCTCGTCGCTGACGGTGGAAACGCTGTATTCCGCGCAGGGCAAGCAGGCCCTGTATCCCAAACAGATGATCCAGCAGAGCCTGCAGGATCTGGCGCAGCTGCTTTATGATGAAACGCCGCTGGCCATGGAAGTGCAGGAAGACCTGTACTACAATCTGCATTATGTTGTCGAGCAGAAAGAGATTTATTTCAACAGCGAAGATGATCTGAAGCTGACTTACGATCAGTTTTTACAACAGTATGGCGGCAAAGGCATGCTGACGCTGACCTGGCAGCAGGGCGAAACGCCGCAGATCACCTACCGCGGCGGCTACTTTCTGATCGATCAGAAGACGATTACGCGGGAAACCGCGGAAACAGCGGTCAGTCTGCTCAAGCTGTATTCGCAGGAAAAAGTCGAGCGGCTGGCGTTGGTGATTCCCGATCAGCTTGCTTACAACACGCCGATGTATTACAGCTATACTTATTTTCAGGAATCCATGAATAATCTCAAGATCTGCTTCTATTCTTCCTTGTGCCTGTTTTTTATCACGCTGGCCTACGGCGTGTTCAAGCGGACGGCAATTACAGCCTTTAACGAGGGGCTGGCGCAGTTTACTGCGAATTTCTGGATTGAAGTAAAGCTGGGCCTGGTGCTGGTGCTGACAGTGATGATGCTTTCTTTGTGGCTGCCGCTGCCGTTATCGGCTACGGTGACGTTCTGGGAATTCTATGTTTTAGTCAACGAGCTGCATTTCCATGGCCTGAAACCTTTCCATCATAATATCCTGAATTCTGCGATGAAGACTGTCAGGCTGATCAGCGGCCCCTATGGCTATCAGAAAAAATGGCTGACAGAATTTCTGCTTTTAGTGGTGTTCGAGGTCGTCTGCGCGTTTATTTTATGGACGATGATGTTTTCTTCCTTCTTAGGCTTTATCGGCATTCTGGTGTTCGTCTTGATCTTTGCGGCGGCATTTCTTGTTTTGTTTCTCTATATCCGGCGGATGATGACATTCATGCAGGACTCTGCGACGCTGGCGCAGCAGGTGGAAAATATTCGCCGCGGCCGGCTCAACGAAAGCTTTGAATTGAGCGAAGGCAGTCTGCTGCAGCCGGTCAGCGATAATCTTGAAAAGATCCGCGAAGGCGTCAGTCATCAGGTGGAGGAGCAGCTTAAGAGCGAAAAGCTGAAAATTGAATTGATCACGAATGTATCGCATGATTTAAAGACGCCGATCACCTCGCTGATCAACTACTCCGATCTGTTGACGAAAGCGGAAATCCAGCCGGAATACGCGCGGGATTACGTGCGGATCATCACGCAGAAAAGCGTGCGGCTGAAGAATCTGATCCAGGATCTGTTTGAGATCTCCAAAGCCGCCAGCGGCAACCTGCAGATGGATCTGCGCAGGCTGGAAATCAACGGACTGCTGATGCAGACGCTGGCTGAGCTGGACGAAAAGATCGAGGCCAGTTCCTTGGAGTTCAAGATTCAGTATCTGGACACGCCGGGCTATATTCTGGCCGACGGCGGACGATTGTATAATGTTTTTGACAATCTGATTACCAACGCGATCAAATATTCGATGGAAAATACCCGCGTTTACATCCAGATTGAACGCATGGATGATCAGATTTGCATCAGTTTTAAAAATATTGCGAATTACGAGCTGAAATTTGATCCCGGTTCTCTGACCGAACGGTTTGTCCGCGGCGATGTATCCCGCTCCACCGAGGGCTCCGGACTGGGACTGGCGATTGCGGAAACTTTCGTGACTTTGATGAAGGGGCAGATTGAGGTCAGCGCCGACGGTGATCTGTTTAAAATTGAAATTCGATTTGCGGAATTGCCGCAGGACCACGCTGAAATGTAAGCTCAGCGGCTTTCCTGGATTCTGATCTGATAAAACAGGCCGGCGCGGGGCAGACTAAGGACAGAATGAAAAGGAGGCAGTTTCATGAAGAAAATCATTCTGTGCGCCGGAATCTGTCTGGCGGTGCTGGCCGGCTGTTCCTGGAATAAAAACAATTCGCAGCCCGCGCCTTCCGCTTCGCCCAGTCCGTCGCCATCCGCTCTGCCGACGATTGATCCGGCCATCACGGAAGCCAGCGATATCGTCGGGGAAACAACGGCGTTTGGAACGCCGATCGTGTCCGTTCAGATGAAGGACGGCAAAATCAGCTGGGTTTCGATCGACGAGATCACCGAAGATACGACGAAGAAAGCGCTGGGCGATCAGTATAAGCTGGGTGAACAGGCGATCGCCGGCTGGAGCGAGCAGATCAAAGCGCTGGAAGACTACATCGTCGCGCATGGTCTGGACGCTGTGGACGTCGATGAGGAAGGCAAAGCGGCGAACGAAGATCTGCGGACGCAGTGCACGATCACGATTCAGAACTATTTGCAGACGGTAGAAAAAGCGGTCAGTCAGGCTGAACATCCTGAACCTGTGCAGAAATAACGCGGCCGGGCAACGATCTGAAGCATGAAAAAAACCGGAACTTCCGAAGTGGGGATTCCGGTTTTATTTTTGTCTAGTCGATTAAGGCGATGATCTTATCCCAGGTCTTTTCGCCAATTTTGCCATCCGGCGTCAGACTGTGGGCATTTTGAAACGCAATGACCTTGGCTTCGGTTTTGGCACCGAAAACGCCGTCGGCTGTAATCGGGGTCGACGGCAGCGTAAGCCGATTCAGATAGTTCTGCATTTTCTGGACTTCCAGTCCCGTGTCGCCGTATTCCAGCGGCGGCTGCCCGCTGCCGGGATCCGGGTCGGGATTCGGACCGGGGCCGGGATTCGCCTTGTATTTAGCGATAATTTTATCCCAGGTCAGGGTACCGATGATTCCGTCGGCCGTTAAACCGGTGTGTCTTTGGAAAATCATGACAGCGTTTTCTGTGGCGGGTCCGAAGGAGCCGTCTTCTTTTAAAACAGGAAGGTCAGGGTACGAAGAGCGCAGGACGTTCAGATACTGCTGCATTTTCTTGACCGCCAGCCCGGTATACCCTCTGCGAATAACATAAGCCATGTGAGTAAATCCTCCTTTCATTAACAAGGTATGTCTAAGGGAGAGGACCGAAAGGGAACGTGCCTAACGGGAATTCATTTGGTTATTGGCCTTTTCTCTTCCGCGTGAGCTGCATACGGTATACTGGAGGTGAAAACCATGAGAATTTTGATTTACAACGATCAAACCGATAAGATGGAAACGTATTCGCTGCGCTGCTGCGATAACATGCCTTATACGGCTTGCTGCCGGTTTACAGTCGGCGAGTTCATGCGTAATTCCCACAGCCGAACGATTGGCTGGTCGACCCGGCGGTTTCTGCGGTCAACCGATGAACTGATCCGGCGGTTTGGCATGAAGCCGCGCATCAGCCGGGCGTTTCGGCGGGCGTGGAGCGCTGAGGAACCGATGATTTTGACGCACATGCTGGGGACGGGAGTTGATCTGGGACGAAACCTGTCGCTGTCGGGGCTGCAGCAGCTGGTCACGCTGGCGGAAGATCAGGAGTTGTTAGATGTGATCACCGACCTGCAGCATACCCGGATTGAAGCCCACATGCATCATCAAAATGAAGCGGCCAGCGACTTTGTTCCGTTCGCGCAGATTCAGAAAGGCGATCAGAAGACCGAGGTCTGTGTGGCGCAGGATGCGCTGTGGGCGCTGGGCTATCCAGTCACGAAGATCAGCGGCGTGTTTGACGCGGAACTTGATCGAGTCGTACGGGCGTTTCAGCGGGATCAGGGGCTGGTTGCGGATGGAATTATCGGAAGACTGACCTGGGAAGCGTTGATGTCCCAGCTGCGGCCGGTTCCCGGTATTGATGATGACATCGCAGACTGAACTTCAACGGAAAGAAAAGAATGAAATGGCCTGATTTCAGGGCCATTTTCGTTTGCGTGGATCGTGGGAAAAGGTGTTATAATGAAAAAAAGAGGGAAGAAGACCAACCATGAATTTTGATGAATACATCGACCGCAGAAATACGCACTGCGTCAAGTACAGTCAGGCTAAAACCGCACAGCGGCCTCAGGATGCGCTGGTGATGACGCTGGCGGACATGGATCTGCCTTGCTGCAAAGCGATCACACAGGCCATCGTCGAGCGGGCGGCGCATCCGTTTTACGGCTATCAGCAATTTGACGAGGTCTTGCCAAAACGGGTGTGCGCGTGGGCAAAGGAACACAGCGGAGCAATTCTGGATCCGCAGACAATTCAGATCGCGCCCAGCGTCAACACTGCGATTGCACTGTGCGTGAGGGCGCTGACGCAGCCGGGGGACGGAATACTGATCCAGAATCCTTCGTATAGTCCATTCCGCAAAGTCGCTGAGCTGAATCAGCGGCGCTGCGTGATCAACGAACTGATTCAGAAGGACGGTCATTATGAACTGGATCTGGCTGATTTTGAAGCGAAGCTCAGCGAGGTAAGGATGTTTATTCTATGTTCGCCGCACAATCCAACCTCCCGGGTATTCAGTCCGCAGGAGCTGGACGCGATGTTATCGTTGTGCCGTCGATATCACATCGCCGTGATCGCCGATGAGATCCATGCGGATTGGGTATATGGGACAATGACGGCGGCCAGCGCTCTTGATCAGAATGTAATTACCCTTTTATCGCCAAGCAAGACGTTTAACCTGCAGGGGATGCAATGTTCGTTTATGTTTATCCCCGATGCTGATCAGGCGCAGGCGGTCCAACGCGAGCGTGATGCGCTGGCGTATATGAATAATCAGACTTTCTCGCACGCAGCCGCGCTGGCCGCTTACAGTGAGGAAGGCGCGGCGTGGCTGGACCAGGCGAAGGCGTATGTGCAGGAAAACACGCGGGTTTTTTGCGCGATGCTGAAAACGGCCGGTGTGTCGCTGAAGCCGATGCGGCTGGAATCGACGTTTCTGTTGTGGGTAGACTGCAGCGGCTGTTGTAAAACCGACGCGGAAGTCGTCGATCTGTTTGAAAACCGCTGTCATATCTATGGCAGCACCGGTTCGCATTATCAATCCGGCAAACCGTTTATCCGCTTGAATATCGCCGCGCCCCGCAGCGTGATTGTGAGGGCGGCGGAGCGGCTGATCCGCGCGCTTTCGCAGTCGTGCTGAAGGAAAGAAAGACGCCAGAGCATAAAAATAAGAACACCGCCGGTCGGCGGTGTTCTTTGGCAAGGCTAAGTCGGGAAGCGCTGGCCTACAAGTTGCGGATGCGATAGAAGTATTTATCGACGAGTTTGTCGTTATGCTCCGCTGCCGAGGCGTCCATAAAGGCGATGTGGCCGTTGAAGTAGACATCCGGATCCAATCCGCGCTGGACAAGCAGCTCCACCGTCTGGGTCAGCACGGCGTTTTGCAGATAAACGGCCGGGATCGTCGAGGTCGAGCCGATCTTCATCGGGAAGCCTTCGATCTGGACCGCCGCGTCGCCGATCAGCGAACAATTATCTAAGACAATATCGCAGACGTCTTTTAATTTCCTGCCGCTTTTATGCTTGGTCGTCAGATAATCGCTGTATTCGACGGCCGTGATCGCGATCGTCGGAATGCCTTTTTCTTTGGCGCGCAAGGCGGCGTCCACCGGTACGATATTGTTGCCGGAATTGGAAATGATGATCATGCAGTCATTGGGCGTGACACGGTGATAATCGACGATATGGCGGCCGATCTCGTAGGTGTTTTCCATCAGGTAGCTTTTGGTGATGTCAAAAGTGCCGGTGACGCTGGGTTCCAGCAGCGCGGCATAATTGGCGACGGTGGCGGCGCGCCAGAAGGCGTCTTCAATGACCAAATGGGAATGGCCCGCGCCCAATCCATAGATCAGACCTCCCCGCTGCGACACGTCGGCGCACAAAGTGGCAGCTTTCATGATGTTTTCGCCCTGACTGTCCATAACCTTGGCGATGATTTCGTTCATGACGTTGAAGTAATTTTTCCAGGCTTCCATAAGAATCTCCTTTTCCTCATTGCTTTCATTGTAACAACTTCGTTTGTAAAAAAGAAGTCCAAAACGGAAGAAAAAAACAAAATGAAAGAATTTACAAAATGTAACAAATTGAAACTTATTTTCATGGAAATTCGCGAAGAAAGGTCTTGAACAAAAAATGAAATCGGTTACAATAAAGCTATAAAGAACCAAGACCGGAATGGAGTGAAACATCATGAACCAGAAGAAAGGCTTAGTTTTTGGCGCCCCTCAAAATGGAGATGTTAGAGCTGAAGGTGTTTTCGGCGGGGTTCTTTTGGAAAAAATCAGTTGTTTTTAAGATGGATTTAGACTGTCCATCTTTTTTGTCTACTCAATGGAACGACGCAATAAGAAAAGGATGCGTCACAGCGGTCAGACAAGAGAGGCAGCGGTGTAAATCCACCTACGCCTGAATGAGGATCCTTGAAAAAGCCGGCGGCAGGAAGCATACAATACGGCGGCAGGGATCAGAAGTTCAGGAATACTTTTGCGGGCTATGCCGCAAGGGGTTCCGAGATTCGGAATGAGGTATGGAAGGTACATTGTTTGATGAATAAATAAAAGGAGGAATTCATTATGGATCAAACAAACAAAGAGTTCTGGGATGCGGCGGCAGCCGGCGATTTCGCGAAAGTCTGCGCCTGTGTTTCCAAAGGGGCGAACGTTAACGTTTCCAACGGCGACGGACGGACCGCTTTGATGCGCAGCGCCAAGCGCGGCTATGAAGATATCGTGCGGTTTCTGCTGGATAACGGAGCCAATGTCCGGGCTCGCGACGTCAACAATAAGACGGCGTTGATGGGTGCGGCGAAAAAAGGTCATCTGGGCATCGTCAAGATGTTGGTCGAAGCTGGATCCGATGTGAATTCGCATGACGACAACGGCCGGACTTCTCTGATGCGGGCTTCGTTCTTGGGTCAGAGTGAAGTTGTGGAATATCTGGTGGAAAATGGAGCGAATGTCAACGCCCGCGACAGCAAGGGGCGGACCGCGTTAATGGAAGCGGTTCTGGCGTGCAAAGTTGACGTCATCAAATATCTGATCGAACATGGCGCGGATATCAACATGCAGGATAATGCGGGCTGCACGGCGTTGATGAGAGCGAGTTATAGCGGTTATGTCGATTTGGTTCTGTACCTTCTGGACCAGGGCGCGGATAAGAGCATCAAAGATTTCCAGGGCAATCTTGCAATTCATTATGTCCGCGAGCACTGCTTCGCTGAGCTGAAAGAGCATTTGAAGTAGGGGGAAGCAGCATGAGAGATTATTTAGCGAATGAAGTCCGCAACATCGTTCTGATGGGACACAGCGGCGCGGGCAAGTCCAGCGTCGTGGAAGCTGCATTATATTTTACCAAGGCAACGGACCGGCTGGGCAAAACGATCGACGGAACCAGCGTGATGGATAACGACGCGGAAGAAGTGAAACGCGGGCTGTCCGTCTATACCTCCATCGCTCCGGTGGAATGGAAAGAATGTAAAATCAATTTTATTGATACGCCGGGTTATCTGGATTATGAGGGCGAAGCGCAGTGCGGCATCGCGGTCGGCGATAACGCGCTGATCGTCGTCGGCGCTAAAGACGGCGTGGAATCGGGAACGGAAAAAGCGTGGAAAATCGTTACCCGTAAGAAACTGCCGACAATTTTCTTCATCAACAAGATCGACGAGGAAAATGCTTCGTTTGATCAGACCTACAATCAGCTGCGCGAACATTTCGGCAAGACGGTCATTCCGTTTGAAGTTCCGATTCAGCGCGAAGGCAAGGTTGTCGGTTCGGTCAACATTCTGCGTAAAAAAGCATGGTATTATGACGATCGAACGACGCCGAAGGAAGTCCCGGACGAGCTGAAAGACATCGTTGAGGAATATTACAGCCAGATCGCGGAGGCGATCGCAATGGCCGACGACGAGCTGATGGAAAAATTCTTCAGCGGCGAGAGCTTTGACGAACATGAAGTGGCCAAGGGCTTGCGGATCGGCGTGCGCAACGGCGATATCCGACCGGTTTACTGCGGCAGTGCGACGCAGGTTACCGGCATTGAACGGTTGTTGGATCTGATTCGCGAATACTTCCCGAGCTATGCGGAAAAAGGCATGATTGAAGCGCTGGATCCGGATGGAATTCCGATTCTGATGGAAACCAACGAACAGGAAGCGTTCACAGCGCAGGTCTTCAAAACGATTATTGATCCATTTGTCGGCAAGATTTCATTATTGAAGGTCATGACCGGCGTTATGAGCACGGATGCGCAGGTCTTAAACGTTCAGAAGGATAAAATTGAAAAACTGAATCAGATTTACATCGTCAAGGGCAAGCATCAGATCGCGGTCGGCAAGCTGTTTACCGGTGATATCGGCGCGGTGGTCAAGCTGCAGTTTACGGATACCAACGATACGCTGGCAACCCGGTCCAAGCCGGTGACGTATGCGCCGATTGAATTCCCGAAGCCGATGCTGGGCGTTGCGATCTGGCCGAAGACCAAAGCGGATGAAGACAAGATGAGCATGGGTCTGCAGCGGATGTGCGAGGAAGATCCGTCAATTCGTCTGGATAAGAATAAAGAAACCAAGGAAACGGTGCTGTACGGCATGGGTGTGCAGCATATCGACGTCATTTTAAGCAAGCTGAAATCAAAATATAAAGTGGAAGTCGATACGACGGAACCGAAGGTTCAGTACCGTGAAACAATCCGCGGTACGGTCACGGCGGAAGGCAAGCATAAAAAGCAGTCCGGCGGGGCGGGGCAGTATGGTCATGTCTTCGTTAAATTTGAACCATGCGACGGCGATGAAATGGTGTTTGCGGAATCCGTCTTCGGCGGCGCGGTTCCAAAGCAGTATTTCCCGGCGGTTGAAGCAGGTCTGCGGGAATGCATGGAAAAAGGCGTACTGGCCGGATACAAGGTTGTCGGCGTCAAGGCGACGCTGACCGACGGCTCTTATCACGAGGTTGACTCCAAGGAAATCGCGTTTAAGGCCGCGGCCCGTCTGGCCTATAAGGCCGGCATGCCGAAAGCCAAGCCGATTCTGTTGGAACCGATCGGCAAGGTTGAGGTTCTGATTCCTGAAGAATATACCGGCACGATCATCGGTGATTTCAACAAACGCCGCGGTATTATCCTCGGTATGGATCTGGTCGATGAAAAAGAACAGAAGATTACCGCTGAAGTGCCAATGGCGGAAATGATGAAATATTCGACCGAACTGCGTTCAATGACGCAGGGCCGCGGATCCTTCATCATCGAATTCGATCGTTACGAACCGGCGCCGCAGCCGATTGCCGATAAGGTGATCAAAGCTGCGAATGTTGCGAACGACGAAGATTGATAGAATTAAAGCGGAAAGGACTGGATAAAATCAGATCCTTTCCTTTTTTTCGCTTTCGCTTTGATCAATGAAATACCGTCGGACAGCGTCTTTAAAATTGGAAAGATGAAAATTCCTTTCGTTTCTTAGTGCATTATAAAAAGCTGGCCGCAGCCAGCTTTTCAAGACTATCCTTTTTTCTCCTGCAGGGTGACGGTGAGTTCGACGATCCTGCCATCCCGCTTGACGGTGATTTCAAGCTGATCGCCGACTGAGCTGTTGTTGAGAATCGTGGTGACGTCAGAGATGGCTTCAATCGCCGTATCGTTGATCGAAACGAAGCAGTCGCCCGGCTGCAGCCCGCCGTTGGCGGCGCTGGAGTTTTCGACGACAGATTGAACGTAGACGCCCGGCGTTTTATAGCCGTACTGAGCGGCCAGCTGCGCTGTCGTCAGATCCAGCGCAGTGATGCCCAACGATACGCGGCCGCCGACATAACCCTGCGATATCAGATCCTCAATAATCGGTTTTGCATCGTTGACTGGAATCGCGAAGCCCAGGCCCTCGACGTCTTCACCGGAGGATTTGGCGACGACGATGCCGACCAGTTCGCCACTGGCATTGAACAGACCGCCTCCGGAGTTGCCCGGATTAATGGCGGCGTTGGTCTGAAGCAGGTTCCGGCGCTCATTGTTCAGAATGATTTCCCGGTCGAGCGCGCTGACGATACCGTTGGTAACCGTCCCGCCCAGCTGGCCTAACGGATTGCCGACGGCCACGACCGGCTCACCGACCGACAGTGAATCGGAATCGCCCAGAATTGCCGGGGTCAGACCGGAAGCGTCAATCTTGATAACGCCGATATCCATTTTGGAATCCGTTGCGACCAGCTGCGCTGTGGTATGTCGTACCATCATGCAGCGCAACGGTGATCGAACGGGCGTCCTGAATCACATGGTTGTTGGTGACGATGTAGCCATCCTCGGAAATGATCACCCCGCTGCCGGCGCCTTCCGTGACAAACTGGCGCAGGAACAAGCTGTTGGTCACCGATTCCGTGCGGATCTCCACGACGCTGTTCTGCGTCCGGGCGGCGACGGTCGGAATATTGATCGAGGTCACAGGCACATTCTCAAGATTCTGAGGCAGGCGCTCTACGCTCTGGACAACGACGCTGCCTTTCTGACTTTTAGCGGCCAGCGTCCCGGCAGAAAAGCCGATCACTCCGGATAACAGCGCGCAAGCGGCTAATCCGAGGCGGAAGGTTCTTTTCATTGACCGCAGTTCTTTTTGAATCGCCGCGGTATCGGAATCCAAAAATTCAGAATCGAACATTTTTATTTCCTTCTTTCTTATCGTTTTTATTATAGGAAGAATCCGTGAAGTTTGTGTGAAGAAATTGTAAACTTGCCTTGACGGACGACGACTTTTTAGGCAAAATGTCTAAAACTGAGCCATTCCCGCGTCAAAAATCTGAAATCAGGCTGAAAACGTTTGAATTATAAACTTTGCGCAGTGAAAGCATAAGGCGGCTTCCCATGCCGGACGTTTCGTAATGTTTCCGGTTATGTCAAAAGTTTCTTCTTGCCTGCGCTCTGTTTTGCTTAAAGTTTGTGTCCGTGCGAAATTTTAGTTTCCGTTAAGGAAGCTGATAAAAAAATACGCGGTTAATCGCGTATTTCCTGAATTGATTTGGCGATGGTATGCGTGATTGGACTCCATTCGATCTTCTTGAACAACGCTTCGATCGCAATCGGAACATAGGTGAAAATAAAGATCGGAAAGGAGAAAGTATACAGGATTTTTTTCATGGCGCTGCAATGGATATTGTTCCATTCCGTAACGGTGGTCAGGATGCCGAATGCGTACAGGATCAAATAGTAATTCGTGACGGAAGCGGTGATGGCGCCCAATGTTACGGATAAGACTTCCGGGTCACGCTGAACAAACAATGTCCATACCAGAGCCAGTGAGTTGATCAGCACGCTGAACAGGGAAACGAACAACGCCGGCGCAATCGTCATCGTCATATCGTAGCTGCTGAAATCGTGCTCCTTGAGAATCCGTTTGACCAGGGAAGTGCCGTACTTACCGAAAACCTGATAGAAGCCCTTGGACCAGCGCAGCCGCTGTTTCCAAGATTGTTCAAACGTGCAGGGCTGTTCGTCATACAGCACCGCATCGCCGCAATAGCCGATCTTTAACCCGTGCAGAACGCTGTCGACGGAGAATTCGATATCTTCGGTCAGTAAGTGATGCTTCCAGCCGTTGTTCGCTTTAACGATCTGATTGGAAATCATGAAGCCGGTGCCGGAGATCGCACAGCTGGAGCCGCACATCATCCGCGCCTGGTTCAGATATTTTGATTCGCGTAAAAACCACAGCGAATACCCGGCGGAAATCCAGTTGGAATCGTAATTCTTGGAGTTGCGGTAGCTGGTGATGATTTCATAGCCGGAATCGAAGACTTTGTTCATTTCCCGAATATAGTTCGGATCGAGCAGATTGTCGGCGTCGAAGACGAAATAAGCCTCAAACCAATCTTTGGGATATTCCTTCATGATGTGCTTGAACGCGTAATCCAGCGCGTAGCCTTTGCCAACCTTGAGCTGATTGAAACGTTCATATACAACCGCGCCTTCCATCTGCGCCAGCTCGGCCGTGTTGTCAGTGCAGTTATCAGCGACCACAAATGCCGTGACAAGCCCGTCCGGATAATTCTGCGCCTTGATGCTCTGAAGCAGTTCGCGGATGACCGTCGCTTCGTTGCGCGCGGCGATGATGACGCCATAGCGGTGCATCTGCTTCGCTTCAGGCGCCGGCTTCTTTTTGCCAAACAGGACGATCCCGGCATAAATGATCTGATAGAGATAGAGAAGCAGGAATAAGAGAAAAATTGTAAAATTAAATGCGTTTAAACTTTCTAGCATATACATGGTCCTTTCTTCGGATTTTCACCCTGTAAAAAGCAGCATCCCCCAAAATCCGGATGCTGGATTCTATTTTAAACGGCTGAAGAAGAAATGCAATCTCTGTGAAGAAAAATTCACATTAGTCATGAAAGTTTTTGTTTATTTTAAGAAAAATGTAAGAAACTTTCAGACTTCTTAAGAGATGAGCTCAGACCTTAGTATGTCATCAAAACGACGTTAATTATACATAAAAAACCTGAAAAAATTCAGGTTTCGCATGATTTTTCATGATTTTTTCATCGAAAAGGAGAAGAAAGCACTGGTCAGGGCAATTCCCAGCGCCAGTGCGCCGGCGCAGCCCAACGTGTGAATGCCGATTTCCAAAGCGTTCATCGTGTTGCCCTGGATGATGGCCAGCATCGTATAATACATGCCGCCTCCGGGAACCAGGGGGATCAGGGCGCAGATCAGAAACGTCGTGACCGGGGTTTTCATGCGCCGGGCAAGCAGCTCGCTGACCAGACACAGTCCGCAGGCTGCCAGAAACATTGCCAGCACTTCGCCGCCGTGAACCTGCATCACCAGTTCATAGATCAGACTGCCCAGGGTTCCGGTGAGCGCCGCCGCCAACAGTTTCCGATCATGAATATTAAACAAAATGCCAAAGCCGATTTCAGCGAGAAAGGCTCCGATCAGTTTGATCACCATAGCGGGTTTCCTCCCAGCATCATCCACAGACTCATGACCAGGCCGGGTCCTAACGCCACGGCAATCGCGATCAGGAAAGCCTCGACGCCGCGGGTCATCCCGGAGATCAGATCGCCGGACAGGCTGTCGCGGATCGCGTTGGTAATCGCCAGACCGGGGACCAGAAGCATCAGACAGCCGATGATTAACGCGTCTAACGACGACGCCAGTCCGGTTTGATTGAAGACGATCGCCAACAGCGCGGTGAGAGCCGAGCACAGGCTGATTGCGAAGAAGGACGGAAACTGGCGTTGTTCTAAAATCGAACTGCATCCTTCAATCAGGCCGCCGATGACCAGCGCGCAGCACAGATCGGGAAATTGCCCGCCGAAGAATAAGGTGAATCCACCCGCGCCTAACGCCCCAGCCGCAATCCGGCGCGAAAGTGAGTACGGGTGAAGCCGGGCGATCGCACGCAGCTGTGTTAGAAATTCGTCCAGCGTCAGCGTCCTGCTTTGGCGGGAGAGCGTGTTGATCCGGTCGATCCGGTCGATATCCAGACCGCGCGACTTGATCCGGACGATCTTGCTGACGGAACGCCCGCCGGCGACGATCGTGACGAAGATGCCGGTCGGCAGCACGATGCTGCTGGCCTCCTGGGCGCCGTAATTCAGGCAGATCCGGCAGATCGTGTCCTCGACGCGGTAAATCTCTGCGCCGCTTTCCAACAACAGCTGGCCGGCGTAGGCTGCACTTTGCAGCAGCTGATCAAAATCGTGGGTCATTTTCTGAATCCCACGCTTTCTCCATCGCGAAGAATCTGTTCACCAACACGCAGCCCGTCGATCGCGGCCGACACGATTCCGCCGGCATAGCCCGCGCCTTCGCCCGCCGGGTACAGACCCGGGGTGGTTAAGCTCTGAAATTGTTCGTTCCTTAGGATCCGTACCGGCGAGGAAGACCGGGTTTCGACACCCGTCATCAGCGCGTCGGTTTCGATAAACCCGGGAATTTTCTGATCAAAATAACGCAGCGCTTCCGTCAATGCCCTATTGATGGAGGGGGAAAACAGCGGATGCAGATCCGTCATCGTCACCCCGCGGCTGTAGCTGGGAATCACAATCCCGTAATCGTGGGAAGGCTGGGCGGCCAGGTAGTCCGCGATCCGCTGGCACGGCGCTTTGCCGCAGCGGCCGCCCAGGATCCAGGCTTGATGTTCAAGCTCCTGCTGATAATGCATGCCATCCAGCACGCCCTCGCCGAAATCGCTGCGGCGCACCTGGACTAACAGAGCACTGTTGGCATTGGCCTGATCGCGGGCGTATTCGCTCATTCCGTTGGTCACGATCGCTTCGTCCTCGCTGGCGCTGGCGACGACCATGCCGCCGGGACACATGCAGAACGAATAAACGCCGCGGCCTTCCCGCGTCTGACAGGTCAACCGGTATTCCGCACTTTTTAAACGCGGATGGTCGGAGGCTTCCTTATATTGATTCTGATCGATCAGTTTTTGCGGATGCTCGACACGCACGCCGACCGCAAAGTCCTTGGCTTCCATCGCGATCCCGGCTTCGTGCAGCATCGTAAACGTATCGCGCGCACTGTGGCCCAGCGCCAGCACCAGCTGGCGGCAGGCGATCCGCTGATCCCCGGCCGCAATCGCGCAGACTCCGTTTTCATCCGTGAACAGCGCGGTCATCGGTGTGTTAAAGCGGACTTCGCCGCCCAGCCGCTGGATTTTCAGCCGGATGTTTTTGACGATCTGCCGCAGCCGGTCGGTGCCGATATGCGGATGCGCCTGATAGCCGATCTCCGGATCCGCGCCCGCTTCAATCAGCTCGTCCATCACTTTGACAATCCGCACATCTTTGACGCGCGTCGTCAGCTTGCCGTCGGAAAAAGTTCCCGCGCCGCCTTCGCCGAACTGCACGTTGCTCTGCGGATTCAGCGGCCCGCCTTGCCAATAGGTTTCGACGTCCTTCACACGCTGATCGACATCTGCGCCACGCTCCAGTACAATCGGCCGCAGTCCCGCCTCGGCTAACAACAGCGCCGCGAACATGCCACACGGGCCGAAGCCGACGACGACCGGCCGCGGGCCGTCAATGGAAACCGGCTTGGGCGGCTGATAGCGATAAGGTTCAGCCGCGCTGACATGGGTCAGTTTCTTTTTGAGGATCTGAGCTTCGTCCGGCGTTTCAACCAGGACGGTATAGACAAACCGCAGCGGTTTCTTGCGCGCGTCCAGCGATTCCTTCACGATTTTCCAGGATGTCAGACGGCCCGGACGCAGCCGCAGTTTCTTCATAATCAGGGATTCCAGGCTTTGCGGATTTTCATCCAGCGAAAGCTGTAAATTGGATATTTGCAGCATGGTTGATCAACTCCTGTCCTCCATTATAACAAATCTTATGACAGTGTGCGCTCTTTGCTTGACGAATTTTACAAGATCGTTACAATGAATGAGAGAGAATCACGAAAGGAGTCTTCCGTATGAATCAAGCGACACAATTCCGCCGGGATCTGCATCAGATTCCGGAAACCAGCTTCACAGAATTTAAAACCAGGGAGTATGTTGTTTCCGTCTTAAAAACATTGCATTGCGAGCTCATCGAGCTGTTGGAAACGGGCGTAGCCGCCTACTTTGACGCCGGCCGGCCGGCAACGCTGGCGTATCGCGCCGATATGGACGCGCTGCCGATCCAGGAAGAAACGGGGCTGGAATTCGCCTCGCGCCATCCGGGGAAAATGCACGCCTGCGGCCACGACGGCCACATGGCGATGCTGCTGGGATTTGCCCAGGAGCTGGATCAGCTTGACCGCAGCGGTTGGAAAAACAACATTCTGTTAATCTTCCAGCCCTCGGAGGAAACGGTCGGGGGCGCCAAGCCGATCTGCGATACCGGGATTTTTGAAAAGTACAACGTCAAGGCGATCTTCGGCACGCATCTGTGGCCGTTTATCCCTGCCGGGACCGTAGCCAGCCGGCCGGAGGAGATGATGGCGCACGCCAGCGAGGTCACGGTGACGGTCAAGGGCAAGAGCACCCATTGCGCCAAACCGGATGAGGGCATCGACGCGCTGGCGATCGGCGCGGAGCTGTTATGCCGTCTGTACGCGATGGAAAAGAAAATCGCTCCGAACCAATACCGGATTTTAAAGTTCGGAAATTTCCACGCCGGCACGGTGCGCAACATCCTGCCGGAAACCGCGGTGCTGGAAGGCTCCTACCGGTCGTTTCAGGACGCCACGTTCGACTGGATGATTGATCAGACGAAGGCGATCATGCGTCAGCTGGAACAGGAAACCGGCTGCCAGATCGTGTTTGATTACACGGAAGGCTATCCGGCCGTGATCAACGACGCCCCGCTGTTTGCGAAGGCGCAGGCGCTTCTGCCGCAGCTGCAGGTGCTGGACAAGCCGGAAATGATCGCGGAGGATTTCGCGTTCTATCAGCGGAAAATCCCGGGCGTGTTCTTCTTCTTGGGCACAGGCACGGGGATCGCGCTGCATAACTGCCATTTCAATTTTGACGAACAGGTGCTGCAGGAAGGGATTAAGACCGATCTGGCGCTGATGAACATTGATCTGTAAACATAGGAAACGCTAGGAAGGCTGGGTGTGACTCAGCCTTTTTTAGGTGTGGCGGGCATTGAAATGTTTTCCGCCATCTCAAAAGACCGGCATAAAGGTTAAAAAAGGCAGCGGACTTTCCGGGTAAACGGGAAGAAGCAGCCATACTAAAGATGAAGAATAATGAAAAATGAATCGGAAAAGAGGGGTGTTATGAAAAAAATTGCGGTGATCACCGGTGCAGACAGCGGTTTGGGTCGGGAATATACGCGGCTGATCCTGGAAGAATCAAATGTGGATGAAATCTGGGCGCTGGCCAAAACACCGGCCCGGCTGCAGCGGCTGGTTCAGGATTTCGGCGCCCGGATCGTTCCGGTCGAAATTGATCTGACGCAGCTGGACGCTTTGGCGGATTTTCATCGTCGTTTAAGTCTGGAAAAACCAGAGATCCGCTGGCTGATCAACAACGCGGGGATCGGCAAGTTCGGTCCGTTTGAAAAGCTGGAAGCGTTGGAAGCGGCGCGGATCGTCGATCTCAACTGCCGCGCGGTCGTGGAAATGACATGGAACTGCCTGCCCTATATGCCCCCGGGCAGCCGGATTGTCAACACGGCTTCCCAAGCCGCCTTTCAGCCGCTGCCGTATTTCAGTGTCTATGCGGCAAGCAAGGCGTTTATCGACCGGTTTTCTCTGGCGTTAGCCGTCGAGCTGAAGCCGCGGGGGATCACGGTGACCTCGGTCTGTCCCTGCTGGATGAGAACCCCGCTGCTCAATAAGGCGCAAACCACGGCCAGACCCGACGTTGTGTGGATGTTTCCGATCACGGATCCGGCCCCGGTCGCCCGGGCGGCAATTTCTGACAGTCAGAAAGGCAGACGCCGCTCCGTTTATGGAACGCTGACGCGGCTCGCTATTTTGGGGGCGAAGCTGCTTCCAACCGGAATCACAATGGCCGTGTGGCTGATGCAGCAGGGGCTTAACGGCATGCATGTCTGGCATTGTCCGCACCCCTCTAAGCCCGGGGAGGCAGAAACGCATTGCGAAATGTTGAAACTGCTGGAAATTTCAATTCAGGCCAGTCATGCCGGTATGCCGCGGTGAAAGATTGTCATTCATTTTCAGAAAAATTTCATTTCCTGCTTGACAAGTTCCCGCTTCAGATTTATCATACAGTCATTGATATAACAGCGATGAAAAGAAAAAGTAAACCTGAACTGCTTATCCAGAGAGTTCCCGGTTGGTGCAAGGGAATATGAGAAGCAGGTTGAACACATCTTGGAGCAATTCACCGAACGAGGAATCAAGTAGGCTGGATCGGAACCTGTACCCGTTATCGTACTAGAGTATAGAAGTTTTGTACTCGAAGAGGCTGGACTCCGCGAGGAATCTGGTAAATTAAGGTGGAACCACGAAGGGAAAAACGACCCTCTCGTCCTTAGCTGCAGGACGGGAGGGTTTTTGTTTTAGCGGCGCGGGCTGAAACGCATCCTGTTCGGGATTCAATTTCATTTCATGCTATATCAAAAAAGAAAAAGGAGAAATGAAAATGAAAATCGGAAAATTGGGAATGGGTTTGATCGGATTGGCGCTGGTGGCGATGACGGGATGTCAGAGCGCCGCCAAGCCGCAGGGGGACAGCTGGAGCGCAATCGAAGACAGGGGGAAGCTGGTCGTCGGGATTGACGATACGTTTGCACCGATGGGCTTCCGCGATGAAAACAACGAGCTGGCCGGTTATGATATCGAGATGGCCAAGGCCGTTTCAGAAAAGCTGGGAATTGCCTTTGAATTTCAGACGATCGACTGGTCGATGAAGGAATCCGAATTGAATGCCGGCAACATCGACTTAATCTGGAATGGTTATTCAATTACGGACACGCGGAAGCAGCAGGTGGCGTTCTCCGAGCCTTATCTGGAAAACCGCCAGCTGATCATCACGCTGGCGGATTCCGAGGTCAATGCCAAAGCGGATCTGGCAGGGAAAACGATCGCGGTGCAGAAGGAATCGAGCGCCTTGGAAGCGGTCAGCGCCGATGCTGCGTTCACGTCTGCGTTAAAAAACGGCGCGCCGGAGGAATTCGATACGAACATCGACTGCTTTATGGATCTGGAAGCCGGCCGTTCGCAGGCGATCGTCGTCGACGAAGTGCTGGCGCGGTATGTGATGAAGCAAAGAGGTCAGGAAAAATACAAGGTGCTGGACGAGAATTTTGGAACGGAACAATACGCAGTCGGAATGCGCAAGCAGGATACGACGTTGCTGGAGAAGATCAACGAAGCGATGAAGGCCTGTAATGAAGACGGCACAACGGCGGCGCTGAACGCCAAGTGGTTCGGGGAATAAGCATGATCCGTCAGATTCTGCCGTCGTTACTGGCCGGCGCCGGGGTCACGCTGCAGGTATTCTTTATAACGCTGATCCTGTCGCTGCCGCTGGCTTGTCTGCTTCAGGCGCTCCAGCAGTTTTCCGGCCGCGCCTTAAAGCCGCTGTTTCGCGGCTACATCACGCTGATGCGGGGGACGCCGCTGTTATTGCAGCTGATGTTCATCTTCTTCGGCATGCCGTATCTCGGCCTGACGCTGAGCCGGGAACTGTCGATTTTTATCGCTTTCACCTTGAATTATACCGCTTATTTTATCGAGATTCTGCGCGGCGCGTTAAGCGCAGTCGATCCCGGACAGGCGGAAGCCGGGAAGATGCTCGGATTCTCCCGCCGCTATATCTACTTTCGGATTCAGCTGCCGCAGGCGCTGCGCACGGCGATGCCTTCGATTGGCAACGAAGTCCTGAATTTGGTCAAGGACACGTCGTTGATCTACGTTTTGGGGGCTTCAGAGCTGCTGAAAGCCGGCCGTTCCGCCGTCAACACGTATGCGACCGCACTGCCGTTTGTCGTCGTCGGGATTCTCTATCTGGCGATGTGCGGCGGGTTCAGCTGGCTTTTGGGACGGATTGAGAAACGCATCAGTTATTATTAGGAGGGCAAGTCATGAGCTGCATCGCAGAAAATTGCGCCAAGACCTTCGGCAGGACGCCGGTCTTTGAAAATGTGTCATTGCGCGTGGATCCGGGTGAGATCGTGTGTCTGATGGGACCCTCCGGCGCTGGAAAAACCACGCTGCTGCGCTGTCTGTGCGGGCTGGAGCTGCCGGAAAAGGGCACGATTTCACTTTCCGGCACGGTGCTGTGTCAGGATGGCCGCTGGCAGTCGCCCATGGAATACCGGCAGAAGATCGGACTGGTGTTTCAGAACTGGAATCTGTTTCCGCATTGGACCGTCTTACAGAATTTGATCAAGGCGCCGGTTCATCAGAAACGGATGAATCGGGCGGAAGCTGAAAAAAAAGCCCGCAGGCTTTTACAACAGCTGAATTTGGCGGAGAAGGCGGACGCCTATCCCAATTCACTTTCCGGCGGGCAGAAGCAGCGGGCTGCGATCGCGCGGGCCTGCATGCTGGCGCCGGAAATCCTGTGCTTTGATGAACCGACCAGCGCGCTGGACGAACAATCGGCGCTGGAAGTGTCCAACATTATTCAGTCGCTGGCGAAACAGGATGGTTTGGGGATTCTGGTCGTCACCCATGACGAACAATTCGCGCACCGCACCGGCACGCGTTTCGTCCGGCTCAGCGAACTTCAGTCTAAAAAATAATCATGAACCGTATCCCTCAGGGAAGCGCTCAGGCACATCGTGCCGGGCGTTCCTTTTTTTGTGACAAAGGGGATCAATCGGTAGTTTGGGGTATTGTGCAGCTGGCCTGCTTCATCAATGACGCTGAAGCGGGAAAAATCTTCCCCGATGCCTTTTCCCGACCATTTGACGACGCTTTCCTTCGCCGTCCACAGTGAAAAAAAGGCTTCCGGATACTGAGTTAGCCAGGCCTGTTCCCGGGGGTGAAAGAACCGGCGGATAATCGCTTCCTGACGGCAGGGATGGGGCTGTTCGATGTCGATGCCCACCGGCGCGCCGGCGATCAGGCAGATCCACTCCTGCCGGCAATGGGAGATGCTGAAATGCAGCCCCGGCAGATCGGCGAAGGCTGGCTTGCCCCGGGCGGAAACAACCTTTTGTACCGGGACAAAAGGCAGCAGGTGCTGATCTGCCAGCCAGGACAGTGCCTGATTCAGCCGCTGCGCGCTGTCGTTTCCGCTGAAATCAGCGCTGAAGCGCCACAGTCCCCGCAGCGGCTCATTCATGCGCGCCCAGTTCGGTCAAGGTAGCCAGAATATCTTTTACATTGCGGATTTTGCGGATGCTGCGGACATTGATCTCAACGTCAAACGTTTCTTCCAGCGCCGCGACAATATTAACGATATCGAAGGAATTCAGCTGGAGATCGCGGACCAGATCGGTTTGTGCGCTGACGCCCGGCTGACCCGTTTCAGCGATGATGATTGCGATAATTTTTTCAAGCATAGTCGGCCGTTACCTCTTTTCTAAAACGGTGCTGCGTTTGATTTTTTTGGTCGCTGTTTTCTCAAATTCAGAATCGCGCAGCTTAATCATCTGGATTTGTTTGTATGCCGGCAACGTTTCATTGACCTGATCGATCTGCGCCTGCAGCTGTTCTAATATTTCATACGGCGACATTCCGGCGGTCAGCTCGGGATCCGGATAGACCATCAAAGCCAGCCGCACGTCGTCGGCATGGGCGGAGGAGTTCAGCCCGAAGGCCATGACCTCCTTGATCAGCGGCAGCGAACTGACATAACCTTCAATCTCTTCCGGGGAGACTTTCTTACCATTCTTAAACACGATCAGATTTTTCTTGCGGCCGGTAATCGTCAGATGTCCGTTTTTATCCAGACTGCCCAGATCGCCGGTCATAAACCAGCCCTCGTCAAACGCTGCGGCCGTCAGTTCTTCATTTTTATAATACCCCTGCATCAGGGACACGCCCTGAACGAGAATTTCGCCGTCCTTAAGCTTCAGCTTGTAGCTGGGCAAAACATGACCGACAGTGTCGACGCGGCGGTCCTTATTGCGGTTGACCGCCAGTAATGGGGAACATTCCGTGATCCCATAGCCCTGGATGATCTGAAAGCCGAAGGCCTCCATTTCCTCGCCGATTGAGGCCGACAGGTGCGCGCCGCCGCAGATGATCAGCGACAAATGTCCGCCGAAAGCGTCGCGGATCGGCTGCAGAAACGCGGGGTGCAGCGTGATCCCGAATTTGCGGCAGAACTGAAACAGCTTCATATATTTGCGCAGGGCTTCTTCTTTGCCTTGTTTGCGCAGCGTGCGCCAGATATTCTGATGAAGGGTCTCGACGATCAGCGGCACGGCCATCATTGTTTCCGGCGCGAAGGCTTTCAAATCGCGCATCATCGTTTTTAATGAGCCGTTGACCCCGACCGTGCTGCCATGCAGAAGCATGTTGATGACGGAACAGGTCAGGCCATAGGTGTGATAGAAGGGCAGCGAGGTGAAGACCGTCGCACCGACCCCGACCAGGCGCATCGAGTCAGCGGCATTGGTAAGAATGCCAACCTCCGACAACATCACCGGCTTGGAGGTGCTGGTCGTACCGGAGGTGTAAACGATCGAAGCGGTAAAATTTTGCGAATGATCGGGAAACGACCAGACGCCCTGACGGCGTTTGACGAGGGCCTGCCCCTGCTCCAGCAGCGTCTTCAGCGTGAATTCACCTTCGCCTTCCATCAAGATCAACTGCTTCAGCGTCGGATTTTCCTGGCATAACAGGCTGCCGACAGGCTGGAAGGCCGGGGAAAGGAAACAGGCTGTGCAGTCCGCCTGCATGACCATGCTTCGCAGCACGTCGTCGGATTGTTCGATGTCAATGCACACGGCGGTGCGGCCGCTGATGATCAGCGCGAAGTAAACAAGCAGCCATTCGATACTGTTTTCGCTGATGATTCCGACGTTGCCTTCAGGCAGCGCCAGCCGGAAGGCTTCGCTTAACGCCTGAACGTTTTGCTTCAGCTGGATGAAGGTCAGACTGCGGCGTTCCCCCTTCGCGGCGTAACTGACCAGCGCTTCTTTTTCGGCAAAACGGCGGCTTGTGCCGTCGATGAACTGGCGGAAGGTAGCGTAGTCGTCGGCCGGGTAATAGGCATAATTTTTCATTGTGAGGTCCCTTTCCTAAAGTTCGTGGAATGTCCATTCCAACTGCGCATGGATCTTGTCGTAATCATTTAAGAGCTCCAGGAACTCGTCGACCAGTTGCGGATCAAACTGCGTGCCCTTGTTGCGGATCAGTTCGGCCCGCGCCTGATCGAGCGAGAGCGACTGGCGGTAGGCCCTAAACGAGGTCATCGCGTCGAATGCGTCGGCCACGGCGATCATCCGCGATTCCAGCGGAATCTGGGTACCAGCCAGACCATCGGGATAACCCTTGCCGTCCCAGCGTTCGTGATGACCGCGGATGATGCCGGCGATATCCTGAAAGAAGCTCATCGTGGAAAGAATCTGACAGCCCAGCTCGCTGTGGCGGCGGATCTGCGCAAATTCTTCCTCGCTTAACGGTCCCAGCTTGGTCAGAATGGAATCCGGTACGCCGATCTTGCCGACGTCGTGAAACAGGCCGGCCAGGCGGATCAGCTCCAGCCGCTGCGGATCCTGAATTCGTTTTTTAGCCAATAACGTCGTGTAATAGCTGACCCGATCGGAATGGCCGCGGGTGTAAATATCTTTCGCTTCGACCATCAGCAGGACCGCCGTAATCGTTTCCATATAGCTGTCTTTGAGCTGCTTGTTCGTTTCTTTCAGCTGATGGTTGCGGCTTTGCAAGACCGTATGCAGAACCATCCGCGCGATCGCCGAACCCGCCTGACGGCTGTAGAGCGTCAATAACTGAATCAGTGTTTCGGCCGGGGCCTGCCTGAAATGAATTCCGATCATGCCGAGAAAATGCCCGCTTTCATCATGCAGCGGCAGGGCCAGGCGCTGTTCGCACAGATCCGGCTGACGGGAGCTTTTTATCCGCTGGATCGCGTCGAGAAAATTCGGATAGTACAGCCGCATAAACTGTCCCGCGTCCAGCTCATAATCGCCGCTGCCGCTTAATAACAGCGAGGAAACCAGCGACACTTTTTCGCTGAAGGAGGGGATGTTCTGCGGGTTGAGCATCACGAAGACGTCGTCTTCATGACACAGAGAACGCACCTGTTCCACGATCGCCGCGATCAGCTGCTGCGGATTCTGATCCTGATACAACGTCGTGACGTTGCCGAGAATTTCGTTAAGTCCGTCGCGGTAGCGGCGGATTGTCTGCATCTGGCGGATCGACTTGACGCACGATTCAACCAGCAGTTCCAGCTGATCGAATTTATCGCTTTTTTCATAGTAGCCCTGGATGTCCAGCTCACGGATCGTCTTGACCGGCGGCGCCAGATCCTTGTGGCCGGTTAGCAGGATGATAAACAGATCGGTGTTGAACTTGCGGATCTCCTCGACGACCTTGTCGCCGCAGATTGGATTCATCAGAAAGTCCAGCAGCAGGATGTCGTAGTGATCCAGACGGATTTTTTCGATAGCCCGCCGCGGATTGCTTTCAATGTCGACGGTGTAGCCGCAGCCCTCAAAATAAGAGCGCAGCGCCAGCGTGATCATTTCATCGTCGTCCAACACCAGCAGGCGGAACTCGTTATGGATCTGACCTTTGCGATTTTTACGCATCAAAAGGGACTCCTTTCTTCAGATTTTGGCAGGTTTTCTTCCTGCAGGACTTCGCTGTTGAGCGGAATCGTGAACCCGAACACCGCGCCGCCGCCCGGGTTATCGTTAAACCACAGTTCACCGTCAAACTTTCCCTGGATCAGCGCTTTGGACATATACAATACCAAACCGGCTCCGGCGGTGCCCTTGGATGTGATCATTTCCTTTAATAAATGACGGCGCACGGAATCGGAAATGCCGCTGCCGTGATCGCTGACCGAGAGCGAGAGCTGGTCGTCTTCCTGCCAGATCTTTAAGCGAATGGTGTGGTCGGATTGGGGCAGCTGGGCGTCGATCGCGTTGGCGATGAAGTTGTTGACGATCTGAACGAGGTTGTTGATATCCCCATGCAGCACAACCGCAGGCGGCACGCAGTTTTCTGCGATGAGCTGGCAGTTGTGGACGGTCAGCTCATGGCGCATGAGCAGCGTCGTCCGCCGCAGCAGTTCCTCGGGCGTGAAGGTGACCTTATCGGAGGCGTTCATACTGGCGGCCTGGCCTTTGACGGCCGTGATGATGTCGGACATGTACGAACACGAATCCTTGCAGCGGTGAATCCAGTCCGTCATTTCCTGAGCGATCTCCTTGTAATCGGCCGGGGTGACCTCCGGATCGCCGAAGCTGCGCTGACATTCGTCGACCAGATCGTCCATCGCGTTGAGCGCTCCGGCAATCGACATGATCGGCGTTTTCAAGTTGTGCGCAATGCCGCCGACCATCTGACCTAACGAAGCCAGCCGTTCCCGTTCCATCATCCGCTTCTGTGAATTCTGTAATTTCTGCATGCTTTCCTTCAGCTTGGTGACGTCCTTGTAAATAACGCTGAATCCGACGATCACCTTATTCATGATTAACGGCGTGACCTCGACCATGTAGTAATGCAGATGACCGTCGGCGACGATCGACTGTTCATAGGCGATCGAACTGCGGCTTTCGCGCGACGATTCGACGGAGCTGATCAGATTGTAGACGGCCGTCATCGCGCTGGGATCGTGATCGCGGTGGATGTTGATCAGCGGCTTGTTGATCTCAATCCCGCAGCGGCTGCCGATGATCTGGGCGAACGGCTGGTTGTAGTTGAGCACCAGCCCGGTCTCGCTGAGGATCAGATAACAGTCGGAAATCCAGTCGAGGATGTGCTGCGTCGCAATCGGCGTGATGTTGAGGAAATTCAGCTTCTCAATCGCGATGCCGTGGAAGATGACCGTGAACACAAAGCTGATCGGTGTCGCAGCGATCGACAGGTTCAGAATTTTGAGCGTTGCGAGCATACTGACGACTAACGGAATCAACGTACCTAAGGAGAACATGACGGCCTGCTGCATATACAGACGGTTGTTGCTTTTAAAGGCAAAGTGCAGGATGATGCAGATCGCGGCGATCATGCACAGGTAGCTGTAGCCGCCGCTGATATACATGTAGGGGCCGAACACGACCTCGCTGGCGATCACGCTGAAATGCTTGTAATGCAGATGATGCAGCGGATTGGTCCAGATCATGATGTTAGTGAGCACCGGGACGATAAACAGGCCGCGGACTTTCTTCGGCAGACTGTCGTAATGATGGGTGAAGACCAGCGCGATCAAAAGCAGCAGCACCGGCGCCATGCTTGTGCCGAAATTGGACAATGCGTCCCAGATGTAAAGCATGATTTCATCGCCGGGCGCGGTGAAGCGCATGCCGATCAGAGCGGTCATCCATTCGATCAGAATCATCGAGAACGCGACATAGATTTTATTGATCAGGTGGCTGCGGTTGGTGCGCAGGTTGCGCGAGACGATCAGCACCAGACCGATGATGGAGATGTAGAAGGTAATCAGGGCGCCGTTGGTTATCATCGGGATTCACCTCGTTTCTGACAAAGCTGGGCCAGCTCGCGGTCGGGACGCGGAAGCGGCCAGCGGTAGCCTTCCGCTTCCAGCGCCTGCAGCGTCACAGCGGCGTCGGGCTGGATTTGAACGGGCTGCTTTTCCAGCTGATTAAGCTGTTCGATCAGACTGCCGATCACATCGCTGCCTGAACCGGCTTCCCGCTGCAGCGCAGCGGCGAATTGTTCGTCGCCGACGATGGGCAGCTGCGGGAAAATTTCCTTAAATGATAGCAAATGAGGATTCATCAGATGCAAAACGGTCAGGCGGGAACGCAGGCCGGCGACGGCCGCCAGGGCGCATTCGTCAACCGCTGTGACCTCCGCCGCGGTCTGTGCCAGCGCCGGATTCAGACAGCCGACCTGCAGGATGGCCTGACACAGCCGCCAGAAGGCGTTGGTTTGCGGATGGCGCTGGAACTGACCGTCCCGATGCCGCCCGCACAGCCGGCCTAAGCGCAGGATCCGCGCCGGCTGGCCGGCAGCGATTGCCTGACGAACGGCCTGTTCGGCCAGAAATTTGCTTTCAACGTACAGATTTTCGTTCCAGTTCTGCCCGATGTCGAGATCGGTTTCGCAAAAGCTTGCCGGTTTCTGCGGATCGGCGGGCAGATACGACCCGCTGACGCTGAGCGTGGAGACATGCACCAGCGGGACGTTGATTTGCCGGGCGAGGGCAAGCATGTTGCGGGTGCTCTCGACGTTGGCGGCCAGAAAGGCATCGCGGCGGCCATAGTGACTGACCTCGGCGGCGCTGTGCACGACGCACGTCAGCGAGGCTTGCAGCCGTGATCGCTCTGCGGCGGACAATCCCAGATCAGAGCGGGTCAGATCGCCATGCAGGCAGACAAGTTTGTTCTGATAACGGCCGACCCATTCCGGGCCGAATAACGCCTGCGCTTTTTCCAGCAGCGTGGCTTTATCTGAACGCGACAGGACAACGATCGAACACGACAGGTTCTGTGTCAGCAGCACGTCGATCAGATGCAGGCCGAAGAAACCGGAACCGCCGCTGATCAGCGGGCTACGCCAGTTGACCGGTGCATCGGATTGCAGCGGGAACTTGTCTAACCGGGGGGAGACCGGCTTTTGGACTTGCCATTCCGGCTGTATTTTCTGACGCTGTTCAGCTAACGTCGGATGGGCGTAGAACTCTTCCAGTGTCAAATGCAGGCCGAGATTGTAATATTCTGTCAGTAACGTCAAAGCGCCCAGCGAAGTGCCGCCCTGATCGAAAAATGACAGATTTTCGTCCAGTTCGGAACGCTTCAAGACCTTCCGCCACATCGCCGCCAGATCGGCGGGGCCGGCTTCTTCCACAACCGGCGGCATTTCAATTTCGGGCTGAATTCCTTCGAAAGTACAAGGACGGTCGGCAGCGGCAGTTTCAATCAACGCCGCCAGCGCCCGCCGGTCAGTTTTGCCGGAGGCGGTGAGCGGCAGATGATCCAGCCACGTCAGCGAGGAGGGGATCATGAAGTCCGGCAGCATGGATTGTAACGCCGGCCGCCAGTCCGTTTCTTCGCTGCCCGAGACAAACGCGTGCAGCGAGAGCACCTCGTGATCCTGAATCCGCGGGATCACGGCGCATTCGCGGATGCCCGCAAGACGCAAAAGCTGCTGCTCAATTTCCTGCAGCTCAATGCGGTGGCCGTTCAGCTTGATCTGACTGTCGCGCCGGCCAAGATATTCCAGCTTGCCTTGCGGATTGACGCGGACTAAATCGCCGGTGAAGTAAAACCGCCGCTGAGGCTGCTGCGGAGCCTGAACGAACGCCGTGTTTTTAGTGGGGGCGTTGATATAGCCCAATCCGACTCCGGCGCCGCCGATCACCAGCTCGCCGCTCTGCATCGGCAGACAGCGCTGACGGGCTTTGTTTAAGACATAGGTTTCGTAATTGGCCAGCGGCATACCGATGGTGACCGGGGTTTTGGAAACTTCATCCCACGTGGCATACACCGTCGTTTCCGTCGGACCATAACAGTTGAGGATCCGGGCTGAGGTGCAGGAGGCGGTCTGGCGCACTAACGGCGCAGGCAGCGCTTCCCCGACATGGATGATTGTTTTGACCGAAGCCAACGCTTCCCGGAATGCGGCGTCGGCCATGTTCATCTGCATTCGCGTCGGCGTAAACTGCACGAAATCACAGCCCTCATTCTGGATTAAGGCGGCCAGCTCCCACGGCAGGCGCAGCTGGGATTCATCGGCGATCACTACCGTCATATCCAACGCCAGAGCGATCAGACTTTCCGTCAGGAAGACATCGAAAACCGAATTGGTCGCGCATAGAGCCCGCCGGCATCCACCGATCAGCGGCCGCATTGATTCCAGAAATGCCGCGGTGTTGCGATAAGTGATCTGCGTTCCTTTGGGCAGACCGGTGGAGCCGGAGGTAAACAGGCAATAATGCACGGCGTCCAGCGGACGGGCCGGCGCCTCAAACGGCACCGAACCCTGAGCGAGCACGGAACAGGTTGGAAGCGATAGATTCAATTTCTTTAATAAAGCCGGAGTTCCAACGATCAGATCGGCGCCGGCCTGATCCAGCATCGTTGCGATCCGGGCTGAAGGGAAGTCTGGATCCAGCGGAACATATGCCCGGCCGCAATGCATCAGTGCGAGCATTGCGACAAACAGTCCCTCGCCCCGCTCACACAGAATTCCAGCCGGCTTGGCCGAAGCGTTCTGCATCAGTGCGCCGGCCAGACGATCCGCCTGTTCGATCAGCTCGGCAAAGGTCGTCGTCTTTTGATGAAAGCGCAGGGCCGGCTGGTCTGGATGCAGCCGGGCGCGCTGGCGAATCTGCACGTCCAGCGGCAGTCCGCAATATGGCACGCGCAGAGCGTTGGGCGCGTCCAGGCAGCGGTAGCGATCCAGCGGCGCAAGCACGTCCAATACAGTCCAGACCGGATCCTCCTTCGTTAAAGTCATGACGATGTGTTCCAGACTGCGCTGGTAGAAGCGGATCGTTTCTTCGCGGTAGCGCTGGTTCTCAAATTCAAAGCAGAAATGCCAGCGGCCGGCTTCCCAATAAACTTCCTCGGTTAACGGCAGTTTGCTTAACCCGGTCGCCACTGGCTGACAGCCCAGTGGCTGCCCGGCTAAGCGCAGCTGGTCCGCCGCGATCGGCCGCAGCGAAAACAACAGGCCGAAGACGGCGTTGCCGCCCACCTGGCGGGGCAGATTGAACATCCGGATTAAATCTTCCAGACTGACCGCCTGATGATCCTGAATTGCCGCCAGCTGATTCTGCACGCGCGCCAGCAGCGCGCTGATCCGCATCTGAGGGTCAAGCTGAAGCGCCAACGGCAGCGTATGCATGAATAACCCCGGCATCGCCTGCGTCGCCGCCTGCGTCCGGCCGCTGACCGGCATTCCGACAACGACCCGGTCGCTCTGGTTCCAGCGGGCCAGCTGAATCAGCGCCGCACAGGCAAACAGGGCGGCCGGCGTCAGCTGCTTCGCAGCGCAGAACGTGCGGATCTTTTCCGAGCCTTCCAGACTCAGATCATAGATGAGCTGACTGCCTCCCTGATGCGGCTGTTCCCGCCGGTCCTGCGGCAGAAGCAGCGGTTTTGGCAGCGGTGTCAGCGTCTTTTTCCAATACGCAAGATCAGCTTCCGCAGGGCCATCCTGCATCGCCCAGGCCGCGTCTTTGTAGGTGAGCGCCGGCGAGCTGCAGACACGTCCCTGATAGAGCTGATCGAGATGCGAAAGCAGTAACGGCGTCGTCAGCCCGTCGCTGATCAGATGATGCATGTCCAGTCCCAGCGCCCAGCCTTCTTTACGATGAATGAAGGCGGCGGAAAACAGCGGCGGTCTGGCCAGATCCATCGGCCGGATTAATGTTGCCGGATCCCAATCCGGTCCTGCTTCGATGATCTCGACGTTGAAGGCGACCTTGTCGTGAACCTGCATTCGGATTTCTCCATCATCCAGGACAAAGCCGGTGCGCAGCAGTTCTTCTTCCTGCACCAGTTGGACTAACGCTTGACGTAAGCGGTCGATATCGAGTGTGTCGGGCAGCGTGAACAAGCCCGGCATGTGGTATGCGTCGTTTTCCGGGTCGGCAAGCAGATCCGCCAGAATCGCTTTCTGTTGAAAGCTCAGCGGATAGGTTTTTTGTTTTGGAGCCGCTTGCGGCTTTGGCTGCGGGGCAGACTGCCCGCCGTCCAGCACTTCGCCGATCGCCGCGGCGGTGCGCAGGTGGTAAAGATCCGCCGTTTTTAAACGGATCTGAAATTTTTCTTCGATTAAACTTAACAATTCCATCGCGATCAACGAATCCCCGCCGTAAGCGAAATAATCGCTGTCCAGCTGCATGTCCGGCCGTTTTAGAAGCGTACGCAGCTGATCGAGCAGCCAGCGCTGAGCCGCGGAAGTGGCGGCGGATCTGAGGGGCTGAGGGGACTGGGGCAGCGGCGGCAGCCGGCTAGGATCCAGTTTGCCGTTAGCGGTGAGCGGCAGTTCGTCGACCGCAAGATAAACGGACGGGACGACCGGCGCGGGCAGCTGTTCCATTAAGGCGCGCCTGAGACCGGCCGGATCGACCGGCTGATCGCTGACGATGTAGGCTGCCAGGGTGCGGCGGTCATTCTGAAGCACGACCGCGGCGTTTTGAATGTGCGGCAGCCGGCGCAGCTGAGCGGTGATTTCCTGCGCTTCAATCCGGTACCCGCGCACCTTGAGCTGCTGATCCTGACGGCCGGCGATCACGATCTCGCCATCCTGCGTCCAATAAGCCAGATCGCCCGTGCGATAGGCACGTTCTCCCTGTAAACAAGTCAGCGGCTGGAAGCTTTCGTCGGTTTTGGCGCGATCCTGATCATAGCCCAGCGCCAGGCAGGGACCGCTGATCCACAGTTCGCCAATACTCTCGCAAGGCAACGGCTGGCCTGTGGGATCGAGCACGAGCAGGCGGCAGCCGGGCAGGGGCTGGCCGGCGGTAATCCGGCGGGCGTGCGACAGCTCTTTCATGCAGACGCCGATCGTCGCCTCGCTGGGACCATATTGATTATAAAGCCGCGCCGATGTCCAGCGCTTGAGCTGACGCAGCAGGACGGAAGGATAAGCTTCCCCACCGCAGACCAGACAGTCCAGCCGGGAGACCGCCTGACAAAATGCCGGATGTCTGAGATATGCCTGCAAGCGCGAAGGCGTCAGGGAAAGCATGCCGATGTGATGGCGGCCGATGTAATCGGCCAGCTGGGCCGGGTTCTCCGCCGCTTCCGCATCAGCGAAAACCACGCTTCGTCCATTCAATAACGCGCAAATCGATTCGATCAGGAACGCGTCGAACGCCGGGCTGCATAACGAAAGCACCGGATTTTGCGGATAGACGCCGGCCATCGCGTCGATAAAGTTGCATAAACTGGCGGAACCGACCAGGACGCCCTTGGGGGTTCCGGTCGTGCCCGAGGTGGTGACGATATACGCTGTCTCCGGCGGCGTGAAGGGACGCGGGGCGTCCGCAAGCGCGGCCGGATGAAACTGATCATCTTCGATCGTTTTCCAGGCCCAGCGCCGCTGCGGGTCCAGCTGTTCGCGCAGCGCGCAGGAACTGATGATCAAGTCTGCGCCCGTTTGTGCAAGCAGCGTTTTCAAGCGGTTTGCGGGTTGGACAGGATCAAGGTTGATCCACACGGCGTGGCTGAGCATCGCCGCAAGCATGCCGGTGATCAGAGCTTCGCCCCGCGGCAGAAGCAGCGCGATCCGCAGCGGTTTTTCCTGCGGTAAAGTTAAAATCTGCGCGGCTAAAGCTTCCGCCTGAGCATTGAGCTGGGCAAAGGTCAGATTGCGGTCCTGATCGACAATCGCGATCGTCTGTCCCTGATTTTCTGCGATCTGACGCCAGCGGGCGGTCAGCGTTGAAGAGCAGACGGCTGCAGCTTGTGGATTGAAAGCATACAGAACGCGGTCTTCTCCGGCTTCTTCCAGCACGCGCAGTTGGCTCAACGGCGTATCCGGATGAGTCAGCACGTCCTGGAGGATCACGGTCAGGCTTTGATGCAGCTGCGCGATCCGGGCTTCGCTGAAGCTCTGGACCTGATAATCGTAGTCGATCTGCAGGGCGGCGGTTTCGCGATGGCTGACGTGCAGGCATAATTCCTCCATCTGCCAGCCGCTGAAATGCCAGGCACCGCTGAAATGGACAGTGGTGTCCGAAGGTGGGGTTAAGCGTGTGTCTTCATAGGAAAGCGCGATCGAAAACAAGGCTTCCAGTTCCGGCTGCTGAGCGCGGGCCAGTTTCATGATTTCGGTAAACGGATATTTCTGATGCTTTAACAGGCGGTACCATTGATCGTTGAGCGTCTGGCAGCACTGATCCGCTGTCTGCGCGGGATCTGTTTCGCAGCGAAAGGGCAGCGTGCTGACGAACATCCCGCCGGCATTTTTTTCTTTGGATTGGGAACGATTGATTACCGGTACGCCGATCACCGGCGCTTTCTGGGCGTGAACCCGGCTGAGATAAACGGTCAGTCCCAACAGAATCATGATAAACGGAGAGATCTGACGCTCGCTGCAGAAGGCTTGAAGCCGCCGGCTGAGGCTTTCTGAAAGCGGGCGGCTGAACCGCTTTGATATTGGACTTGGGGGATAGACCGGCGCGGTCCGCAATGGTTTTGGCGCTTCCCATGCCGCGGTTTCCCGCTGCCAGAATTGCTGGTCGCGCTCGTAGCGGGGACTGCGCAGGTAGGCTTGTTCCTGACGCAGGTGTTCCCGATACGGCGTCAGCTCAGCTTCCTTGAGACTCTCGCCGCGGCATGCGCGGCAATACAGCGCGGCGATGCGGTTGTGCAGCAGCACCTGCGCCCAGCCGTCGGAAATCAGATGATGCGCCAGAATCAGCACGCCGCCGCACGTTTCCCCGATCTGAAAGCCATAAAAATGGATCAAAGGCTGATCCAGATATGGCATCGGCGTCTGTGTCATTGCCTTTTGCCAAACGGCGAATTCCGCTTCGCTTACCGCTGAGAAATCCAGCACGGGAAAGGATTGGGAAACAAACGGAACAAAATACTGGCGCGGCCGGCCTTCGATCAACGTCAGCCGCGTTCGCAGCGTTTCATCATGTTGGACGACGGCATTCAGCGTTCGCTGCAAAGCTTCGGCGTCAAAGCCTTCGTCGATAAACAAAGTGGTACTGATGTGATTGATCGGCGTGTGCGGCAGCGCTTGTTCCAGATTCCAGATATTCTGTTGACTGAATGACAGGTCTTCAGTGTGGGGCTGCGAAAAGGTTTTCATCCCGGTCCTCCTTAAATTTGAAAGTGTGTCAGGAAGCGGTGAGGCATCAGGCTTTGAAGCTCAAAGTAAACATTAACTATGAGAATTATATCGGTTCAATAATCAAAAAACAAGACGCGGTTCATGACTTTTTGATTCAATTTTCATCCTGCTTTTTCGAATGCTTTCCTTTTTGCGAAATCGCTGCTTTTTTCGTTCTGAAACTCAACCTCTTGATGCGGACACGAATTCATTTCGCAGATTTTTGACGGCTGCGGAATTTTCAGGTAAACTTAAAATCAGGAATGAGGAAAATTTGATGAACGCAGCATCAGAATCTTTTAAGCCCGCGCAGCGCGCCGGTGATCCGGCAGGAAGGCTTAAAATAATCGGTTTACTGCGGTTTAAGCGTCAGGCAAGAAAACGTTGCGTGACAAATCCGCAGGGTGTCCCTTACAATCGGGTTGAGGTGAAGAGCATGAAAACACTGGGTGAAAAAATCGCCGGGCTGCGGCAGGAGAAAAACATGACGCAGCAGGCGTTCGCGGACGTCATGGGCGTGACCCGTCAGGCAATCTCGAATTGGGAGCGGGATAAGACGGAACCGGATGTCGCCGCGCTGAAGAAGATCGGACAGGTGTTCGGCGTCGATATGAACGAGCTGTTAACCGATATCCATCTTAAACGCAGGGAAGTCGATACACGGCCGTTAACCCGACTCTTTTTGGCGATTCTGGCGACTCATTTGGGATCGTTGCTCTGGTTGTGCGCCACGACGTCCACGATGAAGGAAGCGCTGAGCCGGTATGGCTTTCGGTTTGTCTTCGTGCTGATCGCGCTGTCGATCTATGCGGCGTTTACCTATTGCATCCGCAGCCGCGATTTCTCGCTGTTGTCTGGTTATGATCCGCATGCGCCGTATGATCTGGATGTGATGGCGGACATGACGGCGGCGATGGCAACGATGATTCTGACCGATACGCTGAGCTTTTCAATTCTGAGCTGTTTGTTGGAAGGGCAGCTTTCTGAATCTCTGTCGATGGTCTTGTTTGTGATGTACCTGGCAGGTTTTGTCCTGTCCATTCTCCTCGTTAATGTGAAATATAAGGACCGGATTTATCGGGATCCGGATTATCCCGACAAGATCCGCAGCGGGAATCGCATTTCAATTTTCTTCGCCGCGGCACTGATGGCGGGAGTGATGATTCTGATTCTTTCCGGCATGTTGGGCTGGGTGGGTCATAATTCCCCCAAAGCTGCATTTCAGGTCCTTCTTTTTCTGCCCTATATCCTGTTGAATGTCGTCTGGATGATGATTGAGCAGGATAAACTGCACCGGCTGATTGAGCGTGGTGAAATCTATCGCTTCGGCAAAAATACGCTGGGCGTGGCGGTGGCGGATGGAATTCTGCTGGGATTGATCCTGTTGATCAGCTGGGCTTAGCAGAGCGGGATGCGTTCAGCTTTCTGGAAATTCCAGAATCGTGGAGAATAAGGAAAGGTGATCATAACGAAGGGGCTGAAAAGGTCAGAAGGAATCGAATGATCAGCTCGTCATTGACTTTCCGGTTCCTTCTTCCATTCGTCAGCGCCTCAGCGAATTGGAAAAATACGGGCCAGCAAGAAGATGTTTATTTCTACTTTGACAGCAGCGAGCGGCTGGAGAATGCGGCGAAAGATTATGTTGATGAAAGCGTGCTGACACAAGACAAAGAGAATGGTTGATTCAGAAATAGGGTTGGGAGGTTCGGATAGGCAAAAGATGATTGATTTAATACGTGGGAAGCGAAGATGCGGTTTTATGGCAGCGCTGATGGAAGGAAATTGGCGATCTGCGATCAAAGTGAGAACGGGTTCAAGATCAACAGACGCGATGAGGAATTAAGGATAAAAAGACGCTTAATTTATACCTGTGTAGGGAAAATGGATTTTTTTAGAAAAAGATTGACAAATTATTTTGAAGATTTTATAGTAGAGACACAGATATCCAGAATTGTTACTGGGAACAGGCAAGATCAGTATCTGATGCGTTTTTTGCATCTGTTACTGATCTTTTTCTATGTCAGAAACGAAAGGGGCTGTTTTCTTATGCAGGATCACTATGTGATAACAAAACTGATCAACAACAACGTGGTGTTTTCCACGGATGCCGGCGGCCGGGAAATCATTGTGTTCGGCAAGGCTGTTGGATTTGGAAAGAAGCGTGGGGATAGCATCGACAATTCAAAAATCATCAAGGTTTTTGAACCTTCGGATACGAAGGAAAAGAATTTCCTGATGAATCTGGTTGAGGATATCGACCCGGTGTATATCGACATGACCACGAAAATCATCGCTTTATTTGAAACCCGGCTGCATTGCAAGGTCAATGTGATGATGAATATCAGTCTCTCCGATCATATTCACAATGCCGTGCGGAACAAGCAGGAGGGCTTCCAGGTGCCGCTGGATATTCTTGAGGAAGTCAAGACGATGTATCCGCGGGAATTTCTAATTGCGAAAGAGGGCTTGGATCTGATCGAGAAAGAAACCCGGACGACACTGGGGGAAGATGAAGCCGGCTACATTGTGCTGCATTATATCAATGCTCAGGGACAGCATTTCCGCAGCGACGCGAAGGTCAGACTTTTGTTTCAGGAGCGCGTGATTCAGGAAATCGAGCGGGAATACGGCGTGAAGCTGGATCATCTGTCGGTCTATTATTCCCGGTTTCTGACACATCTGAGCTTTCTGGCTGCCCGCCTGCATGACGGACAGTTATTGGAAGCTTCGCAGAGTACGCTGTACCCGCTGCTTGTGCAGAAATATCCACGCTTAGAAGCGTGTACGGAACTGATTGCCGGGATTATCTTAAACGAGTTTCACATGCCGGTGGGCGAGGAAGAAAAGGGATATCTGGCGCTGCACATCCACAATCTGCTTAAAAATTTGAAAATGGAGGAGAGTTCTGATGGAACAACGTTTAAATAAGGATCAGTGTACCGGCTGCGGGAACTGCCTGACGGCCTGTCCGCTGGATTTGCTTCGCCTGTCGGCCCAGCATAACCGCCGCGGCGTGTGCTTTGTTGAAAATGTCGATCCTCAGCGCTGCATCGCTTGCCGGCGATGCGAGCTGATGTGTACGGCGGGAGCGATTGACTTTCTTGAAAACGATCAGCCTGTCAGCAATACTCTGATTGACAAGCAGGCAATCCCGCCGCATGCGGGTTGTTATCTCGGTTCGCTGACAAAAGCGCTGGCCGATGCGATCGAACAGTTAGGGGTGCAAGAGCAGGTGGTGATCTTTAAGAAGAAAGCCGCTGATGTTAATCTGAATTGCGAACTGCACGATTACGCGGACGAACAGTTTTATCAGGATGGTCTGGCCTATAAACAGGCGCATCCGGAAAAGCTGGTCATCTTGATTTGTTCCAGCAGCAAAGCGCCGTCCACCGCCCTGAACCAACAACGCTTCAACGCGCTGCGAGACGAGTCGGTTACAATCATCAATACCTTAAACTGGTTTGAGCGCGATGAAGCGGGACAGCTTATCGGCGATGGTTCACGGATGCTTGAACAGCTGCGCGACTTAGGTTACGCTTCCTATCTGGCCCGCGGCAGCGTGCGCTCGCCCGAAGCGATAGGACGGCTGACGCAAAGCTTGCGTAAGGCGTTGATGCTGCAGCGGCAAAACCGGCCGTTTGCGGTTGTAGAGATTGTCTTTCCCTGCTTTTACCGTCTGGCAGGCCGCCCGCAGCGGTGGATGAGCGCTCAGGAAATTGAACCGCTGCGTCAATGGTTCGCAAGCAAAATTGAGCCGGAATATCCGGAAGAAATTCTCAAAGAAGGAAAGGAGTAGAACGATGGGATTATTTAAACAGGGCCGGCGGACGGCGGCCCGCTTGATCATCAAAGCGCCGGTTTCCGGCGAAGTGAAATCGCTGGCCAGCCTGAACGACGGCGTGTTTTCAGAAGCGCTGCTGGGACCGGGCTGCGTTATCCAGCCGGGTGAAGACGAACTGACCGCGCCGTTTGCGGGCGAGGTTGTCATGGTGGCGGCGACGAAGCACGCGATCGGGTTGATGAGCGATGAGGGCGTCGAGCTGATGCTGCACGTCGGTCTGGACACCGTCAATCTCAACGGCGAAGGCTTTCAGGTGGAAGTCCAGCCGAAGATGCACGTGCAGGCGGGGGAGCGGCTGATGCGCTTTTCACGCGAACAAATTCAGGCTGCCGGCTATCCGGACGGCGTTGTGATGATCGTTACCAACGCCCGTTTGTTCAAACAGGTTGAAACACTGAAGGAGGGGATGATCAAAGCCCAGGAAAATTTATTATCCGTATCGAAGTAATTCACATCCACGAATCCCGATAACCAGAATTGTTACTCACGCGGGCAAGATCAGTATCCGATTCATTTTCCCATCCGGTCTTAGAGTCAATGTTTTTAAATCTATTAAAATAAGGAGAATGAAGATGAAAGAACTTGCAAAACAATGCATCGAACACGTCGGCGGCGCTGCCAATATTCAAGCCGTCTCCCATTGCGCAACCCGGCTGCGGCTGACGCTGCGGGATCAAAGTCAGGTGAATGAAGTGGCGTTGACTGCTTTGCCGGAAGTCATCAAGGTGATGCAGGTCGGAGCGCAGACGCAGATCATTATCGGCAGCGACGCTCCGGAATTGTACGGCGTGGTCAGTCAGCTGGTCGAGCAGGCCCAGAGCGAAGCGCCGGCCAAGTCCGCGGAAGCGGCAGAAAAACAGCCGGTGGCGGAGAATAAAAAGAAAGCGGCTGCAGGGAAATTCTTCGATGCCTGCAGCAGTATGTTTACCCCGCTGGTGCCGGCGTTTACGGCGGCCGGGATGATCAAGGCCGTGCTGGCGATTCTCGTAGCTGTTTTCGGACTGGCGAAAACCTCGCAGGAATACATCATTATCAATTATGTTTCCGATACGATTTTCTACTTCCTGCCGATTTATCTGGGCGTCACCGCCGCTTCTTATTTTGGCTGCAACAAATATATTGCGGCCGCCGTCACGGCCATGTTTGTGCATCCGGCCTATGTCGGTCTGGTTTCTGCAGGCGAGGCCGTTGCGTTTTTCGGCATGCCGGTCGTTCTGTATAATTATTCCTCGACCGTCTTTCCGACGATTCTGACCGTCTGGTTCATGGCGTATGTCGAACGGTTTGCACGCAAGGTTTCACCCAAGGTCGTCAAAGCAATCATGGAGCCGATGCTGACACTGCTGATCACCTTTCCGGTGGGCCTGTTAATCCTCGGCCCGATCGGCGCGGTTCTCGGCGAGGTCTTAATGCAGATCTTCGCGGCGATCGACGCTTCCGTCCCATTCTTAGTTCCGATGATCGTCGGCGCCGTTTCGCCGTTTCTGGTCTTTGTCGGTATGCACCGGGCAGTCGGTACGCTGGAAACAATGCAGATCGCTCAGATGGGTTTTAGCTCGCTGTTAGGCACAGGCATGTTGGCAAGCAACATCGCGCAGGGAGCGTCCACACTGGTGCTGTCATTGAAGTCGAAGGATGAAAAGGTAAAGCCGCTGGCCTTTACCGCGGGCGTGACCGCGTTGTGCGGGATCACGGAACCGGCGCTGTACGGGTTTACCGCTAAAAATAAGAAGTCGTTGATTGCGACGGTCATCGGCGGAGGCGTCGGCGGCTTCTATGCCGGCATCACGCATGTTGTTCGCTTCGCCAAGGGCGCTCCGGGTTTGCCGACCTTGCCGGTTTTCATCAGTCTGGATAATCCGATGAATTTGATCAATGCCTGCATCACAGTGCTGATCGCCTTCGCGGTGGCCTTCATCGCGGCTTGGGTGATGATCAAACCGGAGGAGATCCAGTAATCCGCCGACTGAATAAGCAAAAAGGGAAATAAGGGAAGTCTGAGGAAAAACGGACTTCCTTTTTTGTCTGTACGTTTCAGCGGCAGAAGCCACAGTTTTATGGGACTATGGAAAAGAATGATCCCAGATATAAAATAAGGATAGCAAACAGCTTGGTTTATCTTGGAAAGACAGGGGGAAAGTGAAGGAAACGGAACTGAATTTCCAGGGTTTTATGAACGAAAGCTTGTGCTGAAAAACAAACTGGGTTATAATATTCATGGCTTTAATTTAGTGCAGCGACACTAAGAAGGCATACACAAATTTTAAGATGAATCTGCGTTCTTTTCGTGTAACCTTCAAAAGCCTGTTTTTGAAGGCTTTTTTTTACAGAAACGGAGGATTCCTGATGAACGATCTATACCATCTCAGCTCTCTTTCCACCGATGAGATTCAGCACATTCTCGATGTTGCCGAACAATGCCGCCAGGGCCAGTTCATCGACAGCGAGAAAGGAAAAATCGTCGCTAACCTGTTTTTTGAACCATCTACCCGAACCCAGTACAGCTTCAATACCGCCGAGGAAAAACTGGGCATGAAGGTGATCAACTTCAACGCTCAGGCCTCTTCGATGCAGAAGGGCGAAAGCTTCTACGATACGGTCAAAACGTTTGAGAGCTTCGGCCTGGACGCCGTGGTCATCCGCGACCGGCAGGATGAATACTACAAGCAGCTGCAGGGCCGGATCAACATTCCGATCCTCAACGCCGGCGACGGCAAGAAAGACCACCCGACCCAGTCGCTGCTCGATTTGATGACGATCCGTCAGGAGTTCGGCCATTTTGACGGCTTGAAAATCGCGATTGTCGGCGATATAAAATACTCCCGCGTCGCCCATACCAACATCGAGGTCATGCAGCGCTTAGGCATGCAATGCTTCATCAGCGGACCGGAGGAATACCGCGATCCGCAGTACGACTACATTGATTTCGATCAGGCGGTCAAGGATATGGACGTGATCATGCTGCTGCGGGTGCAGCACGAACGGCATGAACAGGCGATGTCCCTGACTCAACAAGAATACCATGCGCGCTACGGTCTGACCTTGGAGCGGGTGAAAGCGATGAAGGACACCGCGATCATCATGCACCCGGCGCCGTTTAACCGCGGCGTGGAAATTGCCGATGAGGTCGTAGAATGCGAAAAATCCCGCATCTTCAAACAGATCAACAACGGCGTATTCGTGCGCATGGCGGTGCTGAAACGCGCAATGGAGGGACGATAAATGAGTTTTTTAATGCAGAACGGCGAGGTGCTCTACCGCGGCAAGGTCCGCAAAATGGACGTCCTGGTTGACGATCTGGGCCGGGTCACGGCTGCGGATCAGATCGATCTGACGGCGGAGGACGTGGACGAGGTGATCGACGCGTCAAGCCTGCTGATCGCACCGGGGCTGATCGATCCGCATGTGCATCTGCGCGAGCCGGGCTTTGAATACAAGGAAACAATCGCTTCCGGTACCGCAGCTGCGGCCAAGGGCGGCTACACGACGATCATGGCAATGCCCAACCTCAATCCGGTGCCGGACACACTCGAACACTTAAAGGTGCAGCAGGACCGGATCCGCTACAACGCAAAAATCCAGGTCATTCCCTATGCCGCCATCACTCAGGGGCAGAAGGGCGTCGGCGAGCTGGTCGATTTCTACGCGCTGGCCTCGGAGGTGATCGCCTTCTCCGACGACGGCAAGGGCGTGCAGGAAGAAGCGATGATGCGCGAAGCGATGTTAGCGGCCAGGCGCAACAACTGCCTGATCGTTGCGCATTGCGAGGATGAAAGCCTGATCGCCAAGGGCGCCTGCATCCATGCGGGCCGCAAGGCGGAGGAACTCGGCTTGATTGGCATCAGCAGCGCCAGCGAATACCAACAGATCGAACGCGATCTCAGACTGGCGGAGGAAACCGGCTGTCAATATCATATCTGCCACATCTCGTGTAAGGAATCCGTCGAGCTGGTCCGCCAGGCGAAACAGCGCGGCGTCCAAGTCAGCTGCGAGGTCACGCCGCATCACCTGTTATTGTGCGAGGACGACATCAGCGCCGACGACGGCCGCTTCAAGATGAATCCGCCGCTGCGCACTAAGGCCGATCAGGAAGCGCTGATCGCGGGCATTCAGGACGGCACGATCGACATGATCGCAACCGACCACGCGCCGCACAGCGCCGAGGAAAAAGCGAAGGGTCTGCAGGGCAGCGCAATGGGCATCGTCGGCCTTGAAACCGCGTTTGAGCTGATCTACACCTATCTTGTCCGCACCGGCAAGATCACGCTGGAGAAGTGCTTTGAGTTAATGAGCTACAACTGCGCCGACATCTTCGGCATCGAGGGCGGCGAAATCATCAACTTTGAAAAGGCCAATCTGGCTGTCTTCAACTTAAATCAACGCGAAAAAATCAATCCGAAAACCTTTGTCTCCCAAGGCAAAAGCACACCGTTTGAAGGCTGGTGGGCGATGGGCCGCTGCGTGATGACGGTGGCGGACGGACAGATCGTGTATAGAGAGGGGCTATAAATAATGGATCGTAAACTCGTATTACAAAACGGCATGGAGCTGCAGGCCAAGGGCTTCGGCAGCCAGAAAGAAGTGATTGCTGAGCTGGTGTTCAACACGTCGATGGTCGGCTATCAGGAGATTCTCAGCGATCCCTCCTATACCGAACAGATCGTCGTCATGACCTATCCGCTGATCGGCAACTACGGCATCATCGACGAAGATTATGAATCCAAGCTGATCGGACCGAAGGGCTTCATCGTCCGCGAATACAACGACAAGCCAAGCAACTTCCGCTACACCAAGACGCTCAACGAGCTGCTGGAAGAAAACGAGGTGCCGGGCCTGACACATCTGGATACCCGGAAATTGACGCGGATTCTGCGCGACGAAGGTGCGATGCTCGGTCTGATCTGCGACTCAGATGTAACCCACGAGGAAGCGATGGCGAAGCTGGCGGCCTACAGCGCTCCAAAGGATCTGGTCGCGCGCGTCTCGTGCAGGAAAAAATGGTATTCCCGCTGCGCCAATCCGCGCTTCAATGTCGTCGCGATTGACTGCGGCATCAAATACAACATCATCCGCGAGCTGAACCGCTATGGCTGCAACGTCACAATCGTGCCGTACAACACTTCGTATGAAACGATCATGGCGCTCAATCCAGACGGCATCTTCCTGTCCAACGGGCCGGGCGATCCGGAAAACGTGCCGGAGGTCATTGATTTGATCCGTCAGCTCCAGGGCACAAAGCCGATCTTCGGCATCTGTCTGGGCCACCAGATGATCGCGCTGGCCAACGGCTTGCCTACCTACAAGCTGAAATTCGGCCACCGCGGCGGCAATCATCCGGTGAAAAATCTGTTGACCGGCAAGGTCGAGATTACCTCCCAGAACCACAGCTACGCCGTCAGCACGGACGGAATTGAAAAGACCCGCGTCGAGATTACGCACATCAACCTGCTTGATCAGACTGTCGAGGGCCTGCGGATTGACGAGGACCGCATCTTCTCAACCCAGTACCATCCGGAATCCGCTTCCGGACCGGAGGATTCCAAATATTTATTCGGATTGTTCATTCACAACATGGAAGCTATGAAGGAGGGCCGTTAAGATGCCGAAAAGAACGGATATTCATAAAATCTTAGTCATTGGCTCAGGACCGATCGTCATCGGTCAGGCCGCGGAATTTGACTACGCCGGCACCCAGGCCTGCCTGGCCCTGCGCGAGGAGGGCTATGAGGTCATCCTGATCAACTCCAATCCGGCGACGATCATGACCGATACCAACATCGCCGACAAGGTCTACATGGAACCGCTGACGCTGGAATATGTGTCCCGCATCATCCGCAAGGAACGCCCGGACGCGATTCTGCCGACGCTGGGCGGCCAGACCGGCTTAAACATGGCGATGCAGCTGGCGAAAAAAGGTGTGCTGGAAGAATGCCGGTGCGAGATTCTCGGCACCGACTTTGAATCCATCGATCAGGCGGAGGACCGCCAGCGCTTCAAGGACCTGTGCCTCAGGATCGGTCAGCCATGCCTGGAATCCTATGTTGCCCGCACGATTGAGGAAGTCGTAGAGTATGCCAACAAGATCGGCTATCCGGTCGTGCTGCGGCCGGCATTTACGCTGGGCGGCACCGGCGGCGGCTTTGCCTACGACGACGATGAAGTCATCGCGCTGGGCAAAAACGCCCTCAAGCTGTCTCCGGTCAGCGAGGTTTTAGTTGAAAAGTCGATCAAGGGCTATAAAGAAATTGAATTTGAAGTCATGCGCGATCACAACGATACCGCGATTGTGATCTGCAGCATGGAAAATATTGATCCGGTCGGCGTGCATACCGGCGACTCGATGGTCGTCGCTCCCTGCCAGACGCTGTCCAACAAGGAATATCAGCTGCTGCGCAACGCCGCGCTGATGCTGATCCGCGAATTAAAGATCGAAGGCGGCTGCAACGTGCAGTTCGCGCTCGATCCGTTCTCCTTTGATTACTACGTCATCGAGGTCAACCCGCGTGTATCCCGGTCCTCGGCGCTGGCGTCCAAGGCGGCCGGCTTCCCGATCGCCCGCGTTTCCAGCAAGATCGCCGTCGGCCTGACGCTGGATGAAATTCCGATTGCCAACACTCCGGCTTCCTTTGAACCGACGATCGACTACGTCGTGACCAAGATTGCGCGCTTCCCGTTCGATAAGTTCGCCAAGGCGGATCACACGCTGAGCACGCAGATGAAGGCGACCGGCGAAGTCATGAGCATCGGCCGGACGATGGAGGAAAGCCTGCTGAAAGCGGTGCGTTCACTGGAAATCGGCGTCGATCACATCTACCTTGAAAAGTTCGATTCGCTGACAACCGAAGAACTGCTGGAAAACATCAAGACCCCGACCGATGAACGGCTGTATGCGATCGCCGAGCTGTTCCGCCGTAAGGTTGACATGATGCTGATCTACGATGCGACCAAGATCGACGCGTTCTTCCTTGATAAGATCCACCACATCATTTCCGTGGAGGAACGGGTGAAGGCCGATCCAAGCGAGGAAAATATCCGCAAAGCGAAGCGCTTAGGCTTCTCCGATAAATATCTGGGCAAAATTCTGGGCAAGAGCGAGCTGGAAATGGTGCAGTGGCGCCGCGAGCACAATCTGCGGCCGGTCTACAAGATGATCGACACCTGCGCTGGGGAGTTCAGCGCCTATGTCCCATACTTCTATTCCACCTACGAGGAGGAAAACGAAAGCATCGTCACTGACAAGCCGTCGATCCTCGTGCTGGGCTCCGGCCCGATCCGCATCGGGCAGGGCGTGGAATTTGATTACTCTACAGTCCATGCGATCTGGGCGATCCAGCAGGCCGGCTATGAAGCGATCGTCATCAACAACAATCCGGAAACTGTTTCGACCGACTACTCGATCAGCGATAAGCTGTACTTTGAACCGTTGTGCATCGAGGACGTCATGAACGTCATTGATCTGGAAAAGCCGCAGGGCGTCATCGTGTCGTTGGGCGGCCAGACGGCGATCAACCTGGCGGACCGGCTGAACAAGCTGAATGTGCCGATCATCGGCACCGGCACCGAAGCGATTGACAAGGCGGAAAACCGCGATCTGTTTGAAAAGGTCGTCACGGAATGCGGCATCCCGCAGCCGCTCGGTCAGGCCGTCACCAACATTGAGGACGGTCTGAAGGTTGCCAACCGGATCGGCTATCCGGTCTTAGTGCGGCCAAGCTATGTGCTGGGCGGCCGGGCGATGCAGATCGTGCATCAGGATGAGGAACTGATCGAATACCTGACCAGCGCGGTTAAGATTGATCAGGATCAGCCGGTCTTAGTCGATAAGTACATCCACGGCTGCGAGGTCGAGGTCGATGCGATCTGCGACGGCCAAGACGTGTTTATCCCGGGCATCATGCAGCTGGTCGAAGCGACCGGCGTGCACTCCGGCGACTCGATGAGCGTCTATCCGCCGTACTCCCTGAGCGACAAGGTCAAGGCGACGATTCAGGAATACACGGTGAAGCTGGGGCTGGCGATCGGCATTGAAGGGCTGTTCAACATTCAGTTCATCGTCGATGAGAACGACGAGGTGTCGGTCATTGAGGTCAATCCGCGTTCCTCGCGCTCGGTGCCGTTCTTATCCAAGGCGACCGGCGTGCCGATGGCCAACATCGCGACCAAGGTCATGCTTGGGCAAAGCTTAAAGGATCAGGGTTATACGACCGAGGTCATGGCGGAAAAGAAACGGTTTTACGTCAAGAGCCCGACGTTCAGCTTCTCCAAGCTGCACGGGCTGGACGCCTATCTGTCCCCGGAAATGAAGTCCACCGGTGAGGCGATTGGCTATGACGATTCACTCAACCGCGCGTTGTACAAGTCGCTGCAGGCCTCCAACATGCGCGTCGTCAACTACGGCACGGTGCTGGTGACCTTGGCCGATCAGGACAAGGACCGGGCGATTCCGCTGGTCCGCCGGTTCTACGATCTGGGCTTCAACATCGAAGCGACCTCCGGCACGGCCAAGCTCTTGAAGGCGCATGGCATCAAGACCCGCGAAAAGAAAAAAATCTCCGAAGGCTCCGAGGAAATTCTCGATTCGATCCGCAAGGGCCACGTCACTTATATCCTCAACACCTTGTCCTCCAACGATTCCCGCACCTCTAAAGACGGCTATCAGATCCGCCGGTGCGCCGTGGAAAACAACGTGACTGTCTTTACCTCGCTGGATACCGTCAACGTCTTATTGGATGTGCTGGAAGAAATCACAATGGGCGTTTCGACGATTGATCAGAATTAAGGAGGAGTTATGGGAGAGCGCATAAAACAATATCGGATCATCTCCAACTGGAATCTCGCCGACCAGGTCTATGAAATGGAACTGGAAGGGGATTCCTCCTGGATCACCCATCCCGGGCAGTTTCTCAACGTCACGATCGACAATGCCTACCTCAAGCGGCCGATCAGTATCTGCGACTGGAATGAGAACGGCCTGACGATCATCTACAAGGTCGTTGGCTTCGGTACGAAGCAGATGTCTCAAAAACAGCCGGGCGAGCTGCTGGAATGTCTGGTCGGCCTGGGCAACGGCTTCACACCGGAAGCCTTCGATGAAAAAAAGGTGCTGCTGGTCGGCGGGGGCGTCGGCGTGCCGCCGCTCTACGGACTGGCGAAAACGTGTTTGAAGCAGGGGAAGCAGCCGGTTGTGATTCTCGGCTTTACGGCGGAGAAGGATATCTTCTACATCAAGAAGTTTGCGGATCTGGGCTGCGACGTCAAGCTCAGCACCAATGACGGCAGTCAGGGCGTCAAGGGCTTTGTCAGCGACGTCATGATTCAGGAAGGTCTGACCAATCTGCCGTACTTCGCCTGCGGCCCGATGCCAATGCTCAAGGCAGTCTGGAGAACCTCAAACGCTCAGGGTCAGCTGTCCTTTGAGGAACGCATGGGCTGCGGCTTCGGCGCGTGCATGGGCTGCAGCTGCGAAACGATTTCCGGCCCGAAACGCATCTGCAAGGAAGGCCCGGTGCTTTCCAGTCAGGAGGTCTTATGGACGAAAGATTAAAGGTCACGCTGTCCGGCTGGGAGCTGGACAACCCGGTCATTCCGGCCAGCGGAACTTTCGGGTTCGGCTATGAGTTTGCGGATTTCTACGACATCAACATCCTCGGCTCGATCGCGACCAAGGGCACGACCCGCGAGGCGCGCTTCGGCAACCCGACGCCGCGGATTGCGGAGTGCGAACGGGGCATGATCAATGCCGTCGGGTTACAGAACCCGGGCATTGACAAGGTCATCAGCGAGGAATTTCCGAAGTTGAAGCAGGTCTACCAGAAAAAAGTCGTCGCTAACGTATCCGGCTTCTCCAAAGAGGAATATGTCGAATGCGCGAAAAAGATGGACGCGCAGGACATCGTCGGCATTCTGGAGGTCAACATCAGCTGCCCGAACGTGCATGGCGGGGGCATGAGCTTCGGCGTCAGTCCGGACGCCGCGGCCGAGATCACCCGCGCGGTCAAGGCGGTGACCACCAAGCCGGTCTACATCAAGCTGTCGCCGAACGTCACCGACATCGTTGCGATTGCCAAAGCTTGTGAAGACGCCGGGGCGGACGGGATCTCGATGATCAACACGTTATTGGGCGCGCGCTTCGACCTGCGCACGGGCAGGCCGATCATCGCCAACGTCATGGGCGGCTTCTCCGGCCCGGCGATCAAACCGGTCGCCTTACGGATGGTGTATCAGGTTTATGAAGCTGTCAAACTGCCGATCATCGGGATCGGCGGCATCGCCAGCGCCGAGGACGTCATCGAAATGATGTACGCCGGGGCCACCGCGGTCGAGATCGGCGCGGAAAACCTGCGCAATCCGTATGTCTGCAAGGAAATTATCGAACGGCTGCCATCCTTGATGGATGAACTGAACATTGAAAAATTGAGTGACGTAATAGGGAGGGCTCACCAATGATGAAAGAACGAGATGTAATGATCGCCTGCGACTTTTCAACCAAAGCGGAAACGATGGCGTTTCTGGACCTGTTTACCGAGGAAAAGCCGTATGTGAAAATCGGCATGGAGCTGTTGTATGCCGAAGGACCGGACATGGTCCGCGAGATCAAGGCGCGCGGCCATAAAATTTTCCTTGATCTGAAGCTGCACGATATTCCCAATACCGTGAAGAAAGCGATGCGCAACATCGCGCTGCTGGACGTCGATATGACCAACGTTCACGCCGCCGGCACAATCGAAATGATGAAAGCCGCGCAGGAAGCGATCGACGAGGTCGGCGCGCATACGAAGCTGATCGCCGTCACCCAGCTGACCAGCACCAGCGAAGATCGGATGCGCAATGAGCTGTGGATCGATCATCCGATTGCGGATACCGTTCAGCATTACGCGCACAACGCGGAAATCGCCGGTCTGGCCGGGGTTGTGTGCAGCCCGCTGGAGGCCGGTCTGGTACATCAGGTCTGCGGTGAAAACTTCCTTACCGTCACGCCGGGCATTCGCTTTGCGGATGACGCCAAGGGCGATCAGGTCCGCGTCACCACGCCGGCCAAGGCTCGCGAGATCGGCGCCGATTACATCGTTGTCGGCCGTTCGATTACCGCCAGCAAGGATCCGGTGGCCAGCTACCGCCGCTGCATCAGAGAATTTGTGGAGGGGAAATAACCATGAGCACAGAGAAAAATATTGCCAAGCATTTACTGGACATCAAAGCGGTTTTCTTAAAGCCGAACGATCCGTTTACCTGGGCCAGCGGGATCAAAGCGCCGATCTACTGCGATAACCGCCTGACCTTATCTTATCCGGAGGTCCGCGATGATGTGGAGCACGCGATCGCCGAGATCATCAAAACGTACTATCCGCAATGCGAGGCAGTCATGGGCACCAGCACCGCCGGCATCGCGCATGCTGCGCTGGTCGCTCAGATTCTGAACTTACCGATGGGCTATGTCCGTTCCAGTGCCAAGGATCACGGCCGGACCAATCAGATTGAGGGACGCTGCGAGCCGGGAACGAAGGTCGTCGTCGTCGAAGATCTGATTTCCACCGGCGGCAGCTGCATCGACGTCGTCAACGTGCTGCGGGAAGCGGGCGCGGAAGTGCTGGGCATTGCGTCGATCTTCACCTATGGCCTGCAGAAGGGGATCGACCGGCTGGCGGCCGCAAACGTGAAGAACGTATCGGCTTCCAACTATGACGCGCTGATTGAGGTCGCTGTGGAAACCGGCTATATCAGCGCTGATGATGTTAAAAAGCTTCAGGCGTTCCGGGCGAATCCGTCGGATTCCAGCTGGATGAGTCTGTAACTTGAATTTTTGAATAAAGAAAGGGCTGAATTGTAAAATCCGGCTCTTTTTTATTAAAAAAATACAATTATAACCGGATATTTATATCAATTTATGTTATTCATCAATTATAACCATAAAACTAAGAGAATTTTCTGTGAAAAGAGAATGGAATGAGATTCTCCTGAAGCAGGAGAATAAGCTGTATATCCAGTTCGCCCAGGAGATTGGATCCGCAGAAACAGAAAATGTGAAGCTGGAAAATTATTGGATATTCGGGATAATTATCCCGAACTATGTATTACGAACCGATATTTTCTCAGGCGGTAATGTGGAGAAAATTAAGGCGATGCCCATTGTGGATTTTCTGTTGAGCCATGAATTTTAAAAATTATATTTTAAAGAACAGACATAAAAAAGCTGATGATTCACTCCAGGAAAGAAGCTTCATTCCTGTGTGAATCATCAGCTTTTCTTATTTTAGCTCTCAGGGATTTCCACGGGCAATTTGCCTTCAGGAAGCAAGGTTCCATTGAGTACGGAGATGACCGACTGCACCGCGGCAGGGGTATAGCCATACGTACAAAGCACGGTCGGAGCATCTTTTAGATATTGCAGATCATACGGACTGCCCGCGCAGATGACGACAATCGGCTTTTCAGTTTCAAGCAGCTGATCCAGTAATTTTTTCTGGTTTGGAGAATCCGCCATATTGTAGACCAATAAAACAAGGGTGTCGTAACCGGAGGCCCGCTGCAGGATATCGTCGATTTCCGATTGTGTCGGATCCTGATGAACATTCACGGCCTTGCCAAATAAGGAATCCGCGGCCACTTCGCCGAAGCTCTTTTTATCGAATTCCAGCGGATAGACGCAAGGAAAGGAAATAAACAAGGTGCTGTCTGTCGGCAGCGGCAGCGCGGAAATCTCATCGCGGATCAACGTCATGCTTTGGTCTGTCGTATCCTGAACGAGCACCTGATGCGATTCCAGATCAATATCGTAAGGTGCATGATTGGATTCGCCGTTGTCCTCAAACAAGCCATAATCATTCTTAATCCGCAGAATGGAAAGAACCGCGTCGTCCAGTCGCTCGGTGCTGATGGTTCCCTGATTGACAGCTTCAATCAGGGCCTCGATCACCGGTGTTTGAACATCTTCGCTGTCCGGCTGCAGGACTTTGCCATCGCCCAGAATCACCATGTCCACGCCGGCCTGAATTGCCTGAACTGCCGCTTCTGCCATCCCGTAATGCGCTTCAATGGCATCCATCTGCAGGCTGTCGCTGATGACGATTCCGTTGTAGCCCAACTCATTTTTCAACAAATCGGTGATGATCGTTTTGGATAAAGTTGCGGGAATCTTTTCTTTTTCAATTTTAGGGAACAGGATATGCGAGGTCATAATCGCGCTGACGCCGCTGCGAATCGCCGTTTCAAACGGAATCAATTCCGTTTCTTTCAGCTGATCCAGCGTCTTATTGACAGTGGGCAGGGCGAAATGCGAATCCTCGCTTGTATCTCCATGCCCTGGGAAATGCTTCGCTACGCTGACCACGCCGCCTTCCTGCAAGCCTTTAATCCAGATCGAGGCAAAGCTGGCGACAGCTTTCGGATCATCGCCATACGAACGCAGATTGATCACCGGGTTGTCCGGATTGGAGTTGACGTCGAGCACCGGCGCGAAGTTCATATTGAAGCCCATGCCGGAAAGCTCATCTGCCATCGACCACGCCAGCGAATACAGATTCTCCTGCCGGCCGGCCGCGATCGCCATCGGGGATGGGAAAATTGTGACGCCTTCGCGGACCCGGTTGACCATGCCGCCTTCCTGATCGATTCCAATGAACGCCGGAATCTGAGTTGCGCCGCGGATGGTGTTCTGGAGCTGTCCGGTCAGCGTCGTCGCCTGCCCGGCGTTTTCGATATTTTTCGCATACACGATGACGTTGCCGATCTTATTGGTTCTGAGCCAGGCCTCAGTTTTCGTATCGACTTCCGTCGTTTCAAAAGAAACGATGACCAGTTGACCCACTTTCTCCTGAACTTCCATTTTTGCGACAAGCTCTTTTAACTGCTGTTCATTGAGCTTTTCAGAAACGGCATTGTCAGAAGGCGTTGGGCTGGGTAAAATTTCCGGAGAGGGAACAGGTTCCGGGCGGCTGCAGCTGGCAAGCATCAAAAGAGATAAAAGCATCGCTGACCACCGCCGGCCGTGAACAGATGAAGAAGCAGGAAAAGCAGGGGAACGGCTCATCGTGCCTGCTCCTTTAAATAATCAATTACTTCAAGCAGATCATTGCGGCTTTCCTGGATTGCTTCCTTCATTTCTTCATCCGGTTTTACAAAGTCATAGATCCAGACGCTTTTCATCCCTGCCCGCTTTGCGGCGATGATGCCGAACTTGGAATCTTCCAGCACGACGCATTTTTCCGGGGCGGCGCCGGCTTTCCGCGCAGCGGTTAAAAAGATTTCCGGATCCGGTTTGCCATGGGTCACTTCATCGCCGCACACGACGCTGTCGAAGTGATAAGGCTTGCCGATACTGCCTAAAAGCGTGTCGACATATTCGCGGTGACTGGACGAAGCGACGCATTTCTTGATGCCTGCCTCGTCTAAATAGTCGAGCAATTCAGTCAATCCTTTTTTATTCAGGCTGCCTTTGTTTTCACACATGCCAAAGATCTTTTTTAACCGGCCTTCGCTGATTTCCGGAAGATGCGGTTTTAGATCCTGATGGTTCTCCATGGCTTTTAAGAATAATTTGTGTCCGCAGCCGATGATCTGATAGAAAAACTCATCGTCTAACGTAATTCCATATTTTCCAGCGATTTCCCGCCAGTTTTCATTAGCGACCTTTTCGGTATCGAACATCAGGCCGTCACAGTCAAAAATTACACATTCTATACTCATTTTATCCACCTCGAATCTCTCAAGATGATTATAATGGTTTTCAAAACAAATGGCTACTTCTTTTCCTGATTCTCCTTCATAAATGCCCGCAGAAGCTTCATGAAAGCCCGCTTTTCAATCCGCGAGACGTAGGATCTGGAAATGTGTTCCTGTCTGGCAATATCCCGCTGCGTCATTTCCTGATGCCCTTCCAGCCCATAGCGGCGGACAAGGATGCTGTGCTCCCGTTCATCCAATAAACCCATGAACTGAGCGAGCTTGCGTTTGTTTTCCTCAAGCATCAATTTGTCGATGGGGTCAGGCTGGTCCGGGGCGGGAATCACGTCGATCAAGGTCAGCTCGCTGCCATCTTTATCCTGACCAATCGCATCATCTAAAGAACGCGTCTGGAAAGCATGCTTGTTGTTGCGTAAGTGCATCAGAATTTCATTTTCGATACAGCGGGAAACATAAGTTGCCAGCTTATGCCCCTTATCAACCTTGAATGTGTCGATGCCTTTGATCAAACCAATCGTACCGATGCTGATGAGATCTTCGGTTTGTTCGCGGCGGATATCGAATTTCTTTACGATGTGCGCGACTAAACGAAGATTGTGTTCGATTAAATCAGCCCGCGCTTCGACGTCGCCTTTGGCCATGCGCTGCAATGCGTCTTGTTCTTCTTCCGCTGTCAAAGGCTGCGGGAAGGAGGTTGTCCGGATGGAACCGATAAAGCAGCTGAAGAAAATCTGTAGCATTTGAAAAAGTTGTGTCCACATAGTTATCACCTTCTTCAACGTATGTTCGATCCTGCGATTTTAGTCGTAATTTGATGAATTTTCTTAATGCGGCACTCTCGATTAAAAGTTCACTTTCTTCCCAATTTGAAGTCAGCAGTCTTCTAGAATTGGATTAAATCCTCGATCCGCTATGAAAATTTTCGATCTTTCCTCAGCAATCGTTTAAAATCAAGACCTTGATTTGTTAACGGCATTGTGTTCTTAAACTTCTATAATTCTTACATTTTGCTCTGTATTGATAAATTTGTGATATGATTTCATTGATAGAATTCCCAAATATTACCATTTTTCAATATAATCTATGATAGAATATAACCGGAATTTTTGGAGGGGGAACGAACATGTTTGCGAATAACAAAATGCGAGAAAACAGTGGACGTCTAATCAAGATCTATCGTGAACGAATGCATCAGGGATCTAAAGATAAACGTTTCAGCTGCAACGAATTTATTTTAGCGACCAGGGAACATCCTTTTTATGAAGTTGTTGAGGGTGAACCGGTTTGTTCCCGAGCTACATTAAATCGTTTAGAGCGGGGACAGATCATCAAAGATGATGAGTTATACGTCTTCTTCATTGAGAAACTGGGGTTTAAGGTCGATGACTTTCCGGGGGTGATGTCACAGGTTGAATTAATTAGTGCTGAATTATTTGAAGCTGTAGAACTGTATGATATTAGGAAAATAAAGGAAATTGATAATAAAATAGAAACTCTATTCACTAAAGCTAAATCATATTTCTATTATAGTGATATTTATGAAGCATTTAAAATTATTATACAATACTATTTGTTTGCTGAATATCCTAATAGTGTGACTGCAGAAAGAATGTATTATACGAGTTTTTTACTAAGCTCAAAAATAGATGAAATACTTAAAAATATATTATTTGATTATTTTTTCTTTAGAGAAATGAATATGTCTTACTCTGAGAAAATATCAGAACAATTAATTAGTTATAAAAATGGTTCACAAATTTCAACAATTTATATAGTTTTCTGGCTTATTTATAAAGAAAGGTTATTAGATGCCTTGCGCTATACTGAACTGGGAATCATTTATTTTACGCAATTAAATAGCATATATTATTTAGGTATTTTATATTATACGAAGGCATTGGCTTTGCATACAGGCAATAAAGATAATGTAAAAAATTACTTTGATCGATCTATAGAATATTTATCAAAATGTGGAGGTCGATTAGCTGAAAAAAAGCTCAAAGAAAATTATTTTAACGTAGGTTATCATTATTATTATGATAAGGATTATCTATTAGCCAAGGAATACTTTGAAAAGTTCTTAAGTTATAAGCCTAAGTTTACAGCTCATATTTTACATGTTTTAGAATGTTTTGAAGAATTAAATTTACCAACAGATACAGCGTTATTCAAGCAGATTCATTTAGAGGATCCCAATGATAATAGTACTTGTAAAATTTTTTATGAGTATTTTTCAATGAAAATTAATAATGCTTCTGCTAAAGAATTACAAAATTTTATCATGACGGATATTCATAGATTATTGATAAATCAATATCGTTCAGAAAGCATTTTAAGCTATTTTAAGTCTGAATTATCAAAATTAGTAAAAATAACGAAAAAATATAAAGATATTGATAGTTTCAATGATTTTACTTCGCATAAAATTGCTTGATATGTAAAGATTTCATGATTCAAATATTCTGACTTTTGAAATGTAACAAAAACATATTAAATGCGATTTTCATTATATAATAAGACCGTTGAAAGGAGGAAATATGAAGAAAGTATTGTTAAGCGCATTAGCTTTAGTAGCGTTATGCGTATTGTGTACACCAGTGAGTGCTGAAGAAACAGACCCAGAAGGTTGCTCTGTTGAACATCCAGAATTGTGCATTGAACCAGCGGGTTGCACAGCACCAGATTGCATGTTTGGTTAATCTATAGATTAACTGAATTGCATAAAATCAACAACAATGTTTATTATGGCGAAGTAATGGGGGCTTCATTCTACGGGAAAACGAGTGAACGAAACAAGGTAGAAGAACTAAGTTGCAGAAACATAATAAACCGGACCGCTACAGTGAGAATAAAAACATAATCGATATTTATTTGATGTCTTGCTTGTAGAAAAATGATAAAAATTGGTGAGTGATCGGTCTATTTATAGGTGCAAAACCGGTCGCAGGCAGTGATGGAGAATCTGATAGGGAGTCGGATTCTCCATCGTTTTTTTGTGTTTCGACAAAATTTTGAAGCGCGGACTGTTATATTGATCGGGGTGAGAAGATGATTAGAGGATATATGATCCGCGATGAGTTTATTTCTGTTATGAAAAACAGTACGTCGGTTCTTGGCTGGATGGAAAATCGTGATGAATATCAAGCTCAGCTTGACGCGATCCTGATCTCGCCGGATGTCATTTTTCAGCAGCTGAAGACACGCTTTCAATATCGTGATGATATGTTTCTGGTACCGGATAAAATAACTTATTATAACTCGCTGACACAGCGGACGAGCACGCTCGAAAAAGAACAATGGCATCTGGTTCTCTCAGATAAGGCGGAATACCCGTTTCTGTATGAATTGAAACAGCTGCGGGGGACATTGGTTCTGACGGAAATAGACTTGTAAAATAGATTGAAAAACGATACAATAAATACGATAATCACAGAGATAGGTGGTGTAATAATGGGAAACGCATTCTTGAGTTCAATCGGATTTCTGATTTTGGGACTGGTTATCGGTGGTGGATTAGGTTTCTTCTTCACGCGCCGTTATTTTGAAAAGCAGTTGAAGGAACATCCTCCAGTCAATGAGAAGATGATTCGCGCCATGTTCCTGCAGATGGGACGGAAGCCGTCCGAAGCTCAGATCCGGGCTATCATGAAGTCCATGGGACAGTAACTCAACATTGGGAAGAAGGAAATAAAAAGCTGATAAGCAGGGGACAGGATCGCCGGACTTATCAGTTTTTTTATTTGACTCAGGTGACGGGAACATGACTAAACTGTAAGGCTGCAAGCAGGATCTGCGTGGTATAATGCGGACAGGTGATAAAGATGAAATGGATAAAGCGTTTCGTGCTTGTTCTGCTCACGCTGCTTGTGATCGGCGGGGGATGGCTGACGGCTTCAGGCTATCAGCGATATAAAGAAGCGATCGCCGAAATGCCGCTGGCGGATAAGATCGAAGAAGTGAAACAACGCGAAGATTATATGCCGCTGGATCAGATCAGTCCGGATTTTGTGAATGCGGTCGTCGCGGTGGAGGATCGGCGGTTTTATACCCGACAGGGAATTGATGTAATTTCTCTGGGCCGGGCATTGCTGACAAATCTGATCTCCGGCGAGCTCAAGGAAGGCGGCAGCACGATTCCTCAGCAGCTGGCGAAAAACCTGTATTTTACGCACAAACCGTCCTTGACGCGGAAAATCGCAGAAGTGTTTTTTCTCTATGATCTGGAAGCGGCCTACTCCAAAGATGAGATTCTTTCTTTTTATGTCAACGTCATCTATTACGGCGACGGGCATTACGGCGTTGCTCAGGCCAGCCGCGGATATTTCAACAAGGAACCTTCCGAGCTGACGTTGGCGGAAGCGACCTTACTGGCAGGATTACCGCAGTCACCAAGTCGCTATCAGCTCAGTTCCGGCAAAGATCTGGCGCTGCATCGTCAGCAGCAGGTTTTGGAAGCGATGCAGGCGGTCGGCTTGATCGACGCGGCGCAAAGTCAGGCTGCTTTGGAATGGTCATCCAACTATTTGGGTATGTGATTGAATAATTTATTACACCTTTCTTAAATTGACATGAAGCATTCCTTAATCCTCTATCTATTTAAAGCCGGGATCGGTATAATCAAGATAGTAGGAGGTTCTGTCTATGAAAAGGTCAATTTTGCCTTTCTTGTTTTTCTGCGTATTTCTGTTGAGCGCAGGATGCGGCAGCCAGCCTGAAAACGCGGCGACGGCCTCGGAGTATTCCGTAAAATCACAGGCCGAAATCAGCGTCAGCAACGATGGATTTCCAATTTCGATCAGCAATCTGCTGGATCGGTTTAAGACCTATGATTTTTATGAAACGTTAAATCTGGAAACGGTCAGCGCCGAGCAGATCGGCTCGCTCGCGGAGTCAGATGCGACTTTATATATTGTTGAAGGATCCGCAGAGGTTCGTGAAGAAAAAGTGCTGGACACCGATTATCATATCTATTATTACGATCAGCTGATGATCATTTATAATGGTGCGAACGATGTGATTCTCCAGGCGTTGAATGAACAGCTCAACGGCGAATGACAGGCATTGAATCGACGATAAAATAAAAACTCGCTTTCAGATGAAAACGAGCTTTTTTCAGATTGATCGTCAGTTACATCCAGGAGATTTTCTTTTCCTCATGGCTGCGGATGCGTTCGATATTCGCTTTGTGACGGTAGGTGACAAATGCCCAGAGAATCCAGCTGGAAGCGGTGATCATGAGATTGGACTGGGTCAGCGTCGTGATCAGCGCCGCGCTGGCGATGCCGATGATGGAGGACAGCGATACCATCTTCCAGATCTTCAAGGTGATCATGAAGATCACAAACGGGATCACAAACATCTGGATCGGTTCATGGGTGACGAACAGGCCGGTGGCCAACAGATAGCCAAACGTTGTCGCGACCGCCTTGCCGCCCTTGAAATTGGCGAAGATCGGGAAGCAATGCCCCGCGCAGCAGCACATGCCGGCGTAGACCGCAGCCTCCGGAACAAACAAGACGCACAGGCCAACAACGAAGAAGGCTTTCAAACCATCCAGCACAATCACGGTGACGCCGGCCTTTTTTCCCAGCACGCGGCCGGCGTTGGTGCCGCCCAGATTGCCGGAGCCAAAATTACGAACGTCGGTTTTATAGAAGACTTTGCCGATGACTAACGCCCAGGGGATCGATCCGAAAAGATAACCCAGGACCATCGCAAAAAGAATTTTAATCATTTCCTCTTCACTCCTTCGCTCCTATTTTATCATAAAAACCGAGCGCGTAAACTTTTATTTTAAGCCGTTTTTGTGTATAATCTAATCTATGGCGGATTGGAATGAAGGCGGCGGGGAAAGGCTAAACTCAGGAAAATCGAGCTGAAACGGAAAGGAGAAAGAGTAGGATTTTTTCTTCTCTAATCGTAATAAAAGATGGCAAAAACACAGAAATATGATGAGAATTCAATTCAGATCCTGGAAGGATTGGAAGCGGTCAGAAAACGTCCGGGGATGTATATCGGATCGACTGATTCGCGCGGCCTGCATCATCTGGTCTGGGAAACGGTCGACAATGCGATTGACGAAGCGCTCAACGGCTTCGGCAAGAAAATAACGATCACGCTGGAAAAGTGCGGCGCGGTCTGCGTTGAGGATGAGGGCCGCGGGATGCCGATCGGCATGCATGCCAGCGGTGTTCCGACGATTCAGGTTATTTTTACCGTCCTGCATGCGGGCGGCAAGTTTTCCTCCGAAGGAGGGTATAAGACCTCCGGCGGTCTGCACGGCGTCGGCGCCTCGGTCGTCAACGCTTTAAGCGAATGGGTTGAGGTGACGGTCTGTCAGGAAGGACAGATGGTTTCCATGCGTTTTGAGGATGGCGGCAAGAAGATCGGCAAGCTCGAAAAGCTTGGCAAAAGCACCAAAACCGGCAGTAAGATCCGGTTCATGCCGGACAAGCGGATCTTCTCGACGATCGAATTCAATGCCGGCTTGATCTGCGAGCGGGCACGGGAAAATGCGTTCTTATTGAAGAATATCACGATGATCGTGAAGGACGAACGTTCCGGCAAGACGGAAACGTTCCATTACGAAGACGGCTTAAAGGCTTTTCTGGAGTATCTGCATGAGGATCGGACGGTGCTGCATGATCCGGTTGTGTTTACCGGAATGGCGAATGACATCGAGGTGCAGTGCGCATTCCAGTATACGGATGATTATCAGGAAAGCATGGTTTCCTTTGTCAACCTTGTCCGCACCAAGGATGGGGGCACGCATGAAATGGGTTTCCGGTCGGCGTTCACCAAGGCGTTTAACGATTACGCGCGGAAGCTCGGTTTGTTAAAAGAGAAAGATAAAAACTTTGAAGGCAGCGACGTGCGCGAAGGTCTGACCTCGATCGTGTCGGTGTCGATTCCGGAAAATCTGCTTCAGTTTGAAGGTCAGACCAAAGGCAAGCTGGGGACCGCGGAAGCGAAAAGTGCGGTCGAGAGTCTTGTCGGCGATAAGCTGAGCTTCTATCTGGAAGAAAACAAAGAGCTTTCGACGATGCTGATCAAGAAGATGCAGAAGGCGTCGCAGGCCCGGGAAGCGGCGCGGAAAGCGCGTGAAGAAGCGCGGAAGGGCAAGAAGGCCGGCAAAAGTGAAAAGGTGCTTTCCGGCAAGCTGGCGCCGGCTCAGTCCAAGGATGCGACCCGCAAAGAATTATTCTTAGTGGAAGGCGATTCCGCCGGTGGTTCCGCCAAGCAGGGCCGCGATTCCAAGTACCAGGCGATTCTGCCGCTGCGCGGTAAGGTGCTGAATACGGAAAAGGCGGGACTGGCAGAGATTGAAAAGAACGAAGAATTGAATACGATCGTCCATGCCCTGGGCGCGGGGATCGGTTCCGGCTTCGATTACTCCGACAGCAATTACAACAAAATCATCATCATGACCGATGCCGATACCGACGGCGCGCACATTCAGGTGCTGCTCTTGACGTTCTTTTACCGCTACATGCGGCAGTTGATCGAGCATGGCATGGTTTACATCGCCCTGCCGCCGTTATATAAGGTGACCAAGGGCAAGCAGCTGCGCTACGCCTACACTGATGAGGAGCTGGACGAGGTGAAGCAGCAGTGGGGCAAGGTCGAGATTCAGCGCTACAAAGGTTTGGGCGAAATGAACGCGTCCCAGCTGTGGGAAACGACAATGGACCCTGAAACCCGGACGCTGATTCAGGTTTCGATTGAAGACGCGGTGCAGGCGGAGCGCAATGTTTCCATTTTGATGGGCGACAAGGCCAATCTGCGCCGTACCTGGATTGAGCAGCACGTCGCGTTTACGTTGGAAGATACGTTTAAGGTGGAACAGAAATGAAGAAGAAAGAAAATACAGCGCCGGTCAAAGAACCCAGCCTGGTGATTTCTCCGTTAGAGGACATCATGGGCGAGCGGTTTGGCCGCTATTCCAAATATATTATTCAGGAACGCGCGCTGCCGGATGCCCGCGATGGGCTGAAGCCGGTTCAGCGGCGGATTCTGTACGCGATGTATCATGATGGCAACACGTTTGATCATCAGCACCGCAAATCGGCGAAAACCGTCGGTCTGGTCATCGGTAATTACCATCCTCACGGCGACAGCTCGGTTTACGACGCGATGGTGCGGATGTCGCAGGATTGGAAGATCCGCATGCCTTTGATCGATATGCATGGCAACAATGGTTCGATCGACGACGACCCGGCGGCGGCGATGCGATATACCGAAGCACGGCTGGCGAAAATCGCCGGAACGATGCTGGAGGATATCGACAAGGACACGGTCCTGTTCGCGCCGAACTTCGACGATACGGAGAATGAACCGACCGTCCTGCCGGCCCGCTTTCCGGTTCTGCTGGTCAACGGAGCGACGGGAATCGCGGCGGGTTACGCGACCAACATCCCGCCGCACAATCTGAGCGAAGTGATCGACGCGGCGATCTACCGGATGCAGCGGCCGAAGTGTTCGCTGGAGGAACTGATGGAAATCCTGCCGGGACCGGACTTTCCGACCGGCGGTATCGTCATGGGCAAAAAAGGGATTGTCGATGCCTTCACCACCGGCAAGGGCCGGATTGTCATCCGCGCCCGCACGGAGATCGTCACGGGCAAGACATGCAATCAGATTATTATCCGGGAAATTCCCTATGAAGTCGTCAAATCGTCGATGGTCCGCAAAATGGACGATATCCGGCTTTCCCGCGAAATTGAAGGGATTATGGATATCCGCGACGAAACGGACCGGACTGGTCTGCGGATTGTCATCGACGTCAAAAAGGATGCCGATCCCAATGTAATCCTGAATTATTTCTATAAAAACACAGATTTACAGATCTATTACAGCTACAACATGGTGTCGATCGTCAACAAGCGTCCGGTTCAGATGGGCTTGATCGGGATGTTGGACGCCTTCATCGCGCACCGTGAGGAGGTCGTGCTGCGCCGCAGCCGTTACCTTTATAATAAGATGGAGGAACGTTGCCACATCTTAGAGGGCTTGATGAAAGCCGTGTCGATCATGGACGAGGTGATCGCCGTCATCCGGCAGTCGAAGGATAAGGGCGACGCCAAGCGCAATCTGACGGAATCGTTTGGTTTCAGTGAAACCCAGGCCGAAGCGATCGTCACCCTGCGGCTGTATCGTTTGACGTCGACCGATATCGTGGCGCTGCGGGAGGAATTTGCGCAGTTAGTCAACGAGATGGAAATGCTGAAAACGATTTTGGAAAGTGAGACTGTCTTAAAGAGCGTTCTGATCAAGGAACTGCGCGAGATCAAAAAGGAATATGCCGACCCGCGCCGCAGCGAGATTCAGGCGGAGGTTGAGGAAATCGTCATTGATAAGACCGCGATGATTCCTAACGAACGCGTCATGATCACCGCATCCCGCGATGGGTATGTCAAACGGGTATCGCTGCGTTCCTACGGGGCCAGCGACAACGCGATGACCGGCTTGAAGGAAGGCGACGTGCTCGTTGGACAGCTGGAAGTCGATACGCTTGACACGCTGTTGTTGTTCACAAGCAAGGGTAACTACGCGTATCTGCCGGTGTATCAGATCGACGAAGCGAAGTGGAAGGACGTCGGCTCGCATATGAATAAATATGTCAGCATTGACGGCGACGATAAAATCATCAATGCGATTGTCGTCAAAAACTTCTCCAGCTACGCCTGGATTGTGACCGTCAGCCGGCGCGGACAGGTCAAGAAAACGCCGATCAGTCAGTGGCAGGTGCAGCGCAACAACAAGATGATGACCGCGATGAATCTCAAGAAAGACGATGAGATGATGCGGGCGTTCGTCGTGTATGCGCACGAGGATCTGATCATGATCAGCCGCAGCGGCTGGATCAGCCGGTATTCCTCGGATCTGGTACCGGCCAACGGCACCAAGTCGCAGGGCGTCAAGGCGCTGAATCTGGCGAAGGACGACACGCTGGCGGCGGCCTGCAGCTACAGCGACGAACGTCAGAGCCTGTGGGTATTGTCGGATAAGGGCAATATGAAACGGATCAAGATGAGCGACATCAACGTCACCGGGCGTCCGGTCAAAGGCGAAATCGTTGTGAAGCGGCTGAAGACCAACCCTTATCATATCGCCTACTGCCAATGCGTGCAGCCGTATGACAGTCTGATGCTGATGGATCCGCAGCTGCAGATTCTTCAGGCGAAAGACGTGCCGATGATGAGCCGGGAAGCCACCTTCTCCACACCGCTGGAACTGAAAAAGGACTGGGGTCTGATTAAGGGGATTGAGGAAGTGCGGATTGTCGATCATCCGGTCGGCGAGGACGAAATTCCGTTTGAAGACTATGATGAAGAATCGGAAGCGGATGAAAAAGTCCATTCCGATATCGAAATGATGAGTTTATTTGAAGAAGAATAAGGGAGACCCGGCGCAAGCCGGGCTTTTCTTTTGCGGGACAGAAGCTTGTGGCTGGCAGTAAATTCCGGCAGACTTGGACAAACGTTCGTCGTCAAAGGATGACGAAATCAATTTCTTTCGTTTCATTTTTGCCAATATATATCGTTTACTCTTTTCGGCTTGCAGTGTCGTGTTTTGATTTGAGCCTTTTTATTATAAATTCTTGTTTGTTTTTCAGCCTTGTTCCCAATGAATAATAACGGATTAACTCAGGAAGGAAAGAAAAAGGTTGAAATTCCATCAGGAATGCCTATACTAAAGGTGTAAGGTGTTGCTGAACGGCGGCACCCGTCATGAGCTACCTTTTACGGTGGCGGCGGACAGATGAGCGCTGACTTTTCTTGGTCGATGGTGCAGCGCTTTTCTTTTTGGCCTCTATAATTTTTAAGCGGCATTCAATCACCTTGATCGAACATTCGATCAAGGGCAAACCAACTTTCAAAACTACATTGACAAAAAGTTCCAGGAAATGTTCCATAGAATTGCCCTCCTTAAATGACAGACGACAAAAATCTGTCGGTTTGAATCGAATTGAAAAGGTCAAAAGTCGATTCTGTCCGGACGGGCATCCGCGGTTCAACAAAACCCAACACTATTAATATTGCGGAAAAGTAAAAATAACCCCCTAAGAAAATGATGAAAAATATGTTCACAAAGTAAAAAAAGAGCGCTGAAGATACTTTTCGGAAATAAGCTGCGATGGGGATTCTATTATTCTGCATATAGGATGATTATGCAGGAAGAATCGATTGGAAAACTGGTAATTGTTCAGGCTGATGATATAATAAACCTGAAAAAGGAGATCATTCATGCGAAAAGTATTGATTTTAGGCGGCAGTTATTTTATCGGCAGACGGATTACAGAACAGTGTTTGGAAGATGGCTGGGAAGTTTCGTTATTAAACCGCGACAGTAAGCCGTGGACAGGGAGACCGGTAACGCAGCTGACCTGTGATCGGGAAGACGCGGCAGCGATGAAACAAACGTTAAAAGGCAGAACTTTCGACGCGGTGATTGACGTGTCGGGATTAAACCAGAAGCAGATTGAGATCTGCTGCGAAAGTCTGGATTGCTCCGTTAAACACTGGATTTTCATCAGTTCCAGTGCGGTTTATGACGTAGACCGGTGTGCGCTGCCGATTTTAGAAACGCAACCGTTAGGGGAAAATCCATACTGGGGACAATATGGTACCGATAAAATCGCGGCGGAAAGCGCGCTGACGGCATTTTGCCAAAAGCAAAACATCGCGCTGTCGATTTTGCGGCCGCCTTATATGTATGGGGAATATAATTATGTGCAGCGGGAAAGCTTCATTTTTGATCACCTGATGCGGAATCAGCCGATTTTGATCCCGGCGGCGGATAACCGCATTCAGTTCTGCTACACCGGCGATTTAGCCAAGATCGTCACGACTCTGTTAAGGTGTCCGGGTCAGGGGATTGAGATTTACAATGTCGGCGATCAACAGGGCGTGAGCTTCAGCGAATGGATTCAACAATGTGCTGACGTCTGCGGCGCGCAGGCGAAGATCATTCCGGTTCATGATGCAAACTGGAACGCCAGAGATTACTTCCCGTTCCGCGATTATGACAATGTACTGGATGTGACGAAGATTCATCAAATTGTGCCGGAAGATACCTCGTTTGAAACCGGCTTGACGCGGGCTTACCGCTGGTTTTGCGAACATCGCGGCGAGATTGTGTTTAAGCCCAAGCTGGCGGCCAATGAAAAACAGATTCTAAGCGAAATGGGAATACAGGAATAAACAGAGCGTCCGGCACAAGCCGGACGTTTTTATGAATTCGCTTGACAGAATGAGATTACAACTGTAATATATAGATGTATTACAGTTGTAATCTGAATGGAGGGACGTTGATGAACGCCGAAAAAATCACCGATGCCGAATTAGAGGTTCTTAAAGTTCTGTGGCTGCGGGAACCCTTGACCGCGAATCAGATTGTCGAGGAGGTTTCCAAACAAAAGGACTGGAATGCCAAGACGATTCGTACGTTAATCCATCGCTGCGAGGAAAAACAGGCGGTGACGGCCGACCGCAGCGCGCGTGAAATTTTATACAGCCCGGCGATCAGCCGCCGGGATTATACGCGACAGACACAGAAAAGTCTGGCCGATAAGCTGTTCAACGGTTCGATGAGCCGGATGATGCTGAACTTCATGGAAGAAGTCCAGCTGAGTGACGATGAGCTGGAAGAATTGAAGGAAATGATCCGCGATGCTGAAAAATAGTCTGCGGCAGCTTCTGGAAGTCTCATTAATGATCAGTCCGCTGATTATCTTGATCTTCCTGCTGAGAAAAAAGAGTCTGCGCAGGCTTGGACCAACCGCCCGGCTGTTGTTGTGGGTTCCGCTGTTGATCCAGCTGGCAATTCCCGTTCAGCTGACGTCAAAGCACAGCCCGTATCAGAAATTGACGACAATCCCGTTGGCAGATTCATTCACGGAAACGGTAGAACAAATTGAAACTACGCCGATAATCATCCATCCAGCCCAAGCTGCGCTCTCAATGCCGCCGGACAAGCCGATACCGCAAAATTGGACCTGGGGCGAGGGACTGGTGATGCTCTGGGTATTGGGAATGGTCGTCATGACGACTGTCAATGGGATCGCCCGTGTGAAATTGAAAAAACGGTTATGTCTGCAGCCTTGTTCTCCTGCGCTAGGTGAAGAAGCAGTGCGTCAGATGCGGATTAATCGCTGCCTGCAGATTCCTGTCCGGCAGAGCGCGAGCCTTCACAGCTGCGCGATTTATGGCAACTTGATGCCGCAGCTGGTCTTGGGCGCAGATTTCAAAGAACGAACAGAAGCGCAGCGGAGAGTGATGCTCGATCATGAATGCCTGCATGTGAAATACGGACATCCATGGTTTCTGGGATTCATTCAGCTGCTGGAGATCGTATACTGGTTTAATCCGTTAGTGCGCCTGATGATGAATCAGCTGCGGCTGGATCTGGAATACTTCATCGACGAAAAACTGCTGGAGGATAAACCGCAGGCAGACCGGATTGGTTACGCTCGCCTGTTGCTGGCGTTGAGTGCGGATCATGATGAGCGGGCGCTGCAGTGCCTCAATAGCAAGCGAACACAAAAGCGATTTAAAGAAAGGATGGGATGGATTGTGAATAAAAAACGAACGCCGTGGCTGCTTGCGGCCGGGATCGTCCTGATTTGCGCCGGGGTCAGCGTCGGCATGATGGTAAAACCGGATGCTCAGTCCGGCTGGGAAATGACGATGAAGCGGACGCTGATTCAAAACGAAGCGGCGCCGGTTGAATTGACGGACACCCATGAAATCAAGGTTTGGTGCGAAGGCTCGAAGAAAGCACTGGAATCAATGGGCATGGAGGTGCCGGTCATCGTGCGGGCTGAGTCATGGATTTCAACATCAGGCGAAGCGCTGTCGCTGACCGATATGCAGCGGGGCGCAGAATCCCTGGCGCAGCTGGAATTTGGGGAAATCCCGGAATCCGTGACCTGCTTCATGCCAACAGATCGGATCTTTGTAAAACTGACTTCGGACCAGCTTCTTCAGCCGTATCCGGTAGCGGACGGCGCTGACGCCGTAGCCCGGATTCAGGCGATTTCGCCGGTTGAAAACCCTGAAATCACCTGCCGCTGGGGTTGTTATGCTGATCATCAGGCGCTGGATATCACCGATCCGGATAACAAGCAGGCGCCGATTCTGGCAACGGCGGCGGGAACGGTGAAAACGACCGGGTTTAATTCGATCGACGGTAATTACATCATTCTTGATCATGTCGACGGAATTCAGAGCTTTTACGGACACTTGGGCGAAATTCAGGTTGCGGAAGGGGACGCTGTCGCGCAGGGACAGACGATCGGCATCATGGGAATGACCGGACGGGCAACCGGACCGCATGTACATTTCTATCTGATTCAGAATGAAACGGCGTTGGATCCGTCAAGTTTGTACCAGTAAAGAGGAAAATACATCGCTCTTCAAATCAAAACCCGGAAAATTTCCGGGTTCTTTTGTTGCTTGGAAAACGGTTTCACGGTATACTTCACCTAGAGGTAAGAGGAGGAATTTTATGAGTACCCTGGATTATCATATCCATACGATCGTCAGCACTGACGCGGACTACACACCGGAGGAAATCATCCGCATGGCGCAGGAAAACGGCGTGAAGACGCTGGCGATTACCGATCACAACAACGTTGCCAGCGTCGCCGAGGCGACGCGCTTGGGTGAAGCGGCAGGCATCCGCGTCATTCCGGGCATAGAGATTGACTGCGAATTTGAAGGCGTGGGCTTCCACATGACGGCTTATGGAATTGATATCACTGATCCGCGTTATGATGAATTGTTCCATTATTATTACGATCAGTCTGTTGAAAACACCTGGAAAGCGAAGCATCAGTTCTGCGAAGCGATGGAACTGGATTTGCCGGATGAGTTGTTGAAAGCCGTGGCCAAGGACAACATTCTTGTGCCTGAGGATATCGGCGCATACCTGTTAAGCCACAGGGAATACGACGGTTTACGCTGGCTGGATCCCTACCGCGAGGGCGGCAGCCGCAGCGATAATCCGAATGTGAACTTTTTCTGGGATTTCTTCTCCCAGGGCAAGCCGGGCTATACCGCAGGAAGCAAGAAGATGGCGGCGGAAATCATCGACCTGATTCACGCTACCGGCGGGGAAGCCGTCGTCGCTCATCCGGGCGCCAATTTCAAAGGCAAGGATGAAATTCTGGAACGATTATTAGACAGCGGCGTGCAGGGCATGGAGGTTTACAGCGGCTATCACAATGAGGAACAGACCCGCCGTTACCGGCAGATGGCGCTGGATCATGGGCTGTGGATGACCTGCGGCAGCGATTTCCACGGCCATCACAAACCGGCGATTCAGATCGGGCGCATCCCGTTTCTTATGGATGAAGCGGAAATTCACCGCTTTTAAGCCTGTTTTACAAATTTCTTCGTGATTTTTACAGTGTGCTTTGATATAATGATAAAGTCAATTTTGGAAGGTGGTTATTAACTATGGGACGTGCACATGAGGTCCGTGCGGCGGCGATGGCCAAAACAGCCGCAGCGAAGTCAAAATTATACTCCCGTTACGGCAAAGAACTGTTGATCGCAGCGAAAGCGGGCGTTCCGGATCCGGAGATGAATCTGGGCCTGAAACGGAAAATTGCCGAAGCGAAGGCGAATCAGGTACCTGCCGACGTCATTAAAAGAGCGATTGAAAAAGCGAAGGGCGGCACTGGCGAAAACTACGATTCCTGCCGTTACGAAGGTTTCGGCCCGGGCGCGGCGACAATCATTATCGACTGTCTGACCGACAACACCAACCGCAGTGTCAGTGCGGTTAAGACCTGCTTCAACAAGGCGCATTGCAAGATGGGTGTTGCGGGCTGCGTCTCGCACAGCTACGACAACGTCGGTCTGTTCAACTTCCCGTATGAAGATGAAGAAGGCATGCTGGATGCGCTGATCATGGCGGAAGTCAATGTCATCGACATTGAATGTGAAGACGGCACCATGACCGTGACGGTCGATCCGACGGATTTCCACAAAGCGAAGGAAGCGATCGACGCCCTGATTCCGGAGGTTGAATATGACGCCTGCGAAATCACGATGCTGCCGCAGGAATATGTCAAGCTGGAGAGTGAAGAAGACAAGGAATCCTGGAATCGTCTGTTGACGATGCTGGACGATTGCGACGACGTACAGAAGGTTTATCATAACGTCGAAGCTGAATAAGTAAAAAAAACGGTAAATTTTGAAGCCCGTCTGACGTGTTGGATCAAACTGGGGATGGCTTCGATTGTACCGTTTTTTTTTTGAAAACAGGAAGCTGCCAGCGGCTTAGAAAATCGTGCCGCCGCCGTCGGCGCGGATTGTCTGACCGGTGATATAGCCGGAGGCATCGCTGGCTAAGAAAACGAGAACCGGAGTTAAATCAGCATAGGCCGTGCCAATCCGACCGATAGCCGGAACCGTAAAGCCCAGGGTTTCTGGTTTACGCTGACCTTCCGGAAACGAATCAATGATCGCCTGCATTTTCGGAGTGATCGCCGTCGGACTGATGCAGTTGATGTTAATCCCATCTTTGCCCCACTCGCGGGCCGCAACTTTTGACAGACCGCGGATCGCTTCTTTGACCGAAGCGTACGCTGCGTAGCCTTCTGTACCGGTCAAGCCGGCCGGGGAAGCAAAGTTGATGATCTTGCCATGGGATTCTTTCAAATAAGGATAGCACAGCTGCATCAGCCGCCATGTCGCCAGATAGCCGCTTTTGAATACCGTCATCAGATCGGCTTCCGTCTGCTGCAAAAATGGAATGCCCGGTTTTGCGTCTACCGCGTTGTTGATCAGAATATCGATTCGTCCAAAGCGGTCGGCGGTTTGCTTGACCAGATTTTCAAGCTGTGCCCGATCTGTAATGTCACAGACGACAGCCAGAACCTCCGCGCCTTTCTTACGGCAGATTTCAGCTGTTTCCTCAAGCTTGGACTGGGTTCTTGCGCAGATCGCCAAATTTGCGCCTTCTTCCGCGAAGCGAATGGCCGTTTCCCGTCCGATTCCTCCGCTGCAGCCGGTGATCAAAGCCACTTTCTCTTTTAAGACATTCATGAAGATTCCTCCTTTACTATAATCGTAAATCGTGATGATGAAAGAAACAATGGGAATGTTAAATAGTTAAACAAATTCACAAAGTTGTTTGAAAAAAAGCCTGAAAATAATTGCGAATTCACAGAACGATACCCGCAAAGATCGATTTTTGATATAATGGAAAGCGAGGAAAGGAATGAATTATGAAACGAATACTGACTTACGGAACCTATGATCTTCTGCATTGGGGACATATCCGTTTATTAAAGCGCGCGAAACAGCTGGGAGATTATCTGATCGTCGGACTGTCGACCGACGAGTTCAACGCGATCAAAGGAAAAAAAGCTTATCACAGCTATGAAGAACGTAAGATGATGCTGGAGGCGATCCGCTATGTCGATCTGGTGATTCCGGAAAACGAATGGGGACAGAAGGCAAAGGATATCCAGGAATATCACGCTGACGTGTTTGTTATGGGCGATGATTGGGAAGGGAAGTTCGACGAGCTGAAAGCGTATTGCGAGGTTGTTTATCTGCCGCGCACCGAAGGAATCTCTACGACTAAGATCAAGGAAGATCTTGAAAAGCTGAAATAAGTTGAAATAAAAAAGGCAGGAAGATTTATTGGTTCTTCCTCAAACTTGGGTAAAGATAAAAAGAATAGGCAGCACAAAGCTTGAAATCTTGCTTTGTACAGCCTCCTTTTTTTGTATAGAAATTCTAAGCCTACCCTAAATTTAGTAAGAACCGGTTTATTGCTTCAATCCACTGTAAAAATAGAGTGTATTTTTCTTATGTCCAAGCATTATAAACAGATAATCAGTATCTCTATATTCGAATGGAGACACGGACTTTTCTCTCTGTTGAAGATCAAGGATTGCTTTCTTGATAAGGGGAGGCTGTATTTATCACTTATAGCTTGAAAACTTATGTTCGCCGTTTTATGAATTTTATGCCCGGGAAGGATTAACCGATATGATTAAAATTTGCATTAGCCGCAGTCAAGAGGGACCCGGATCTATAAAAAATTCTTGAACAGTAAAGTGTTGGCCCTGTTTTGTAATTGCATAGGATGGTATATCAATTTCGACGAAGATTGTGATAAAAAAGTAGTGAAATGAGTGATCAGAAAGCGGCATTGAACGATTCTTACTCAGTTTTGATCGGCATCGAATTTCTGACGGCAAAAAGCTGGCGGCAGTAAGCTTAAAAATAGGTCTACTGTTGCCAGCTTTTTTTATGGTAATTTAATGAGGATGATGTCATGATCCTTATTTTACAGGATGATCGGTCCGCCGATTTCTTTTTTTAACAATGCGATCCGGTCGGATTCCGCCATCATTGAGGCGTACAGCTGTGTCGAACGGTATTCCAGCCGGCGGTAAGGCTCGGGAACGGCCGCAAAACGGGAGGCGATGCGAATTTCCTGTTGACGCAGCTGTTTTAAATACTGCCTTCCGGTTTCGTTGAACGCCAGCGGACGCAGCGTATCCAGCGGCGGCAGGCTGCGGACCTCATCCCAATGAATCTGGCACAGCAGCTGCAGACAGGTGCGCTGAATCCGCGATCGGGTATAGCGTCGGTTCACGGCCGCAGCGATGAAGCTGTCCCAATTCGGCGAAATTTCTGCACAATGAGCCAGATGAACTTCAATCCCTTCGGAAAACAGGAAGTACGTTTGCAGCACGCGAACCGGCATCGTGATCAACATCGTTCTTAAATAAGGATAGAACTGCGCCAGACAGACCCGCGGACCGGTCTTCAGCGCGGAAGCCATCGGCGTTTGTTCATCGCAGAAGCATTCCTGTTCAGCGGCCAGCCGGATCGCCTTGGCGCTGGCCACCGGACCCTGCAGCGCTGTTTCATGATAGCCGACGGTACGCTGGATCGTATAAGGTGTGATCGGGCTGGCCTGCAGCTGCTTCAGATAGGCCACGCCCAGGATATCGTTGGGCAGCATCTCCCTGGCCCATAAACCATACGCCTTGGGGAAAGCCAGTCCGGCGGCCATCGACTCCTTCAGATGATCCGGATTGATCGGCATCGACGCGATTTCCTTCAGCTCCTCCAAGTTATTGCTTTCCGAGCCGAAGACCAGGGAAGAAACCTGCGCCAGTTTTAATAATGTCACCGCGCCTTCGGCAAAATGCGAAGCGCTTTGCGTGACCCAGGGGTAGGGCAGCTCAATGATCAAATCGCAGCCCTGCGCCAGCGCCGCCGCCGCCCGTTTCCATTTATCCAGGATCGCCGGTTCCCCACGCTGGACGAAATTCCCCGACATCACCGCGACCAGCACGTCGCAGCCGGTGATCGCACGGGCTTGTTCTATATGATAAAGATGACCGTTATGAAACGGATTGTATTCCACGATAATGCCGCAAGCTTTCATAGACAACCTCCAGAACTTTCCAACCCTTCCTTATGGGAAGGCAGACAGCGGTGTTTTGCACTGTCGCCCCTTATGATATCATAAACATTCGTGAAATGCTCACAAACCGGAGAAACGCTATGCTATAATAAACTAGGAATCCGAGGTGAAACAAAAATAATGGATGAAAAACAAAAAATAGCGACAACGATATACCGCCCTGATGGGCAGCCGCGGGCAATCTTCCAGATTTCGCACGGGATGGCGGAACACCGGCTGCGGTATGCGGAATTCGCACAGAATCTGGCTAAACTGGGCTTTGTGGTGGTGACCAGCGATCACCGCGGTCATGGCGGATCCGCTGCCAGTCCTGAGGAGCTGGGTTATTTCAACAAGCATAAGGGATGGCAGAAATGCGTCAACGATCTGTATGAGCTGATGATTCAGGTGAAGCAGGAATATCCGGATGTGCCGGTAATCCTGTTCGGTCACAGCATGGGTTCGATCATGGCCCGCAGCTTTGTCAAACGCTACGACGCGCTGCTGAACGGACTGATCCTGTGCGGCGCGCCGAACTACAACCCGGCCGCCTCGGCCGGCCGGGTTATGGCCAAGACGATCATGGCGCTCAAGGGTGATCATTACCGCAGCAAGCTGCTCGATCAGCTGGTGCAGGGCTCCTTCAACAAGCAGATTCCCAATCCGCGCACGCCGTTAGACTGGCTGAGCAAGAACCCGGACAATGTCGACGCGTACATCGCCGATCCGCTGTGCGGATTCCGGTTTACCGCTTCGGCGTTTGACGATATGTTTTACGGGATTCAGGATATGCATGATCTGATGCGCTGGAATCTCAAGAACCCGAAGCTGCCGATTCTGTTTATCGCCGGCGGGGATGATCCGGTGACCGGCGGCCGCAAGGGACTGGAAAGCTCAGCGGCAACGCTGCGGGAAGCCGGCTATGATGACATCGAAATGCGGGTGTTCAAGAGTCTGCGTCATGAGCTGCTCAACGAAAAAGAAAAGGATCAGGTCGTTGCGGAGATCCTTGACTGGTCAGCCCGCAAGATCCCCGGCTGCGCCGATCTGCGGCAGGGGGAACAAGTCGGTCAGTAAGCTGTAAATTTCTGCTTTCATTTCCGCTGTCCAACGTTTTCCAACCTGCGAAAAACCCCGGTGTTAAGCTTTAAAAGTTATCATTGACTTTAGCTGGGTTTTTACATATAATAAAGGCTGTTAACGAAATAGGGTGAACTGCGCGTGAAATGGTCTAAAACTGAACTGATCAATCAAGGGAATCAAGAACTCACAATTAACGAGGCTGTGACGTTTGATCCGGAAAGTTTGGCGAGCGACCGCCTGCGGGATTTGAAAAACGTGACGGTGACCGGCAGCGGACATTACGATCCGTCGCGGCAGCGTTTCGAGGCAGATCTCAAGGTCACGGGTGATATGGTGGTTCCCTGCGCGGTGTCGTTGGAAGACGTCATCGTGCCGTTTGAGACTTCTTCTCACGAAGTGTTCTCTTTCCTTCCGTGCGAGGAAGATGAGGTTCATGTTCTGAAGAAGGATGTACTTGAACTCTACCCGGTCGTCTTTCAGCTGATCCTGGCCGAAGTCCCGCTCAAGGTTGTTAAAAGCGGAATTTCCTATCCCAAGGGAGAAGGCTGGGAAGTCATCAGGGAAGAAGATTACAACCGGCAGAAGAAACAAGAAATTGACCCTCGTTTAGCGAAACTGAAAGAATTCAAGTTTGATGATTAGGAGGTGCTGACACATGGCTGTACAACAGAGAAGAAATTCGAAGACAAGAAAGGCAAAACGCAGAACGCATTTCAAGCTGACGGCTCCGACGCTGGTTAAATGCCCGGCTTGCGGAGAATACAAGCTGCCGCATCGCGTTTGCTCCTGCGGTTCCTACAACGGCAAATAAAACAAAAAGAAGATATCGGAAAAGGTTTCCGGTATCTTTTTTTATTCTTGTAGATAAGTTGAAAATAATTCAATTAGATTAAGAAACAGGACTTGATTTATTCTGACACATTTCGACAAAAAGCCTGTGTTTAAGCCAAATGGTAAAAATTGGTTAACAAATTATGACAACTTAATGACGTTTTATTAAAATAAATTCTTGGCATTTGCAGGGACGGTGTTATAATTGTGGTATGAAGTGGCATAAAGTGGTAGATTGTGGGTGATTGATCATGTTCATGGGCGAATATCGGCACAACATTGACGCCAAGGGCAGAATGATCATTCCTGCCCGCTTTCGCGATGAGCTTGGCAATCGCTTCGTCGTGACCCGCGGTCTGGACGGCTGTCTGCGCACCTATACAATGGCGCAGTGGGACGCCGTGTTCGAACAGCTGAAACGGCTGCCTTCGACCAAGCGGGAAACCCGGATGTACATTCACATGCTGACGTCAAAAGCGTCGGAATGCGAACTGGACAGCCAGGGACGAATTCTGCTGCCCGCCGCTTTGATCACCGAGTCCGGAATTGAAAAAGAATGCGTCGTGGTCGGGGTTGCCGATCACGTGGAAATCTGGGCCAAGGAACGCTGGGACAACTACTATGACGAAGCCAGTGCTTCGTTTGAGGATGTTGCCGAACAGCTCACGGAGTTTCTCGTATGACAAGACATTACAGTGTATTGCTTCAGGAGTCCATCGACGCCCTGAACTGCCAATCTGACGGTATTTATGTTGACGGCACATTAGGCCGCGGCGGCCACAGTCTGGAAATTGCCCGCCGCTTGCAGAACGGTCATCTCTACGCGTTTGACCTTGACGAACAAGCGCTGGCGGAATCCGCTCAGCGATTAGCCGAAGTCAGCGACCGCGTGACGCTGATCCGCGCCAATTTCGCGCAGATGCGCGAGGAGTTGAACGCGCGGGGCGTGCTGAGCGTCGACGGTGTGGTCATGGATCTGGGCGTTTCCTCGCCGCAGTTTGACGACGGCGAACGGGGATTCAGTTACCGTTACGACGCCCGTCTGGATATGCGCATGGATCAGAGTCAGCCGCGCTCGGCCTGGAATCTGGTCAACGAACTTGATGAAAAAGAACTGAGCGCGCTGCTGTGGAAATACGGCGAGGAAAGCTATTCCCGTCCGATCGCCCGGCAGATCGTGCGGGCCCGCGCCCTGCATCCGATCGACACGACTTTCGAGTTGGTCGACGTGATCAAAAAGGCGCTGCCGGCGAAAGTGCTCAATAAGAAGGGACATCCGGCCAAGCAGACGTTTCAGGCTTTGCGGATCGCCGTTAACGGCGAACTGGAATCGCTGGAAACCGGCCTGCGGGCGGCGATGTCGTTAGTCAAACCGGGCGGCCGGATCGCCGTCATCACCTTTCATTCGCTGGAGGACAGGATCGTGAAGGAAACCTTCCGTCAGGCGTCCAGCGTTGAAAAAACCGACCCGCGGATTCCCTTGCTGCCAAGTCAGATCCGGCAGCCGGACTTCCGTCTGGTCAGCCGCAAGCCGATTTTGCCAGGCGAGGAGGAGCTTGCGGAAAACAATCGTTCACATTCCGCGAAATTACGCGTATTAGAAAGGATAGGGGATTAGAATCATGGCTAAGTTAGTGAAAAAGAAGAAGAAGCTAAGGTTAGAAGGATTGGCTGCAGTGCTGCTTTTTTTCGCCTCAGTTTGTTATGTTTCTTCTTCATTATTCTTAAGAACTTACAATAACTCATTGAGCGCGCGTCAGCAGAGCGTATCCCGCGACATCGCGGCACTGCAGACTGAGAACGACGCGTTAAAGATTGAAGTCCAGAGCTTGAGCACGCGCGACCGCGTCACCGGCATTGCGGCCGAGGACGGCATGACACAAAATCAGGGGAATATTGTGACAATCGCCAAAACTGGAGAGTAATTCTCATGCGGCAAAGCAATCGCATGATCCTGCTGATCCTGGCGACGATTCTGTTGATCAGCACTTTGGTCACGGCGAATGTTTTTTTAGTGGCCGTCGTGAAGGTCCACGCCCGCAGCGGAACGGATCTGACCGATTATGTTTCCGCCAGCAACGTGCACAGGACGGTTCAGCAGGCCCGAAGGGGATATATTTTAGACCGCAACGGAACGATCATCGCGCAGGACAACGTGACCTACAACATCATCGCTATTCTGGATAAAAACCGCCAGAGCCGCAAGGGCGAGATCGCCTATGTCGACGATCCGCTGGCCACGGCGCGCGCGCTGGCGCCGATTTTAGGCATGGAGGAATCGACGCTTTACGGCTATCTGACCAAGAGCGCCAAACAGGTGGAGCTTGGCAGCAAAGGCCGCAATCTGCCGCGGGAAACCAAGGAAGCGATCGAAGCGCTGGATCTCAACGGGATCGAATTTGTGCAGACGACGAAGCGGTCCTATCCGTTAGGCACGTTTGCTTCCTATCTGATCGGCTTCGCGCAGGCGGACGACGACGGGGAAGTCAGCGGCCGGATGGGCATCGAACAATATATGAATGCCGCGCTGAGCGGCGAGGATGGCTATAAACGCTATCAGGCGGATAAAAACGGCAACATTCTGCCGGGCATGAAGATGGAAGAAAAGAGCGCCGTCAATGGCAACGACGTGATTTTAACGCTGGATCAGGGGATTCAGGAAGCGTTGGAAACGGCGTTCATGCAGACGCAGGCCGAGTTTAACCCGGAAAAGGTATGGGGTTCGGTCATGGAAGTCGAAACCGGCAAGATCCTGGCATGGGGCCAGTCGCCGTCGTTTGATCCGAACACGATGAATATTGATGATTACGTCAATTATGTATCGCAGATGCCTTATGAACCGGGCTCGACGATGAAGGTTTTCACGTATGCCGCGGCGATCGACAGCGGAGCGTATGACGGCAGTGTGCTGGTGGACAGCTCGCGGTTTTGTTACGCGGCGACCAACCGGAAGCCGTACCGCGTTTCCCAAGGTGATTCCCGCAAGATCGGCTGCATCGGCAATGCCTCAGGCAAAAGCTGGGGCATGATCCCTTACGATCTGGGCTTAGTCTATTCGTCCAACGTCGTGACTGCGAGCATCATTACGAATTTAATTGAACCGTCGGTCTATGAGGAATATCTCGACCGCTTCGGTTTTTTCAAGCTGGTTGATACCGACGGCATCGCGGAAAGCACCGGCGTGAAGAATTTTACCTGGCCGGCGGACAAGCTGGCGCTGACCTACGGGCAGGGATCGACGGTCACAATGCTGCAGATGATCCAGGCCTATTCCGCGATTTTCAACGACGGCACGATGGTCAAGCCGTATGTCATCGACCAGGTGCGTTCCTCTTATGACGATCAGAATGTGCTGTATCAGGGCCAGACCCAGGTCGTCGGCAATCCGATCAGCGTCGAAACCTCCAGGCAGGTCCAGCAGCTGATGTACGACACAGCCAATCGCGAGGACGGCACCGCCCGGTTCTATCAGATTCCGGAAACGACGATCATCGCCAAGACCGGAACCACCCAGCTGGCGGCGGTCGGCGGGGGCGGCTACAGCACGGGCAAGACGATCGTTTCGCTGATGGCGGCGATGCCGGCGGAGGATCCGAAGGTCCTGGTGTATTATGCCTTCCAGGCCGATTATGATAAGAACGCGCACGTCAAATCCGACGCGATCAAATCGGTGCTGCGCAAGGTCGCGATGACCTACAATTTTGCCGGGCAGCAGGACGTCAGCGAGCCGGGTGCGCCGTCGGCGGAAATCGTACCGATTCATGAATCCACGATGCCCTCGCTGATCAATCACACGTTAACCTATGCGCAGAACAAGCTGGCCGACAGCGAATGCGATGTGATCGTCTTGGGCGGAGGCGAGGAGATCATCGACCAGTTCCCGCAGGCCGGCGAGATGGTGGTGACGCGCCAGAAGGTTTTCCTGCTGACGGACACCTATCAGATCACGATGCCCGACATGAACGGCTGGACGCGCAAGGAGGTCAGCGGTTTCTGGAAGGCCAGTGGTCTGCCGGTCAAGATCGAAGGCTACGGCAAGGTCATTTCCCAGAATATTCCGCCGGGGACATTGGTCAACAAGCAGACGGCGATCGAGGTCGTGCTGCAGGAATAGATGTTTCATCCTTTACAAACAAAGAAAGATCCGCATGAGCGCGGGTCTTTTTTCATAGGATGAAACAGAGGTGATCGGATGCTGAGCACGCGGATAAAAAAACGCATCAACAAAATCGTGATCGGCGGCACGGTCATTTTTGCCTTGATCATCGGCAAGCTGGCTTACGTTCAGATTCTGGATCGGGAAACGCTGTTTTCCAAAGCGCAGGATTTATGGGAGCGGGATTTCCCAGTGTCCGGACTGCGCGGGAATGTTCTGGACATCAATGGCGAAGTGCTGGCGACGGATATTCCTTCGACGTCGGTCATGGTTGTTCCGGCCCAGATCACTGATCCCGACAGCACCGCCCAGCAGCTGGCGGACATTCTGGAAACAGAAAAAGAGAACATCTATAAGCAGATCACCCGCAAGGTTTCGACCCAGCGGATCGTCCCCTACGGCCGGCTGATTTCCAACGAACAGGCCAAGGCGATCGACCATCTGGATCTGACCGGCGTGTATCTGGTGCAGGACTCGCTGCGATATTATCCCAACGGCGCCTACCTGGCGCAGGTGCTCGGCTTTACCGGCGTGGACAATCAGGGGCTGGCCGGACTGGAGCTGCAATATGAGGAAATTTTAAAAGCGAATAAGGGAAGTATGAAAATTCCATTCGACGCGAAGGGGCATCCGGTGAAAATCTATTCCGAGCGCTATGAAGCGCCGGGCCAGGGAATGGACGTCATGCTGACAATCGACACACGGATTCAAAGTATTCTGGAGCGCGAGCTGAACAACGCGATGGAACGGTACAACCCGGATTCTGCCTGGGGGCTGGCGATGAATCCCAACACCGGCGAAATTCTGGCGATGGTGTCGAAGCCGGACTTTGATCCCAATCATTACCAGGACTACGACGAATCCGTCTACAACCGCAACCTGCCGGTCTGGATGAGCTATGAACCGGGTTCGACGTTTAAAACGGTGACGTTTTCCGCGGGGCTGGAGGAAGGACTGTTTGATATGGAACACGACGGTTATTACGACCGCGGTTATGAAATCGTCGAAGGCGCGCGCTTAAAGTCGTGGAAAGCCGGCGGTCATGGTCAGCAGACCTATATGCAATGCCTGCAGAATTCGTCCAATCCCTGCTTTGTGCACATCGCCCAGATGCTGGGTGGCGATAATCTGAGTAAATATCTTGACGCCTTCGGCTTCGGTCAGAAAACCGGCGTCGATCTGCCGGGCGAGGCCAAGGGCATCCTGTTCAATACCGACGACTGGGGGTTGCTGGAACAGTCGACGACGGGTTTCGGCCAGGGCATTTCCGTCACGGCGATTCAGCTGGTCACGGCCTTCTGCGCGATCGTCAACGGCGGGACGCTGTACCAGCCGTATATCACCAAGGCGATCCTGCATCCGACAACCAAGGATCCGATCGTCGAGGTGAAGCCCAACGCCGTGCGCCAGGTCATCAGCGAGGACACCAGCTTCAAGATGCGCTACGCGCTGGAAAGCGTCGTGGCGTTGGGCGGAGCGAAGGGCGCGTATATCGACGGCTACAAGATCGGCGGCAAGACCGGCACGGCCCAGAAGGCGAAGGACGGAGCGTATCTGAGCGGCGAGTACATTCTGTCGACGATCGCCGCGGCTCCGATCGACGATCCGCAGATCGTCGTGTATATCGCGCTGGATGCGCCGAAGTCCAACATTCAGTACGGCGGCACCGTCGTTTCCCCGATCGTGCGCAACGTGCTGGAAGATGTGCTGACGCTCTATGAGGTCAAGCGAACCGACGATCAGATGGCGAAGATCAAGTTGTGGACCGATCCGGTGACCATCGAGGTCGGCGATTATATCGGCAAGGAATACAAAAAGGTAAAAAACGAAAATCTGAAGCTGGTCAAGATCGGCGAGGGCGACGTCGTCGTTGACCAGCTGCCGAGTCCGGGGGTGAAAATTGATGAACAAGGAACAGTCTGGCTCTACTGCCCGGCGGCGTCGGCTGAATGAGCTGCTGCGGGTGATTGGCATTGAAACGGAAGACGCGACGGAGCTGACCGCACTCAGCGACCGGGCGCAGGAAATCGGCCGGGACGGGTTGTTTGTCGCGCTGCGGGGCGACCGCGCGGATGGACGGCAATGGGCTGACGCGGTGCGCTCGCGCGGCGGGTACGTGCTCAGCGATCAGCCGGGGGAACGGACGATCGTGCATCCCGATCCGCGTGCAGTCTATCCGCTGCTGCTGCAGGCGTATTACGATTATCCGGCGCTGAAGCTGACGATGATCGGCGTGACCGGCACCAATGGCAAAAGCACGGTTACCCAGCTGCTTTACGACATGTTAAACGGCGCCGGGCGGCGCTGTTGTCTGATCGGCACCGGGCGGATTGTGATCGGCGATGAAATTCGCTTCAGTCCGAATACGACGCCCGATCCGCTGACGTTAACGCGCTTGCTGGACGAAGCGGTGAGACGGGGGATTGATACCGTGATCATGGAGGTCAGCTCCCAGGCGCTGGCGATGCACCGGGTCGACGGGCTGTTGTTCGATCTGGCGGTGCTGACAAATCTGAAACAGGATCATTTGGATTATCACAAGACATTAAAAGCGTATCAGCGGGCGAAATTCATGTTGTTTGAGAAATTGAAAGAGAAAGGGACGGCGATTTTGAATCAGGACGACCCGGTGACGCAGCGCTGGCTGGGACAGCTGCACCGGCCGGTGTTTACCTATGGCCGGGACAGCGTCAATTTCCGGATTCATCCGGTCGCGGAAACGCTGGATTCGATCACGTTTGATCTCAACGGCCACCGCGTCGAAGCGCCGCTGGCCGGAATCTTTAATGAAGGGAATCTGGCAGCCGCACTGGCCTGCGGGTTCGCGCTGGATATCCCCTGGGCGGCGATGCTGGAGTTCGCGCGTCATGCGGCGTTACCGGAAGGCCGGATGGAAATCGTATGCCAGCAGCCGGTGCTGGCCGTCGTCGACTACGCGCACACCGCCAGCGCACTGGAAGCGATGCTGAAGCACTGGCGTAAGGTGGCGGATGGGCGGCATACCCGTTTAAGCGTGGTGTTTGGCTGCGGCGGGGATCGGGAGGCGGATAAACGCCCGCTGATGGGCCGGATCGCCTGCACCTATGCCGATCAGGTTGTGTTATGCGACGACAATCCGCGCACCGAGGATCCAGATCGAATTCTGGCGCAGATTGCCGCGGGCTGCGACGGCTCTGAGAAAATCATCCGCGACCGGGCGGAAGCAATAAAATTTGTACTCGACGGCGCGCAAACTGATGATATAATAGTAGTCGCTGGAAAAGGCGGGGAGACTTCCCTGATCCAGAACACGGCAAAGACTTGCCCCAGCGACCGCACGTTGATCGAGCGGTACTTCGGGTAAGCGGGGAGGACAGAAACATGTTTCTAACACTGGTCAGTGCTTTTGGAATCAGCCTGGTCGTCGTGCTTGCGACGATGCCGCTGCTGATCTCCTATCTACATAAAATCAACTACAACCAGACCGTCAGCGAATATTCGTTAGAAGAATACAAACAAAAACAGAAGACGCCGACGATGGGCGGCATCGTGTTCGTGCTGACGCCCTTAGCCGTAACGCTGCTTCTGCAGCCGGAGGCGATCCGCGACCTGCAGGCGATGATCGTGATGCTGGCGTATGTCGGCTACGGTCTGATCGGCTTTCTGGACGATTATATCATCGTGATCCGGCAGAACAACGAAGGCCTTAAGCCGCAGTACAAATTCTTTTTACAGCTGGTCTTAGCGGTGTTGTTCTTCTTCATGTACCGCCAGAACGCGTCGACGGATGTGATCCTGCCGTTTCTTGAATGGGTGATTCCGTTAGGCGGGCTGTATATGCTTTTAGTGTTCTTCATGTTCACCGGTGCGTCCAACGCCGTCAATCTGACCGATGGCATGGATGGGCTGGCAGGGGGATGCAGCTTTTTGGCCTTCGCGCCGTTTGTGATGTTCGCTCTGCAGCAGGACAAGCTGGCGATCGCGACGTTCATCATGGCGGTGATGGGTTCGCTGCTGGGCTTTTTGAAATACAATTCGCATCCGGCGAAGATCTTCATGGGCGATACCGGCTCGCTGGCTTTGGGCGGGGCGCTGGCTGCGGTCGGGATGATTCTGAAGCAGGAGATCGCCGTAGTGGTGATCGGCGGAGTGTTCGTCTGGGAAACGCTGTGCGTCATCATCCAGATCTCGTCGGTGAAGCTGCGCGGCAAACGCGTGTTCCGCTACACACCGATTCATTACAGCTTTGTTTTAGGCGGCATGCGCGAGACGCAGGTCGTTGTGATGTTCTGGATTTTACAGCTGGTCTGCACAGTGGCCGGCTTTCTGATTGGAGTGTTGTAATATGAAGGTTTTAATCATCGGCGCGGCCCGCAGCGGGACGCAGGCGGCGTATTTGCTGGCAAGTCATCATCATGCGGTCACGATCACCGATATGAAGCAGATCGACGCAAAACGCGAACTGGAAGAAGCCGGAGTTCAGGTGTTGGATCACGGACATCCGGAATTTTTGAAAATGGAAAACTGGGATCTGATCGTCAAGAATCCGGGAATTCCTTATCATGCGCCGTTCGTGCAGTATTTCGTGGAGAAAAAGGCGCGGATTGTCAATGAAATCGAGGTCGCTTCGTGGTTTACCGATCAGTTTACCTATGCCGCCATTACCGGTACTAATGGTAAGACCACGACGACGACGCTGCTGGGCGAACTGCTGAAACGCAAGCGTCCCAATGCCCGGACAGCGGGCAATATCGGCGTGCCGTTATCGGAAATTGTGCGCCAACAAGGTGATCAGAAGACGGACGTGGCGCTGGAGGTCGCTGCCTTTCAGCTGGTCGCGATGGAAAAGTTCCATCCAGCGGTGTCGGTCTGCATGAATCTGACGCCGGATCATCTGGATTATTTCGGTTCGCTGGACGCCTATTACGACGCCAAGATGCTCGTCTGGAAAAATCAGACCGGCGACGACTGGTTTTTAGTCAATCTTGACGATCCGGAAATCGTCAAACGCTGCGTGGATCTGCCGTGCCGCAGGGTGACGTTTTCGCTGGATAAGCCGGCCGACGTCTGCGTAAAGCAGGATCAGGTCTGGCTGTTTGATCAGCCGCTGTTTGCGCTGAGTGATCTGCATCTGCCGGGCCGGCATAACCTGCAGAATGCGATGGCGGCGGCCGCGATGGCGGTGAAGATGGGCGTGGACGCGGATCAGATCCGCGAAGGCATCCGCACGTTCAAGGGCGTCGAGCACCGGATCGAATTTGTGGCGGAAATCAATGGCGCGCGGTATTACAACGATTCCAAGGGGACCAACGTCGACGCGACGACGGTCGCCCTGAAGGCTTTTGACAAACCGGTGATTCTGCTTGCCGGGGGGTATGATAAAAAGACCGGCTTCGAGGGTCTGAAGCCGGTTCTGGACCGGATCGCGACGATGATCGTGTATGGCGAAACCCGCGATCAGCTCAAGGCGCTGCGGCCGGATGCGATCGTCGTGGAAACGATGGCGGAGGCTGTTGATCAGGCCTGTCAGCTGGCGAAGAAGGGCGATATTGTGCTGTTGTCGCCAGTCTGCGCCAGCTGGGATCAGTTTACCGACTATGAACAGCGCGGCCGCCAGTTCAAGGAACAGGTGTTGGCGCTGACCGGGCAGGCTGATGAAAAAAACGGTCTGTAACGCCGGTATTGTGCTTTAACCTTGAGCGATCCGAGATCATTGGCGTATCCGGTCACGACAGGTCATGCAGCGGATGTTCTTGAAGAAGACCTGATTTTCATACTTGAAACAGCTGCGATAAAATAAAAAAGATCCGCCGTCGAGCACTTGATCGCGAATATCCCAGGGCAGCTGCCCGGATTCGTTGATCGTTGGCTTCAACGGCGGATTTTTGGGTTGCGCATAAACCGGCACGTCTGAACCTGTTCAGCGGTTCAGATAATCGCAGACGGCCCAGAGGAACTCGGCGTTGGATGGTCGGCCCTGATCCGGATTGACGGAATACCCGAAAATCTCACTGATCAGGGAAGCATTGCCGCGCAGCCATGTTCGTTCAATGGCGCAGCGGATGTTTTTCTCAACCCGGTCTTTGGTGCTGTTAAACTTTTCGGCAATGATCGGATATAATCCGCGGTCCAGGTTCTTGAGCAGGTGCGGCTGTTCCGCGAGCGTGATCATCGCGAATTCCAAGAACCGGTAACCGGAAAGACTGCTGGGCATGCCCAATTCGTGAAGCAGCTGAGCCGAACGGCTTAACTGCGGCCTCCTGTGATTTTCAGGCGCCCGAAATAATTCACGGACGCAATAAAAAAGTCTGTGATGAAGCACAGCGTTTTCACTAATTGTATTCATGCTGAAAAAGTCATAACTCATATCCCTGGCACCCTCTTTTCTCCTGATTTGTTTGGAATCAGAATAAAAACAGAGGTCTGGCTTGCAGAAATGATAAAAAACGGTGCCATTTCAGATTACACTCTTTTTGTGACCTTGTCAAAGGTTTAACCGGAAATTTGGGAAAAGAATATTTGTAATTTCCCTGACTTTCAGATAAGATAAGACTGTGAAAAAGAGGGATGAATCATGAAACAACAACGTCAGTTTCCGACGGTGACCGTGACGAAAAAAGCGCAGCGCAGCCTGCAAAGCGGTCATCCGTGGGTTTACGGCGGCGAAGTCGTCGAAGTCAAAGAAACGGCGGACGGGCAGCTGTGCGATGTCGTCAATGAAAAGGGAACTTATCTGGGAACCGGGTTTTATAATGAACAGTCGCTGATCCGCGTGCGGATTGTTTCGCAGAATGCCAACGACGGATTTGACGAGGCGTTCTGGCGCCGCCGGATCGGGTACAGTCTGGATTACCGCCGGATCGTCATGGGCGAGGATTTCGGCTGCTGCCGGCTGATTTTTGGGGAAGCCGATCACTTCCCGGGCTGGACGGTCGATCGGTTTGGTTCGGTGCTGGTCAGCCAGATCATGTCGCTGGGGATCGAACGGATCAAGGATCAGCTGTTTGCCCTGTTGTGGGAAGAAATGGAAAAACGCGGTCAAACAGTCGCGGGAATTTACGAGCGCAACGATATTGCGCTGCGCAAAAAGGAAGGACTGAGGGAAGGTACGGGCTGGGCCGCCGGCTTCCCGCATCCTGAAAGCACGACGACGCAGATCGTGGAAAACGGAATCCGCTATGAGGTTGATTTTGGCGAGGGGCAGAAGACGGGATTTTTCCTCGATCAGAAATACAACCGTCAGGCAGCGGCCCGGCTGGCGAAGGGAAGATCGGTGCTGGACTGCTGCACGCATACCGGATCATTTGCGCTCAATGCGGCGAAGGCTGGGGCGGCGCGGGTGATCGCCGCCGATATTTCCGCCAGCGCATTAGCCAGCGCCAGAGACAATGCGCGGCTTAACGGATTGGAAGAGAAGCTGGAGTTTGTGCAGGCCGACGTGTTCGATCTGTTAGCGGATCCGAAGTGGAAAGCGCAGGGCATTGATTATGTCATTCTCGATCCGCCGGCGTTTACCAAATCCCGCAAAACGATCCGCAGCGCCTATCAGGGCTATTGCCAGATCAACACGCTGGCGATGAAGCTTTTGCCGCGGGGCGGATTGTTCGCAACGGCGTCATGTTCGCATTTTATGGAAGACGCAATGTTTGAAACGATGCTGCAGGAAGCCGCGCGGAACGCAAAGGTCGAGCTGCGGCAAATCGAGGTCCGTCATCAGGCCCCGGATCATCCCATTTTAATAACCGTGCCGGAAACCCGGTATCTTAAATTTTATTTATTCCAGATTGTGTGACGAAAGGAGAAGACAAACATGAAGGAAATTATGGACGCCAGTTCCATGAAGCGTTCGTTAGTACGCATGGCGCATGAAATCGTAGAAAAAAACAAGGGTGTGGAAGGACTGGTGCTGGTCGGCATCAAGACCCGCGGCGAATTTCTGGCGGAACGTTTAAAAAAGATGATCGATCAGTTTGAGGAATGCGACATTCCCTGCGACAGCCTTGATATTTCTTCGTGGCGCGACGATATAGAACGCGGCGAGGTTCAGCCGCCGGCCTTGCGCGTGCCGGTGCAGGACAGAATCGTGATTCTGGTCGACGACGTCTTGTATAAAGGCCGCACAGTGCGCGCAGCGATGGACGGCATCATGCACTTCGGCCGGCCGCGGGCGATTCATCTGGCGGTGTTGGTTGACCGCGGACACCGCGAGCTGCCGATCCGCGCCGATTATGTCGGCAAGAACGTGCCGACTTCACTCAATGAGGATGTGAAAGTGCTGGTCAGCGAAACGGATGATCAGGACGGAGTCTATATCAGTTAGTCTGGTTCAGAAGGAAAAGAGGAAACGCAATGAAGAAGATGAACGAACAAATTCTGGCGGACTATGCTCAACAACTGCTGAGCATCGACAGCCCGACCGGTTTTACTCAGCATGCGATCGACTGGATCGAAAAACAGGTGCAGGCGTTAGGCTACGCCTGTTATCGCAACGCCAAGGGCAATCTGATCGTGGAAATCGAAGGACCGGCCGATCAGCCGGCTGTTGCGGTGAGCGCGCATACCGATACGCTGGGGCTGATGGTCCGATCAATTAAAAAGGATGGCAAGCTGGCGTTTACCCGGCTGGGCGGGCCGTGCCTGCCGACGCTGGATGGCGAATATTGCCGCATCATCACACGCCAGGGAAAAGTCTATACCGGTACGATTCTGTCGACGGCCCCGGCGGTGCATGTCTACAAGGAAGCTTCGAGCCAGGAACGCTCGGAGGAAACGATGGAAGTACGGATCGACGAGCTTGTCCGCAATGAAGAGGATGTGCGCAGATTGGGAATCCAGGCCGGGGATATCATCGCGATCGACCCGAAGACGACGATCACCCCGAGCGGCTTCATCAAATCCCGCTTTCTGGACGACAAGATTTCCGCCGCGATCTTTCTGACGCTGCTGAAAGCGCTCAAAGATGAAAACGTGACCACGCCGCAGAAAACCTATTTCCTGTTCTCCACCTATGAGGAAGTCGGCCACGGCGCTTCGTGGATTCCAGGTGATGTCCGGGAGCTGTTGGCGGTCGATATGGGCTGCGTCGGTACAGATCTGAGCTGTACTGAGACCGATGTGTCGATCTGCGCCAAAGATTCCGGCGGCCCGTATGATTATCAGATGACCAGCCGGCTGATCGAACTGGCGCAGGCGCACCAGCTGCCCTATGCCGTCGACATCTATCCGTTTTACGGCAGCGACTGCGGCGCGGCGCTCAAGGGCGGCAACGATATCCGCGGCGCTTTGATCGGCCCGGGCGTGCATGCCAGCCACGGTATGGAACGGACGCACATGCAGGGCGTCAGCGCGGCTTACACGCTGCTGGCGGCCTACCTGCTTGAAAAATAAGCGAAGAATGCTCTGAAAGAAACAAATCCCGTTTAATGGACAGGATTTTCAACATCGAAGCCCGCAGCTGAAGTGGAAGTTCGATCTTCCGGCGGCGGGTTTCTTTTTTTTGCGCTGAGGATAGGGTAAAAAAATCAGGCCGGTCCGTTTCCCTTAATCAAGGGCAGAACTAAAGACGCATTTTCTGAAGAATTATGGTAAACTATTCGGTATAGAATTGAGGGGGAGTTATAAGTGGACGCAATATTGAACTTTTTCCGCTGGCAGGGAATGATCAAGCCGGCTCAGATCCGCGGCGAAATACCGAGCAACAAAGCGATTTACAAGCGCACCTATCAAATCGCCTGGCCCAGCGCCGTCGAGAGCGTGCTGATCGCGCTGATCGGAGCGGTCGATTTGATGATGGTCGGCAACCTGGGCTCGGCGTCGATCGCGGCGGTCGGCATCACCAACCAGCCGAAGTTTCTTGTGCTGGCGACGATCCTGGCGCTCAACACCGGAGTTACCGTGCTCGTTTCCCGCCGCAAGGGGGCGGGTAAGCAGGAAGAAGCGAATACCTATCTGCGCCAGGCGCTGCTGCTGAGCGTCGGGTTTTCTTTTCTGCTGTCCTTCTGCGGCGCGCTGTTTGCCCCGCAGATCCTGGCGTTTGCCGGGGCGACGCCGGATTATCTGGGACTGGCGGTAACGTATTTCCGGATTATCATGTTCGGCAATTTCTTCTACTGCATCGGTCTGACGATCACCGCCGCCCAGCGCGGCGTCGGCAACACGCGGATTTCGATGATCACCAACATCGCGGCCAATCTTGTCAACCTCGTGTTCAACGCACTTTTGATCAACGGTTTGTTTTTCTTTCCACGCCTGGAGGTGGCGGGCGCGGCGATCGCGACGGCGATCGGCAATATCGTCTCGTTTCTGATCGCGGTGTATTCCGTCACGCATACCGAGGGCTTCTTAAAGCTGCATCGGCGGCAGTCGTGGAAGCCGGATATTCCGGCGATCCGCGATCTTTATAACATCAGCTGGTCGGCCTTTGTTGAACAGATCTTTTTGCGGATCGGCTTTCTGATGTACGCCAAAGCGGTGGCCGGCCTGGGCACGGTCGCCTTCGCCGCCCATCAGATTGTCATGAACATCATGTCGATTTCGTTCTCCGTCGGCGACGGGCTGTCGATTGCCAATACCTCGCTGGTCGGACAGAGCTTAGGCGCCAGCCGCTCGGATATGGCGATCATCTACGGTAAGGTCGCCCAGCGGATCGGTTTGATTCTGGCAATTCTTGTCTCCGGTTCGATCACGCTGTTCCGCGCCCAGCTGATGGCGCTGTTCACCAACGAGGCGGCGGTGATTCTGGCCGGGGAAACGCCGTTGATCATTCTTTCGATCACCGTGCTGTTTCAGATCGTGCAGGTCATCATCGTCGGATCGCTGCGCGGGGCCGGCGACGTCAAGTATGTCGCGCTTCTGATGTTTGTCAGCGTCACGATCGTCCGGCCGGTTCTGACCTGGGTGCTGTGCTATCCGCTCAATCTGGGATTGCCGGGGGCGTGGTTGTCGGTGCTGCTCGATCAGTTCACGCGCTATATCGTCAGCTACTGGCGTTTCCGCGAAGCGAAGTGGACGCGCATTCAAGTGTAGGCAACAGAAGGGGGAAATTCATTGATTTCCTCCTTTTTTGACGGCCGGTTTTCAGGCAAATTGTAAAGTTTAAATCATCTGATGGAAAGCGCTTGAAAAAAATGGGTAAAAATCGGAAAGAAGCAGGAAGAAGTTGAAAATCGAGGTTTAAAAATCAAACCTTTTGTTTTATAATGGTAACGGTTAGAGAGTACAGGAGGTTTAACCATGACAAAAACTTTTATGTCCATGGATGGCAATACAGCTGCCGCTCATTGCGCGTATGCGTTTACTGAAGTAGCTGCAATCTATCCTATCACCCCATCCTCACCGATGGCTGAAGTCGTTGACGCATGGGCTACTCAGGGCCGTAAAAACATTTTTGACACGATTGTCAAAGTTGCGGAACTGCAGGCTGAAGGCGGTGCCGCCGGCGCGGTACACGGCGCTCTGCAGGGCGGTGCGCTGGCGTCCACATTTACGGCAAGCCAGGGCTTACTGTTGATGATTCCAAATATCTATAAGATGGCCGGCGAGCTGCTGCCAGGCGTTATTCACGTCGCAGCGCGTTCTCTGGCAACCCGTGCGCTGAGCATTTTCGGCGATCACAGCGACATTTATGCCTGCCGTCAGACCGGCGTCTGCATGCTGGCGTCGCATTCCGTTCAGGAAGCAATGGATCTGGCCGGCGTCGCGCATTTAGCGGCGATCAAGGGCTCCGTGCCGTTCATTCATTTCTTTGATGGCTTCAGAACTTCTCACGAAATTCAGAAAGTCGAAGTCATGGATTATGAGTTCTTAAAGAGCTTGATCGACATGGACGCGGTTGAAGCGTTCCGGGCCAATGCGCTGAACCCGCATACCAACGCGGTAACCCGCGGCGGCGCGGAAAACGACGACATTTATTTCCAGGGCCGCGAAGCGCAGAATCTGCACTATGAAGCGATCCCGGATATAGTTGCCGATTACATGAAGAAGATCAGCGAGCATACCGGCCGCGAATACGCACCGTTCACTTACTATGGTGCACCGGATGCGGAACGCATCATCATTGCGATGGGTTCCGTTACCGAAACGATTAAAGAAACGATCGACGAGCTGACCAAGCGCGGCGAAAAAGTCGGCCTGATCAAAGTCCATCTGTATCGTCCGTTCTCCGTGAAGTATCTGACCGCGGTGCTGCCGGCTTCGGTCAAGAAGATCGCGGTTCTGGACCGCACGAAGGAAATGGGCGCCCGTGAACCGCTGTACCTCGACGTCTTAGCCGCATTAAAGGGCATGGATCTGACGATCATCGGCGGCCGCTACGGCTTAAGCTCCCGCGATACGCAGCCGAACCAGATCAAGGCTGTTTATGACGAACTGGCGAAAGATGCTCCGAAGGCGGAATTCACCATCGGCATCAACGATGACGTTACGCACCTGAGCCTGGAAGTCGATCCTGAATTCCATGTCAGCGCGGACTACACATCCTGCCTGTTCTTCGGTTTGGGTTCTGACGGTACCGTTTCGGCGAACAAGTCTTCGATCAAGATCATCGGCGACAACACCGATCAGTATGCGCAGGCGTATTTCCAGTATGACTCGAAGAAGGCCGGCGGCGTTACCCGCTCCCACCTGCGTTTCGGTCATTCCCCGATCCGTTCCACCTATTATATTGAAAACGCTGATTTCGTTTCCTGCAGCTTAGACGCTTACTGCTTCAAGTATGACATGGTCAGCTGCCTGAAGAACGGCGGAACCTTCTTATTGAACACAACGTTCTCCGCAGAGGAACTGCAGGATCACCTGCCGAACCGCATGCTGGCGCAGCTGGCGAAGAAGAACGCGAAGTTCTACATCATCGACGCGACCAAGATCGCTCAGGAAATCGGCATGGGCCGCCGGACCAACACGATCCTGCAGTCGGCGTTCTTCGCGCTGAACGAACAGATCATGCCGTATGATAAAGCGGTTGAACTGATGAAGTACATGGCGAAGAAGTCCTACTCCAAGAAGGGTGACGAAATCGTCCAGCTGAACTACAAGGCGATCGACCAGGGCAAAAACGGTCTGGTTGAAATCGAAGTGAAGCCGGAATGGGCTGAACTGAGCTATGATTCCGGACGCAAGCTGACCGGCGACGAATACTTTGACAACCATGTCATGGCGATCAACTCTCTGGAAGGCTACGATCTGCCGGTATCCAACTTCATGAAGTACGATATCCTGGACGGCTCGATTCACAACAGCGTTTCCTTCAAGGAAAAGCGCACGATCGCGGTTCAGGTTCCGACCTGGGATCCAAACAACTGTATCCAGTGCGGATTCTGCTCGTTCGTCTGCCCGCATGCGACAATCCGTCCGTTCTTACTGACAGATGAAGAAATTGCCAATGCGCCGATGGAATTCAAGACGATTCAGGCGATGGGCAAGGGTGTTGAAAATCTGAAGTATCGGATCCAGGTTTCTCCGGCCAACTGCGTCGGCTGCGGTCTGTGCGTTGTTGAATGTCCGGGCAAGGGCGGCAACAAGGCGCTGAAGATGGTCGATATCAACGAAAAGCTGGATCAGGAACCGCTGGCCGATTACCTGTTCAAGCACACCGAATACAAGACGAACTACTTCCCGGTGGACACGGTCAAGGGCTCGCAGTTCGCAATGCCTTACTTTGAAGTTTCCGGAGCCTGCCCGGGCTGCGGCGAAACGCCTTACTACAAGCTGGCTTCTCAGCTGTTCGGTAAGGATATGATGATCGCCAACGCGACTGGCTGCTCGATGATCTACTGCTCCTCGACACCGTCAACTCCGTTCTCCAACGATGCGGAAGGCAACGGCGTCGCCTGGGCGAACTCCCTGTTTGAAGACAACGCTGAATACGGCTACGGCATGGCTTTGGCGCAGAACTTCAAGGAAGCGCGCATCCTGTCGCTGATGGAAAACAACCTGGATTCCGTTGAACCGGAACTGAAGGCGGCGTTCGAGAAATATCTGGCGGCGGGCAACAACCGTGATGCACAGCGTGAAATCAAAGATGAAATCATTGCCGGCGTCAAAGCTTCCGCGAATGAAGCGGTCAAGGAACTGCTGGATTACGAACGCGACCTGGTCGGCAAGTCGATCTGGATCGTCGGCGGCGACGGCTGGGCTTATGATATCGGCTACGGCGGATTGGATCATGTTCTGGCCAACAACCTGAACGTCAACGTCCTGGTTCTGGATACCGAAGTTTACTCCAACACCGGCGGACAGGCTTCCAAGTCTTCGCAGTCGGCAGCGATCGCGAAGTTCGCAGCCGGCGGCAAGAGCACCGCGAAGAAAGACCTCGGTCAGATCGCGATGGCTTACGGTCATGTCTATGTCGCTTCCGTTTCGATGGGCGCGAACCGGGCTCAGACGCTGAAAGCCTTCAAGGAAGCTGAAAGCTATGACGGACCATCCCTGATCATCGCTTACGCACCATGTGCTGAACACGGCATTAAGGGCGGTCTGGCGAACCATCAGAGAGTTCAGGCCAAGGCTGTTGAATGCGGCTATACTGTTCTGTACCGTTTCGATCCGCGCAACGAAGAACATCCGTTAACGATCGATTCCAAGGAACCGAACTGGGATCTGTTCCAGGCGTTCCTGCTGAACGAAACCCGTTACAGCCAGCTGCCGAAGCTGAAGGGCGAAAAAGCATACGAAATGTTCGAAAGAACAAAGAAGGATGCGCAGCGCCGTTATACACGCTTAGTCAAGCTGTCAGAAGAATAAGCTGAAACTTGCATAGAAAGCTGACCCTCATTTTGGGGGTCGCTTTTTTTGCTTTTCAGCCGCTGTTGAATGGAAGCATGGAATTATTCCCTGATGATTTTGATACATCTGAATTTGAATAAAACAAGCTCCTCTTTGCAGAAATCTGGCAAACAATGTCCGCCGGATGTCTAAGGCTCAGGATGAAAACCGCGGAAGGACTTGATAATTGATAGGGTTTTCATTATACTTGATAGTGGATTCGAGGTATGTACATGAAAGTATTGTTGTTTTTTGAAGGAGAAAAGGTGATCTCAACTTCCGGGATCGGCCGGGCGCTGAAGCATCAGAAGCAGGCGCTGACGATGGCGGGGATTGAGTACACGCTGGATCCGAACGATGATTTTGATATTCTGCACATCAATACGGTCGGACCGGCCAGCGCGGGAGTGATTGCCAAAGCCCGCCGGGAAGGCAAACCGGTCATTTATCACGCACATTCAACTGAAGAAGATTTCCGCAATTCGTTTGTGCTGTCCAATCAGTTTGCCCCGCTGTTTAAGAAGCATCTGGTTTCGCTCTATTCCAGCGCCGATGCGATCATTACGCCGACGCCCTATTCCAAGAGCTTGTTGGAAGGCTATGGCATTGACTTACCGATTTATGCCGTGTCCAACGGCATTGATCTGGACCGCTTCAGCTACAATCCGGAAAAGGTCAAAGCGTATTACAAGTATTTCAGCCTGAATGAAACCGATAAGGTCGTATTGTCTGTCGGCTTGTATTTTGAGCGCAAGGGACTGCCGGATTTCATTGAGGTAGCGAAGCGACTGCCGCAGTATAAGTTTATCTGGTTCGGCTATACGCCGCTGATCTCCGTGCCGAAGAATATCCGCGAGCTGGTTGAGGATCATCCGGCCAATGTGATCTTCCCAGGCTATGTTAAGGGCGCGATTATCGAGGGCGCGTATGCCGGAGCGAATGCTTTTTTCTTCCCGTCTTACGAGGAAACGGAAGGCATCGTCGTGCTGGAAGCGCTGGCCGCTTCCCAACAGGTCATCGTCCGTGACATCGGGGTGTTTGATCCTTGGCTGAAAGATCGGGTGAACTGTTATAAAGGCCAGTCTGTAGACGAGTTCGTCGAGCTGATCGAAGGAGTCGTTGAGAAGCGTCTGCCGTCGGTCAGCGACGAGGGGAAAAAGACGGCGCAGGAACGCAGCATCGCCAGCGTGGGCCAGCAGCTGAAAACCATTTATGAAACCGTGCTGGAAAACAACCGGCCGGAGACGTTGTAAGGAGAGCAAGCTCTCTTTTTCTTTGATTTGACGGGGATTTCTTAAGAAAGAAAAAAGAATCGGCGAAGGCGGTCTTAAGAGCGCGGGGCAGGAAGCCTTATTCCTTGTGTAACCTTGTTTTTCATTGTATAATAAGTTAACGAGGCTGAGGAAGTATGAAAAAAGCGCGAAACTATGTGATTAATATTCTGCTCATCGTAGGCTTCACAGCCGGAGTGCTGTGGTTTACCTTGAAGGATAATTTTAACGAGGTCATGGGGATTCTGCAGCAGGTGAACGCCGGCTGGCTGATCGTGATCATTGCGATCGCGATTCTGTATCAGTGTGTGATCGGCTGGATACTGACGCAGCTGACCCGCATCAGCAATCCGCATTACAAGTTGAATTATGGGATTGTCAACGCCCTGGTGGCTTCTTTTTTCCATGGCGTGACTCCGAGCGCCTCGGGTGGTCAGTTTGCCCAGGTGTATGTGTTTAAGAAACAGGGCGTGCCGTTAAGTGATTCGGCGAGCGTGCTGTGGATGGATTTTATTGTGTACCAGTCGACGATGATCGCGTCGGTTTTCATTTTGATCCTGCTGCGGTTTCATCATTTCTACACTAACTATTCGCAGTTCTTTTTGCTTGTCCTGCTTGGCTTTCTGGTCAACAGCCTGGTGATTATCGGGTTGTGGGCGTTAGTCCGGTTCCCGAAGGTTTACACATGGATCAGCACGACCGGTCTGAATTTGGGCTGTAAGCTGCATCTGGTAAAAAATCCGGAAAAAGCGCTGGCTTTATTAAAGGATCAGCTCGACCGGTTCGGCAGTGAAACTGCGAAGCTGAAAGGCCACCGGCCGCTGATTGTGCGAGTGACGCTGGCCAACTTTGTACGGCTGGGCCTGTATTACGCGATCCCGTTTTTCTGCGCGCAGGCGCTGGGCCTGAACGTCAGCCTTGATCTGATTATCGACTGCATGGCGCTGTCAGCGTTCGTGTCGATGATCAACGCGTTCATTCCGATTCCGGGCGCCAGCGGCGGCACGGAAGCCACGTATGTTTTGATGTTTTCAACGATCTTCGGAAAGCTGGGCGCGACCAGCTCGATGATTTTATGGCGGTTTGCCTCTTATTACTTTATGCTGATCCTGGGCGGTCTGACCTTTATCTGGGTTAAGAGCCGGCCGGCGATCGTTGTCGAACCGATGCAGGAGGAAAAGAAATGAGAATTGGATTATTTACAGATACCTATCTGCCTGATGTCAACGGCGTCGTTTCTTCCATTGTGACGCTGCAGCAGGAATTAGAAAAGAATGGTCACGATGTGTTCGTGATCACAACCCATCCGGGATTGCTTCAGGTCCAGCGCGAAGGCAATGTGCTGCGGCTGCCGGGCGTGGAATTAAAAAGCTTGTACGGCTATGTGCTGACCAGTCCGATTCATTTTGCGGTGCTCAAGGATATCCGCGAGATGGAGCTGGATGTGATCCATGCCCATACGGAATTCGGTGTCGGGATCTTCGCCCGGATCGTAGCGAAGATGCTGCAGATCCCGCTGGTGTCGACGTATCATACAACCTATGAGGATTATACGCATTACGTCAACGTGTTTAATCTGGAAACGGTCGATAAGGTCGCAAAGAAGGCAGTCAGCAGCCTAAGCAAGCTGTATGGTGAGACGAGCACGGAACTGATTGCTCCATCCCAGAAGACCAAGGAAATGCTGCAGCGCTATGGAATTAAGAAGCGGATTCACGTGATTCCGACCGGGCTGGATCTGCAGCGCTTTGACGCCCACCGTACGGATGCGGAAACGATCCGGCAGCGGCGCGAAGAGCTGATGGCGAATTCGGAAGAGACGCTGATCATTTTCGTCGGCCGTATCGCGAAGGAGAAAAGCATCGACTTTGTGATCGACGGGTTTACCTATTTAAAAGAAGCCGGGATGCCGGTTCATTTTGCGGTGATCGGCGGCGGGCCGGAGCAGGAAGCCTTGGAGAGCCATGTGCGCGAGCTGGGGCTGGATTCAATGATCACCTTTGCCGGGAAGAAGCCGGCGGATCAGATCCCTTCCTACTACCATTGCGCGGACGCGTTTGTTTCCGCTTCGCTGACTGAAACGCAGGGTATGACCTACATCGAAGCGTTAGCCAGCGAACTGCCGGTTTTTGCCCGGCCGGATGAAGTGCTGGAAGATCTGGTGCTGGAAGGCCAGACCGGTTTCCTGTTTAAGAAACCTGAACAGTTTGCCGAGAAAGTGCAGCTTTTCTTAGCGATGAGCGCAGAGGAGCGCGCTGCGATGAAGGCTGCCGCGAAGTCGCAGGTTGAAGTTTACGACAGCCGGATTTTCTATCAGAAGGTGCTGGAAGTCTATGAAAGCGCGACTGCGGAATACCGTGAAATGTACCGGCTGGAATCGATCCGGCCGAAGGACGACTGCGTTGAGCTGAAGGTCTGCTCGCCCAACGATGAAATCCGGATTCTTGTTTCACTAGAAACGTATTTCAATAAGGGACTGCGCAAGGACGTGCTGATCAGCAGCGATGAGCTGGACGAACTGATCAGCGAGGAAGAAGCGGTCAAGGCGTATCAGAGCTGTCTGAAGCGGATCGCGGCGAAAGACCGCACGCGCAAGGAAATCTACGACTGGCTGACGCAGAACACGCAGCTGGATATCAAGCAGATCAACGAGATCGTTGAGAAGCTGGAAGAACGGGATCTGATCAACGACCTGCGCTATACCAAAAATCAAGTTTATAATCTGAAGCTTCTGATGCAGGGCAAAAACAAGATCAGCCGGACATTGCGGAAGAAGGGCATCCCGTATGAGATGATTGAATCCGTGTTCGCCGACGAGGATGAACAGTCGGAATTCCGCAACGCGTTGAAGTGGGCGCAGAAGCTGCAGCCGACGATCAAGGAAAAATCAGTGCGGATGAAGAAGAATATGATGAAATCCAAATTGATCGCTCAGGGCTTTGCGGTCGACGTGATCAATGAGGTCATGGACAACCTGAGCTTTGTTGAGGAAGAACGGGCCGAGTTGGAGAGCCTGCGCAAGACGGCGGCGAAAGCGAAGAAACGGTATCAGTCGAAGTATAGCGGCACCAAGCTGCGCAATTATGTCTTCCGCTACTGTTCAGCCCAGGGCTTCGACGTTGAGGATATTTATTTAATTTTAAGTGAAATGGAGTGGGATGATGAATAAGAAAATCAGTGAGTTTAAGGAAGGAGAAAGCCTGACGCTGCCGCTTTTGCTTGTGCAGGTCACCAAGGGCGTGACGAGCAATGGTTCACCCTATCTGTCTTTGACGCTGCAGGATAAATCCGGCACAATCGAAGGCAAGATCTGGGATGTGAAGGAAGAACAGGCGGCTGCCTGCGTGCCGGGACGGGTCGGCGAGGTCAGCTGCGAGGTGCTGCGGTACCGGAATTCACTGCAGCTGCGCGTACATCGGTTGACGCCGATGGATCAGCAGAGTATTGAATTGAGCGATTATGTTATCGCTTCGGATATTCCCAAGGAGCTGTTGCAGCAGAAGATCCAGGACGCGATCAGCTCGCTGTCCAATCCGATTTATAAAGGGATTGTCAGCGCGTTGTTCGCGGAATATGATAAGCCGTTCTTTGATTATCCGGCGGCGGCGAAGAACCATCACAACTTCGTCGGCGGCCTGGCGGTGCATGTCACCGGGATGGTCGATCTGGCGAATGAGATCGTCAAGCTCTATCCGCTGCTGGACCGGGATCTTTTGGTCAGCGGCGTGCTGGTTCATGATCTGGGCAAGCTGACGGAACTGTCCGGCCCGGTCATGACGGAATATACGCTGGAGGGCAAGCTGATCGGGCATATCTCGATCATGCAGGCGAAGATTATGGAAGTCGCCGTTCAGCTGGGCTACGAAAAGAGCGAGGAAGCGATTTTACTGCGGCACATGGTTTTGTCGCACCACGGTCAGCTGGAATTCGGTTCGCCGGTCATGCCGATGGTCGCGGAGGCGGAAGTGCTGCATCTGATCGACAATCTGGACGCGCGCATGAACACACTGGATAAGGCGTACGCGCAAACGGAGCCGGGCAGCTTCACATCGCGTCTGTTCCCGATGGAAAACCGGGCGTTTTACAAGCCGAAATCGAAAAAGAATGAAAAACAGGATGAAGTGGATTAAGGCCACAGATTTCGGTAAGCTGAGAGGCATTATAAGATAAATATCTGATCATGAACGAAGTGCTGGATAATACCGTCGAAGTCAGCTTGTTTTCGTCACTGGATTGGTTTATGAAATTTATGTATCCTGTGTGGACGTGGATGGGATTGTCTATGTGAATGAAGTGGACGTGGATCTGCGGCGGGAGGAAATCAAACAAATCCTGGTTTGAGATTATCAGATGAATCAATATTCGTCAGACAAGTTTATTGACGAATTTGCGAATCAAGATGAACTCAAATATCCGTCTGATCTTTATTTTGACGGTTCGACTTTGTGAAATGAAGACTGAAGAGAATCTTGCGGGATTCTCTTTTCTTTTTTGTACACTCTATTATAATAAGGATAGCGATTGCGGACAGAGGAGGAAAAAATGGAATGATTGATATTCATTGTCATGTGTTGTGGGGCGTCGACGACGCGTCGCAGGATCGGGAAACAACGAAGAAGATGCTGCAAATTGCGGTAGAGGATGGAATTGAGGCGATCTTGTGTACGCCGCACAGTCTTCCTTATTATAAATATGAAAACGACGCCCAAACGCTGGCGGCGCCGTTTGCGGCGCTGCAGGAGCTGATCGCCGAAGAAAACTGGCCGATTGAAACGGCGCTGGGCTGCGAGTTCTTTTTGACCGATGCGTCGCTGGAATGGATCCGCAGCGGCCGGGCGCTGACGCTGAACGGTTCGCGGCGGCTGTTGATCGAATTTCCCTGGTATCAGAAGGTCCAGCTGGGCAGCAGCGAAACCGAGCTGTTAAAGCAGGTGTTGGATGCGGGCTATGAGGTGATCATCGCGCATCCGGAACGGTATAAGAGCGTGCAGGAGGATTTCTCTACGCTGAAGCGATGGCGGGCCCTGGGCTGCGATTTTCAGGTCAACCGGACTTCGCTGATCCACAACGACGATAAGGAACAATGCGCGCTGGCCTGGCGGATGGTAGAGGAAGGCTATTGCGACGCCATCGGCACCGACGCGCATCATTGCTGGGGCAAGCGGGTGATCAAGCTGAGCGATGTTCAGGCCGAGATTGAACGGCGGACAGACCGGGATACTGCTCTGTTGCTGTGCCATGAAAACGGGCGGCGGCTGATCACGGGTGACGCCTTGATCCATCGCTGAGGTGAAAATCATCAGGAAAGGAATAGGACAATTTGACCGGCGTGAAAGCAGAACAACCAAGATCCGGGGCCAAATGAAAGGGAAAGGGGAAGGAAAATGAGTAAAAATATCATCGATCAGCTCTATCGTTTTGAAGGTCAGCCGGAGGCTTCATTTGCGGAAACCTTCGTCAGACAAGTCAAGGCTTTTAGCGGGGATGTCGTTGTTTATCGACAGCAGGCGGGTGATACCGAGGTTCAGATAATCACAGCTGAGCGCTATTATGCGCGGGTGAATTCGGCAACGGGCGTGACGATCACCTTGGTGATTCGAGAAAGGGAGATCACGGCTTATGTTGCGGTTGTGGCCGGCGGCGAAGGACCGTTCAATATCAGCTGGGGCAACTATGAAAATTATTTGAAAAAGGTGGAGAAGCTTTTGCTTTCGTATGCTTTCAAGTGGATCCCGGGCGCGATCAGCGTTCGTCCTTAAATCATTTCAGAAAAAAGTTAAGGATACGCCAGGGATAAAAATGCTCCATAAACAAGTGCTTTTTTGATTGTTGACAAGGGAGGGATTTATGAGTATACTTTTTGCAGTGATCCTTTAAGAGAGTCCCGTGAGGCTGCTCAAGGAAGATGAATACGTTTCGCCTGTTCATTTACTCCTGATCTTAAAGGGTCAGGAGTATTTTTATGAAAGGGGAACTGTATGAAAAAAACAGAAAAAAAAGGCAATCATCTTGCCGTCAAAATGGCGATCGCGATGGTTCTGGGGCTAATCTGCGGCCTGGCCATGCTGATGCTTCGTGAAAATCTCTTGACCTCGGGCCAGACCCAGACCTGGGCGGCCATCAACAATCTATTATTCCAGGATATTACGGCAGAGGCCGGCAAGAATGCGATCGGTTTGTTCTACATCGTCGGTCAGCTGTTTGTCAACGCGCTGCAGGTCATCATCGTACCGATGATTTTCTGTTCGATTGCGTTGGCGATCTGTCAGATTACGGATACGCGCAAGCTGGGGCGAATTTCCAGCAAGACGCTGGGGACTTTCTTACTGACGACCGTGGTGGCGCTGGTGATCGCCGGCGCTGTCGGTCTTACTGTTTATGCGACAGGGGCTTTCAATGCGGTGGAAGTCAGCGGCTTGAATGTTTCGACGGGGTCCAGTGGAAGCAATCCGCTGTCAATCTTGTTGTCGATCGTCCCGAACAACATGACCAGCGCGTTCTCAACCAACGGGCAGGTGCTGGCAGTGGTGTTCTTAGCGGTAGCGACGGGGTTGGGCATCAACGCCTTAGGTTCCAAGGTAACCGTTTTAAAGAAGCTGCTGCAGGAGATCAGCGATATCATCACAGTTTGCTTAAGCTATGTGATCAATAAATTTGGTCCGCTGGCAATCTTCGTCCTTTTGACCCGGACGTTTGCGATCTACGGCGTCGATCATCTGAAGCCGGCGCTGGCCTATGTCGTGACGACGGTGCTGCTTCTGCTGGCCTTCCTGATCGTCGGCTATGCGATCTTTGTGGCGGTCTTGGGCCGGATCAATCCGATTCCGTTCGTTAAGAAGATTGCGAAAGTTGCGGTGTTCGGTTTCTCTACTTCCTCCAGTGCGGCAACGCTGCCGCTGAACCGCAAGACGGTAACCGAGGAACTGGGCGTCAGCGATGAAATTGCATCGTTTACCCTGCCGTTAGGCATGACGGTCAACATGGACGGAACGGCGATCATGCAGGTCATTGCCGCGATCTTCGTCGCGGCCTCCTCCGGCTATTCTGTGACGGTTTCCAGCATCGCGATCATTGCGATCCTGGCGCTGATCGCTTCGATCGGCACGCCGGCGGCTCCGGGGGCTGGAGCAGTCATCCTGTTCACGATTTTGACGGGGATGGGTTATACCAATGACGCGGCGTTGCTGGCGTATTCGCTGATCCTGGCGATCAACCGGCCGATTGAAATGCTGGTCACTTCGCTGAACGTCGTCGGGGATGCCGCAACGTCGGTCATCGTCGCCCGGAGCGAGAAAATGCTGGATGAAAAGCAATACAATGCCGAACAAAATTAGAGTGTGAAAAGAGTTGGCCAGAAGCTGAAAAATGCTTCTGGTTTTTTCATATTTGTTCGTGACAAACGGAAATTTCAGTGCTATTCTAGTATTCAGTTTAAGGGGGAGCATCACTGATGAGAAAGCATCAACATCCGACAGTCAATGAGATTACGGAAGGGGTTATTTGGAAACAGCTGCTGCTGTTTTTCTTTCCGATTATGCTGGGCACGTTCTTCCAGCAGTTATACAACACGGTCGACGCGATCATCGTCGGCCAGTTTGTCGGCAAGGAGGCGCTGGCGGCGGTTGGGGGCGCGACGGGGACTTTGATCAATCTGCTGGTCGGCTTTTTTGTCGGCTTGTCTTCGGGCGCGACGGTCATTATTTCACAGTATTATGGCGCGCGAAAGGTGGAGCAGTCAAGCGACGCCGTGCACACGGCGGTGGCGATGTCGTTGATCGGCGGGGCGATCATGATGGTGATCGGGATTTTCGGCGCACCGGTGGCGTTAAGGGCGATGGGGACGCCGGAGAACATCATGAATTATTCATTGATTTATATGATTGTCTACTTCGTCGGCTTGATTCCGAATTTGTTGTACAATGTCGGGTCTGGTATTCTGCGGGCCGTCGGGGATTCCAAGCGGCCGATGTACTTTCTGATTGTCTGCTGCCTGGCCAACGTGGTTCTGGATCTGCTTTTTGTCCTGGTCTTCCAATGGGGTGTCTTCGGTGCGGCGGCGGCTACCTGTCTGGCGCAGTTTATCAGCGGCGGACTTGTCTATCTGAGCTTATCTCAGGCTGAGGATGACCGTTACCGGCTGATCCGCAAGCGAATTCGGCTGCATGGCGAATTGTTGAAGGAAATCGTCGTAATCGGGATCCCGGCTGGGCTGCAGTCGGTCATGTATTCGGTATCGAATATTGTGATTCAGGCCAGCGTGAATACGTTTGGCACGGACACGATTGCGGCGTATACGGCGTATGGGAAGATCGATGGGATCTTCTGGATGATCATGGGGGCTTTCGGCGTGGCGATCACGACGTTTGTCGGACAGAATTTCGGCGCGCGTAAAATCGACAGGATTCACAAGAGCGTCAGGGTGTGCCTGGCGATGGCATTTGGCACAGCATTGGGAATGAGTGGGATCTTGATGGTGACCAGTCGCTGGATCTATCATTTGTTTACGCAGGACGCGGCGGTGATTGAGGTGGGGATGCAGATGTTGTTGTATCTGGCTCCCTATTATTTCACTTATGTGTGTATTGAGGTGCTGTCAGGGGTGGTGCGCGGCACAGGAGATTCTGTAATTCCGATGATCATGACCTGCATGGGGGTATGTGTATTGCGCGTCGTCTGGATCTGGATCGCCGTTCCGCTGAATCCTACAATTGAGAATGTTTTGTTCAGCTATCCGTTGACGTGGAGTCTGACTTCGATCCTGTTTGTGCTGTATTATCTGCAGGGTGGCTGGTTAAAGCGCAGGTTGAAAAAAGAAGAGAGAAAAGGGCTTCAAAATTGATTTGTTTATTCTTTTAAACAGTTTATAAGATTCGTCAGGATGTAAGCCAAGTTAGATTTTCTTGAGTTATAAAACTGTATAAATAAGAAAATCGAAGGTAAAAATTCTTCGATTTTTTATAATTTTTAGTGAACGTTCAGGACAAAAAACAGGTAATTCATTACATTTTAAGTGTTGAAACTGGAACTTTACTTACACTTTCATTGACATTCACACGATCTACTTTTATAATGTCTAATGTAAGAAGATAGGGTAATTATTTTCATTATAAATAAAATCGATCAGCGTGTCAATGCTTACAGACGTGATTACTAAGCATTATCCTGGTTGTAATGGTTTCTAGTATTCATATTATATTAGGAGGAATTGTATATTTTAAAATTCTCTGTATATGAGTTTATAAAAATATACTAAAGAAAGTATGTTGTTAAAATTTTTTATTGAAAAATTTCCTTTAGTATTTAAAAAAACTGATACTAAATTCAGTGTATCTGTCTTTGAATTTTTGATAATTATTTATTTTGTTTTATTTATCTATGAACAATCTAATACGTATAAAATCATGTATGATTTTATTTTGATTTTAATTATATCTATATGGTTTGGAGTGGCTAAAAATTTTTATAATAGAATTAAAAAATTAAAATATATCTACAATGAAAATTCTGATTATAATAATCTATATAAAAAATATAATAGTTCACTATTTAACTGGAATTTAAGCAGGTTTTTTTTCATAATTATTTGGATATTTAACATTGGCTTTGTTTGTTATACAGTTGAAAGTTTAGGTTTAATTCCTAATTCTTTTAGCTCAAAAATTCTATTTAGTATAACTTTAATATTAAATGGTTCTAGTTATTATGGTTGTATCTTACATGCTTGCTTTCTGGCAAAACTTTCTTCACTAAAATGGCTCTTTCAAAAATAGTGTTGGTGAGAGAAAAACCGAAACAAGAAAGACGCAGATGAGTTCCAGAAATGGGACTCATTTTTAATTGAGAAAACGGCAGGGAACTAAGGTGTTAGAAATAAGTAAAATGCGGGTCTTA
>ERZ506925.46-NODE-46-length-109843-cov-10.3048_pt1 | contig 109843 bp, 106 predicted proteins | sample MGYA00513973_ERZ506925 | MGnify/ENA metagenome assembly ERZ506925
AAGAGAAGCCATGCTTATATCTCTCACTTTGCAGCGAGTAAGGCATAATCGCTGTCAATATCGGGAATTGCCCGGTACAGCATCGCGCCCTGAGCGCAGTTGACAAGAATGTGAATGGTGTGGAAGCGGGCGATTGTTGCTTCGATGGCCCGGTGGATCTGGGCGTCGTCGACAACGTCGCAGGCGACCGTCATCACTTCGCCTTCGTTATCCCGATTTTCAATTTCGCGGCGAATCTCGTCGAGTTTTTCCTGACGGCGGGCACAGAGGACGACGGAAGCCCCATGCGCGGCTAAGACCTTCGCGATCCCCGCGCCGACCCCGGAGCTGGCCCCGGTGACGATGGCAATTTTACCAGAGAGTTTACCCATAAATCTCACCTTCCTTTATTTTAGTATAGCACTAACTCGTGAGGAAAGAGCAGAATTTAACAAAGTATTGCTTTCACAAAGCGCTCCGAGGGAAAAACCAAAGACAGCAGACTATGAAATTCAGAAATCAATATTTCAGGGAACTTGCAGCTGTGCGATAGCCTTGCGGTGGAGCGCTTGCGCCGCTGTGCTCCGCTGCTTCTACAAACTGCCGGAAAAGACGTTCGCCGCTCTTGGGGACAAGCATAAAAGCTGAGTTTCTTCGAATGGGGGAAGTGATGAAACGTCCCGGGGCAATCCGCCGAGCGAGGCCGAATTGCGATAATCAAACTCGGCCTGCCGTATTTTTGGATCAAGGCGAGACAGGTTTGTTTGCGCTGTTGGGCCGGCACTCCCACTGAGGTTCTAAAGAAGATTTCAGACATGGACAATGCCTCAATTCGTTATAAAATAGACTGTTTCTTATGTTCGTTTAAAAGGATATCTCCAGAAATTTCTGCGCTTACGCACGCTGATCAATTTGGCAAAAGCAATCATACAGACTTCGCGAAGCCGGCAGATTCCTGACCGGACAAAAGAATAAACCGCACGTCAGCGTTCTTCCCAATGGAGAACTTCAGGCTTTGCTTTCATGGAAAGCAGGATGACCTCACCGTGCGGCATGAGCGAAGCAAAGCAGGGCTGGCAGATAGAACGGCCAGATCCAGCCGCCGGCCGCCGCCAGCGGACCGCCCAGCTGAAAGAGCACGACGTTCAGGTCGCACAGAGCTAATAACACGGTTCCCATCGCCGTCCAGAAACGAAACCGGATATCGGCTGAAGGGGGCTGAAGCTCAGATGGATTCTTCCCAAGCTTGTCAGCCGCGGATTTCAAAAGGAAAGTATGCGTAAGCATTCTCAGCGCCGCGATGAGGTTAAAGCTGGTTTGAATTGCGTAGAACATCACCAGACAGATCATTTCCGGCAGTTTCAGAAGCAGCCCTGCGATAAAGAACAAGCCGCCGAGGATCAGGCACAGCTGGAGTGTTTGTTCCCGGGAAATCAGGCTGAAGCTCAGACACAGCTGGACAAGACAAAAGCCGGCGATCCCGGTTTCCCATTGCCGGGTAAATAACAGAAACAAATCGGCCAGAGCACAGCCGGTCAGAACCAGAAGCGACAGAGGATCCGCCTGCTGCCCCTTCCCTTTTGACATCAGCGCGCTTGCCAGACACAGGACAACCCCGATCCACTTCCAATATTCAATCTCCGCAGCTCCCGGCAGAACCCCATTCTCCATCCCCAGAATTAAAACGCAGAAAAAGACCGCAAGTCGAAACATCTGCGCCACCTCCTGCATTTTAGCCTGCCCCTTTCCGCACAGCCTTATCAGGTCTTTGCCCTGTTGCGAGGATAACTGTCTTTTCTGTTCTGACCGAAATCGGTCTGAAATAGACCGTTAAAAAGAAAAAGGAGCGCCGGCAGCGCTCCAACAGGGAGGGAAGAAAGGTGAAGATCACAGGGGAAAGAAAACTGAATGATCGTGCAGAAAGAGAAGGTTTACCGCTGTGGATGAACGGATTTTCTTATTCCTGTTTAGAACAACCGCAGGATAAACGCCGCCAGACTGCAGCAGACGACACCACATACCGTCGGGATCAGGATCGCCGCGGCGGTCCATTTGACACTCTTGGTTTCCTTGTAAATGGTCAGGCAGGTCGTCGAACAAGGCCAGTGAAACAGCACGAAGATCAAGGTGCATACCGCCGTTGTCAACGTCCAGCCCTGCGCCAGAAACAAGTCCTTCATCGCGCTCAGGCTGCTCATTTCGATCAGCGAGCCGTTGGCCATGTAGGCCATGATGATGATCGGGATGACGATTTCATTCGCCGGGAATCCAAGGATGAAGGCGATCAGGATCACGCCGTCCAGTCCCATGAAGCGGCCTAACGGATCGAGAAACCCCGACGCCCAGGCGAGCAGCGACTGCCCCTGCACGCCGACGTTGGCCATCACCCACAACAGAATCCCGGCCGGCGCGGCCACGGTGATCGCCCGTCCCAGAACGAATAATGTGCGGTCAAATACCGAGCGAACCAGCACCTTGCCCAGCTGCGGCCGGCGGTAAGGCGGCAGCTCCAGCGTGAACGAGGAAGGCACACCGTTTAAGACCGTGGCCGACAACAGCCGGCTGACTAAAAACGTCATACCCAGTCCCAACAGGATCGTCAGGGTTAAAAGCAGCGCCGACTGCAGCGACTGCGTCAGCCCTGCGGCCGAGCCGAGAAAGAACATGGTCAGAATACTGATCAGCGTGGGAAATCTTCCATTACAAGGGGCAAAATTATTGGTCAGAATCGCGATCAGCCGTTCCCGCGGAGAGTCAATGATCCGGCAGCCGATCACCCCGGCGGCGTTGCAGCCGAAGCCCATGCAGGTCGTCAGCGCCTGTTTGCCGCAGGCATGCGCCTTGGCGAACGTTTTGTCCAGATTGAACGCGACGCGGGGCAGATAGCCGAGATCCTCAAGATAGGTAAACAGCGGGAAGAAGATCGCCATCGGCGGAAGCATAACTGCGACTACCCAGGCTAATACCCGGTACATCCCCTCGCTCAGCATCGTGACGATGACACCCGGCAGATGCAGCGCCGTCAGAAACTTCGCCAGCGGCGCTTCCAGAGAGAATAGAAATTCCGCCAGCATCTGCGAGGGAATATTCGCGCCGGCCAGCGTGATCCATAACACCAGACACAGAAGCAGAATCATCAAGGGAATCCCGGCCCAGCGGGAGAACAGAATCCGGTCGATCTGCCGGTCGCGTTTCATCGCCTCGGCTTCGTTCATCGTCACGGTCTGTTCCGCCAGCTGCTGCGCCTGCTGGACTGGGCACTGGATCAGCAGGTCCGGCCAGTTGTCGTTTTTATACGTCTGATCGAGCACCTTGCGGCTGCGCAGGGCCAGACTGTGAAGTGTTTCAATATCCGCCTGATTTAAAGCTGTCGATGCGTAGAGCGACTTCAGCGTCGAGTCCGGATTGTTCAGAATCTGCAAGGCAATCCAGGGAATGTCGTAGGCCGGATCGAGCATCCGCAGCTGTCCGCGCAGGCGGTCCAATTCGTTCTGAATGACAAACGGATAATCCAGGCAGGCGATCTGCGTGCGGGGATGCTCGCATAGTTGCGCGACGGCGTCCATCAATGCGTCTAATCCCTGATGACTGCGCGCGCTGGCGGCGACGACCGGGACCTGAAGCAATTCACTCAGCTTTTCCAGATCGATTTCAATTTTCTTTTTGCGTGCTTCATCCATCAGATTAACGCAGACGACGACATTCGCGGTCATCTGGAGAATTTGAAGGACGAGGTTGAGATTCCTTTGCAGGGCGGTCGCATCGCACACCACGATCGTTACGGCGGGCTTTTGGAAACAGATGAATTCGCTGGCGATCGCTTCCTCGGCGCTGTTGGCGATCAGGGAATACGTTCCCGGCAGATCAACCAGCGTGTAGTCCGTTTCCTGATGCCGGGCGATGCCTTTGGCCAGCGCGACGGTTTTTCCCGGCCAGTTGCCGGTGTGCTGGTTCATGCCGGTCAGCTCGTTGAACACGGTGCTCTTGCCGACGTTCGGATTGCCGGCCAGCGCGATCAGAATCTCGGAATCACCGAACTGGAAGCGGCGGCTGGCTTTCGCGCTGGTCGACTGAACAGTAAGTCCCATACCTATTCCTCGTCATGCTCGACAAGGATGGAACGGGAATCTTTGTCGCGAATGGCAATGACCGTACCGCGGATCAGATAGGCCACCGGATCGCCGGCGCAGCTTTTGACCAGCGGAATCAGCTCGGTGCCCTGAACTAACCCGATATCCTGCAGGCGGGTGCGGATCGAACCGGTGCTGTTGAGCTGGGTGACTTTGCAGCGCTTACCCAACGGGATCTGATTTAATGAACATTGGACGATACTCATAGTCAATTCCTCCTTTAAGTTGGTCATGGGAAAGCTTGTTTCCCACTACCAACTTATGTGAAGGGAAAGCGTGCTGCTAGGCTTACGGAACAGCCTGCAAAAAGAAAGGGGGAAAAAGCAGACTTCGATGCGCTGAATGATGAAGGAATTCTTACAATTTCTTTGTTCGCTGAAAGAACGAAAAACGGGATGATATAATTTTATAAAGAAAGGGGAATTCAAAAGCCATGAAGAAAACAAGGGTATTGGAATCCAAAACGCTGACCGTGTTGCTTTTGCTTGTGATTCTGGGCAATGTTATTGGAATAGTCAGCACGCGCCGGCATCAGTTAACGCCGACGGATTACCGGCACTGCGGTGTTTTTGAGTTCAGCGGAGCAAATGGGAGCGGCCATGTTGAATTTACCAATGCCGAGTCTTCTTATAATATTACACGGCAGGGGGAATTCTGCGCCAATATGGAATTCTTCGCAAAATCAGAAACCGGGCTGGTTCCGATCTCGGCGCTGAATCGGCTGCATAACGGTGATTCGCTGCTTGTGATTCCAGTTTATGATTCGGTGTATGCCGAACTGCTGAAGGTCAAGCCGGACACCTCGCCTCTGATGCTGCAAGTGGAAGGTCTGTCTGAAGGGCTGACAGAGCGGGATCCGCGGCTGGAGGCTCAGAAAGCGGAAATTCTGCGGATCCTGACGCCGCACTTTACGGGACAGCCCGACTGGATTACATATGCTTTGCGCACAGACGAGCAGGGCGAGGTGAATCTGATCATCATCTTTGAGGATCTGGATACTGAACAGATTTATGCCGTGGAGGTCACGGGCGCCTATTTTGATGAGCAGGATGTTTTCCATTTTGGAGAAAAAGAATTGCGCCTGGCTGACGTCCGGGAATTTGAGCGGCAGGCTGCTGCGGATCCGACCTGGATCTGGGGGAATGGAAAGGGATTGGCGAGCGAATGAAACAAAAAGGAATCAACCTTGTGCTTCTGGCTGTTGCGGCGTTAACGCTGGTTTTGCTTGGACGCAGCGTGATGCAGGAACCGGTAGTGGCAATCAGCCGCGAAGTGTGGGAATATTATCATACATCCGTATATTCAGGATATCCCTCGACGCCCAATCGAAGAGAATGGAATCCGCGGCTGCTAAAGGACGATCTGCGTTATGCCCGGCAGGCAGGCGATCTGGAATGGCTCGATCAGCTCAAACGTGTCCAGGCCGCGTCCCGCTGTCAGACACCCCGGTATAACTGGTATTCGGCATGCAATATCCTGCTGACCGACGAACCGCGGATACAGGGATCAATCCCTTTATTGACCCGGGAAGAAGCGCAGACGCCGGACGTCCAGGCTGCGCTGGAGGAAATCCTGTTTCGCTTTGCCAGCCTGCGCTATAAACAGAATCCCGAAGGAACATTGACGATTGAAAACGCATATTTTATTGATTCAGAGCTGGGCAATACGGCTCAGCTGTTCGCCTGGGTGAGGGAGAATTTGGGGGAATCGGAAGAAACGAAAACCTTCGTTTTAGTGATCCACAATCTCCATCAGGCAGAAAACCGCTGGGTTTACTGGAACGATCTCTATGGTTACAGTTCTGATTTTTGCGATCTTGTCCTTCCGCCTGACGAGGACTGGCCGGAATATCACGCGACCCCGTTGCCGCTGATCGAAGGCGCTTCGATGCGGTTTGATGAAATGGAATGGATGCTCGGCCGTTTGTAGACGAGAAAAAGGTGAAAACGACTCTTTCTAAAACGATCATTCTTCTCTATTGCGATTTTTGGATAGGGCATTCAACGAACTGCGATTATTGGAGGTACTGATGAAAAATGAATTGCGATTTTTCAAGGATCGCTGGATTTCACAAAAGAATCGATTTGCGCAAAACTTTGTAAAACATAATCTGACGGCCACAAGCTGACAATTAAAAAACCAGACCGGCACAGTGCGATGACTGCGGCAGTCTGGTTTTGTCGTTTTGATCTGGAAATAACAGAAATGAAACAGCGTGGGGACTTCCTTTATTTACCCGCGTTTTTCGCAGCGTTTGTGCCTGCGGTATAACCGGAGAAATTGGCCCATCCCTGCATCATCGCCGTCATGGAATCCGCGCCGTTCGCGCCGCCGACAACGCAGCCTGCGCCATAGAGATTGGCGATCGGATTGCCTTCCGCATCCACAATCTGGAGATTTTCGTTTGCTTTTAAGCCGCCCAGCGTCGTTGCGAAACGCGGCTTCTGTTCGACGATGACATAGGTTCCTTCTTTTAAAGCTATCGGATCCGGTTTGTCAAACTGTGTGTCTTTTCCGGCGGCGCACATCTCGTTGTAGTTAGCGACCGTCGCGGCTAAGCCTTCTGCGTCGATGCCCATCTGGCCTGCCAGCGCGCTCAAATCTTCACCTTTGACGATAATCGGCTTGCCATTGTTGGAAACTGAATACCAGTCCTCGATCGAAGCTTCCGAAGGGATTAACTTATCTTCCACAGATTTGGCAAGATAGGCGGCATAGGCGTCTTCATCCATGACCAGATAAAGAATTTTATCTTCCTGAGCCACGGTAGCATTAGTGATGTCGCTTAATGTGCCGACTTCGCTGACTACGCGTTCACCCTTGGAGTTGACATAAATCGCACCGTGGCCGTTGGTCGCTGCCGTCGAACTGGCGGTGGCGGCTAACCCCTTGGTCGGGAGCTTTTCAACACCCTGCGCGTAAACCTTGACTAAATCCAGATTGATCGTCGCCGCGCCGACTTCTTCACCCATGACCAAGCCGTCGCCGGTGTCGCTGTCGCGGCCATAGAACAGATATCCATCCAGCGATTTTGGAAGCAGCTCCTGGTTCGCGCCGAAGCTGCCGGTCGCCAGGACGACGGATTTCGCGTTGAAGGTGACTTCCTTGCCTGTCGCATGCGTGCCCACAGCGCCGATCACCGCGCCGTTGTCATCCGTGAGAAGCTTGGATGCCCGCACATCGGTGAACAGCTGACCATGATTTTGTGCCAGCAGCGTCTGCATCTGATCCAGGAAGGAAACGGAACGTCCGACAACGCCGATCTGCCGGGAAGCGGAATGATCCGGATACTGCGTTGCGGCCGCGTCATAAGCAATTTTTAAATCGTCGGTCAGCCAGTCGATGCACTCGCCGATGTTGTCGGCAAGCAGTCTGACCAGCACCGGGTCATTCTTTTCCAATCCGACCCTCATGATATCCTCGTACAACAAGTCGGAAGAATCCTGCGTTTCATTCAGGACTTCTTTTTGAATCCGGGAATTGGTGGCAACCATCGTGCCGGCATTTAAGACCGTATCGCCGCCGATGAAGCCGTTCTTTTCCAAACAGATGACATTCGCTCCGGTCTGAGCGGCCCGCACGGCGGCCGTAATGCCGGATCCGCCTCCGCCGATGACCAGCACGTCGCAGTCATAGCTGTCGTTGAGTGCTTCCGCCGCGACTTCGGTGTTGAAGCAGGTATTCAGATCTGCGCCAGCCTGAGTCAGCGCGTCTTTGACTGCGGAAATAAAGGTGGCGCTGGTGATCGTCGCTCCGGTGATCGTATCCAGATTGACGGTTTGGTTGGCGATGATCTCATCGGTCAGCTTTTCCATTGCGTTGGTGCCGATTCCGGCCGTCTCCGACGATTCAACGACGTTGATTGATTCGATCGCCTGATCACTGACCGTGACCTCAATCGTGATCGGCGCGTTGTGGCCGGTGACGGTCGCAGTATAGGTTCCCGGCGTCAGCGCGGCGGCTGAGGTATCCGGGGTTGGCGTGCCGGCGCCGCCGTTGTTGCCACAGCCGGCGGCTGAAGCAGCGAGCACCAGACATAAAGCCAGTTTAAGAAGCTTTTTCATTGTCTTTCCTCCTCTTACAATGCAACAAGATAATAATTTAACAATGTGTTGAAAATATTTTGTTTTTGACACAGTTTTGACGCAATTCTGTTGTTTGTTATAATAAAAACGGGAGAACAAACATGAAAACGATTTTAATAGTGGATGATAACGAATCGATCTGCAACATTTTATATCATTATGGAAAAGAAGCCGGCTACACGATGGTGATCGCGCATACCGGTCAGGAAGGACTTACCTATTTTACCAATTATAAGCCGGATGTCATCCTTCTGGACGTGATGCTTCCGGATATCGACGGCTTTGAAGTCTGCCAGTGTATCCGCAAAGTATCCCGTGTGCCGATCTTGATGATTACTGCCAAGACAGCCGATCAGGACCGCGTCATGGGACTGGATATCGGGGCGGACGATTACATCCTCAAGCCGTTTTCCTGTCAGGAGGTGATGGCGCGGATCCGCGCGGTTTTGCGCAGAACGGAGGACAATCCGGAACAGGCCGATTTCGTTTATGGAAATTTAATGATTCAGGAAAGCCGGAATTTAGTCAGTCTGGACGGCAAGCCGATCAATTTGACAAAGAAAGAAATGGAGCTGCTGGTACTGCTCGCTTCTCATCCCGGCCGGGTGTATTCCCGCGAGATTCTTCTCGATCTGGTTTGGGGATACAGTGGGGAAAGCTATGACCGGGCGGTGGATTCCTGCGTGAAGCGGCTGCGCGCCAAGCTGGACGAATATCCGCACCCCTGTTTCTCCATCAAAACGATCTGGGGCGTAGGGTACAGTTTTGCCTATGAGGAAAAAAAGCATGAGCAAGCTGACAAGTAAGCTGGTCGTTATGTTCAGCGCCGTGATTCTGAGCTATGCGGTGATTCTGGTGTATAATTTTTCGCACTTCACCGCCGACGTTCTGAATTCACATCACGTCGATATCATTTTCCGCGGCGCGGAAAACGCGGCGGAAACCTTTGAACGCATGCTTCCGGAAGACACGCGGCCGGATAACTTTATCCAGGCGGTTCGGGATACGGGAAATGCGGAATACAGTCTGGCCCTGCTTTCCGATATCAGCGATTACAGCTATTCCCTGTGCGATCAAAATGGCGAATATCTGTACTTAAACGAAGATCAGCTGATTCAGAAAAACGATATCACTTTGATCCCGGAAGCGGAAACCGTCCGGGATTCAGCGCTGGCGGGAGAAAGCTCCTGTCTTGAGTTTCCGACGGAAGAAGGGCATATCATCGCCGGGGCCGCGCCGATTCATAATAATCAGGGAGAAACTGTCGGTGTTCTTCTGATCCTGCATCAGGCCGGCGATTCCGCGGCGATGCAGTCGAAGATCAACCGCTTTCTTTTCGGGCTGACGCTGGTCGTCTTGCTGATGCTTCTGTTGGTCAGCGTGTTCATGTCCTTTCATTTTACCGCGCCGATCCGGAAAATCACGCAGATTGCCAACGAGCTGGCGCATGGCAATCTGTCGATTCAAACGAATATCCATCAGAAGGATGAAATCGGACAGCTGGCCTACTCGATGGATCAGCTGGCGATTGAATTGCGCAAAAGCAAGGAAATTCAGAGAAACGAAGCGAAAATGCACGATAATTTCCTGGCGGATATCTCGCATGAATTAAAAACACCGGTGACCGTGATTCGCGGGTCGCTGGAATCGCTGGCGGACGGGGTGATCAAGAATCCTCAGGATGTCGCCGCCTATTACCGGCAGATGTTGGCGGAAAGTCAGTACCTGCAGAAACTGATTCAGGACCTGTTGATGATCTCAACCTTGAAAACCAAGGAATTTAAAATTAAACAGGAGCCGGTTCATCTTTCCGAGGTGATGTCCGATACGGCGATGAGCGCCCGCGGCATGGCGATGAAAAAGAAAATTCAGTTTGTCACGCAGCCGCCGGAGAATGATTTCGTCATCCTGGGCGATTATGAGCTGATCCGCAAGTTGTTGATGTTGATTCTGGATAACGCGGTTAAATACACAGAATCCGGAAAATCTATTTATTATTATCAGACCGACCGCGGAGAAATTGTGATTCAGGACGAAGGCGCAGGCATGGATCAGGAAGCTCTTTCCAATATCTTTAAACGCTTTTACCGGCAGGGAAAAGGAATTGAGCGCGGCAGCTCCGGAATGGGGCTGGCAATCGCAAAAGAAATCGCCGTCCGGCATCAGATTGAGATTCAGGTTGAAAGTGCAGTGGGCACGGGCACGACGTTTACGCTTGTTTTTCCAATAGATAAAATGCGTGTTGAGAAATAACAGACGATAATGTAACCACTGATTGAAGAATTTCTTAGCATGAGAGTTTATTTCCGTAGTTCCTTAACTGATAATTAAAAAAGCATAAAAAAAGAATTCCTGCCCGCCCAACCGATGCATCAAACGATACCACGGACAGAACTCCCGCAGCGAAAGAGAGACGGAATTCTTAATTATTAAATATCTGTTCATGTAAAATGGCTGAGATTTTTAATTGCAGAAGCGTGATGTTTCAATGTAACCTGATATCGTATTTCGTCAATTCTTGCGTCTTCCTTCAAAGTGAGGTAGGATTAAAAACAGATTGGGAGTGATGTTATGGCGATTGAACAAGCCCGGGAATATTTAAAAGCATGGGGCTGCGCCGATCAGATCATTGAGCTGGAGCATTCCAGCGCAACGGTGGCGTTAGCGGCCAAAGCGCTGGGCACGGAGGAAGCGCGGATCGCGAAAACCTTGTCGTTTTGGGTGCAGGATCAGCCGGTGCTGGTCGTAACGGCCGGGGACCAGAAGATCGACAATGCGAAATATAAGGCGTTTTTCCATGTGAAAGCGAAAATGTTAAGCTATGAGGAAGTGGAACCGGTGATCGGTCATCCAGTCGGCGGCGTCTGTCCGTTCGGCATCCGTCCGGGAATTCCTGTTTATTTGGATGAATCGCTTCAACGGTTTGAAACGGTGTTTCCGGCCTGCGGCAGCGGCAACAGCGCGATCGAGCTGACGCCGGACCGGTTGTATGAAATCGCGCAGGCACAAGCGTGGATTAACGTGTGCAAATAAAAAAACATTCCGATCCACGTTTCCCGTTGACCGGAATGTTTTCGTTATTCTTCACGAAAGGATAACGGTTTGCATGAACCGGCAGCCTCACACTTTAAATAGGTACCGTTTTCATAGGTATAATAATCGGATTTAAATTTCTCACCTGTATAATATTGAATAAGATACGTCGTTTGTCCGTAAAGAATTGAATATCGTTTTGCGAGTTCCTCTCCGATCATTTCTTCGATTAATTCGGTAACTCTGATTTCATATTCCTGATTGCCTCCCGGCATGGCAGAGTTAAAAGGAAGGAGAACTTCGCTGTTCTGATTAAGGAGATAGCCTTCCTGAACGCGGGCTTTGATGTCGGCGGCGGTAAACGCTTTATCAATTTGTTTCAGATTATTCAATGCGGCGGTATCCGCTGCCGTTTCTGTGAAACCGGTCAGCTTGGGGACCAGCATGATTAACAAGGCCACCAGAATCGCAACAACGACAATGCATTCAATCAAAGTAAAACCATTTTTCTTTTTTTTCTCTTTCATCCTTATCACCGCATTAAGTATATCAATTTGACTGCGGTTAGTTATATTCAATTACAGTATAAAACTTTCTGATTGTGTAAAAAGGGATCAGCCGGAAATCTGGTTTGTTTTTTCAATGATCGCGTCGACCGCTTCCAGCATGGCTGAACGTAAGCCCAGGGCTTCGGCTTTTTCCACGCCGACGATCGTGCTGCCGGCTGGGGAACAGACCTGATCCTTCAAAATTCCCGGATGCAGTCCGGTTTCGCTCACCATCGCCCCGGCGCCTTTCACGGCCTGGGCTGCCATCGCATACGCCTGAGCGCGCGGAATTCCGTGTTTGACCGCGGCGTCGGCCATCGCTTCAATTATCATATAAATCAAAGCCGGGGTACTGCCGGTCAGGGCGGATACCGCGTTCATCTGCGCTTCCTCGATCACCGCGGTTTTCCCGGTCATGGCCAATAAGGAAAGCGCCAGCTGCTTTTCCGATTCCGTGACCTGGGCGTTAAACGTCAGCGCGGTAAACCCTTCCCCGACAGCCGCGCAGGTGTTGGGCAGGGAGCGGACCAGATGGACGTTTTCACCCAGGCGCCGGGCGTACCAGTCCAACGTCAAAGAAACGGCGATCGTCACGACGAGCGTTTCCGGCCGCAGCGCCGGTTTGATCTCGGCGAGCACCTCCGCCATTTTAACCGGTTTGACCGCCAGAAATAAAACGTCGCTGACCTTTGCCACTTCGGCTGAGGAATTCAGCTTCTGTGCCGGGAAATCCGTCTTTTCCGCTAAATGCGGCGAATACGCCGCCATCGCATAAGCCTGCGTTTTCTGAGTAATGCCGTGAATGATCGCCGATGCCATATTGCCTGTGCCGATCCAGCCGATTGTCGTCATAAAAAGTCCTCCTTTTTTTAGCCGGTCCTGCCGGTTTTCTTCGATTTGGTTTCATTATACAACAAACCGTCAACTTCGACCGCTCGTGAATTGTAATTATCCGGGGAAACCTTTAAAATAAAAGCAGAAAGGCCAGGTGGAAAACAATGTTTGAGAAACTCAACGAAGTCAAGGTGCTTCGCGATCCAATTCATGGCTATATTCACGTTGATCTGAAAGTGATCTGGGACTGCATCAACAGCCGCGAGGTCCAGCGGCTGAAGCGGATCCGGCAGCTGGGCGGGGCGTTTCAGGTTTATCATACCGCGGAGCATTCCCGGTTCGCGCACTCTTTAGGGGTGTATGAGATCGCCCGGCGGATGGTCGAGGAAGTCCGCGATCTGCGGGAAACGCTGAGCGAGGAGGAAAAGATTACGGTCATGGCCGCCGGTCTGCTTCATGATCTGGGGCATGGTCCGTTCTCCCATGCGTTTGAATCGGTGACGATCGCCAGGCATGAGGAAATGACGCGCCGGATTATTTTGGAAGACACGGAAGTCCATCGCGCGTTAGTCCGCTGCAGCCCATCGCTGCCGGAAAAGGTGGCGGCGGTGATCGACCACACCCATCCCAATAAAATTCTTGTTCAGATGATCAGCGGTCAGCTGGACGCCGACCGGATGGATTACCTGCTTCGGGATGCGTACTTCACCGGGACGAAATACGGGGAATTTGATCTGGAACGAATCCTGCGGACCATTCGCGTGCGCGATCATAAAATGGTCGTCAAGGAAAGCGGCATGCATTCCGTCGAGGATTACATCATGGCCCGCTATCACATGTACTGGCAGGTTTATTTTCATCCGGTATCGCGCAGCTTTGAGTCGATGCTCGCGCTGATGTTTGCACGGTTAAAACAGCTGCGGGATCAGCACAGTCCGATTCTGGAACAAATTCCAATTTTCAACGCATTCCTCTCAGGACGCGGCGTCAGCGTCGAGGATCATTTTCTGATGGATGAATCCGCCTGCAACTATGGGTTTACGCTGCTGCGGCAAAGCGCAGATCCGATCGCGGCGGATCTGGCGCGGCGGCTTTTGGACCGCGATCTGTTTCAGTCCTGCGAAATCCATACGCACGATCAGCTGGAAGCGATGCGTGCACGGTTGGTGGAAAACGGCTGGGATCCGACGTATTATCTGACCGTAGACGAAGTCCGCCAACGGCCATATCAGCCTTATCAGGGAAATGAAAATTCGATGGTCTGGGTTTTGATGCAGGATGGCACGATTGAGGAATTATCCGATGCCTCGGTCATCGCGGCGGCACTGGTGCATGGGGAATCCAAGAATGATCTGCGGATGTACTATCCGCGGGAAATGGAGAGTGACCCTCCGGGCCGGTAAGCCTGTAAAATTCTCTGCGGAAAGATTCCAAAAGCTGGAAATCATGATATAATACGGCTGACGATCCGCGCGGTTTTCCATTCCTGCGGATCAAACACAAAAAGTAGACTTTCCCTGACAGCCCTGTAAGTCCGGAATTTTTCTGGAAACAGGGCTTTTCCTTTCGTTTTTTCGCTGTCATAAAATGTCTGATTTAATTGACAGATGTGAAAAAAGGGGGAGTTTTCAATGCGGTGGAAATGGTTGACGGAAAAAGAATACCGGAGCGAGGCCGGGCAGCGGCGGGTGAACGATCCCCGTTTTCTGGATCCAACGTTTCCCGCTTCATTTCGCCGGTGCTTTCAGGTAAAAGAGGGAAATCTGGACGTCGTCGGCGTTATCAGCAAGGTTGAAAAACAGCTGATCGTGGGCGGCATTCTCGATGAAAATCCCGATGCACTGCGGCTGAGCCTTCGTTTTCATCATCGCCTGATGTGGCTGTGGGGCTTTCACAGCGGCTGGATCGGGGTTCCTTGCGGATCACTTTCAGGGCTGGCTGTCTCTGACGGCGGCTTTTTTCAGGAAGGCAATCCTGTTGGAAAAAGGAAAAAGTCCGGCCGATGCAGGGAGGGCGCATGCCGGATTGAATGGGAGAAGGATGAGGAAAGAACGGGCGTGGGCGTGCTGCGGTGTCAGATCGATCCCCAGCTTCAGATCCATCGGCTCGAAGCCCGGATTCTGACTTATAAGCAAGCCGAAGTCGCCCGGCGTGGGGAAGCCATCGCCCAGATTCATCATTGGAATCAGCTGGCGAACAAGGCCGGGACTCCGATCGACGCCGGCGGCCTGCGATTTGTCTGGATCGGCGAGGAAGCCTGGATCAGCGCCCAACTCCCTAGCGCATATTGCGCGGATTACGAATACCTGCGCGATCAGCTGGCAAAGCAGCTGACACAGTGGGGAAAGGTCTTGCGGCCGGACCCGGAAGTCGAGTGGATTCCATGCCGCCGCCGTTTATTCATGCCGGTATAACAGAAAGGCGAGCAGCGTCATCTGACAGGTTAAACATGCCATGCCTGCGCTGTGATTCGCCCACAACAGCGCGGGCCAGTTCATCGCTGCCCAAAGTCCAAAAAGTGTCAGAATGCCGGCCAGGCCGGTACATAGCCCTCGGATCATCGCAATTCCTCCTGCCCCAGACTATGTTGCAGAAAAACGGAAGGTTCCAGAAATCGCCTTCCTTTTTTTCGTTAACAATCATTTCAGAAATAACCCGTGCAGGAAAGACGGCGTTCCGCTTACGGATCAGTGCGGCGGAACCAGTAGAGCGAACCGGCAGAGCTGGGCTGTCCGCTGATCGGATCCACGCGCCGTTCCTCCAGCTCGGGGCTGAGCGTGTACCAGGGGCCGGGGGAATCCTGGGGATAAACGGTGTTGAAGATCTGCTTCCAGATCTGTTTCGGCACCCGCCGTTCCTCGTTGGTTTCCAGTTTCTCATTTTCATCATAACCACTCCACAGCACGACGGTCATCTGCGGATTATACCCGGCGATCAGGCTGTCCCAGTCGCTGGACCCGGACTTTGCGGCCGTCGTTGTATACGGCTCATAGCCTAACAGGGATGGCGTCATCACCTGCAGATTTTTGATATCGAATGGCGCCCGCAGCAGCTGGGAAAGCATCAGCGTTTCATCGCGGTGCAGCAGCTGTTTCGGGTTTTCCTGGCGTTGGTAGAGGATGTTGCCGGCGTTATCGGTGACTAACCGGATCATCGACGGCTCGTCCACCAATCCCTCGGAAGCGAACGTGTTGTAAATCTTCGCCAGGTCGATCAGCGGGAAATGCGTCGCACCCAAAGCCATCGCAGCCGTGGCTTCCTCAGATTCGATGCCGAAGGCGGCCAGACCGTCCGCCAACAGATCCATGCCCAGAAACAAATGCGTTTTCACGGCGTAGATATTATCCGACACGCCGATCGCATTGATCATCGAGATTTCCTTTTCCGGATAGACATTGCGGTAATTAGTCGGGGCATAAAACACACTTTGGGAGATCTGAAACTGGGTCGCGGTGGAAAGAAAGGTCGAGGAGGGAGACAACCCCTGCTGCAGGGCGATGTAGTAAAGCAGCGGCTTGATCGTCGAGCCGACCTGCCGGGTGGAATACAGCGCGCGGTTGTATTGGGAGGTTGTGTAGTCCCGGCCGCCGACCATCGCCAGAACGTTGAAGGTAAACGGCTCCAGAATTAATCCGGCGATCTGTTGATCGGTATCGGGCATGTGATCGTCGACGGCGTCCTGTAAAATCGTCTGCATCTGCGGATCCAGATAGGTATAGACGTTCAGCCCCTTTTCCAGCGTTTCCTGATCGAGCAAGCCCATCTCTTTCAGCTGCGTCAGCACGGCGTCCTTATAATACCCGCTGGAGCCCATGATTTTCTGGGTGGAAAAGTCCGCCAGCAGCACCGGCTGCGCTTTTGCGCTGTCGGCTTCGCTTTGGGAAAGCTTGTCGTTGTCGACCATCGCCTGCAAGACGACGGCCTGCCGCGAACGGGCGTTGTCCATCGAGATAAACGGAGAAAATAAAGAAGGACCGTTGGGAATTCCCGCCAGCATCGCCATTTCGCCTAAGGTGCAGTCGTTTAGCTCCTTGCCGAAGAAAAACGCGGCGGCTTTCTGGATGCCGTAGACGCCATGGCCGTAATAGATGGTGTTCAGATAGGTTTCCAGAATCTGATCCTTGGAGAAATGCATTTCCAGCTTCGCGGCGTACACTGCTTCCTGAAACTTTCGCGACCAGGTCTGGTCGAGCGTCAGAAACAGGTTGCGCGCCAGCTGCTGGGTAATCGTTGAACCGCCTTCCACGATATCACCGTTTTCAGCGTTGACCAGCACCGCTTTGGCAATCCGGACCGGATCCAGACCGTAATGTTGATAAAAACGCCGGTCCTCAATCGAGATCACCGCGTCGATCATCGTCTGCGGGACGTCCTCCAAATTTATCCATTCGCTGTTTTTCTGGTAGGTCGATTCATAAATCAGACCGCCCTGGTTATTATAAAGACGGATCCGGCTGTCCTGTCCCAGCAGCGGGACATACGATAAATAAGCGTAGCCGTAGAAGCCCAAAAGTGCCAGTAATCCGCATAACGTCAGGACGCATCCGGCCGTGATCAGTTTTTTCATCGTCCATCACCTCGCAGGTTTATTGTGGCCCGTAGAAAGAATTTTAAACTTATTGAAATTGACTATTGACAACTATTCAACAACCGTTATAATCATAGGGAATAAAGGAAAAAGAAACATGATTTCAAAACCTAAACAAGTTCGAGTCGTACGAACAGATCTGAACACTGGCCGGGCGGAATGCCTGTGCGAATGTGCCTGCGAGGTCGTCGGCGGGAATCAGCTTTTCTACACCGAGGAACCTTCGGGCTGTCCGGTCCGGGTTGAAATACAAAGTCAAAGCATAACGATCCAACGCAAGGGTGAAGCCGTATCCACGATGTTTCTGGTGCTTCATCAACGGTCCGTATCCCGTATTCAAACGGAGTTCGGTGTTTTTGAAATCGGCAATCTTACGACCCTTCTGGAACAAACGGAGGACTGTTGGCGCGTCGCGTATGAAATCGGCGAAGCGGGACAGCCGTCCGACCGCTTCCAGATCGAATGGTTTTTTAAGGAGGCAGAAGCGTGAATCAAATTGAAACAAACCTCAAAACCTGCATCATAAACGCGGTGAAACAGGCTTTTGATCTGGATTGGGAGAGCGGCGACGTCGTCATCGAAATCCCGAAGGAAAAGATCCACGGCGATTACTCGACGAATGCGGCGATGCGGCTGACAAAGCAGCTGCGGCAGAATCCGCGGATGATCGCGCAGCAGCTGATCGATCATCTGGATCTGAAGCAGGGCTCGATTGCCAAATGTGAAATCGCGGGTCCGGGCTTCATCAATTTCTTTATGGAGAGCGCAAGTCTGGCGTCGGTGATCGGCGTCGTGCTGCAGGAAAACGAAAACTACGGGCGTTCTGACGCGGGCCAGGGGCTGAAGGTGGACGTCGAATATGTTTCGGCCAATCCGACCGGTGATCTGCATCCGGGCCATGCCCGGGGCGCGGCGATGGGCGATTCCGTCACGCGGCTGATGAAATTTGCGGGCTATGACGTGACGCGTGAATACTATGTGAATGACGCGGGCAATCAGATCCGCAACATGGCGCTGTCGCTGCAGGCACGTTATCTGCAGGCGTGCGGGATGGAGGCTGAGGTGCCGGAAGACGGTTACCACGGCCCGGACCTGATTAAAATCGCGCAGGATCTCAAACAGGAATACGGCGAAGAGCTGGCGCATAAGGATAAAGCAGAAACTTATTCCTTTTTCCGCCAATACGGACTGCAGGCCGAGCTGGCGAAGCTGAAAGCCGATCTGGCGGCCTTCGGCGTTGAGTTTGACGTCTGGACCAGTGAACAGAGCATTTATGACCGCGGTATGGTGGACAAAGCGCTGAACACGCTGAAAGCTCAGGGCATGACGTATGAAAGCGAAGGCGCTCTGTGGCTGCGCACAACCGATTTCGGCGACGATAAGGACCGCGTGCTCGTCAAGAGCGACGGCAGCTATACGTACCTGACGCCGGATATCGCGTACCATGTCGACAAGTTTGACCGTGGCTATGATAAGCTGATCGATTTCTTCGGTGCCGATCATCATGGCTACATTGCCCGGCTGAAGGCGGCGGTGCAGTCGCTGGGCAAAAATAAAGACGATCTGGAAGTGGACATCATCCAGATGGCCCGGATGGTAAAAGACGGCGAAGAGTTTAAGATGTCCAAGCGGACCGGCAAGGCCGTTGCTTTAAAAGATCTGGTGGAGGAAGCGGGCGTCGATGCCGTCCGGTACTTCTTCGTTTCCCGGGCTGCGGATACGCACATGGATTTCGATATCGACATGGCGAAGAAGCAGACCAACGAAAACCCGGTCTACTATGCTCAATACGCTCACGCGCGGATGTGTTCGATTCTGCGTTCGGGAGCGGACATCGCGCTTGCGGATCATTACGAACTGATCACGCACGAAAAGGAACTCGATCTGCTTAAGCACATCAACGAGTTCGCATCCACGGTCGCGGATGCCGCCAAAACCCGCCAGCCGCACAAAATGTGCAATTATATCACCCGTTTGGCGCAGCTGTTCCACACGTTCTATGCCGATTGCAAAGTTCTGGATCGGACGAACCTGGAATTAAGCGCCCAACGTCTGGCGTTGGTGAAGGCTTCTGAAATAACTCTGCGCAACGCACTGACCTTGATCGGCGTCAGCGCACCGGAAAAAATGTAAGAAAGGACTGTTTCAAAGTGTCAAATCGTTCAATGACTGATGTTGCTTATCAACTGTTAAGCAAAAAGAAAAACAGCGTCACCTTCAACAAGCTGTGGGATGAGGTTTCTCAAATCATGGGTTATTCCGAAAATGTGGCTGAACGGAAAATCGCCTCGTTCTACACGTCGATGATGCTGGACAACCGTTTTACGTCCCTGGGCAACAACAAGTGGGATCTGCGGTCACGGCATACGTATAACGAAACGCACTTTGATACCAGTGCGATCGTCCTGGAGGACGACAATATCGACGAGCTGGACGAACTGGACAGCTTCGAGGAAGACGCGGAAGTCGAAAAAGTTTCGTTTGAAGAATCAAACGACGAAAGTTTCTGATGGGGAAAGGGCAGCGCAGTCTGCCTTTTCGTTTGGAAAAAGTGATGCGCAAAGAAAACGCGCTTTGTGCAAGCGTGTTTATCAATCGACTTTCAGGCAAGAATTATAGCGAGTGAGGTGAAAAAGGATGAAAATGGTAGTCTGGGATTGGAATGGGACGTTATTGGACGATGTGGAGGTCTGCATCGAAACGGTCAACGCGATGCTTCGCCGGCGGCATCTGCCGCAGCTGGAAAGCGTGGATCAATACCAGAATGTGTTTACGTTCCCGGTGATCAATTACTACCGGCAGGTTGGTTTTGATCTGGAACGGGAAAGCTTTGAGGCTTTGTCAACGGAATACATGCGCGGATATCACGAACGGGCCGTGCGCTGCGGCTTGTTTGCGGACGCGGAGCCGGGGATCCGGCAGCTGCGGGAACAGGGGGTGCCGTCGCTGATTCTTTCCGCTTCCCGGCAGGATCATCTGCGCATGCAGACAGAACAATGCGGCTGTACGGACTGGTTCAGCGATCTGATCGGAATTTCCGATATCTATGCTCGGGAGAAGCTGAGCGCCGCCCAGGCGTGGCTGAAGCAAAATCCGCAGCCGGATCGGGAAATGATCATGATCGGGGATTCCCTGCATGACGCGGAGGTTGCGGAAGCGTTAGGCTGGGATTGCATTCTAATTGACCGCGGTCATCAAAGCCGCAAACTTCTTGTCACCTCCGGCAAGCCGGTCGTGTCCGATATTTTGGAAGCGGTCGCGTTGATTTCCGCTTCAATAAGTGCTGGATAACCTTTTTGCCGTGGAAGAAAGCACCCGGCGGGTGCTTGTTGGAGAATGAGCAGAGGATGAATAAAGTTTCCAGTTAAAATAAAAATGCAAATGAAAAGCTGCGGCACAGAAGACTCGGATGAATCTTTGTGCCGCAGCTTTTGTTAACGATTATACAATCTTTTCTTCTGATACACCGGCTCGCATGTCAGATTCATGCCCAGCTTTTTGAATGTCGACGAATCGACTTCCGAAAGCAGCACGGTGGAATGAACTTCGCAGTCCTTCAGCTTTTTCAGCTGCTGCATCGCCAGATGGGATACCGGATTATTCGTCGCGGCAATCGCCAGGGCGATCAGAATCTCATCGGTATGCAGGCGCGGGTTATGATTGCCGAGATGCTCGACTTTCAGCTTCTGAATCGGTTCGATGACATTCGGGGAGATCAGCGGGATATTATCGTTGATGCCGCCGATTTCCTTTAACGCATTCAGCAGTGCGGCGCTGGAGGCGCCTAACAAATTGGAAGTTTTTCCAGTGATGATCCGTCCATCGTTCAGTTCGATGGCCACGGCCGGCGCTTCGGTTTCCGCGGCTTTATTTAAGGCGGCGGTAACCACTTTGCGGTCTTCCTTTACAATCCCGGCCTGGTTCATGATCAGTTCAATTTTCTGAACGGATTCTTCCGTTGCCAGATCGCGGCGGTAATCGCACAGCGCTTGATAGTAGCGGCGCAGAATTTCATCTTCGCTGGCCCGGCGCGCCGCTTCATCGTCGATGATGCAGTTGCCGACCATATTGACGCCCATATCGGTCGGCGATTTGTACGGGGATACGCCCGCAATCTTTTCAAATAAAGTATTCAAGACCGGGAATACCTCCACATCGCGGTTGTAGTTCACCGCAGTTTCGCCATACGCTTCAAGGTGGAACGGGTCGATCATGTTGACGTCGTTGAGATCCGCCGTCGCCGCTTCATAGGCCAGATTGACCGGGTGCTTTAACGGCAGATTCCAGATCGGGAAAGTTTCAAATTTGGCATAGCCGGCTTTGATGCCTCGCTTGTAATCATGATACAGCTGCGACAGGCAGGTTGCCATTTTGCCGCTGCCGGGTCCCGGGGCGGTGACGACGATCAGTTCACGGGTGGTTTCGATGTATTCATTCTTGCCATAGCCTTCGTCGGAAACAATGTAGGAAACATTGCTTGGATAGCCGGGGATCGGATAATGCAGAACGACGTTGATGCCGAGATTTTCCAGTTTCTTCTTAAACAGATTTGCGGTGATCTGGCCGGCATACTGTGCGATGACGACGCTGCCGACATACAGGTCAATGCTGCGGAAGGCGTCGATCAGACGTAAGACGTCCAGATCGTAGGTAATCCCCAAGTCGCTGCGGACTTTGTTTTTCTCAATGTCCGTCGCATTGATGACGATGACGATCTCGACAGATTCCCGAAGCTCCATCAACATTTTTATTTTACTGTCCGGCTGAAATCCCGGGAGTACGCGGGAGGCATGGTAATCGTCAAAGAGCTTGCCGCCGAACTCCAGATAAAGCTTGTTGTCAAACTGTTTGATGCGTTCTTTAATTTTGGCAGACTGCATCTGCACATATTTTTCGTTATCGAAAGCCAGTCTTTTCATAGTCTATACCCCTTAAAAACTCAATTTCATATTATATCAGAAAGAAAGGGAGAATACCATTGAAGAAATGGTAAAATGCGCGAGTTCTGCGAGGGAAAATGGGGAAGCTTTGAGTCATGCTGAACTTGGGATGCAGCTTGGCAGCAATAAAAAAAACCCTTTCGGGTTTTCGGTTTTTTTACAGAACTGTGACGTTAACAGCGCGGGACTTGTTGCTGCGAGCATCATTTTCAATCTCGAAGGAAACCTTCTGGCCTTCTTCCAGTGACTTGTAGCCGCTGCCGTTGATGCCTGAGAAATGAACGAAGATATCGCCCTGGCCCTGATCATCCGTGATGAATCCGTAGCCCTTGTCGCCGTTAAACCATTTTACTTTTCCTGTACTCATTTTAAGTACCTCCTTTAGTGGGAATAAGAAGCTACTCAAGGTATAAAAAATCGCATAACTTCAGGGATTTTTGTACATTGAGTGATAATTACAATCCCGTTACGCGATCATAGCTATTGCTTAATATTACTTCTTCAGTATAACAGGTTTTAGCCCGATGTCAAACAAATAAAAAAATATTTTTTCCCCGGGTTCCCATTTCTTAAGGAGGAAGCAGAAAGACAAACAGGAATCCGTAAGATAGGCAAAAGGGCCTCGGGTCCAAGGTAAGGGTTGAAAATGAGAAAGCGGAACAGGTTGATGCTCAGCGTGCTTCAGGGAGTGATCAATAAGAACAGGGTGTTTTCTAAATCTGCGAGAACATCCCGGACTCTGAATCTATCGGACATTCAAAGCGGATCAGGATCTCTTTTTTCTTCCGCCTAAATGAATAGCGACATCCCAGCTTCATTCATTGCCACATATTGTTGATTTCAATATTTATGATTCCTGACGTCTTTGCGGCTTCGCTGAGTTGTTGTAACCTGCTCGGCAGGAGCTTCCGTCCCGTTCTCTTAAAAACAGGGTGGAACTAACTGATTTTCTTTCATGGATACCGATTCAGATCAACCCCAGGAGCGTATGCAAGGCGTAGGCAATTCCATCTTTATCGTTGCTTTGCGTTTGATAACGAACCTGACTGAGCAATTTCGGATCGGCATTCCCCATACCGACGCCGTTAGGAAAACGGGTCAACATTTCCAGATCATTCCAGTCATCGCCGAACACCGCGATTTCTTCCGGTTTCAGATTCAGCAGGCAGCGCAGGTGATCAATACTTTTGAATTTGCTTGCCTGGCGATTTGTGATTTGCAGCACCTTGCCCTGATCGGTCAGATAGACGTTCGCCTGATTCCCGCTTATCGCGCGGCAGCGATCTGTCAGCGACAAGGGCAGAGCAGTGACGGAATCAACAAGATTTTCAAAGTAAATCAGAATTTTCACCGTTTGTCTAACCACTTCCAACCCCAGCAAAACGCAGAGGCGCGGATCAATGCCCCATAACGGATCGGCAAAGTCGGCTAACGGTTCATTGAAGGCGTGGAATTCATCCTTCAGCTGCAGCGCAAGATGCAGTTCAGGGACTGCTTGAACGGCTTTCACGCAGCTGGCGACGATTGCGGCGGGCAGAAACGTGTATCGTGTCTGCCCATGCAGCTTTTCGCAGGCGCCGTTGCAATAAATTCCGCCGTCGAATAAGTTCAGTTCGATTTCCGTCCAGCCGAGCATTGTTTCCAGCAGCGGCGCCCGGGCCGTGGCGATGAACAGGGAAATACCTTTCTTGCGGCAAGCCCGCAGCGCTTCCCATGTGGAACGCGCCAATGTTTTCTCAGAGGTTAACAACGTGCCGTCCAGATCAAAAAACAGTGCTTTTATCATTGCGGATTCCTCGCCTCTTAATGATGATCCTACGCAAACCGGTAAAGGCTTGGATAGTCGTGCAGAATTGACCAGCGGGCTTGCTCGCTGCAGGTTAACAACAGGCGCAAGCTTTCCATACTGATCTGTCCCGCTTCAAATAACCGCCGGGTCATCTCATCCGCCGGCAGACCCAGTTCCTTTTCCAGCTGTTCAATCTTTTTCAGACCATAGCAGTAACAGGTGAAATAACCGAACATGTCTTCCTGAGCCAGAACCTGACCGCGTGCGGTCTTCGCATCAAAGCCCAGTTCCCGCCGGTATAATTCAACGACTTCACCGATCGTGCGGTTTTCCCACCGCAGCATCAGATCAGCCTGAATCCGCACTGACGTATGGTGCCGGCGGTAAGCTGTGAACAGCGGAAAGTAAGGATCTTCCGCAAAGATTGATTCGTAAACGTGCTCGCTGCGGTGCGCTGTGCCTTCGATCAGCGGGTCAGCCTTTGGCCCGCGGCGCATCGTTTCCGGCAGCGGATCGCTGTTGACCCGCAAAAACTGGATGTGATGGCCGAAATAGGCTTCATGAATCGTATTGACCTTAATCCAGCCGTCGCTGACGGCGGTGTAGTTGGTTTCATTTAAGAACATCCGGCCGTGCAGCGGACGTTCGTACGGACAGCCGTCCATGTAACCACCCCACGGGAAGGATTCTCTGAGTTCTTCCGGCACTCCGGTCAGATCGCAAATTTCATCAATCGGATGCCACAGTTTCTGCTTGCTGACCGCTTTGACGCGGGCCAGATATTCATGACCGCGGCGGAACATTTCCTCGGCACTTTCGCAAGCTCCGGCCTTTTCGTCCAGCAGTGCTCGAACCTGAGTCATCGTCGTCACCGGCGTATCGCTTAACCGGTTGGCAATCGCGAAGACGTTGGCCCGCGTCGCTTCAATTTCATCTTTATACCAGGAAAGCAGATCTTCCAGATCGACACCCAGCTTCATGGCCAGCGTGCGCCGGTAACTTTCCGGATCCGTGTTCAGGCGTTGATCCTCGTCTTTGATTTCCTGACCTTCATTGACGCCGGCCTCGCGCAGCAGGTCAATCCAGCGGGACAGCGCCTGGACGCCTTCGCTCAGACGATGCTTGACTTCCACTTCCTGGGCGTCCAGCTGAGGGATAATCTGTTCGGCCTGGCGTTTGAGCGCAGCGCTGCGGGATAAGATGACCGGCAGATCCTTTTCGTCAAAATCGGGGAACCGGCGTTCCAGAGCCTGCAGGCAAGCGGGCAGCGCAGCCCATTGATCGCCTAAAATAGCGATGCGCAGACTGCGTCGCCGCTGATCCACGGACCACAGCTGCTTTAACGCATGTTGGATTTCACCCAGCTGAACCTGCGGATGCGTCCAGAAATCTTCCGCTTCCCAAGTCAGAAAATCAAGAACGTCATGGAAATGGTGGATAAAAAAATGCGAGGCTTCATTGTCGTCTGTCAGCTGATCGACACGATAGCGCAGCTGGTCTAAGGTCTCGGCCAGAGCCTGACGATGTTCTTCATCCGGTATCCAAAGGGTGCGTTGGTAAATCTGGCGGCTGTGCAGCCGGTCGCCGGCCAGCGCCAAATCGCGGTCCAGCTGACGGATGATCATAATCTCCTGCGGTGATTGCATGATAAAACCCTCCTGTTAACTTGGCTATAACTATAATGAAATTCTGCGGCGTTGACAAGCGCTTCCGCGGATAAAACGACGGTCAGGCCTGGATTTTAACAAAATTGAAGGCGCTGATTTTAAACGGATCCGGCAACAAGCTTTCTTTAACGCTTCACTGCCGATCGACGATCATGAAAAAAATTAATGAGGCCCCTTTCTCTTTTAATTCATAAGGAATTGCAAATATACTTGAATTACAGCTCTCGATCTTTTAAATAATCATAATGCTGGAAAAATTCTTGCGCAGTGGCAAGGAATTTCTTTGTCTGCCCGCTTGGATTGAGGGCATGAATGACGCCGAGTTGATGGCTTAGATTCAGCTGCAGCGGAATTGCGATCAACGGTTGCAAAAAACGAACGTAATAAGCGGCGGTAATGTAAATTTCCTGAGCGTAACAGGCGTTATAAACAGCCGCGATTTCTTCCGCCTCGGGATATTCCTTAAAACGAATATTCGGAATTGTTTTCAACGCGTCGAGCAGCTCGCTGCGCCAGAGGAAACGGTTGACTGCGACCGTGTGTCCGCATAAGGCATCCAGAGTAATCACGTTTTGCTTCGCCAACGGGTGGGTAGGGGCAAGCAGGCACATGTAGGGTAGATCAATTAGCGGAGTATAGCCGACTGGAGCCGGGGGTTCATCATGATTCCAAGCCAATTCGATAACGTCGGCCTGACATGTCAGAATCCGCTGGAATGGATTGTCGCCCGGATGCAGCTTCAGGATCGGCTGAATATAAGGATATTGCTGGGTAAACCGCGTGATCACTTTTTCTAAAAGTAAACGTGGATGATTCGGTGCTTCAATGCGGATTTTCTGTTGCTGATCGGCGATGCTGCGGCAGCGTTCAGCGGCGTTGAACATCGCTTCTGTCAACTGCTGCGCTTCGGTCAGAAAGGCTTGACCGGCAGGGGTCAACTGAATTCCTTTTGGTGTACGGATGAATAAAGTGACACGTAGTTCCGCTTCCAAAGCGTCCATTTGTTTTTTCAGCGCTTGTTTGCTGATGAACAGCTGTTCTTCCGCTCTGCTGAAACTGCCGCATTGCGCGATGACGATCATCGAGCGCAGCTGCTTATCGTTCATGCGATCACCTCATTTGTTCTGCTTTCAGCATAAACTAAAAGTTAACACAGGGTCAATAGAAATCTCATTCCTTCTTGTGAAAAAATGCTTTATTCTGAAACAAACAGGAGGAAAGAAAATGAATTGGAAAAAAGGATGGGTCATAGCAGCGGCGGTGCTGCTCGTTACAGCCTCGGCGTGTACTGCTCAAATGAAGCCGGAAGCAGAAAAGGAAGTGTCTTCAGCCCAACCAGCGTCGGTGTTGGAATGCGACGCTGTCGTAGCGGGCGGCGGCATCTCGGGCCTCATGGCGGCACTGTCCGCGGAAGAAGCTGGAGCACAAGTAATTCTGGTGGAGAAGCAAGGTGTGCTTGGCGGCAGCGCGGCGCTGTCCAGCGCTTTTATGACAACAGTGGACAATGAGAACTTCGGACCGGATATTGACGATAGCCTGGAAACGACGATGAATTATCTGATGTCAATCCATAATCAGTCCGAGGATAAGACCTTCCCGGATCAAACACAACTGGAAATGATCATGAGTCAGACTGGAACGACCGTTGATTTTATGCTTAACTTGGGAATGCGGGCGGAATTTACAGCGAAGAGTACAGCGACGACAGCCTGGGAGGGCAAAGGTGCGGGAATGACGCAGAAGCTTGGCGAGATTGCCGAATCGAAGGGTATTCAGATTTTACTGGAAAGTCCAGCTGTGGAAATCTTGATGGAAAACGGTGCTGCTGTGGGATTAAAGGTGAAGCAAAATGAGACTGAAATCCAGATCAAAGCGCGAAAAGTTATCGTTACAACCGGCGGCGCGGCGTGGGATGAAGCGCGTTTGGAAGCTGCAATGCCGACGTTGGCGAATATGACGATAATCCAACAATCCGCTGTAGGCAACACGGGTGATGGGTTTAAGATGATGGAACAGATCGGCGCGCAGTTCTATGAAGGACTCAAAATTATGGAAGGCGGATTGGATGCCGATCCAGTGTGGAAAAAAACGATTGAAAAACGACCGGGAACTGCGGATAAGCTTGGCTTCAATGCGGAAGGCCTGCGGTTTGCCAATGAATCGCCAGCCTCGAGTCAGATGCTGACTTACGCGATGATTCAGGATGGATCCTCAGCATTTTACTGGTTGTATGATACGACCGACGAGGAACTGAACGTTTCGCTGGAGGCCGGTTTGGAAAGCGGCGCGGTAGTCTATGGCGATACGATTGAAGCGCTGGCAGAAACCTTGCGGATTGATCCGGCCGCATTACGGGATACATTTGACCGTTATCAAAGTCTGTGCCAAAAACAAAAAGATGAAGACTTTGGCAAGAGTTCAGAGAAGATGATGGCTTACGCTGAAGATGGCGGTTATTATGCGGTCGCTTATTATCCGGTATCTTGGGGGACGCTGGGCGGCGTTGTAACGGATGAAAAGGGTCATGTCCTTGATGAAACAAATACGGTCATTCCGAATTTGTTCGCGGCTGGGGAAATGTCTAATCGTAAATTCTTCAGTGATTATTACATCGGTGGGAACTCTTTGACGACTTCAGCAACCTTGGGCCGGTTGGCGGGTGAAACCGCGGCCGCTGAACTTCGCTAACTTCATGTTTTCAGTACGCATAACAATAGAATTTTAACGAATAAATCAAAATCCTCAGATTTCCCAAACGGATAGAACGCTGGGAGGCCAGAGGATTTTTTCTGTTCATTGAGGCGCAGAAGTGAAGCCGGCAACTATAAAATAAAAAGAACCGTCGCAAAGCTTGAATGCTCTGACAGTTCTCTTAGTTTACGATAAATTTGCCGGTGTTGAGGAGTTCTCTTTCTCGTTCGGTCCTCTTTTTTCCAGTTCTTCTTCCAGACTGAAAGTAATTTCTTCCAGGGATGCAACTAAGCTTTTCAGCTGTTCGATGTTCTTATTCAGCATTGTGCAGGCCAGATCCAGCGATGCGGAAGCATTCGGATCTATCCCTTGCGTCCCTTTTCGAATTACGTTAAGGACGGAATCATCCAGGTTGTCTACGATCGAAGCGAGATCCCAAGCGATGTCGTAAATTTCTGAACTTTTATTCATACTATTCCTCCGGTTGGAATTATATCCAACAATTTCTACTATGACAATCATTTTTTTAGTGAAGTTAAGTAAAAAATTCACTAAAGCAGGTGATAAAATGAAATCGGTAATCCTTACTTGTAAACCCTCTTTATATTACACCCTGACAATAGTATTATACACAAAAAAGTTAATAATTCTTCATAAGTTAACCAAAAATGGGTAAAATTATCCTCTTTTTTTTCAAAGTATTTTGTTTTGAGAGCGAATCTTGGCATCGGAGATTTAAAATCTGTGCTTTCTTCAAATTTTCTCACAAAGTGGCAGATCAGCATTTTTGACTGAAATCTGAGGATTGTTCGGGATGTGTTCTTTTTAATGCAAAAGCGCGGTTGCAGACTTCTCAAATTATGAAAAATGGAGTAGAATAAGGGCGTAGAAAATAGGAGGATACATTTATGGCATTAGTTTCCGCAAAAGAAATGATCGAAAAAGCGCATGAAGGTCATTATGCAGTAGGCGCATTCAACATCAATAACATGGAATGGATTAAATCCATCCTGGCTGCAGCTGAAGAAGCCAAGTCACCAGTCATGTTAGGCGTTTCGGAAGGCGCTGGCAAGTATATGGCTGGATTCAAGAATGTTGTCGCCATGGTCAGAGAAATTCATGACTCCATGGGCATCACCGTTCCAGTTGCTCTGCATCTGGATCATGGTTCATTTGAAGGAGCCAAGGCCTGCATTGAAGCGGGATTCACTTCTGTCATGTTTGACGGTTCGCATTACGATTTCGAAGAAAATGTTGCGAAGTCGAAAGAAATTCTGGAACTGGCTCATTCGAAGGGCATTTCCGTTGAATGTGAAGTCGGCGGCATCGGCGGCGAAGAAGACGGCGTTGCCAGCATGGGCGAATTGGCAGATCCGCAGGAATGCGCGAACATCGCGGCGCTGGGCGTTGATTTCCTGGCTGCGGGCATCGGCAACATTCATGGCAAATATCCGGCTGACTGGCAGGGTCTGAACTTTGACCGTCTGGCTGAAATCCAGGCTTCCACCAATGGAAAACCGTTAGTTCTGCACGGCGGCAGCGGCATCCCGGCGGATCAGGTTGCCAAGGCAATCTCCCTGGGCGTTTCCAAGATCAACGTCAACACCGAACTGCAGCTGGTTTTCGCAGCCGCAACCCGGAAGTACATTGAAGAAGGCAAAGATCTGGCCGGCAAGGGCTATGATCCGCGTAAATTGCTGAAACCAGGCGCAGAAGCGATCACCAAGAAGGTCATCGAAATGATGAACCAGTTCGGTTCCGCAAACAAGGCGTAATCGTTTAAAAACTGAGATCCTCGAAAACCGGCGGAGAAATCTGCGGGTTTTCTTTTTTTTATGCCGGGGGAAAGCTTATAATAAGAAGGATGAATTGTCAACGAGGAGGTCGCTTATGAAATCGTTAAAACAAAAGGGGAAGGATATTGTCTGGGTTGTGGCGGGCAATGCGGTGCTGGCGCTGGCCGTCAGTATGTTCATCCTGCCCTATGATATCTTGTCAGGCGGCGTCGCCGGCGTGGCGGTTGCGCTGCAGCCGTTGATTCCGCTGCCAGTTACGCTGATGGTCAATCTGCTGGTCGTCGGGTTGTTTATCGTCGGAGCCTGTTTTCTGGGAAAAGACTTCGCGATGAAGACCATTTTGAGTTCGTTGATCTATCCGGTATTTCTGACGTTTTTCAGTGGCCGGGTGCCGGTGCTGGATCTTGATCCAATTCTGGCTTCCCTGTATGGCGGACTCTTAGGCGGTACCGGCGTGGGGATGGCGTTACGAACCGGGGCGAGTACCGGCGGCATGGATATTCCGCCGTTGATCGTCCATAAGCTGACGCACATTGAAATTGCCAAGCTGGTGCTGATCACCGATGCGCTGACCGTGCTGCTGGGCGCATTTACCTATGGCCTGGAAGCGGTGCTGGTCGGCTTTGTTTCCGTCTGGGCTTCTTCCGTGGCGATTGATAAGGTGCTGATGTTCGGCGGCCAGCAGGCCAAAGCGATTCAGATCATCTCCGATCAATATGAACAGATCATTGAACGGATTCATTCCGAACTGGAACGCGGCACGACGCTGATCGAAGCGCAGGGCGGCTTTACCTGTGAAAAGCGGAAGATCATCCTGGTCGTCATCACGAAAAATCAGTATCCGGCATTGATGGAAATGGTGACGGCGATCGACAGGGAAGCGTTTGTGATTGCCAACGATACGCATGAGGTCAAAGGCTTCGGCTTCAGCTTTGAGTTCAAGGTTTAATAGCAGCCGGCAAGCCAGGGTGAATCCAATTCGTCTTTGGTAAAGGACATCGGAAATGATATTGTCTTTCTCTGCGAATTCCTGTTCAACTCTGTCGTTTAATCTGAATTTGCGGCCGCTTCATTTTCATCAGCCAGCGTTGATAATGGAAATTGCAGAATTACCTGAGCGCCGCTGCCATCCGGAACGTTGCCGGGAATCATGCGGCCTCCTTCGATCTGCATTGCCTGCGAAACGGTATATAAGCCCAGACCCGCATGGCCATGACTGCTGCGGGCTGATTCATAACGGTAGAATGGCTCGCCGATATGATTCAGGCTTTCCGCGTGAAAACCGGGACCTTCGTCGCTGACTTTCAAGATCCAGCAGGTTTCCGTAATCTGGCCCATCAGCTGAACCGTCTTGCCTGAGGGGCAGTAGCGGATTGCGTTATCAAGCAGATTGATCAGCGCCCGGCGCAGCGTTTCCGCATGGATTCGGGCCTGGAAGGGCGGACAGAATACCGTCAATGTGATTGCTTTATTGCGGCACAATCCGGATACTTCCTTCATGCAGCGCCGGACCAGCGCGTCGATGGCGGTGACGCGGGGCTGTTCCGCCTGATTCTGGCTGCACGCTGCCTGCTGCAGCTGAAATACAACCTGACGAAGCTGACCGACATGGCGATTGATGGCTTCCAGACGATGCCTTGCTGACCGGGCTTCCTTTTGCAAAAGTTCGGCGTCGGTTTGGATTTTAGCCAGCGGCGTCTTTAAATCGTGCGCCAGCACGGTGATCTGGATCTCCCGCTGATTTTGCATGTCCCATTGCTGGATCAGGGAATCCTTCAGTGCGGAGCGCATCGTATCAACGGAATTCAACGCCTGATTGAACTCGGTGAACGCGGTATCCTGAATTTCAAAATCAAGATTGCCGGAAGCGATCTGCGTTGCGGATTCTTCCAACGTGTTCAAAGCCTGTACAAGTTTCCGCCCGTAGTGATTGGCCGTCGTCAACAGGTACAGAAAGAGCGACAAGCCGAGTGCGCCGATCAACGGCCCCTGCAAGTTGGGGATCAGCGCGGCGAGTGCCGGGAGGGCGGGGCGGATTTCATAGCGGAATAAGAGGATGACGACTTCCGCCCGCAGGTCGGTGCGGAACCAGGTTTGCGTGCCGATCTTGCCGGTGTAGCTGCCGGTATAGAGAGAAAAATCAGTCAGCGCGCTGTCCGGGGACAACGAAGTATCTGCCAGCTGTTCATGACTGAACAGCACATAATCAAGACCATCGCCAACCTCAGCCGGATCAAAGAAATCCTGCCGCTGAATTTTACCGATCAGTTCCTGGGCCTGTTTCTCATTGTGATTGAGCCGCGTGTACCATCCAGCCTGAAGTCCCAGCAGAAACAGGAGCACAGCACTCCCCAAAAGCGCGAGTACGCCCAAAGCGGTCGTCAGAAAATAGCGCCGTAAAAATTGCGCCAGAGTGTGAGTTTTTCGGTGTCTACGTTTATCCATGGTTCATTTTCTCCCGGAAGTCTTAATCAGAATTGTGATTTCGTTTCGGCTGGAAAAGCGGCGATGGCTTTGTCTGTCCTACATTATTCTTTGCCTTGCGGTGGATTGTTATCTCTATTATAGCATGAAGTACCGGAAGAAATGAAACAGAGTGGAAGCACAGTGGGAGAGCGGAACATTCCGTTCGGTTTTCCAACGTCAGTTTGATCGAAAAAAAAGCGATCCTTATTTATGTTGATCAAAGCGCCTGCCGGAAGTTTTGGGATAAACGGCGCGGGAAAGGAAAGTTCAGGAAAGCGAAAACTGCCGGTAAGGACTTGGAAATTGTGGCAATGCCGGGGAGTTCACGGTATAATAGGTACGGATAAGGTAAGGATGAGGTTTATGCAGATACAGCACGAGTTTCCCTGTTCTGCCGTGCAGTTTTTCAATTTCATGGCACGGCGGATTGCGCAGGATATTCAGATCGAAACCGATAAGAAATTGACAATCGCCCAGATTCATGAGGGCATGAAATATGATAAGAAGGTTCTGGTTTCAGAAAGGAAGCAGCGGGTCGGCAAGGCGCAGGTCGCGGTATACGACAAGCCGGGTCATGTCCAGCTGCGGGTCGATATGTTTGACGGTACGCAGGTGATTGACACCCGATGCGCCGCGCTGGGCGAGGATCGTTGTCAGGTGACGTACAGCGAGGAATTCCTGCCGTCCAGCATGGAGAAAAAACTGGCCATCGCCAGCTTTTCCTGGATGGGCAGAAAGAATAACAAAAAGAAGCTGCAGAAACTGATGGATCAATGGGAAGCAGAGATTCGTCAGCTGTATTGCGAGTAAGGTTTCCGCGTTCATTGAATCAGGGAACAATCACGTTTTCAGCCAAACTTAATAGTATGATAGTGCAATGAAAGGAGCCCAACCGATGGAAGAAGTATTTAAGATTGAAGGCGGTCATCAGCTGAACGGAGAGGTCAGAATCAGCGGGGCGAAGAACGCGACGGTGGCTTTAATCCCGGCCTCCATTCTGGCTAACGGCCCGGTGACGATCTGCGGCGTTCCGGATATCGCGGACGTGGAGTCGTTATCGACCTTGTTAGAGGAATTGAACGTCGCGGTGGTGCATAAGGATCGGGGGCATCTGATCATCGATCCGACGGAGATGATCAACTGCCCGCTGGAACATCCGGCGGTTACGAAGCTGCGGGCTTCCTATTATTTCATGGGAGCCTTGTTAGGCAAATACAAGCATGTGAAAATTAAAATGTCGGGCGGCTGTTATCTGGGGCCGCGTCCGATTGATCTGCATCTCAAGGGCTTTGAAGCGCTGGGGGCGAAGGTCGACTATCAGAAAGGGTGTTACACGATCGAAGCGGAAGAATTGATCGGAACAAAGATCTTCCTGGATATTTCTTCGGTCGGCGCGACGATCAACATCATGATGGCGGCGGTGTATGCAAAGGGCCGCACGACGATTGAAAACGCGGCGAAGGAGCCGGAAATCATCGACGTTGCGACGCTTTTAAACAAGATGGGCGCGCATATCCGCGGCGCGGGGACGAATGTGATCACGATTGACGGCGTGGATTATTTATCCGGCTGCTTCCATGAGATCATCCCGGACCGGATTGAAGCGGGCACGTTTATTATCATGGCGGCCGCGGCGGCTAAGGAAATGAAGATTACCAATATCATTCCGCAGCATCTGGAATCGTTGTTATCAAAGCTGCAGGAAATGGGCGTGGATATGGAAGTCGATGTCGACAGCGTGACGATCCGCGGTGGCGGGAAGCTGCAGGGCGTGGATATCAAGACGCTGCCGTATCCCGGCTTTGCGACGGATTTGCAGCAGCCGTTATCGGCGTTGCTGACGCAGGCGGAAGGCAAGTCGACGATCAAGGAAACGATATATCCGGAACGGTTTAAACATTGTATCGAACTGCAGCGGATGGGCGCGGATATCAGCGTCGGTCAGGGCAGCTGTACGATCGAAGGAATCACGCCGCTCTATGGCGACCGGGTTACTGCAACGGATCTGCGCTGCGGCGCCAGTCTGGTAGTGGCGGGCTTGCTAGCGGAAGGCGTGACGGAGATTCATGAAATTTATCACATCGAACGAGGCTACGATGATCTGGATGGCAAGCTGCGGGCCTTGGGCGCAAACATCTGGCGGGAAACGATCGAATAGCGCCATTATGAAATCAGAAGATCTGAGCGGACAGCGTGTCTGCGCAGGTCTTTTTGATAAAGTGAATAAGATGATTTTCTCCCTGAATATTGGGCTTATCCAATTTGCGGAGCCGATTGTCTGTATGTCAGCTTGATTGACCATTTGTGTTTAAATCTGATTTGATTCCGTGTTCCACTCATTCAACTGGGATTTCCGAATGTCTTATGTTTCTAACGATATAGCCCATAATTAGTTCTCCAGCTTTTAATTTATCCATTTTTGAAACTGGATTTTTACAATTTAAACTTATTGCAGCAAAAACGTAGATACTCTTTTACTGATATTTCCTGACGATGTAAAATTCCAAGAATAACAAATAGAATTTCTGCTATCGTAATATAACAGTCTTTCAAATCAAAAATAAAGAAGTTGGGAATTTGTAGAAAATCTAAGCTTCCGCCCCAAAACAGCTTATCAATCAGACTGCACAAGCATCCAGCTAAGCCGAAAATCAGTATCATTTTTACTGGGAAACTAGTATTTTCTATTTTTCTCTTATACAATAAATAGCCCGATATCAAGATCCCTAAAGCAAAAACATTTAGAAGAATCGTTACGAAGGAGTCTGATAATAGTTCAATAAAATTTCCAAAATAAGATAAACGTGTATTTAATACCGGATTAAACCTGAGGATTCCAGAAAGGATATCGAATTCATACTGCATGAATCCTCTTGATATCGTTATTTTTACAGTTTGATCTATCAGAATGAAAAATAATATGGGAATGATAAAAAGCTTAAACTTTTTAATAAACATGACCTCCCTTCAAATTCATATTTTTCTATCTGACAAGCCCAATTTATCGTTTTACAACTACTGTGATAAGGCATACAGCTTCATCGTACGGATTGAGGATGCCTAGGCTCAGAACCTTTTTTACAAATAGGACAAGTTCCTTTTCTTAAACCTGCTTCTTTTCCATCAAAAATGGCTTTTCCATGTCCGGATAATATGAAGTTCATATTCTTGCTTGTTTCATGCGTATTCTGGTCAATAGAATCGCCGATATGAATAACACAGGAAATGTTCCCTTGTTCATCCCTATCCATTTTTGCGGTCATCATCCCTGTTTCGTTATTCATGCCCTGACGGGTAATGTCTTTCCTCGCATTAAAATCGAAATACCCTATTTTCTCTCCGGATTTCAATTTATTTCCAGAATCCAGCTTAGCGAAAACAGCGGCGTTTACCAAATCATTTCCGAGATAAACAAGACCAGCGGCAGGGTGAACAGACTGAGAAGTGTGGAAAGACTGACAATCTGTGCGCCTAATGTAATATCCTGATCAAACATCTGGGCAAAAACCGGAGCCAGCACTGCGGAGGGAGCCGCGGCAGAAATGAGAATGACCGTGCGGATCGTGGCATAGGATTCAGGAATGAAGCAAAACGCTGCCAATAAAAGCGCGGGGATCAACGCCAGGCGGGCAAAGCTGACGCGATAGGCCGTTTTGTTTTTGAACATGTGGACGAGCGGACTTTTTGCCAGATATGCTCCTAACACCAACATGGCCAACGGCGTGTTCAGGGATCCCAGCGACTCTATGGCTTCCATAAAAGGCGGCGACGGTTTCACTGTCAGGAAAATGACGACGCCCAGGATCATGGCCCAGATGCAGGGGTTCGTCACGATTTTTCTGATCGTGATGTTTTCTTTCTTTCCCGACATCACAACAACGCCATACGTCCAGGCGTACAAATAGAAGCAGACGATAAACGGGGCGAGATAGAATACCGCTTCAATCCCCAATAAGCCGGTGACTAACGGAATCCCCAGAAAACCGGCGTTGGAAAACACCAGCGAGAATTTTTCAACCCGTTCCTCTGGCTTGAAAAGAAGCTGAGCGATGAGGATGTTGGCGGCGTATACCGCGAGACTTAACAGGAAAGCGAACATTAATCCTTGTAATTTCTCTGCTGAATATTCCTGATTGAAAGAAGTCACAATCGTGCAGGGAGTAGCGACCATTAAGAGAATATTGGATAACCGGGCGGTCGTGTCGTCGTTGATCGTTTTCTTTCGATACAACTGATAGCCGACGGCCATCATCAGGAACATTTTAATGATTTGATTGAGGATTGTAATCGCTGATTCCATGGTAGCCTCCCTGTGCTGAATTTTCACTAAGGACATTATACAGGGTTTCACAGGGAATAGGAAATGAAGTCAGAAAATTGCGGCAACTGAAAGATGCAGAGTAATCGGTCTGCGGACTCGCCGGGTCAAACAGGATGAGAAAGTTTCGTCTGTTCTTGGAAGGTTCAATAATCTAATCTGAAAAAGGAATTCCGCCTGGGGAATTCCCGGATCTTTGTTTGAGCACACCGTTACGGCTTTAACGTGTAATTGTTGCGGCCGTTTTTCTTGGACATATAGAGGGCGGAGTCCGCTTTCTGATATAACGATTCAAAATCCTGTGCTTCCCGCGCCGTCAGCGCAACGCCGATGCTGGCGCTGACATCCCAGCTGTTTCCCAAAGCCATGTGCGTATAGTACAGCGCTTTTAACAACCGCTGAGCTCTGTTCTTTACCCAGGCGATATCCGGCGCCGGAATGAAGACCGCGAATTCATCGCCGCCGATCCGGCCGATGATATCCTGTTCGCGGAACTGAGCGCGCAGCACGGCCGCAAATTTTTCTATCACCGAATCACCGAAGGCATGACCATACAGATCATTTGCCTGCTTGAACGTATCAATATCCAGAATGAAGAAAGCGTACAGCTGATCCGGTTTCTCTTTCAATAAATGTTCGATGTGCCGCCGGGTGGCTGTCTTTGTCAGCAGGCCGGTCATTTCATCCAGCTGCGCCAGTTCCTGCAGCCGGTTCTCCTGCCGTTTTTCAGCGTCGATGTTTTGCCGGTAGGTCAGCATGTGCAGCGAACCGTCGCTCTTCTGTGCAATGATCCGGGCAGTGATCCGCATCCAGAAATAATCGCCGCCGGTGGACATCAAGAATTCATATTTTAACGTGTCCTGCCCTGCTTCATACGCCTTGATGACATTTTCCGGCTTAAAGGTGTCGATATAACCCTGCCGGTATTCCTCTTTGATCTGTTTTTCCGCTACAATTTTTAATGCTTCGTCATACGGCGTGTTGGCTTCTGCGCCCAGACTCATGAAATATTGAACCGTCGCTTCATTCGCCGGCCGGTTGCGTGTAATGTCCAGTTCATAAATGTCGTCGAATAACTCCTCGGTCGCCTTTTTGAAGATGGATCGTTTTTCCTGCTCCATGGATTGCGTCAGCGCGACGATCTGGCGGTTAAAGCTGCGGATGACGCGGGTGATGACGATCAGGATGAAGATGATGATCATCAGGATGATCAAAGCCGAGCGCAGCATCTCCTGCCTAAGCTCAGCCAGAAACTTGCCGGTATCCTGCCGGACGACCAGATGCCAGTCCAGCTCGGGAATATAACGGGTGATCAGGTAATCTTCACCGGAACGCCGTCCATCCTGCGCGGTCCAGAAGCTGTCGGCGGCTTCGCCTTTATTCCAGATCAATAACGATTGCCGGATATCCTGCGGATAATCGAAAAGTGAAAAGAAATTGACCTTTTCATAGCCGGTATAATGCGATGCGATCTCGATCATGCCGTTTTGATCAACCAGATAGGCTTCAACATTGTACTGATTTTCATATTCCTGAATCAGCGCCTGCAGCGAATCAATCTGCAAGCCGACGCCGACCGTGCCCAAAAGCGTGCCGTCATCCTCCTGGATGCTGCAATTAATGAAGACCGTAATCTTATTATTCGCTCCGGCGACTTCATCGTTATCCACATTGATCCAGTAATCCTGATATAAACTTAAGGAATCATAATACCAGTCATTTTCCGGATTTTCCGGCTCCAGCGTCCGATCCAAACCCTCAAAATTGTAATAGCGATGGGTCGCAGATGAAACGAGAAAAACGGAATCGTAGTTGTATTTTATCCGATAGCTGTTGAGATACTCGCGCAGTGTCTCAATATACTCGGAACTGTCCAGATTTTCCTGTTCCTGCAAGAGCGTTGTGCGAAGCAGGCTGTCGTTGGCCATGGTCAGCGAGATGTTGACCGGTTTGGTAAACAGTGTTGTGAGCTGGTAATAGATTCCTTCGGAGGTAAGACTGGAAACCTGTTCAATGTTATCCAGCGAAACGGTGTAATTCATCTGATAACTCAGGAAGGCCGTTATTAAAAAGCCGATCACGATGATCAGGCACACCAGCAAGTTTGTGCGGATCAGAATATTTTTCTTCATCGAAGTCACCCCTTATTCAGAGAAAAAGCAAATCCCCCTTTGCTTTCTTCTGCTCTGGTATGTTCAAAAAAACGTCTGAGGGTCGCAACCGGGAGGCAGGCCGCAGCCAGAGGATTGAATTCTATTTTTATTGTATGGGGAATCGTTGGGGAATACAAATCTTTTTTCCAACATTGGCTCTTTGCCGACCAAACTTAATTCTGGATCAGAAGCGTGTGAAAGAGAAAAAAACGGCTGGAAATGTTGCCGGTCTGCCGGCGGATTCGGTTTTACGCGGCGAGGCAGTGAGGAAAAGGCGCAGAGAACATGAAATTTTGTCAGGAGCGAAAATTGTCCCGCGTTGCCTCTGTCGGGATGCTATAATCGGAATAACAAAATCCGCAGCCGGTTCTGGCCAGCCCTGCCGGCATTGGATAAGTTTATCTTCAGGGAGGAAAAATATGACACGAAAAGTAATCTGGGACAGCGCGCCTGTTCCGCGGTTTCATCAACAACGCCAGCCGGTCTTCTTGAGCGATCAGACGATGCGGGAGCGGCGGGATAAAATTCTGGCCCGGATGGCAGAGCATCAGCTTGACTGTCTGGCGGTTTACTGTGATCTGGAACATGGTTCCAACTTTGAGTATTTAACCGGTTTTCTGACCCGCTTTGAGGAGTCGATGCTGCTGCTGTTCAAGACTGGCCAAGCGGTCTTGCTGCTGGGAAATGAAAATACGAAAATGGTCAACTATTCGCGGATTCCGGCGACGATGCTGCATGTTCCGTTTTTCTCACTGCCGAATCAGCCGATGACGGATGACGGTCGTCTGTGCGATTTTTTCACGCAGGCCGGGATTGAATCCGGCATGAAGGTCGGCGTGGCCGGCTGGAAGCTGTTCACCAGCCAGACAGAGGAAAACAGCACGCTGTTTGACGTGCCATCGTTCATCGTCGAGGCTTTGCGTCAGGCCGGGGGCCGGCTGATCAACGCCACGGGGTTGTTTATTGATCCGCGTAACGGCGCGCGGATCACGAACAACGCCAACGAACTGATCCATTATGAATACGGTGCTTCGCTGGCTTCCGACTGTGTGCTGAGGGCGATGGAAGCATTAGCCCCGGGAAAGACCGAGCTGGAAATCGGCTCGCTGATGAACGCCGAAGGACAGCGCCCGAGCGTCGTAACGATCTTTTCCACCGGCGACCGCTTTGAAAAAGCAAATCTGTATCCCCGCGGCAAAGCGATCCAACTTGGCGATAAGCTGTCGTTAACGACCGGGTACAAGGGCGGACTGACCAGCCGGGCCGGCTATGCCGTCAGCGATCCGTCGCAGCTGCCGGAAGGCGCGCAGGATTATCTGGAAAAGCTGGCCATGCCCTATTATGCCGCCGTCGCGGAATGGCTGGAAACGCTGAAGGTCGGCCTTTTGGGCGGCGAGCTGTACGAGTGTATCGAAAGGGTATTGCCTAAGGCGCAGTATCACTGGTCGCTGAATCCGGGACATTTGAGCGCGGATGAGGAATGGCTCTGTTCGCCGATCACCCCGGGGTCCACGATTCCGTTAGTCAGCGGGATGCTTTTCCAGATCGACATCATTCCGTCGCTGCAAGGCTATGGGGGAACCGGAGCGGAAAGCACCGTGGCTTTGGCGGATGAGGCTTTGCGCCGTCAGATCGAGAAAGAAGATCCGATTTTGTGGGATACAATCCGCCAACGCCGGGCTTATATTCAAAAGGAGCTGGGCATTATCTTACATGAAGACGTGCTGCCGATGTGCGATACCGTGGCGTACTACCGGCCGCTGATGCTTAACCGTCAAAAGGTTCTGAAAATAAAGCGCTGAGCTTTCCGTTCTTTCTTTTATGGAAAAAAGTTGAGGGTCAATTTCTGACCCCCTTTCTTTTTTCAGGATGCGTATACTTGGGGTAAATAAACGAAGAAAGGGGTTCACCACATGAAAGTATTAATTGGCGGCTTTGTCGCCGAATCCAACGCCCGCGTGAAAAAACCGTGCGCGCTGCAGGATTTTATGATGAAAACCGGCGATGACGTCGTCGACGCGCTGTATGTCCGCGATTTGTTTGAGGAAGCCGGAATCGAAGTCATTCCGACGATTTACGCAGACGGTCGGGCTGGGGGCCGCGTCACCCGGGAAGCGTTCGACTTCATTCTTGAACAATTCCTGAACGGCGTGCGCGAACACATCGACGAGATTGACGGGATGTTTTTCTTCCTGCATGGCGCTAGCAATGTCCTCGGATTGGAAGGGGGCAGCGGCGAGCATACGATCATCCGCGAAATCCGCAAGCTTGTCGGACCTTACCTGCCGATCGCAATGGTCATGGATCCGCACGGCAATCTGTCGCAGGAACAGGCCGACAACTGTCAGATTATCCGCACTTTCCGCCATTCCCCCCACACCGACCGGCCGGATTGTCACCGGCTGGTAGCGAAGCTGTTTATCGACTTACTGAACAACCGCCGCGATATTCATCCGGTGTACCGCAAGGTTCCGATTTTAGTCGGCGGGGAGCGCAGTGTTTCACTGGATGAGCCGATGGTTTCCATCAACAAGCTGCTCGATGAAATAGAGGCCGATCCGCGGATTCTGTGCTGTTCCTATCATATCGGCTATGTGCGCCATGACAACGCCAAATGCGGCGCCAGCGTCATCGTCGTTCCGCAGACAGAGAACGATCGGGCGTATGCGGAAGAAAAAGCCGATCAGATCGCGGCCTTTGCCTGGAGCAAGCGCCGGGAGTTCCATTTCACCGGCAACGCGCTGGAGCCGGAAGACGCCTTCCAACAGGCGGTTGACTATCCTCAATCCCCGGTCGTCATCACCGATTCCGGAGATAACTGCACCGCCGGCGGTCCGGGCTGCAACACAACGATATTAAAGCAATGCCTGGCCGCCGAAGATCTGCATGGCAAGCGGATTGTGTTCGCCTGCATCGCGGACGCGGAAACCGCCCTGGCTTTGAAAGACAAACAGCCGGGTACCCATGTCAGCGTCGAGCTGGGCGCGAATCTGGATGAATTGTCGGCGAAGGTGCATCTGGAAGGCACCGTCAAAGCCACCGGCGAGCTGCATCACCACTATGGCGAAACGCTGTCCGTCGGCACCTGCACGACGATCACGCTGGACGGCACGGCGATCGACGTGATCATCGCGGAAAAAGCCGTTTCTTTCGCGGAAGATCAACAATATACCGCGGCCGGTCTGAATCTGTTTGATTATGATCTGATCATCGTCAAGCAGGGTTACATTTACCCGCGCTTAAAGGAACTGGCGAAGTTCAGCGTGATGTCGCTGACCGACGGTGCGACGAACCAGTGCACGGAAAAGATCCAGTACCGCACGATTCTGCGCCCGATGTATCCGATCGACAACATTTAGACCTTGCCATGTGATCCAAAGCCCTGAGTGCGCTGACTTTCATCTGACAAAAAATTCCACTGATCCTGCTTTCTGTCTGTATCTGAGGCGAAAAGCAGGCTCTATTGACTCCCTTTTACGGACTGCGGTGTGATCGCCGCGGTTCTTTTTTTGCTGTTATCCCGCTTCGCTGGCCGCAAAGCTCATCCCCGCCTTCTGCTTTTTCGCTTTTTTCCTTTTATTTCTTCTTTTTCCGGGTTGACAACGATAAAAATACTGCCGTACATTCAAGGGTGCAGAAACCTGTTTTCCCCGGCCTTTTTCCAATTTGACTGTAAGCGCTTGATCTCCTTTAACAAAAGCGGATTTCCGGGCATAGATTCAGGGTCGATTTCTGAACCCCAAAACGATGGAAGCGCATGCTAAGATGAAGGCGACAACAGTGGTAAACAGGATTCAATAGAACAGAGAGGAACCTAGGTATGAAGATCAATCGGCTCAGTTTGCTGAACTCCTTGTTTAACGTGCTGAATGAAAACAATCAGGGAGATCCCTATTTCATTCTCGCTGAATATTTTCTCGAGCACTATCATGAATTGTCGAGGCTCAATATTTATGACGTGGCCGCCGACTGTTTTGTGTCCCGTTCCAGTATCCGCCGGTTCTGTCAGGCGATCGGGTATGAGAACTTCGTCGCGTTTAAAGATGAATTCGCCCAGTACGACGATCAGCGGGCAAGCTTTCAGAAGCATGCCGGACGGGAGAACTACCGCGAAACCCTGACGCAGGAAATTAACGCGATGATCGCCGAGCTGGATCAGCGCATGAACACGGCGGAAGTCGAGCGGCTGGCCGAACGGATTCACGACGCCCGCGAGGTCGTCTTTCTGACCTCCAGTGTCGGCGCGACCTCGGTCGCTCAGTTCCAGCATTCGATGATCTTTCAGAACAAGGTCATCCGGATGGTTTCCGATATGTATGAGAATATTGATTTCGTAAAGCATTTGCAGAAAGAGGATCTGCTTCTGGTGATTTCCGGATCCGGACTGTTCGCCGCCGCTTCGCGCGATTACCTGCGGGACAATCCGGCGTATAAAATCCTCTTTACGCTCAACCGCAGCCATGACTTCGACGACGTCTATGATACGATCTATCATCTGAGCGCCGCCGACCGGTCGCAGGAAGCGAAATCCGTCTATTATACCTATGGAACGATCTATGTGCTGGATGTGCTGTACAGCGTCTACGTCAGAAAATATGGAGACTCTCAATAAGCGCCGCCAATCCGCATTGCGGAAGGGGCAAAGGAGAGAAAACAATGGACTACGGACGAGATCCAATTTTTCCGGAGGGCTTTCTGTGGGGAGCGTCCTCTGCGGCCTGGCAGGTTGAAGGCGGGGTCGCCGAAGGCGGCCGCACACCGGCCATCATCGACCTCAACAGTAAGACGAAAAAACCTTATGCTGACAATTCAATCGCCGCCGATCATTACCACCACTGGAAAGAAGACGTACAGCTGATGGCGGAGTGCGGCTTCACCTCTTACCGCTTTTCGCTTGCCTGGCCGCGGATCATTCCCGCTTCCGAAGGCAAGGTCAATCCGGAAGGTATTCAATTTTACAACGATTTGATCGACGAGCTGCTCGCGCACAACATCACGCCGATCGTCACCCTGTACCACTACGACATGCCGGTATGGGTGGACGAGCTGGGCGGCTGGCGCGACCGGCGGGTGATTGAGCTGTTCGACCACTACGTCCGCGTCTGCTTCGAGGCGTTCGGCGACCGCGTTAAATACTGGCTGTCGATCAACGAACAGAACATGCAGATCGTCTACGGCAAGTGGCTGGGGCTGGACAAGGGCTGCGCCGATTGGGAAAAAGACAAGTGGCGGATTAACCACATCATGAACCTGTGCCATGCCAAGGCTGTGATCGCCTGCCATGAATTAGTCGAGGGCGGCAAGATCGGGCCGGTGCCGGGCTATGTCCCGATCTACCCGGAAAGCTGCAAGCCGCTGGATCAGATCGCAGCGATGAACGCCGAAGAACTGACGGAAAAAATCTGGAACGACTTGTATGCGTTCCGCGAATACAGCGGATTTGTCAAACAGTATTGGAAGCTGCACGACATCGATCCGGATATCCGGCCGGGGGATATGGAACTGATCGGTCAGGCGAAAATTGATTACTTCGCCCTCAACTGTTACCGTTCCAACGTCGCGAAGCATTGCCCGAAGGAGGAAAGCTACCTGGAGCTGGCGCTGAATAAAGAAGGTAAAAAAGGTCAGTTCGTCTATCCGAAATTTCCGGGTGAATATGCTCTGGCGCCGAACCCTTACGTTGAAACGACGGACTGGGATTGGGAAATCGACCCGGTTGCGATGCGGTATATGCTAAGGTATGTCTGGGATCATTACCGCCTGCCGATGATGATCACGGAAAACGGACTGGGCGCGCACGAACAGGTCGGCCCGGACGGCCAGGTGCACGATGCGAACCGGATCGCCTTCCTGCGCGATCAGATCTATCAGGTCGGTCTGGCGATTGAAGACGGGTGCGAGGTGATCGGCTATAATCCCTGGTCGTTTACCGATCTGTTAAGCACCGGCAACGGAATGGCGAAGCGCTATGGTCTGGTTTATATCAACACGACAGACGAGGAAACGCTGGATCTGCGCCGCATTCCGAAGGATTCCTTCTATTGGTATTCCCGTCTGATCCGCTCCAACGGCCGCGATTGGGGAAGGCCGGCAACAAAAGAAACAAACAGAAACGAGGAGAAGAACGCATGAAGGGCAACGCTCAGGAAAAGAAAATGATCGACGAGATCGTCCGGCTGGTCGGCGGGACGGAAAATATCAACACGGCGATGCATTGTTCCACCCGCATCCGCTTTACGCTCAAAGAGGAAAAGAAAGCCGACGTGAACGCCTTGGAAAACGTCGAGGGTGTTTTGGGGGCACAGTGGAAAGCAGGACAGCTGCAGGTCATCATCGGCCAGAAAGTCGGCCGCATCTATGAAATGATGATCGAACAATATCCGATGACCTCAGGTGGCGAGGTACCAGATGATTTCGGGGAAAAGAACGAAGATAAGAAGAAATTCAGCTTCAGCGCGATCCTGGATTTCCTGGCCGGCTGCCTGGCGCCATGTCTGCCGTGCATTCTGGGCGGCGGCTTGTTAAAGGGCTTCATCTCGCTGTTCGTGATGATGAAGGTATTGACCTCCGGCAGCGATATGCATACGTTCTTAAGCATTATATCGGACGTTCCATTCTACTTCCTGCCGTTCTTGCTGGCCAATTCCAGCGCGAAGAAGTTCAACACGGATGCGTTCATGGCGATGGCGGTCGCGGGCATGTTGATGTATCCGACGGTAATCAACAATGCCGGCACGGCGATCCATTTGCTTGGATTCCCGGTGACCTACGCGAAATATTCCGGATCTGTCATTCCGATTATCCTGTCGGTCTGGGTGCTGAAATATGTCTACAAGGGCGTCAACAAGGTCATTCCGGATTTCTTGCGGATGTTGTTCGCACCGATCTGCGTGTTTATCATCATGGGCTTTGTCGCCCTGGGCATCACCGGGCCGATCGGCTACTACCTGTCCAGCTATGTCGCAATGGCGGTCAACTGGCTGTTTGACTTCTCACCGATCGTCGCGGGCTTCATCGTCGGTTTTACGCGTCAGTTCATCGTCTTCACCGGCATGCATCTGTCCCTGACGGCGATCATCCTGTCCAACCTGGAAGTGTATGGCCGGGATCCGCTGATCGCGATCTACGGGATTTCCGCACTGGCAGTTGCGGGTGCAGCTTTTGGAGCTTTCCTCCGGCTGAAGAATAAAAACAACAAGGAAATTGCGCTGTCAGCGGGGATCTCCGCTATCTTAGGCATCACGGAGCCAGGCCTGTACGGCGTGCTGGTCCGCTTCAAGTGGCCGTTTATGGCGGCTTCCATCGCCAGCGGCGTCGGCGGAGCGTTGAGCGCCATCTTAGGCGGCTATGGTTATGTCGTTTCCACTCCGTCAGTGATTTCCTTAGCGATCTTCGGCGATACGATGCTGGTCGTGGCGTTATGCTACGCGGTGGCGTTTGTGATCGCGCTGGTGCTGACGTATATCAAACCGTTTGACGAGAATGTGGAAAAGAACGAGCGGGCGATTCAGGCCGAGAAGAAGGCCGTCTTAAAGATCAAGTCGGAACCGACGGCGGTGGTCGCTCCGGTGGACGGCGAACTGATTGCCTTGAGCCAGGTCGACGATAAGACCTTTGCCAGCGGGGTTGTCGGCGAAGGCATGGCTGTGATTCCTGCCGATGGGAAGTTAACGGCTCCGGTCAGCGGCACGGTGGCGATGGTCTTCCCCACGCAGCACGCAATCGGCTTTACAACCGATAACGGCGAGGAGATCTTAATGCACATCGGGTTGGACACCGTTAGTATGAAGGGCGAAGGCTTTGCGATCCATGTAAAAGAAGGTCAGCACGTCGCCGTGGGCGAAGTGATCGGCAGCTTTGATCCGGAGCTTGTCAAAGCCCGGGGACTGGATCCGGTCGTTCTCGTCATCGCGACGAAGAAGGATGGCGTGCTTGCGTGCAAGGCTTTGGGCGAGGTCAAAGCCGGAAGCAACATCTATACGATCGGCTGATTCCTTTGAATCAAATATCCAATTCTTAACATGTCAAGGGCGAAAAAGGAACCGCAGAGGCGCGTTCCTCGTTTGCCTTGCCCGGCATCATTCACAATTAAAGGAGGCGCTTGGATGAAAGCGGCATATACGCGGGAAATCATCAACCCGACTCTTCCCTGCAAAATGGAAGGCTACAACGAAGCACGGTTTTGCTTCAACCAGACGGCGCAGCAGAAACAGGTCAGCGGTGAAGGGCTGCGGACGGCCTGCGGTCTGCGCGACGATCTGCTTCTGGATACGCTGATTTTACAAGCCGGCGAAACGATGGTGTTTTTTACGCTGGATATCGCGATTGCCGAGCAGCAGTTTACCGACGCCTGCCGCAAGGCGGTCAGCGAAGCCTGCGGCTTGGACGTGTCGCATATCTGCGTCAGCTGTTCGCATACCCATAACAGTCCGGTGGTGTCCCATGGCATGAACAAAGAACTGGATCCGGATCTGGAGTATTGGGAGCTGATTCAGGATAAAATGATCTTTTCCGCGAAATGGGCGCTGCGGCATCTGCGCGAGGCACAGGCGACGCTCGATCAGGTTACGATCAACGGCTTTTATAACAACCGCAACCGGCCCGGCGAGGAATACAACGACCGCTGCGAGATCCTGACGCTGCGGACTGTGGACGGCCTGCCGCTGGTGCAGCTGCTGAACCTGGCGTGTCATCCGACGATTCTGGGCGCGCAGAACCTGTATATCACCGCTGATTTCTTCGGCGTGCTCCGCCGCAGCGTGCAGGGAGCGACAGGCATGCCGGTCATGATTTTCAACGGTGAAGCCGGCGACGTCAGTCCGCGGTTGATGAAAAAGGGCGTGGATTGGAATGAATGTCTTCGCTATGGCGAAGGCATTGCGGCCCAGCTCATCGACCCCAAGCATCCTCATCCGCTGACCGTGGAGAAAATGGACGTCCGGTCAGTGAAGATGACGATCGACTACAATCCGCAGACCAACGAATACCTGCTGGAAAAACAGCGGGAACTCAAGGCGGAGCTGGAAACGCTCGATCCGGACAGCGACCGGGCGCACCGGATTACCGCGTGCTATCTGCGCGATGTCGAGGACAAGCTGGCGCAGACGCATTTGCATTACGAGCCGGAATGTCTGATTGTGGATTTCGGCAGCTTCCGAATCGTGACGGTGCCGTGCGAAATCGACACGGTGCTGGGCAAACGGATCCGCGAATACGATGGCAAACCGACGCTTTTGTGCGCGTATGCCAACGGCTTTCATTACTATGCCGTCAACAAGCAGGAATATGGGATTGTGTTTGAATCGTTCAACACGTATTTCCCATACGGCGCAGCCGACGAGATGGTCGATCTGATTCTGACTCAGCTTCAAGCGTAAATTGGAAAAAAATAAAATTTTGAAAGTGGCGCGCAGTCGTCATTTTCTTCTGGAACGAAAGGGGGCATCACGGCGATGATCAAGCTGATTGCGACGGATCTGGACGGGACGCTGTGCAACGCGAATCATTGTCTGGATCAGACGATTGCGGAGTATATAAAGAAGCTGTCGGCGCGTCGGATCGAATGGGTGCTGGCGAGCGGCCGGGCGATGGAAATTGTCGAACCGTTGTTTGCGAAGTACGCCTTCCGCTGTCCGGTGATCGCCTTAAACGGCGCGCTGATTTACGACCGTGAGGGAAAGCTGACGCAGCGCTGGCCGATGAAGACCCAACAGGCGCAGGACATGCTTCACGAAATTCAAAAGCGGGGAGTTCTGGCTGTTGCGTCGATGGAAAAGGGAAATTGGTGCAGCGATCCGCAAGCCTATCGGCAGCGGATGGAAACGTTAGTCAGGCGGATGCCGGATCCGGCGCTGTTCGCGCAGGAACATGGCTTTCTGAGTCTGACGGACACGCCGCTGGAACAGCTGGGCGCTTGTTATAAAATTGAAATTTATGATTCCCGGCCGGCGTTGGCGGATTGGGCGCGGGCTGCGGCAGACTTCAAGGTCAGCGTCGTTCACGGGGATGTGATTGAAATGACGGACAGCGCCGTTTCCAAAGCGGCGGCGCTGCGGCAGCTTTGCGAATCGCGGCGCCTGGCGAACGAGGAAGTGCTGTGCTTCGGCGACAGCGAGAATGATTTGGAAATGCTGCAGGAATTCCGCTACGGACACATCATGCGCAACGCAGAGGAACCGCTGTTGGCGCAGGTCAATCACATCGCGCCGGCGAATACGGCCTATGGCGTGCTGCGGGTGATTGAAAATTACACCGGGATTCCCATCGGAAAGGAACAAGCATGAAAACAAAGACTTTAAAAGGCTTACAGCTGATTGAAATGGTACTGGGCGTAGCGATCACGGCGCTGGGCCTGTCGTTTATGATGAAGTCCGGACTGGGCCAGACGGCTGTTGTGGCATTCACGCAGAATCTGGCGTTTCTGACCCGGCTGAAAAGCGGTACGTTGATCATTATCTTTAACTGCAGCTGCGTCCTGATTCAGATTTTAATTCAACGGCGGCAGTTTCCCAAGCTGCAGCTGCTGCAGGTGCTGGTCGCCTGGCTGCAGGGACAGATCGTCAACGTGTTCTGTTATGATCTGCCGGGCTTCTCAACCTGGATTCCGGGCAGCTACGGCGTCCAGTGGCTGGCGATGATTGCCGGGATTCTGTTGGCGTCGTACGGCGTGGCGGTGATGATGACGGCGGATTTAATCCGGCATCCGTTTGAACAGCTGGTCATGGTGCTGTCCCAGCGGTGGGCCATCCCGTTCAGTGTTCTGCGCAGCCGGGCGGATATGCTTTTCATCGGACTCAGCCTGGTTTTGATCGTAATTTTCCATCTGGAATTGACGACCTTACGTGAGGGGACCTGGGTCTCGATGTTGTTACTGGGCCGGTCGATGGCGTTCACGTTTCCGGCAGCCCGGAAATGTTCCGGCTATTGCCAGCTGAAAGAACGCGTCACGGCGTCGGTTTCTCTGGATTAACCGGTTATCCGCAGAAGACATGACCAATCTTACGAATAAGCTTCACCTGTCGATCAGGTCTGCGAGCCCTTGTGCCTGCGGATCTGATTTTTTGTTTAACTGACAGTTAAAAAAATTAACAAAAACCTTCTTTCCATTCAGTTGTACAAGCGTTGGGCAGCTGTTAAGATAAACTTGGAAAAAGCTTTTTCTTAACGATCCGCAAACGACATGAAAGGAGATTCATGATGAAGATGAACGAAGTGATCCGCCAGCGCCGCAAGGAGCTGGGGCTGACGCAGGACCGCGTCGCCGAACTGCTGGGGGTTTCCGCCCCGGCTGTCAACAAATGGGAAAACGGCAACAGCTATCCCGACATCACGCTTTTGCCGCCGTTAGCCCGGTTGTTAAAAACAGATTTGAACACATTGCTTTCCTTTCAAGACGAGCTGACAGACTTGGAAGTTGCCAACCTGATGAACGAAGTCGCGGAGCAGGTGAAAAACGGCGATCTGGAAGCCGCCTTTGAAATGGCGCGGGACAGGATCCGGGAATATCCTAACTGCATGACGCTGATCTACGGCATGGCGACGATGATTAAAGGCTCCGTTACGATGACCCGGCCGGAAGACGCCTCGCGGTATAAGGCGCAGGCTGACGATTGGCTGCGGTTATGTGCAAAGGGGGAAAACCGGCATGTCCGGGAATCTGCGATCGTGATGTTGTTTTCCGACGCTCTGGAGCGGAAAGCGCTGGACGAAGCCCGGACACTGCTCGATCAGCTGCCCGAACCGCTGGCCGTGGATAAGCAGCAGCTGAAAATCAACCTGCATCTTGCCAGCGGCGAGGAAGAAAAGGCAATGGATCTCATGGAACGCCAGCTGTTAAAGACCGCGAACAACCTGATTACACAGCTGAGTAATTTAATGGATCTCAGCTGGAAGCAGGGGCAGGGCGAGCGGGCTGAGCGCTATGGCGAGCTGTCGCGCCAAACCGCGGAACAGTTTGATCTGATGCCTTACGATCACGCGATCGCTGATTTCCTGCTGGCATTACAAAAGAAGGAGGCGAAGCCGTGTCTGGACGCTCTGCAGCGCATGCTGGAAGCGCTCAAACAGCCGTGGGATCCGTCGATTTCCCCGCTCTATCCGCATATTAAAAACACCAATGACGTGGGCACGTTCAACACCATTTTAATAAGCTCGCTGCTCAAAGAACTGCAGCGGGATGAGAAGCTGGCTTTCTTGCGGGAAGATCCGGCGTATGCGGAATTTGTTTCCCGCTATTTAACCCCGGATGATCCGGCCTGAGTGCTCTGTAAAAAAGCATGAATATCAGCGGTCTGCTTGAAAAAGGCCATTTCAGATTGCCATGGCGCCCTGCAGCTTTGACAATCTCGGCGGATTGTTTCAGATTTCGACAGATTTCCGCGGCTGTCTATTCCTTTGGAAAGAAAAAGGATTAAGATGTAGGTGTAATCAGAACATGGGTCTGATGCAAAAAAAGGGAGTGGACATGATGAAGAATTCAATGACTCGGATTTTGTGGTTTATCGCAGGGATTCTGTTGATCCTTTCCGGCTGTACGCTGTTGTTTAATCCCGATGCGTCGCTGATCTCCATGGCTGGCATGATCGGGTTTGTCATCCTGCTGAGCGGTATTTTCGACCTGACGATTTATTTTGTATTTCATAATCTGATGCTGGGTTCCGGCTGGCAGCTGCTGGACGGAATTCTCGGCGTATTGGTCGGCTTTATGTTTCTGGGCAACAGCGTGCTGGTCGCGTCGGTGCTGCCGTATATCTTCGGTATGTGGATCATGTTCTCCGGCCTGTCCAAGCTGGTCGGCGGCTTTGATCTGAAAAAGCTGAACTTTGACGGCTGGGGCTGGCTGGTTTTGATCGGCGCGGCGATGACGATTCTGGGCTTGCTGACGTTCTTCAAGCCGATGATCGGCACGGTGGCTCTGTCGGCCCTCTTCGCGATTGCTCTGATCGTCGAAGGCGCGCATGCCTTATTACGCGGGATTTATTACCAACGCTTCTGGCTGTAACTTTCGAAGATCAGCACAGAAAAATCAAAACGGGAACGCCGCACAGGGAAAATGAACACCCCGATACCGGCACTCCCGTTTTTTTTTGATCTGGCTTTTACGCAGAAAGAAAAATCCATATAAATGAAGAAAATCTCCGAACCCAAAGGCCCCGGAGAATTTATTGTTCTGCCTGCTGTGCAGAGGCAGGCCAACTGTGCTTTTGAAGATATCCCGCAGATTGGCGAGTTTGTCTGCCGCGTCCTGATTGTTGATATCATATCAAAAAAAATTGATCTGAAGATTGACAAATTCAGTGTTTGACTGTATGATCAAAATACATCAAAAAAATTTGATATGAGGAGGGAAACGATGGAGGAATATTCCAGCGACACCAAAATCTTTAAAGCGTTTTGCGATGCAAACCGGCTGAAAATTCTGGAGCTGCTCAAAGATGGCGAAAAATGCGCCTGCCGGCTGATCGAGATTCTGGATATCCGCCAGTCAGCGTTATCCTATCATATGAAGATTCTGTGTGATTCGGGCATTGTCGTCAGCCGTCAGGATGGAAAATGGACGCATTACCGGCTAAACGAGGAAGGCATTGAACACGCTGTGCGTAGACTGTCTTTCCTGACAGGCCGAAAAACAGACGAAATGTAGAAGTCATCGGCGGATGACTTTTAAAAAATTTCAACATATCAAAATATTTTGATCTGAAAGAGGAAGGAAGTGCAAAATGGAGTTCTTACAAAATCTTTTGTCGCTGATTCAGGATCAGATTCTGGGAATGCGGTGGCTGAATCAGGGGATTGGCTTGCTTTTGGAAAAATTGGGTTTGGATGTGACCTCAAGATGGGGCGGGAGCGTTCACTTCTTTCTGTATGACGTGATTAAAATCACGGTGCTGCTGTGCCTGCTGATCTTGTTGATTTCTTATATTCAAAGCTATTTCCCGCCGGAGCGCAGCCGGAAAATCCTGACGCGCTTTCATGGCGTCGGAGCGAATCTGATCGCCGCGCTGCTGGGCACGGTGACGCCGTTTTGTTCCTGTTCGTCGATTCCGCTTTTTATTGGCTTTACCAGCGCGGGGCTGCCGTTAGGCGTGACGTTTTCATTTCTGATTTCATCGCCGATGGTGGATTTGGGAAGTCTGGTTTTATTAATGAGTATCTTCGGTGCGAAGATTGCGGTGCTGTATGTAATCATTGGTTTAGTGATCGCAGTTGCGGGCGGAACCTTGATTGAAAAGCTGCAGCTTGAGGATCAGGTCGAGGACTTCATCCGTTCAGCCCGGACCGGGGCTGTGGAGGATGTCGTCATGACTCGGAAAGACCGGCTGACTTATGCCCGCCAACAGGTTCAGGAAACATTAAGCAAGGTGTTTCCTTATATTCTGGTCGGCGTCGGCGTCGGCGCGGTGATTCATAACTGGATTCCGGAAGTGTGGATCGAAGCGCTGCTGGGCAGTAAGAATCCGCTGGGCGTCGTGTTGGCGACCTTAGTCGGAGTTCCGATGTACGCCGATATCTTCGGCACGATTCCGGTTGCGGAAGCACTGTTGGCCAAAGGGGCGCAGCTGGGAACGATTCTGGCGTTTATGATGGCGGTGACGACGTTAAGCCTGCCGTCGATGATCATGCTGAAAAAAGCTGTGAAACCGAAATTGCTGGCGGTGTTCATTGCCGTCTGCACGATTGGAATTATTCTGGTCGGTTATCTGTTCAACGGCTTTCAGGGATTTTTAATCTAAGGAGGAAAAAGCAATGCGGATTTTTGGAAAACAAACGACCGGGAAGGCTTGCGGCTGTCAAACGCCTTCCATCAAAGCGGCAACGGTGAATTCGAACGAAGAGGAGGCCGGGATTAAAATTCTGGGTTCCGGCTGCGCGAAATGCGCCGCGCTGGAAAAGGCAGTCAGAACGGCTGCGGAAGAGCTGAAGCTGAACTGGCCGATCGCGCATGTGACGGACTGGACTGAGATCGCCGCCTATGGCGTAATGAGCACGCCGGCGCTGGTTGTGAAGGGGAAAGTCGTTTCTTATGGCAAAGTGCTGAGCGTCGATGAAGCGAAGACCCTGCTGAAACAATCCTGCTGATAACGTCGAATTCGCTCATCCCAATCTGAAAAAATCTCCGGAGAACGCAGGCTTCCCGGAGATTTTCTTATTTGTTATTCTGTTTGTTGCGCAGGTGCATGTAAACGGTGTTCTTGGAAATGTCCAACAGATTGGCGACCTTGATCACCGCATCCTTGATGTTGAAAATCCCGTAATCATCCAATCCCATCACGATCATTTTGTTTTTATTCGACGGCGCGATGGACGAATCGTTCATCACCCGCTCGCGGACGCTGCGCAGCGTCGATTCGATCAGCTCGTCGGAATTGTCCGCAAAGTTTTCCATCGCCGGCTGGCCTAATAACCCCGGCGTCTGCGGGACTAACGTCTTTACGAAATCATTCAGCGAGGTGTTCATATACAAATTCATGCAAAGCAGGCCGATGATCTTCCGCTTTTCCCCGCGGATCGCAATCGTCGTTGATTTGAGCGGTTCGCCTTTTTTGTTCGTGCTGAAATAGGTGATATAATCCTTATTCGTATTTTCGATTTTTTCCAGCATGTTTAACGCCAGATCGGTGATCGGCGCACCGATCTTTCTTCCGGTATGCGATCCATTGATGATGTTGATTACGGAATGTTCGTAATTTTCCAAGGAGTGCAGGACAATTTCATACCCTTCCCCCAGATAACAGGCCAGCCCTTCGATCATGTTGGAATAGGAGTTCAGAATTTCCTGATCTACCAGGGTCAGGTCGACAGATTGATAAGCCATAGTCTTTCCTCTTTTCTTCCATTTATTGTAAATGATCAACCCCGGTTCTGGCTATATGTAAGTACGCTTGTTTTTCCAGCTTTGACATTTTCCGCCGTGATGAAGCGGGTGATTGAGAACTGCGCTCCGTTGGTGATCACGCAGGGAATCGTCATATCATACCCTTTCGCCTGCAGCGCTTCCCGATCGAAGTGAATCAAGGTCGTGCCGGGCTTCACTTTATCGCCTTCGCGGACGAAGCATTCGAAGCCCTTGCCCTTTTCGTTCACCGTGTCCATGCCGATGTGGATCAGAAACTCCAGGCCGTCCTCCGCGCGCAGACCAATCGCGTGCAGCGTCGGGAAGACCATCAGCACCGTGCCTTTAAACGGCGCGACGATATACTCTCCGGCAGGCACGACCGCGAAGCCGTCGCCCATCATTTTCTGACTGAACGTCGTGTCCTGCACCTGCTCGAGCGGAACGATCCGGCCATCGCAAGGAGCCAGTACCGTCGGCTCGGTTTCTTTCTTTTTCAACAAATTAAACATGGTTTTCCTCCTGCCACTGAATCAGCGCGGCCTTGATTCGTTCTAAAGCGGCGATCACCTTGGCGTCGTCCCGGTACACGCCCAGCACGATGCGCAGATGACCTTCCCCGCCCGGGCCGTAATTTTTCCCATCGTTGACGGCGACTTGAGCGTGCTTCACCAGATACTGCACGATCTGCGAGGAATCGCCCAATCGGGACACGTCCACCCAGCATAAGAAGCCGGACTGCGGCAGATCGGCGTGCACGTTGGGGATGGAATTGAGAATCTTTTCCGCAGCATGCCGGCGGACGTCGAACGCCCGTTCAAATTCCTGCATAAACGACGGATCCTCCAGAGCGGCGATCAATGCTTTCTGGCAGGCGGTGTTGGTTGCGCCCAAAACGGAAACCGCGTTGGCGTACAGCGAATCCATGATCTCATCGCCGCAGACCAGATAACCGACGCGCAAACCGCTCAAGCCCATGCCCTTGGAAAAGGAGAAGACCGTCACAGTGCGCTCAAACAACCCGTCCATGGCGGCCGGGGTGATCATTTCGTTCTCGTAACAAAAGTCTTCAAACGCCTGATCGCAGACCAGAATCAGATCGTGGCGGATCACAAAGTCCCGCAGAATTTCCAGTGACTGCCGGTTATATACGGTCGTCGTCGGATTGTTCGGATGGGTCAGCACGATCATTTTTGTTTTTTCACTGACGGTTTGTTCCAGCAGCTCTGCTTCCAGCTGATAGCCGGTTTCCGGACGCAGCGGGACGGGAACGACGCGCCCGCCCATGATTTCAATGTTCAGCGTGTTGTTGGGATAGCTGGGCGAGGGAATCAGAACTTCGTCGCCATCCTCGATAAACGGCAGGATTGCGAAATACAGACCGCTGTCCGAGCCGGGCGTGATCAGAATGTTGCGCTCAGGATCGACAAGCAGGTGATTCTTTGTTTTCAGCTTTTCCGCGATCTTCGCTTTCAGCTGGGAGGAACCGATTGGTGCGGTGTAGTGCGGCGCGGACGGATGCCGGATCGCGTCGATCAACGCCTGCTCGACGTGCTTGGGCATGGAGGCGTCCGGCATAAACGGATCAGCCCAGCCCATCAACGCGACGCCCTGTTTCTCCATTTCCTGATAGGCGCTGCCGACGTCGGCTTTTTCCACAGCGGTAAACAGACCGCCCTCGGCTTTGCGGAAAGCGGGAATCATTTTCTCTTTCATCGTGTTGTTTCCTTTCTATGAAACAGGGGCTGCCTGGCGCAGCCCTGTTCTTATCATCCATTGTAGACTATGTCCCTTTTTCCAAGGGAGCGGCAAGCTGAACCGTCGGCGTGGGAGGGACCGGCAGTTCAGCGGAAAGGGGATGGACTCAGCGGTTTTCGTCGAAGCCGAAGATGACCGTCAGCACCGCGGAGACGATAAACGAGATCGCAAACGCCGCCATGACCAGCCAGACGTTGCTCGGATTGTCGCCGAAGAACATCGCAAAGTTCAGGAACGACGGGCCGCCCATCGCATAGGCTTTCAAAGCGAAGAAGGAAGCGAATGCACCGCCGCAGGCGCCGCCGATGGCCGCAGCCATAAACGGTTTCTTAAACTTGAAATTGATGCCGTAGATCGCCGGTTCGGTAACGCCGGTCACCGCGGCGATCGTGGCGGATGCCGCAATCGTTTTGGTCTTCGGGTTCTTGGATTTCAGCCAGACGCCGAATGCCGCGCCGGCCTGCGCCATGTTCGCAGAACCGCTGGCTGGCGAAATATAGTTGAAGCCCTGCGTCGTGATGCCCTGTACCAGAACCGGAACCATGCCGTGATGAATACCCAGGACAACCATCGCAGAATAGATGCCGCCGTAGATCAGACCGGCGAAGACGCCGCCTTTTTCAAACAGAACGGTCACAACCGCCGCCAGCTGCAGGCCTACCCAGTTGGCGACCGGCCCGATTGTCATCAAGGCGATCGGCGTCGCGATTAACATCGTTAAGCACGGAACCAGAATGATCTTCAGCGCGCCCGGAATGAATTTGTCGATCATGCGTTCCACCCAGGAAGCAAACCAGATCGCAAAGACCATCGGCAGCACAGAGGACGAATAATTAACAACCGTGAACGGAATTGCCAGGAAGGAGAACGTCGTCGTACCTTCCGCGATTAAGCCGGCCCAGTTGCCCGACATCATCGCCGCGCAGATCGTCAGCGCGACGAACTGGTTCATCTTGAACTGCTTTGCGGCGGAAGCTGCTAACAAGAACGGCAGGAAGGTAAAGATCCCGTTGGCAATCGTGTTGATCACAAAGTAGGTATTGCCGGAGCTGTCCAGACCGAATACGACGGCGATCGTCAGAATGGCGCGGACTAAGCCGGCGCCGGCCAGTGCGGGAACGATTGGATTGAAGATGCCCGCAATCGTTTCAAAGAAGCCGGTTAAAAGATTTCCCTTCTTCTTTTTCAGATCGGATTTGACGTCGTCCAGATTTTCTTCGACCGCCGCTTCTTCGGAAAGACCAGTGAGTTCGATGAAATCCTTATACACGTTGGCGACGTCGGTGCCGATGACGATCTGCGTCTGTTTCCCCTTGTTGACGACGCCCATCACACCTTCGACCTGATTGAGCGCTGCTTCGTCAACCAGCGAGGTATCCTTTAAGTTCAGGCGCAGGCGGGTCATGCAGTGAGCCGCGGTGGCAATGTTGGCGGTGCCGCCGACATGCTTGAGGATGTTTTCGACCAGTTGTTTGTTTTTCATTCTGTTTTCCTCCTTATTTATGCGCTAGTATTTCGACTTCACACAAGACGCCCTTGGGAATCTCCCGCACGGCGACGCAGGAGCGGGCCGGGCAGTGGGTGAAGGTTTCGCCATAGATCTGATTGAACGCCGCGAAATCGTTCATGTCCGCTAAGAAGCATGTCGTTTTCACAACGTCGCTGACAGTCATGTCCGCTGCTTCAAGAATTGCCTGAATGTTTTTCATCACCTGCCGGGTCTGGCTTTCAATCGTGTCGCCTGCGATCTCGCCGGTTTCCGGATCGACCGGAATCTGACCGGAAGCGAATAAAAAATCGTTCAGCCGGACAGCCTGGGCATAAGGCCCGATCGCTGCCGGTGCTTTGGGTGTTGCAATCTTTTCTCTCATCTGAATCCCCCTTTTTGGTAAATTAATTTTTACACTTTCAGATTATCACTGAATAATAATTTAGTCAACTATAAATAATGAAATTATTTTTATTGATTTAACCGGTTACATGCTCTATAATGAAAATGTAAATGAAATTTAGTTCAGTAAATCAAAGAAAAGGAGTAAACCAATGAAACAACTGAAAAGCTTTCCGGAAAACTTCTTCTGGGGCGCTGCTTCGGCGGCCAACCAATGCGAGGGGGCCTGGCAGGCCGAAGGCAAGGGCGTCAGCATTTCCGACGTCATGACTAACGGCACGCATAAAGAACCGCGCCGGATCACCCCGGTGATCGACGAAGACCGCTACTTCTATCCAAGTCATGAGGCTGTCGATTTCTATCATCATTATCAAGAGGATATCGCGCTGTGCAAGGAAATGGGCTTCAATATCTTCCGCATGTCCGTCAACTGGACGCGGATTTTCCCCAACGGCAATGAAAGTGAACCCAACGAAGCCGGTCTGGCGTTCTATGACCGCGTGTTCGCCGAGCTGAAAGCGGCGGGGATCGAGCCGCTGGTTACGATCTATCACAATGAAAATCCGTTCGCGCTGACGCAGGAATGCAACGGCTGGGCCGACCGGCGCTGCATCGACTATTATCTGAATTTCTGCCGGGTTCTGTTTGAGCGTTACAAAGACGTCGTCAAATACTGGATTCCGTTTAATGAAATCAACTGCCTGACGACCAAGCTGGGTAACTGGAATCATGCCGGCATCCTCAACGAAGGAACGGAGTTCTTCACCGATCAGGTCGATAACCCGAACCTGCGGTTTGCCGCGCTGCATCATCAGTTCGTCGCCAGCGCCCGGGCGGTGAAGCTGGGCAAAGCGATCAATCCGGATTTCCAGTTCGGCACGATGATCTGCCATATCACGGTGTATCCGCTGACGTGCAATCCGGATGACGTGCTGATGACCCAGCAGGAAGACCTGATGCGCAACTGCTTCAGCGGCGACGTGCAGGTCAAGGGTGTTTATCCTTATTATATAAAGCGTTACTTTGAACGCCACGGGATTGAATTTGAGATCACTCAACAGGATTTAAAGGAGCTGCGCGAGGGCACGGTGGATTTCTATTCGTTCAGCTATTACATGTCCAACTGCATCAGCTCGGATCCGACCAGTGCGCAGGTGTCCGGCAACGTCATGGGTGGGGCGAAGAACCCGTATTTAACCGCGACGGAGTGGGACTGGCAGATCGATCCGAAAGGACTGCGCTACACGCTGAACCATATTTATGATCGGTACGGCATTCCAGTCATGGTGACGGAAAACGGTCTGGGCGCCCGCGATACGCTGACGGCGGACGGTAAGATTCATGATGCTTACCGGATTGATTATCTGCGTCAGCACATCAAGCAGATGCGGCTGGCGATCGACGACGGGGTAGAGCTGATCGGCTATACGCCATGGTCGACGATGGATCTGGTCAGCGTATCTACCGGCGAGATGGAGAAGCGCTATGGATTCATCTATGTCGATAAGGACAACGAAGGCCGCGGCGATCTGAAGCGGTACCGCAAGGACAGCTTCTTCTGGTATAAAAAGGTCATTGAAACCAACGGCGAGGATCTGGATTAAGCTTCATTATCTATGGAAAAGGAGTCTTTCCGCCATGAATATTCATGGGGAAAGGCTCCTTTTCGGTTTGTGAGATTTCGTTTCGAGAAGACGAATGAAGCGTTACAGACTGGCGACGTAATCGCCGACCTCGCGGCCCAATGTGATCGCCATACCGATGCTGACACCTGGAATCGGTGTGAAATACTGGAAGCCCCAGCGTTCACCGCAGCAGTTGCCCGTAACGAACAGGCCGTCAATCGGATCGAGGTCATGATTCAGAGCCTGTTGATTCTCCGTTGCCATGATGCCGCCGACCGTGACTAATGCATGGCCGCCGGTTACTTCGCTTTGGATCGCAAAGAACGGCGCGTCCTGAACGGAGAACAGATACCGGCTTTCCTTGCCGAGATCCTCATCGACACCCTTGGCGCACAGTTCATTGTAGCGATCAACCGAGGCCAGGAAGGTTTCTTTCTCTGCGCCTTCCAGCTTGAGGTCTTCCGCTAACTCCTCCATGGTATTTGCGGCATATAAAGTTCCGGAACCGAGGATGAAGTTTTCCACAACGTAACCTTCTTTGCCTGCGGCGACCGCGGCGTCCAGCGCCGCCTGCACCGTTGCGCCGTCATCGGCGGCCAGACTTTCGTGATTGAGGAAAATTGAGCCGTGTGCGGCTGGGAAGTATTGCAGATACTCCATGTAATGCGAATCGAAAACACTGGTGATCTTTCCTGATTTGCGAGCGGACTGGACACTGTAAACGCCGTCGCCGACCGCTTCGGTTGTGTAGCGCTTGTAATTCTTATCCAGCCACAGGATTCCTGCCGGCCCTGCCGGCGCTGGTTTGAATTCGATGCCGCCCATCGCTGGCAATGGCCGTGGCTCCAGCTGCGCTCCGGCCCAGACCGCCATTTTGATGCCGCTGCCGTCGCGGCCCATGCTGATCGTGGCTTCCGTGTTGTGCAGAGCGTTGGTATCGACCAGCTCCGGGCACAGCTCGTTGACCATCTGCGCGTCGGCGCCGAAATCTCCGGCGGCCAGAATGACGCCCTTGGCCGCGTTGTATCGAACGTAGTTTCCATCTTTGTTGATCGCGATCACGCCGGTGACTCTGCCGGTGTCATCCTTGATCAACTGATAACCCGATGTGGAATAATGGATCGTCAGGCCCAGACTGACGGCATAGTCCCGTTCTTTTTTTGCCGCGTCGATCAGACTGAAATTCCCGTCGAAATACCGTCCGGAAAACTGTGCGGTACCTGGCCAGAATTTCTGTCCGCCGCAGGTGCCGCTGAAATCATAATGCGTCGGATACGGCATGTTGGAAACGCGGATGGTGTCGATATCGTCCGGAGAAAACGGTTCGATGTACCAGTCGAAAGCCGAACCGGACTTCTGCAGGAATTTCATGACCAGCGGCGCGTTGCAGCGATACAGCGAGCGCATCTGCCAATCCTGCATCGCTTCAACCGGATCGACTTCCGGCACGCCGTGGTTTTTCAGCCATTGCGAATTCAGATGACCGATATCGTTGCCTAAAACACTGAAAATGTCTTCATCCTGCTTTTCCAGCGTGATGACGGAAACGCCTTTTTCAACGGCGGCCCGGCTGGCCGCGATCCCGGCGTGGCCCAAACCGACGATGATGACGTCGGCGTCATAGGTTTCCTTAATTTCGCTGTCGGCAACTGGAGCCGGTGCTGTCCGCCAGTCAGCGGCAGAGGGTTCGGGAGTGGGGGTGGATGGCGATTCAGGTTCATTCTGGGACGGAGCTGCGCAGCCGCCTAACAAGCCGGCAGCCGCCAGCCCGGCAGCGGAAGCCGCGGCGCCTTTTAAAAAGTCGCGGCGGGTGATGCCTTTGGTGTTTTTCATTTTCTTTCCTCCTCGATTTGCCCTCATTTTACGAATTTGTGAAAACATTTACCAGTGAGGTTGCGTGATCGGAAGGATTTGTTGCTTAATCGGTACAGATCGGCAGAAAAATCTGCAGCGTGAATTGATTGTCAGCGGCATCCAGCTGCATGATGCCGCCTAAATGCTCCGTGGTTTTCTCAATGGAACGCAGTCCCAGGCCATGCCCTGCTCCGTCTTTGGTGCTCGCCGGTCTGCCATCAGACCAAGTGAGCGGCTGAGGCAGCGGATTACTGATCTGGATCAGCAGCCAGCCGTCGCGCTGTGTGATCCGCAGCCGGATTTTCCGATCTCCCGCCTTCAGTTTCCGGCACGCTTCGATCGCATTGTCCAGCGCGTTGCCGAACAGCGTGACGATGTCCATCGGCTGCAGAAACGCCAGATTCTGATATTCAATCGACACCGTTAACGCAATGCCATCCTGCCGCGCCTGAATTGTCTTATCCGACAGAACCGTATCCAGCGCATCATTGTCCGTCGTCACGATCGGAATATAATCCTGCATTTCTTTCTGCAGCGCGTGCAGATACGCTTTCTGATCTGGTTGGGAAAGCTGTTCAAGATATTTCAGATGGTTCTTCATGTCGTGATATTCACGGTTGGTCCGCTCGATCAGTTCCTTTTTCAGCTGAATCTGTTCAATTTCCTTGTGCTTCAGCTCGACCCGCAGCTGCAGGTTTTTTTCCGTCTCGATGAGTTCGACCGTCTTTTGATTGTTGACGACGAAGGCCAGACCGCAGACGCATAAAAGCACACAGATCGCCAACGGCAGTGAAGCATCGAACCAGCCGGCGATCAGATGCGCGTAATCCAGCGTGGAGGCAATTAACAGATTCATATATAAAATTGAAAACAGACACAGACTCATCGCCAGCAGCGTCCAGAAGTGCAGATACCGGTTGATCTGCGGGCGAAGCAGCCGCCGCGCAAGCTCAAAGACAAGCAGAATGCCGACGGATCCGGCAAGATAAATCAAAGGTGTTGGAAGTCCTGGAAAGTGACGGGGCAGCACATAGCCGAGATGCTGCATTGCGCGTTTGATCGGAAAGTTGAGAAAGAAGATAAGCATCCAGTTGTAGATGAAATTCTTGAAGTCCGACTGTCTGTCCAGCAGCAGGAACAAACCAAGAATCCAATAATAGATAAGATAATAGGTTGTGTGGTACCGGTCGGATGCAACCCGGACAAGCAGGATACAGGCCAGTACGGCTGCAATCAGCAGCGGAGTTTTCCACTTGATGCTGCGTTGGGGCAAAGCGGAAAACAGGCGATGGACAGCCCACACTTCCATTGCCGCTCCGGCGAACTCAAACATTCTGGCGCGCTCCCACATGCCGCGCAAAAGCAGCCAGGAAATCATTCTTTTTCGTCCGGCTGACCGGGATTGCGATTGTACCGCTTAAGATGACCTCCTGACGGCCAAAACGACGGACATGATTCATATTGATTAAATAACCCTCATGACAGCGGAAAAAATCAGCGCAGTTCAGCAATTCTTCAAAGCGGTTAAGCGTCATGTTGCAGCGGTAAAGCTGCTGACCGCAATGAATCCACAGCTGCCGCTGACAGATTTCAGCATACGTGATCTGCGCGACGTCAATCTGCGTCTCCCCTTCGAGCGTGCGGATCAAAATTCGCTGCGGCGCCGCTTTGTCAATCCGCGCGAATGCTTTGTCCAGAACACCGAACAACTCTTCGGTCTCCAGCGGTTTCAGCAGGTAGCGGAATGCTTCGACCTGATAGCCCTGAATTGCGAACTGCTCCATCGACGTGATAAAAATCAGACAGACATCGGGATCCTGTTTTCGAATCAGACGGCTTGTTTCAATCCCGTCAAGCTCATCCATCTGAATGTCCATCAGCAACAGATCGTACTGATGCTTAAAGTTTTCCAGCAAAGCCCGGCCGTGCGGATAGAGATCAATTTCTGCCCGACGTCCACGCTGCCGCAGATAAGCGCAGAGCTGATCGCGGTAATGGCGGGCCGTTTCTATTTCATCTTCGATAATCGCGACATGGTTCATTTCGTTCTCCCCCGGATCGATTCGCATCTTGCTTTACCACCAAGCTGTGCTTTTAAAACAATGCTGACCAGCTTGGACAGGCTTCTTTTCTAACGATATTATACCGGGTTTTAAGCTCGTTTTTAGTGAAGAAATCAAGGAAAAGTAAAAAAATCGCAAGTCAGGACAGGATTAAACCATTCAGGGAAAAGCAGGATGAAGAAAAAGGCGTCTGGAAGATCTTCCCTGTCTTCTCAACTCCATTTCTCAGACAGGATTGAAAAAAGGAGTTCCGGCCGTAAATTCCAATCTTTCCAAGTCAGGAAAAGCGCTTAACCAAGGCGAAAATTAAGAAATTTAGGATTGCTTTTGCGATGGGGCTATGCTAAGATATATAAGCACTTACTTTGGACACGCCAAGGGGTCCAAGGCGGAAGGAGAGTAATTATGAAAAAAGGAATTCATCCAAACTACCATAAGGTCACAGTCACCTGCACAACTTGCGGCAACACGTTTGAAACGGGTTCAGTCAAAGACGATATCCGCGTCGATACCTGCTCAAACTGCCATCCGTTCTTCACAGGAAGACAGCGTTTCGCAGCGGCTCAGGGCCGGATCGAAAAGTTCAATCAGAAGTACGGATTGAAGAAATAACAACGCGAAAAAGGATAAGGAGCGCAAGCCCCTTATTTTTTTCTGATTTGGGGGCCATGGGATTCTTTCGATGATGGGATTTTAAAAAGAATGAGGGGGAGCGTTGATGTTAGCGATGTTCAGCGGGGCACTGTTTGTCCTCGCACTGATCTATGGGTTGTTTTTAATGATTAAGGATCGGAATGTAACGAAGAAAAAGTTGAAAAGGATGACGGACAATCGCTTGTTGACAGCTGTCAGCAACTGGCTGTTTCATTATTATCGCGAAGGTCTGGAAGAACCGGAACTGCTCGTGCAGATTCCGGATGTTCACCGGCATGTTCTGACCCTGCCGATCGTCAACGAGGAAATCGGCTGCGGCGGCGTCCCTCAGCTGTTGGCGAATCATGGCATGGACATGTTAATTTATGGCAAAGAAGCGGCTGAAGCCTGGGGTCTAACTTTCTATGCCGAGGCGCTGAAGGAAGCGATCCGGCGCAGCGCTGCGGATCCGGGAAACGTGGCGGAAGGGCTGTATGATGATCTGGAAAGCGAGATTTATACGCCGGAACATCAGGCGGAGTATCAGAAGACGCTGCTTCGCGTCATCCATGAAAATATTGATTCTTTCGGCTTTTAACCGTTGTCCAAGGGTGGAAAGTAGACATCAATTCCTGTACAATAGGAAAGGATAAATAAAACAAAGACCATGACGGAAGAAGAGGAGCGGAATTATGATGTATCATCAATACCGCCCGGGATATGTGGAAGTCATTTCCGGGTGTATGTTTGCGGGAAAAACAGAAGAATTGATCCGGCGTATCAAGGTGCTGGAATTTGCGAAGAAAAAAGTGCTGGTGTTTAAGCCGGCGATTGATAACCGGTACAGCGAAACCAAAGTCGTTTCCCATGCCGGAAGCGAAGTCGACAGCATCGTGATCCGGGAAGCGAAGGAAATTCTGAACTATGTCGACGATTCGGTCGATGTGATCGCGATCGACGAGGTTCAGTTCTTCGATGAAGATATTATAGAAATCTGCGATTACTACGCGAAAAAAGGCAAGCGGGTGATGGCGGCCGGCCTGGATATGGATTTCAAGGGCGAACCGTTCGGCGTGATGCCGATTTTGATCACCAAGGCGGAATTTGTCACGAAGCTGACGGCCGTCTGTACGATCTGCGGTGCTCCGGCGACCCGCACGCAGCGTTTAGTCAATGGCGAACCGGCCAATTACGATGATCCGATCATTCTGGTCGGCGCGTCGGAAAGCTATGAAGCGCGCTGCCGGCACTGCCACCAGATTAAAAACAAGCCGTCCCATCTGGGGCTGGACCATGACTGAAGCGCTGAAAAAGTGGATCGCACCGAAAGATTTCTATAAAAAAGTATTTCTGATTTCCGTTCCGCTGGCCTTGCAGCAGCTGCTCAACAGCGCGATGGGGATCGCCGACAGTATGATGGTTTCCTGGATTGGTCAGGTGACCGCCGTCGGCACTGCGGCCCAGATTGAAAATCTGATGATGACGGTGGGCTTCGGCGTCGCCAGCGGCGCGGGGATCTTCATGTCGCAGTTCTTCGGCAAGCAGGATTTGAAAAGTGAGAAAAAGGCGTTCGGTCTGGGCGTGATCCTGAGCCTGATCAACGCGCTGGTCTGGATGGCGGCTTCGGTTTTCTTCGGCCGTCAGCTGATGCACTTTTACATTCCGGATCCGACGGTCATCGAATCCGCGCTGCAGTATCTGATGATCGCGATGATCTCCTATCTGCCGGGGGCACTGATCACAATGTTCTCGTTCGCTTACCGTTGCATACAGAAAACGCATGTGCCGATGTTGATCGGCCTTGTCAGCATGGCGGTGAATATCGTCCTGAACTACTGCCTGATCTTCGGACACTTCGGATTTCCGCAGATGGGGGTGCAGGGCGCGGCGCTGGCGACGCTGATCGCGCAGACGACGGGTCTGGTGATTCATATCGTCTACGCTTATAAATCAAAGCAGTCGTTCATCGGAACGCCGCGGGAAATGTTCGCGCTCAGCTCGGACTTTGTCCAGCCGATCTTACGCCGGGCGTATCCGTTAGTGCTGAATGAATTATTTTTCGGTTTCGGCAATACTTTATATATCCGCGCCTTCGGGCGCTTGGGCACCGAAGCGATGGACGCTTACTATGTCGGCAACCAGATCTCCAACATGTTCTTCTTTATCGTCCAGGGCTTAAACAGCGCCAACGGTGCAATTCTGGGCGCTTCGTTGGGGCAGGGCGATCTGGAGCTGGCAAAACGGCAGGGAAACTGGTTTGTGGCGCTGGCCGTCGTCTTGTCGGCCGTGTCGTCGCTGTTGATTCTGGGCTTCGCTCATCCGATGGTCGATCTGTTCGGCTTGCAGAACGCGAACGTGATTCAGGAAGCGGTGCTGATCGTCCGGATTTTCTCGATCCGGATCTCGCTGCGGATGTTCAATGTGCTGGTGTTCTCGGCGCTGCGGGCCGGCGGGGATTCCAAATTCCTGGCGTTTCTGGATGCGGGAATCATGTGGATCGTCGGCCTGCCGCTGGCCTTCATTCTGGTTGAAGGCTTGCATTTCACAAGCATTGCGCTGGTCTTCCTGATCATTCAGGTGGAACAGCTGGTACGCATGGTCATCGGCTTAAAGCGTTACTTTAAGGGCGCGTGGCTGATTGATTTAACGCAGGAAGTAAAAACTGCATAAGGAGGGTAAATAATGGATGCAATGATGAAACGGCTTCAGTCGATTGAAGAACGTTACAATGAAATCAACGAGGAAATGATGTCTCCGGAAATTGTTTCCGATCCGAAACGGCTGGCGAAGCTGGGCAAGGAACAGGCTTCGCTGAAACAATCCGTGGAGGCTTACGAGGAATTAAAGGGCCTGAATTCGCATATCGAGCAGGCGGAGGAAATGGCGAAGGAACATGATCCGGAGCTGAAGGAAATGGCGCAGATGGAGCTGGAAGAACTGCTTCCCAAGAAAGAAGCGCTGATCGCGAAGATCGAAGTGCTGCTGATCCCGAAGGATCCCAACGACGATCACGACTGTATCGTGGAAATCCGCGGCGCAGCCGGAGGCGACGAAGGAAATATTTTCGCCGGCGATCTGTATCGGATGTATGTACGGTATGCGGAAACGCAGGGCTGGAAAATCCAGGTGCTGGAAATGAGCGAATCGGAAGCTGGCGGCTTCTCCATGATTTCATTTCTGGTCAAGGGCGACGAGGTGTACCGTCAGCTGAAATTTGAATCCGGCGCGCATCGCGTGCAGCGGGTGCCGAAGACGGAGACTCAGGGGCGGATTCATACGTCGACAGCGACCGTCCTGGTGCTGCCGGACGCGGAGGAAACGGATATTGAGATCGATCCTGCGGATCTGACTTTTGAAACACACCGGGCTTCCGGCGCCGGCGGGCAGCATATCAACAAGACTGATTCTGCGGTCCGGATCGTGCATGTGCCGACTGGAATTACAGTCAACTGTCAGGAAGGCCGTTCCCAGCATGAAAACCGTGAAACCGCGCTGCGCTTAATCCGCGCGCGGGTCTTTGAAGAACTCAATCGTCAGAAAGAGGAAGAAGAAGGCGCAGTCCGGCGGGCGAAAATCGGAACGGGCGACCGTTCGGAAAAGATCCGGACTTACAACTATCCGCAGAACCGCGTGACCGATCATCGGATCGGCTTTACGATCAACCAGCTGGACCGGATTATGGAAGGGAAGCTGGACGACGTGATTGCGGCGCTGCTGGCGGAAGAACAGCGGCAGAAGCTGGCGGGCGAAAATAATGCCTAGTTTCCGCGAGCTGATTCACGAAGCGCTGCCGTTATTGGAACAGGCGCAGATTCCGCAGGAAACGGCGCAGGTATTTCTGTTGGAGCTAAGCCAGAAGGAAAGCTACGATCTGTATCTGCATTATGAGGACGAAGCGCCGGCGGAGCTGGTCGAACAATATCAGGCAGGGATGAAGCGGATTCTGAAACAGGAACCGATGCAGTATGTCCTGGGCTATTCCTGGTTTTATGGCTATCGGTTAAAGGTCAATGAAAATGTCCTGATCCCCCGTCCGGAAACGGAAGAGCTGGTGGCGAATATCCTGGCGGATCTGGATGAATATTTCGCGGATGTGGAAACGATCGACGCGGTGGATATCGGTACCGGCAGCGGCGCGATCGCGCTGTCGCTGGCCAAGGAAGAACCGAAAATCCGCATGAGCGCTACCGACATCAGCGCGGAAGCAGTGGAAGTGGCGAAAGCGAACGCCGCGAGCTTAGGCGTCGACGTGAAGTTTCTGATCGGCGATATGGCGCAGCCGGTGATCGACGCGGGAATGAAGGTCGATCTTCTGATCTGCAATCCGCCGTACATTCCGCAGGAGGAAACACTGGAAGCTTCGGTCAAGGATTATGAACCGCACGTCGCGTTGTTTGGCGGCGAAGATGGCTTGAAGTTCTACCGTCAGGTCTTTGCGGCCGCGCCGCAGGTGCTGAAGGACAGAGCGATGATGGCGTTTGAAATTGGCTGGAATCAGAAAGCGGCGCTGTTGGCGGAGGTCAGAAAAACCTTCGGCGATGTGCGCGCCGAGGTGGTCAAGGACATCAATGGCAAGGACCGGATGTTGTTCGTCTACTTCAATCTGTAAGCTTGTGCTGTGCAAGATCCTGGTATAAAAATGGAAAATCCGTCCATCCTGAAAGCAACAGGAAGGGCGGGTTTTTTATGAAGAAGCTGATGGTAATGATGAGTCTATGTTTGTTCTGTTCTCTTTGTACGATCGTTGGAGAAACGGAAGAAGTTCGATTTCAGATTCAGGCGGATTCCCGTGTTCATGAGGAAGCCGGCCTGAAAAATCAGATTTATGCAGTGTACTCCGAGTTAACTGACGGCGTGGACACAGAGTCCCGCCCGGTGATCGTCGCTCAGAATATCAAACGATTTGAAGTGAACGAGGACATCCGTGCGGAATATCAGAATAATATCGTGGTGATCACGCAGGGGGACGGCAAAGGCAGCCTGATCCATGGCAGCTTCGATGCGTTCAGCTGCGGACGCCCGGTGAAACCGAAATCCTGGATAGCGGAACTATTCGGACATGAATAATCAATTCAGGTTTATCGAGGAGCTTAAACGCATTTGTGTTCAAGAAAGCGCAGACATGAGCGCGTTATTAAAAAGATTAAAAAGAAATAAAACAATTTTATTGAGAGGTCTATTGCCCAAAGATGAATCGACGGTAAACACATTTAACGAATCTATTTTCCAAAAATGAATATTTTTCAGAATTGGAAAATAGGATGATTTTCTCTTCAGGTTAAAGTTGATCGCAAGGGGATTTACAAACTTGATTTTTCAAGATATGATAAATAGGCTCATAGAGTAGGAAGGAACAGGGACTGAGGTCGTTTCTTCCGTTTTTTTATGGCTTTAAGGAAGAGAGTTACTATGATTAAATAGAATCCGCAAGGATTGTCTGGAAGAACTTTTCGTTTACAATGGAAGCATGACGTAAAGTGTGTTATGAATCACAACAAGCGGTATCCAGGAACGCGGTATGAAGAAAGAGAAGTAAAACTCAAACGAAGGTAGAGGACAGAATGAAAAAAACAGGTTTGATCGTCTTACTCCTGCTCTGTTATGGCTGCGCCGCTGAAGTGCAGGAGAATCCTCGATCCACAGTGGATCCTGAACCGATGATATCCAGCACTCCCGATACTGTCAGCGGAGATACTTATTTTGAAGAAAATCCTAAAGCTGGAAATGCCGTCTTCGTATGTCATCAATGGAAAGAAAATAAGATTGACGATCGTTTCAGTCTGCCTGAAGGTGAATCCGTTTTTTTAAGAGACAGTCTCGTTTTCATTTTGTATCCTTCAGAAAATGATTTTGCCCGACTTCACATAACAAGCCGAATGGAAACCGAATATGATAAATGGCTGGATGGTGAATATCGGTCATCAGGCGATCATATTTATAAATTTTCTGTGAGCTATGCCAGTCCGAAGCGCTATGGGTTTGATGGTCCTGAGTCCTACAATGACTTTGTTACTGAAGGGGAAGTGTTCTCCGGTTATTTTATGATTGAAGAAAATACATTGTACTACTTAGGAGATTCCGAAGATTTCTCAAATTATCGAAATTATCCGGCTTGTGATACCAAGCAAGAGTGGTCTTTCTGACGTTGGATTGAGGATAGAACAAATGGAACTGACCGACGTTCAAAATGAATCCGCTGGTTATCGGTTCACGCTGTTGAAGATGAACAAGTCATCCGCTGGGAATAGACCGGCGGATTTGTTTTATTCGGTTTGAAAGGCGGAAATCAAAAATATCCGTTTTCTGTTTTGAGCGAAAGACTTAACATTAAGGAATTTTATGGTATAACTTTCTCATCAGGTTCTAAAGGAGGAATCGAAATGATTTTACTGACTTCACCCGTTCAAGTGGGGCATTTGCGCTTAAAAAACCGGCTGGTCATGCCGCCGATGGCGACGTCCAAGGCGGAAAACGGCAAGGTTACGCCGGAATTGATTCACTACTATCAGGAAAAATCCGCAGGCGGCGCACTGGGCTTGATCATCATGGAACACAGCTTTATTTCGGCGGAAGGGCAGGCCAGCGCAAACCAGACGTCGATTTCCAGCGATGAGGATATCGTGGGATTGCGCGAATTGACAGCGGCGATTCACGCTAACGGTTCGCCGGTATTCGCTCAGCTCAATCATGCCGGAAGCGCGGCGAAAGAAGAAGTTACCGGCTATGTCCCGTTAGCGCCCAGCGTGGTCAAACATCCCAAGGCGAAAGACGAATGCCTGCCCAAAGCCATGACAGCGCAGGATCTTGAAAAAGTGATCGCTGATTTTAAGGAAGCTGCCCGCCGGGCCCAGGCCGCCGGCTTTGACGGCGTGGAAATCCACTCGGCCCACGGCTATCTGCTCAACCAGTTTTATTCGCCGCTGACCAACCGGAGAACGGACGACTACGGAGGCTCGCTGGAAAACCGGATTCGCCTGCATTGTCAGATCATCGAAGCGATCCGCAGTCAGGTTGGTGCGGAGTATCCGCTGGCACTGCGGTTAGGCGCGTGCGAGGGGCTTGAAAACGGAAGTACGCTGGCAGACGCAATATCCGCATGCGCGGCATTTGAAAAAGCCGGCGTTGATCTGATCGACATCACCGGCGGCTTAGGCGGTTATGTTCGTCCGGGCCACAGCGAACAAGGCTATTTTCAGGACTATTCCGCCGCGATAAAACAGTCGGTTTCGATTCCCGTGCTGCTGACGGGCGGAATCACGGAAGTCTCGGCCGCGGAGGCGCTCTTGCAAAGCAGGAAGGCCGATCTGATCGGCGTCGGCCGGGCGATCCTCAAGGATTCCGGCTGGGCAAAAAAGGCAATCTCCGCTTTCTTATAAAACCATGAAGTTCTTAACCGCTTAATTCGTAAGATTTTTCCATCCTTTGTCCGCAAAGTACAGAATTGGAAAAATCTTTTTCTTGTCCGCGCCGAAATTTTTGACTGCGGAAATTTCTTTTCCGTTTCAGATCAGGCCGGCTGAAAAAACGCACGATCGGTATGAACAACTTTCGTTGTATAATGATAGCAAACGGGCCTCGGAAATCAACGGCGCCCAGGAAAAAGGGAGATGTGGTTATGCTTGTTGAAATTACAGAAACCTGTCGTCAAACAGAAAATTTGAACTACCCCTGTGAACATCTGACCGTCGGCTTTATCAGTGAAGAACAGCTGCAAGCGCTGGCCCGACAGGCCGGACTGCATCTGCCGATCCCCACGGAAAGGGAATCCCTGATGCGCAACGCCGTCAGCGTCAGCGAGAATGCCTTCTGGTGCGTGCTGCATCTGATCAATCCCGGTCAGATTCTGGGACAACGGGATAAGATCGGCCTGTTGATTGTAAAAAACTGTTTTTTAGTCGTCGATCTGTTCGACGAAGACGACAGCACCGGCGAAGCCGTCAATCGCATGCTTCAGTCGCTGCAGCCAAAGAAAGCGACGCTGCCGCGGTTGGTCACCGGCTTCTTTCGGGAGATTCTGATACAGGATCCGGATATTCATGAAGATCTGGAAACACGGATCGACACGTTGGAAAAAGAAGTGTTCGACGCCAGAGCGCCGCACTTTCGGCAGCAGACTCTCCAGTTGGGCAAAGAGCTGCTGACGCTGAACCGCTATTATGATCAGCTGATCAACATCAACGATCATCTGGAAGAAAACAGCAACGACTTGTTCGCCGAGGACGAGCTGCGCAGCTTCACACTGTTAAACGATCGAATCCTCCGCTATCGCGACAATGTGCAGCTGCTGCGCGACCGCCTGACCCAGACGCAGCAATCCTATCAGGCCCAGCTGGACTATCAGCTGAACAAGTCGATGAAGACGCTGTCGTTAGTCACGACGATCTGCCTGCCTTTGTCGCTGATCGCCGGCTGGTATGGTATGAACTTTACGGCGATGCCGGAATTGAAATGGCGCTATGGCTATCTCTATGTGATCGGATTGAGCGCGGCGGTCGTCAGTCTGGTGATCGTTCTGTTAAAACACAAAAAAGGGTAGAGTCTGTTCGCAGACTCTGCTTTCTTAACTTTAGCTTAACCTGCGAATAGTTATAATCGTAGATGTCCGGAGAGTGAAAGGAGAACCGCATGAAACTGTTGATTGTGGAAGATGAGGAAGATCTGGCGCTGGGGCTGAAGCGCGGGCTGCGGAAAAACGGCTACGAGGTCGACTGGACCGGCGAGGGTCGGGAAGGGCTGGATCTGGCGCTGGCTGAGGATTACGGCTGCGTCCTGCTCGATTTGAATCTGCCGGGATTGGACGGACTGGATCTGCTTCGCCGGCTGCGCGCGGAGAAGCCGCAGCAGAAGATTCTCATTTTATCGGCCCGCGGGACGGTGGCGGACAAGGTGAGGGGGCTTGACCTGGGCGCAGATGATTACCTGGTCAAACCGTTTCACTTCGAGGAACTGCTCGCGCGCATCCGCAATCTGACCGGACGCCGTTTTGTGCGCCAGGACGCCGTTGTCTGCCGCGGTTCATTGCGGATCGACACCGGCAGTCATCAGGTGTATGTGCGGGATCAGCGGCTGAGGCTGACCGCCAGGGAAACGCAGATTCTGGAAACGCTGGCGCTGCACGACGGCAAGCGGCTGAGCGCGGAAACGATTATCTGCCAGGTTTGGGGCGAAGACGAAGATCTGTTTTCCAACGCCTTTAAAGTTCACCTGTCTTCCCTGCGCCGCAAGCTGGCCTCGGCCAGTGGGGAAGACTGGATCGAATGTCAGCGCGGGCTAGGGTATTGCCTGAAGGAGAATCCGGATGAAAAAGCTTAGTTTACAGGTCAAGATTACGCTGCTGTGCACGGCGATTCTGACCGCGGCCTGTGTGCTGCTTACCCTTTCCTCCATGATGTTCAGTTCCCACGAATTGATCGGGGTAGCCAGGCAGGCGACGACCGTGATAACTGATTATGCCGTTTCGGTTAAAGAAGCATACAACCTGCAGCCCGCCCCAACCGCAAACAGCGGCCGTGAGGAGATCAAGGTTGATCAAATTGTCATCAATTCCAATCTTGCGGATTTTTACAACGTAAATCTTCCTGAGCAGGTGGAACAAAGCATGGTGGCGATCACAACCGCGGCCAACGATCAGATTCAGATTCAGGTTGTCGGTTTGATGACGGCGATCATTCTGTTGGGCACGTTGGGCATTTATCTGACCGTTTCCCGCCTGACACGTCCGCTGCGTCAGTTGTCGACCTCGATCAGTACGCTGGACGAAGATCAGCTGTCGGTCCGGCTGGAAGAAAACGGCATCCGCGAGGTCGCGGAACTGAGCCATTCGCTCAACCAGATGATCAGCCGGCTGGACGAAGCCTTCGAACGGCAGAAACGCTTTACTGCCGATGCAGCGCATGAGCTGAAAACACCGCTGGCCTCGATTCAGGTCAATCTCGACTCCCTGCGGCAGGAAGAAGAATACACCGCCGAGGAAGCGGCCGAGGTGCTGGAAGTGACCCAGCGCAACATCCGCCGGCTGAATCGACTGGCCGAAAATCTGCTTCAGCTCAACAGCGCGCAGGTGATCGAGCAGCGTCAGCGCTGTTCCGTTCACGATTGCTTTTGCACGATTATCGAGGAGCTGGATCCGCGGATTCGACAGAAACAGCTGAGTGTCCAGCTGGCCGAAGCTTATCCTTGTCTGGATACCGATCCGACGCTGCTGCTTCGCTGTCTGTATAACTGCGTGGAAAACGCTGTGAAATACACCCCGGAACACAGCACGATCCGGATCGATTTAAGCAAGCGGGAAGATCAGCTTCAAATCCTGATCGCCAATCCGTCACAGCCGATCAGCGAAAGTCAGTGCGCCCAGCTGTTTCAGCCGTTTTACCGGCTGGATGCCTCGCGCAGCCGCAAACTGGGCGGCAGCGGTCTGGGCCTGGCGATCACGCAGGAAATTGTGACCCGGCTGGGCGGAACGATTCAGGCAGTCTGGAAAGACGGCGAATTCCAGATTCAGATTCTGCTTCCGAAAGGTTAATCAAGCGGACTCTGGACAGACAGAGCGCTTCCGAAATCGGAATTTCTGAGCTTGATGATCCGAAGCGTCTCTTTCGCATTTGAGCTGTACTGCATCATTGAATTGAAATCAAAACGGACTTTTGAGGAAAGTTGTTTTCCTTGCGCCCGTAGAAAGGAAATACACTATGAATTTCATTCAGCGTGCGCTGCGGCACTTATCCCGCAGCAAGACAAAATCACTGCTTCTTACTCTGACGTTTTTTCTGATCGCCAACTTTGTGGTCGTCGGCTTTTCGATCAGCGCGGCCGCGGCGGAAGCCAAGATTGAAACGCGCCGCAAAATGAATCCGGTCGTCGAGTTTACGATGGACTTTGACGCCTGGTATGAAAAATATATGAGTCTGGATTCGGAGGAACGCAAAACCTTTGCCTATCCGAAACCGGATCCGGAGCTGGTGAGAAGAATGTTAGCCGATTCCCGCGTTAAATCCGCGGACTGGACGCGCTCCACGTTGGGCTATGCGGACGGGTTTGCGCCGGTGGAGATCCAGCGGCCGCAGAAGACGGAGGACGAGGAGGACGACGGGATGTTTTCCACCTCAGTCGTCGTTTCGGAAACGATGTCCGGCAGCGGGCAGGCGACGAACCAACAGCCCAACATGACGCTGCTGGGACTGCTTTCGCCGCAGCTGAACAAGCTGGCGGACGAAACGTGGAAACTGGCCCAGGGCCGGATGATTACGCAGGAAGAAATAGATAACGGAAGTCCGGTCGCCGTGATCGACAAGCGGCTGGCGGAAGCGAATAATCTGTCGGTCGGCGATTTCATCCGGATCAAGCTGTATTCTGACGACGAGATCAACGCTGTGGCCGATACTGCCAACGACAACGTCCTCGAACTGGAGATCGTCGGGATTTTGGACAGCGCGGAGGAGCTGAGCAGCGAGGAGCTGCAATGGGCCAGCGAATATTCCCATCCGGCCAATCAGGTGCTGATGCCGCTGCCATTGTACGCACAGCACGACATCGCGCTGATGGCGCTGTTCCATCAAGCCAACCCGAAAGTGGCCGAAGCCAGGCTGGAAGACTATAACCCGTCCAGCGCCGTGTTTGTGCTGAACGATCCGCTGGAGGTCGATGCCTTCCGCGACCAGTATAATCAGAATCTTGACGAATATCTGATCATGGATGCCAACGATGAGATGTACCAGCGTTTGTCGAAGCCGCTTGACACCTTGACGGTGTTCTCCGATCTGATCGTGGCGGTCGTTCTGATCAACGCGGTGGTGATTATTTCCCTAGTCAGCGCATTGACGTTGAAGACGCGGGAAACGGAGATCGGGGTCTTGCTTTCCCTCGGCGTGTCCAAAGTCAAGATTGTCGGGCAGCTGTTTACGGAGCTGTTGATCACGGCGATGATCGGCTTTGCGCTGGCCTCCGCGACGGGGTCGATGCTTGCCGGAAGCGTCGGCGAGAAAGCGCTGGCGATGCAGGTGCAGGAAAACCAGACAAGCGAGCCGGGCGTCTTCACGTATTCATCTTCGGATTCCTTGTTTAACGAAGTCAGCCAGGAAGAGGTGACGGCCAGCTATCACGCCGGTGTGGATGCAGGCATTTTGATTCAGATCTTTGTTTTAGGCGTTGGCGTGGTCTTCATCAGTACCCTGATACCGTCGATGATGGTGCTCCGTTTCAATCCGAAGAAGATCCTGATGAGTCAGAATTAGAAAGGACAACCGCATGTTAAAATTAGTAAACTTAAATTATGGCTACACCGACGGCGCGAATCGCCGCAGCATCCTGCGGGATTGCTCGTATACGTTTGAGGAAGGACGGTTTTACACTATTCTGGGACCTTCCGGCAGCGGCAAGACGACGCTGCTTTCGATCCTGGCCGGCTTAGACAGCGCTGAAAGCGGCGAGATCTGGTACAAGGATGAACAGATCACTCCCAATCGGCTCTATCATTACCGCCGCAATCAGATTGGCATCGTGTTCCAGCAGTACAATCTGATCAACTACCTGACCGGTATTGAAAACGTCGAGCTGGCCATGACGGAAACGGATAACGCCGTGCCCGAAAACCGCCGGGAAATTGCTTACGCGCTGCTTGAAAAGGTGGGAATTGTACGCTCCAAGGCGGAGCGTCCGATTTCCAAACTGTCCGGCGGCGAGCAGCAGCGGATTGCGATCGCGCGGGCGCTGGCAGCCAATGTCGATCTGATCTTTGCGGATGAACCGACCGGCAATCTCGACACAGCGACCGAACAGGAAATCATCCGGATCTTCCGCCTTCTGGCGGAAGACTTCGGCAAGACCGTCATCGTCGTTACGCACTCGGAAACCGTTTCCCGTTTCAGCGATGAGCGGGTGCTGCTGGAAGATGGGCAGCTGCATCGGCTGCCGCCGGAGGCGGAGGCGGCAGGGGTCTGAGAACCGGGAATGCGGAGCAAAGATTGTTCAATATTACAACGAATAAAGCACCGCCAGCTTGAAATGTGAAAAAAGTAACAAAATTATGGCCTTTCAAATCCTGCCGAGGTATAATAGATGTAGTTAAAAGGAGGAACAATTCATGATGATTCAAGATCGATTTGCCGGCAAGGTCATGGTCGTAACCGGCGGTACCTCGGGAATCGGCAAAGCCGTATGTTTAAGAGCGGGCGCGGAAGGCGCGAAGGTCGTCATCGCCGGACGAAATCAGGCGCGCGGCGAAGCGATTGAAAAGGAAATCCGCGAAGCGGGCGGCGAGGCGGTATTCATTCAATGCGACGTTACCAGAAAAGAGGATATTATCAATCTGTATGCCAGGACCGTTGAAATTTACGGACGGCTGGATATCGCGATCAACAACGCGGGCATCGTCGGCGATTCCAAGAAGATCGAAGATCTGACGGATGACGACTGGTTCAGCGTGGTCAATGCCAATCTGAACGCGATGTTCTATTGCATCCGGGAAGAAATCAAATATATGCTGAAAAATGAAAATGGCGGCGCGATCGTCAACACGGCTTCTGTCGCAGGAATCCGCGCAACCCCGGCGGGACCGGCTTATGTCGCAAGCAAGCACGGCGTCGTCGGTCTGACGAAATCCACAGCGATGGACTATGCCAAAAACAACATCATCTGCAACGCGGTCTGCCCGGCCGGCACCGATACGCCGCTGACTGAAGCGGCCAAGGAAAAGATCTATGCCAAGATCGCCGAATTGAAGGCGCAGGGCATTGATCCTTCCGAATTCATGAAGAATTCCATGATCGCCGGCAAGACCCAGACCCTGCAGGGCCGCAACGCGACTTCGGAAGAACAGGCGTCGACGATCCTGTACTTCGCTTCCGATGAAGCGCGTCACATCACCGGTTCGATCGTCGTCGCCGACGGCGGTTTCACCGTCTATTAAGCCTGAAATCTGATAACCAACCAGGAGAACGGGAGACATCTTCCGTTTTCTTTTTTGTCCTTTGGGAATGAAGGAAAAGAATCGTCAGACGGCGTGATCACTTGAAGCTCAGGATTGAAATTGAATTGGGATCCGAGGCAGAATCATTACGAAATGTGAAACAAATTCGTCAGCTTAAGAAAGTCTTCAGGAAGTTCACGGAACCTTCACCCGTTTTTGATACGAATCCCATAATGTTTGTTTATAATACAAGCATACAAGGAAGGAGGTATCCAGACGAATAATCAGCTGAGAAAGCATAAAAAATAAGTTCCCTTTTCATAAAATAATTTTCCCCCCTCTTAAACTATAAAAACAAATTGGAAGGCCGGCTTCCCCTCCGGCCTTTCGAAAGCACCTGCCGCTCCCCTCGGCAGGTTTTTTCTGTTTTTCTTTTAAAAGTAAATTTGATGGAAAGTCCAGTCAGGAAAAGCTTGAAAATTTCCCCAATCTGGCAGAAACTAAAGTTAATCCAGAACGAAGTGTGGATATCGAAGAATTCGGAGGAAATGTCTATGGAAATCAAGCACATACAAGATCATCTGATGAGTGTAGAAGAAGGATATGTCCGTTGTTTTCTGATTGAAGGAGAAACAGGAGCGCTGGTGATCGACGGCGGGGTGGAAACAGGTCTGCGAAAATTTGTGGAAAAGCAGACATCTCAGAAGCTGACGTTTCTGTTGACGCACAGTGATCCTGATCACACGGCGGCCTGCGGCGAGTTTGAAGAAATCCTGCTTCATCCTGCCGAAATGGCCCGGCTGGCGCGGAAACAGAAAATTCAGAACCGGTTTGCCGCCGTACAGGAGGGGGATTCGCTTGATTTTGAGCCGTATCATTTTGAGGTCGTGCTGATTCCTGGCCATACGCCCGGCAGCATCGCCTTGTGGGAAAAAGAAAAACGGTTTTTGATCAGCGGCGACAGCGTGACGAATGCGACGACGTTTCTGTTTGGCGAGGGCCGGAGTCTGCCGGCGTATTTATGCAGCCTGCGGAAATTGGCGGCCATCGCGGGCCAGCTCGATGTGATCTACGGCTCACATGGACCAGTGGAGGTCCCGCCAACGAGGATCAATGAGTTGATCGCGCTGTGCGAATGGGTGGAACGCGGTGAGATTCACGGGGTGCCGGCCGAGCGTTTTGCGGGCGATATTCAGGAATATCGTCATCAGGGCGCGGCAATTTATTATCCAGCTTCAATTCAAGAATAGAAAAAGACGGCTGTCTTTCTGAGATTTCGGCGGCGATTGCCGGAAAGGCCAGAGAGAGACCGTCTTTTTTTGTCTTGTCGGACTAATCCAGCTTACTTTCGCCATTTGTCAGCTGGTAGCGGATTTGTGAGCGGTCGAAGTCCGGAATCTCATCGCTGAGGATCACGGCCTGATCCAGCCGGGAGAATTTCACCGGATAGAGCTTATTGAACTTGGAGCCGTCTGCCAGAACGAACGTCGAGCTGGAATGGGCGATGACTTTCGCCTTGACGTCCGCCTCCTGTTCATTGGTCGTCGTGAAGCCGACCTTCTCATGGATGCCGTTAACACCGAGGAACGCGATGTCAAAAAACAGATCGTCCAGCTGGCGCAGCGTGAGATTGCCGGTCACCGCTTCGGTCGTCCAGCGGATCGTGCCGCCCAATAAGATCGTGTGCGTCAAGCTGCGCTTGAGCTTCGCGATATGCGGCAAACCGATCGTGACGACCGTGATGTTTTTCGCGCGCACATAATTCAACATTTCATAGGTGGAACTGCCGGCGTCGACGTAGATCATCTGATTGTCTTTAATCATGCTTGCGGCCAGACGCGCGACCTGATTCTTGCTTGAAATATTGGTTTCGGATTTGATCAGCATCGGCGGTTCTTCGGACTGGCCGTCGTTGAGCCGGACGCCGCCATGATACCGGCTGACCATGTTGAGATCCTCCATCTGCTGCAGATCACGGCGCACCGTCGCCTCGGAAACACGCAGCAGCGAAACCAGCTCACCGACGCTGATCGCGGTGTTTTCGCGGCACAGGTCGATGATGGCCGCCCAGCGTTGTTGTTTTATCATCGTTTTCGCCTCCGGAATCATTATAACATTCATTCGTGTTCCATGATCAAATTTGATCGAAATAATTCATGATTCAATCAAAAATAATGATTGATTCTGCAAATGGCAGTGATTGTTTTCAAAAACGATCAAAATATGCTTGAAATCAGCGCTGATATCGCTTACATTGAAAACGCAGGGAGGTATACTACGATGATTATTACACTCACGCTGAATCCTTCGATCGACTACACGCTGACGGTGAACGAACCGCTGCTGGACATCGAGGTGAACCGCACGACTGGTGAACAGCTGAAGGTTGGCGGCAAGGGTTTGAATGTTTCGATGATGCTGGATAAGCTGCAAATCCCGTCGCGGGCAATCGCGCTGCTCGGCGGCTTCACCGGCGATTATATTGAACAGGCACTGCGGTCGTATCCGCGGATCAATCTGACGCGGGTGCCGGTCGAGGGCATGAACCGGATCAACGTCAAGCTGTATCATGGGCCAGGCACGCTGTGCGTCAACGCCCGCGGGCCGGAAGCCGGAGCTTCTGTCCGGCAGACGCTCTTAGACTTGCTGGAAGCGGCAGGACCGGACGACTGGGTGCTGGTGTGCGGCAATATGATGCGCGGGTTGGATGCGGATTTTCTGACTGGGCTGTGCGCGAAAGTGCATCAGCGGCAGGCCAGACTGGTCATCGACATGGAAGCGTTGTCCCCCCAGTTAATCCAACGGTGCCGGCCGGATTTGATCAAACCCAACTTCTACGAGTTCAAACTGCTGACCGGACAGCCTGACCTGACGCTTGACGAACTGCCGCAAGCGGCCGCGAAGCTGCGCGAAAGCGGCGTCGGCAACATTCTTGTTTCGTTGGGGGCAGAGGGCGCTCTGTTGGCAGCCTCTGACGGGATTTACCGACTGAGCCAGGAGCCTGTCGCGGCGATCAATCAGGTCGGTTCCGGCGACGCGATGCTGGCGGCGTTTGTCGGCCGGTTATCCGAAGGTCGGTCCAAAGCGGAAGCACTGGCCTGGGCCGGGGCGGCAGGAAGCAGCGTCGCGATGACCCATGATGAAGTGAGCGCCGGCCAGATCGCTCAAGGACTTCACCGCATGCACGTTCACAAGCTCTAATCCAGCTGCCGGCCATCGAACCGATGGAATCCGAAGAAAAAAGAGGAGAGAAAAACCATGGCAAAAAAATTGAATTACGCCGACATGGCCGCCGCGATCATTACGCAGCTGGGCACTCAGGAAAACCTCACCAACGTCAATCACTGCGCGACCCGGCTGCGCGTGGTTGTCCGCGATCCATCCAAGGTTGACGCCGCGGCGCTGAAGAAGATCGATGGCGTGATGGGCGTCGAGGTCCGCGAGAATCAGGTTCAGGTCATCGTCGGGCAGATCATCGAGGATCTGTTTCTCGAAGTGGAAAAACGCGTCGGGAAGTCCAGCGCTGGGGGAGCGGAGAAGCCGCAGGAAAAGAAGCTTGTCGCAATCTTCTCCAATTTCCTGCAGCTGATGGCGGGGATCATGAGTCCGGTCATTCCGTCCCTGATCGCCGCCGGCTTTCTGACCTGTCTGTTATTGCTTCTGAATCTGGTCTTCGGGCTGGAATCGACCAATTCCACCTATGTCATTCTGAATAACCTGGCACAATCCGTCTTCTACTTCCTGCCGGTCTTCGTCGCTTACACCTCCGCAAAGAAATTTGACACGGAACCGGTGCTGGCGATGCTGCTGGCGTGCTGGCTGCTGTACCCGGATTGGGTCGCCATGGCGGCAGCCGGCGGCTATACGAGCTATTTCGGCATCCCGGCGCTGTTGACAACGTATAACGGCGCGGTCCTGCAGATCATTCTGTCGGTTTGGGTGATGTCCAAAATCGACCAGCTGCTGAAAAAAGCGCTGCCGCTGTCAGTCCGACATTTCTTAAAGCCGTTCCTGCTGATTCTGATCACGTCAATCATCACGCTGACGCTGACCGGTCCGTTAGGCGGGTTAGTCACGAATTATATCGCGATGTTCATCGCCTGGATCCGCAATTATGCCAGCTGGGCGGCGGTGCCGGCGATCATCATCTTTGCCAGCACGATCGGTCTGTTATGCCCGGGCTTCCATCTGGCGCTGATTCCGATCGCGACGACCAGTCTGGCCACAGTCGGCTACGACGATTTCATCAATATCTGGTTCTTCTGCTGCACGATCACGCCGGGCTTCATCGCGCTGGCCGTGGCGTTAAAAACCAAGAACCGCCGGTTAAAGGAAATTGCGTTCCCGGCTTCGATCTCAGCACTGTTCGGCGGCATTTCCGAGCCAACGACCTATGGTATCTCCTATAAAATGCCGAAGGTTTACTTCTGCAGCATTGCGACTTCGCTGATCACCGGGCTGTACGCGGGCATCGTGCATCTGAAATGCTTTGGCTTCGGCGGCTATTCACTGACGAATATCCTGCTTTATCTGGGCGAAAACGGCGATACGACAAACTTCATTAAAGCGTTAATCGGCGTCGGCATCATGGCGGTCTGCTCGTTTGTCTTCGTGTTGATGACAAAGTGGGACGACAGCGTCTATAACGAGGAAGCGGACGAAACTGAAAACGCAGCAGTGGCTCTGACGTCCGTCGAGCTGTCCGCACCGGCACAGGGCGCGTATATCGCGCAGGAAAACATTGCCGATCCGGTCTTCGCGGCCGGTACGCTCGGCGCCTGCTTCGGCATCCGCCCGGAAACTGACGATGTTTTCGCACCGGTGGACGGCGTGATCAATTCCATCGCTCCGACCCGGCACGCCATCACGATCAAGGCGGCCGGCGGGGCCGAGGTGATGGTGCATATCGGCATCGACTCGATGAAGTTGGAAGAGCATGAAATTGAAACACTTGTGCAGATCGGCCAGACCGTCAAACGGCATCAGCCGATCGCCAGGATCGACCGTGAAGCCTTCGCAGCGAAACAAATGGACGATTCGATTATCGTCATTCTGTTAAACAGCGCGGCTTACGCTCAGGTTCATGCCGATGATCAGCAGCAGCAGCTGATCGCCGCGGCATAGAGAAACGGAGGAATCGGAATGCGGAAATATGCGAAACAGCTGTTGGATCAAATCCACGCGAAGGAACATGTTGAAACCGTAGACGGCGTTCCTGTCTTGATGAAACCGGTGCCGGACGACGACCGGGCGCATGTGCTGGATCCGCGGCTGCTGGAAGTGATCCGGATGAAACGGAAAATGTTTGCCCGGCGGGCACAGAAGGGTTACCGGCTTTCACAGGAGCGTTATCGTCCGGATAAAGTGACTGAGGATCTGTGTACTGTGGAAATCGACGTGGATGAGCGGCTGATTGATATCGGTCACGATCATAAAATTGACATTTACCTCTATCGGCGTCAATCCGATCAAGGCTGCCTGCCAGTGCTAGTCTATCTCCATGGCGGCGGCATGACGGCCGGGGATATGCGGCTGTTTGCCAATCAGATGCGGTTGATCGCTGAACTGGCTCATGCCGTGGTGGTGTTTCCGGAATACCGGCTGGCCCCGGAATGTCCGTATCCCGCGTCGATTGACGACGCCTGGGGAACGGTGCAGTGGGTTGCGGAACATGCCGACGAGCTGAACGTCGATCTGAACCGCCTGATGGTGGCCGGCGACAGTGCGGGCGGCGCGCTGACAAACGCTTGTTTATTAAAGGATGAGAATGGTCTGATCAAAAAAGCATTTGAAATCTATCCGGCCGTGGACAGCACGGATTACCGCAGTCAAACGCGGTATCTCTGGTCCTATGACGCGTATCCGATTCTTGAAGAACAGCGGGAAGAAGCCTTCAGCCGGATCGACCGGATTAAAAACAGCGCCGACGTAAGCGAGGCGGAAAGTCTGTATCTGCAGGGAAAGACCAGCTATGAGAATCCGCTGGTTTCCGTAATTTACGCCCCGGCGGAAAGAATGGCGCAATTCCCGCCGATGGTGATCGTCAGCGCGGAATATGATTACCTGCGTGTTGGCAGCGATTATTTTGCCAGCCTGCTGCAGGAGGTGGGCGTTAACGTGAAGTCGGTGCGTTACTGCGGTTGTGATCATGGCTTCCTCGATCTGCTGGGAACCGTTGTGCAGGCGGAGGATCTCTGCGGTTTGATCGCTGAAGAAATCCGCGCGATGAACGGATAAACGATCAGGGAGACGGCCGAACCCGTCTCCTTTTTCCTCCATTTCGGCCCAGTTCAGGTTTTCTTTGTGATTGGTGCAGTTTAGGCGTGCGCCGGTCTGGGACGTGTGCGATAATGAGGGCAGAGAAGCGAGTCAGAAAAGTGTATCGTTTGAACCAGCCATCCGGGAGTGGATGGGGGAGGAGTGAAATTCATGTTGGTAACGATGAAAGAAATTCTCGACAAGGCCAGCGCCGGCAATTACGCGGTGGCGGCCCCGAATCTGTGGACGGAGCTGGACGCCCGGGCGGTGATCGACGCGGCGGAAGAGCTGCGGGCGCCGTTAATCCTGGATATCGCCTACCCGGCCAATCCGGATCTGTTTCTGCTTTGTCAGATCGCGCGGTATTTCGCTCAGCGCTCAGCCATTCCGGTCGCGATTAACCTCGATCACGGCGGCGCGAAGAAAGAAGTGCTGGAAGCGTTCAGAGCCGGATTTACGTCCGTCATGATCGACCGGTCGGCGTGCCCGTTTGACCAGAATGTGCGGGAGGTCAGGGAAATTGTCGAGCTGGCGCATGCGCTGAATATTTCCGTGGAAGCCGAACTGGGCCATGTCGGCATGGCGGATCAATATGAAACCGACGGCGGCGCAGCGCTGACGGATCCGGAAACTGCGGCGGAATTCATCCGGTTGACCGGCGTGGATTGTCTGGCGGTGGCTGTCGGCACAGCGCACGGCGCTTATCCCAAGGGCATGAAGCCGAAGCTGGATTTTGAACGGCTCGCGGCGATCAAGGAAAAGACCGGTCATTTCCCATTGGTGATGCACGGTTCCTCCGGCACCGATAATGAAACGCTGCGGAAGGCCTGCCGGATGGGGATTAATAAAGTGAATATCGCCAACGATCTATGTCAGGCCGCGGCCAAGGCGGCGAAAACCGCCGATCTTGAAGGCAATCATGCCTATGATCTCAGCGCGGTGATCTATGAAGCAGCCAAGACGAAGATGATGGAGATGATCGGAGTCTATGGTTCCGCTGGGAAAGCGGGTTAAAATATTTCATTCGCTTTAGAAGAATATAAAATAAAATCCACAGAGCTTGGGAGTACGGCTCATGTGGATTTTATTTTTATGGTCAGGAGTAACCCGGTATTCGTCTTTTTATAATGTTTTTCTGAATTCTTTAACGATATCCATGAATTCTTTAACCCGCTGTTCATCAACCGCGTTTTCGAAAATACCGTCAATTTTGAAGGTTGTCGCGCAGACCGCACCGTCAGCGACGGATAACTGCCGTGTGATATTATCTTTATTGCAGCCTGTATTGCAAAGAATTGGCGTACGCTTCACTGAGTTTTTGACAACAGAGAGAACCTGCGTATCGGTTTCGCTGCCGGCAGTCAAGCCGGAAACACATAAGGCGTCAGGACGATTGTTAAATTCCGTGGATTTCGCGATTTCCGCGATATTTCTATCTGCCAGATATTTTGCGGCTTCCGGGACAATGTTGAATAACATTTTAACGTCCTGTGCGCCGATTGCCATTTTGTGACGTACCGTTTTCCCAACGTTTGTATTCCATAAGCCAAAATCAGAGGCATAAACGCCGGAAATGATTTCACGGATAAATTTGGCGTCAACCGCAACCGCCAGGTCTAAGGAAGCAATAGGATCCCAAAGGCAGTTCACGCCATAAGGAACGGTAATTTCTTTCTTTAATTCACCGATAACATGAGCCATGGCCGCGATCGTTACCGGCTCAACTTTCGTCAGATAGGGCAGCGAAAATTCATTGGAAAACATGATGGCATCGACGCCGCCGTTCTGCAAAGCGTGAAGGTCTCTTCTGGCGCAGTCCAGAACCTTAGCCATTCCCCCCTGCTTATCGTAATAAGGGTCTCCAGGAAGCGGCTGCAGGTGGCACATCGCGATGATCGGTTTTTTTACACCAAATAATTCTTCTAGCCAGTTGTTCATAATTAATCAATCCTCCTTGAACAACCCCATTATAGTGCAACCAATTTTATGTTTCTAGTGATCAATAATGATCAATCATATAACGAATTAATTGTTCATAAATCATAAAATTTGTCTATAAACGAAAAAAATAGGAAAAATAATAGAAAACATTCATAAAAAATCAATCATAAGTGTTATAATGGAAGCGGAGGAACAGAAGATGAAAAAATATTCAATGAAACAACGGATTGTTACTATGGTAAACGCGGCGATTTTTTTAGGCTTTCTGGGATTAACGCTTTCAATGTTTTTTGAATCAAAGAAAACAGGACTGGATTGGGCAATGCTGCTGATCTGTCTCGGTATCTTTGCGTGCGCGCTCTATTATGAGTATTTAAAGTATTTATATAACGATGCTCTGTATACTTTAAACTTTTTACTAAATCCGCAATCCGCAGAGGAGAAATATAAAAATTTATGCAAACTCGATATCACCCATAATTATGAAAAAAATACAGGGATTTTTGAGGTAATGATTTCAATCGAGAAAAACGACCCTGTTAAAGCACTGGAATTGATTAAAAAAAATGAAAAGAGATTTAGAAGCAATGTTGAATTGTTAATCATTATGTATTATTATCAAATCAGAGCTTATCTGTTGTTGGGAAATGCTAAAAAAGTAAATGAAGTTTACAGCGACGCTCAGGTAATTCGGAAAATGAAAAAAAGACCGAATATCATCAATTATCATGAGTTGGACGGATTGCATGAACTGGCATTGGGAAATAAAAAGAAAGCCTGCGACTATTTCAAACAGGTGGACGGTTCAAAAATGAATCCCAAGGAAATCCTCTTTATTTACAGTCAGTTGGCAGAACTCACCGCAGGTGAGGAACGTGCGGAGTATCAGCGCAGAATAGCGCAATTAAAAGGAGTTGCAAATCCATGAAAGTAAGCAAAGCGATAGTCAATGACCGGCGGGTTAAAATTATGCGTCTGATTGAGGAAAAACGTTCAGTCAGCGTGGATGAGCTTGTCGAAAAATATCATGTTTCTCCAATCACGATTCGCCGCGATCTCCAGTATTGGGAAGACAAGGGAGCGATTATCCGGAATTATGGAGGAGCATCGTTAATCCAGGAATTTGTTGAAGATGAAGAATATGAAAGAACGACCTTTCAAAAAGCAATCGCCAAGAGGGCAGCTTTATATATTGAGGAAGACGACGTTATCTTTATTAATTCCAGTACAACAGCTTTAATGATCGTCGATTATATTAAGGACAAACACGTAACGATTATTACCAATAATGCCAGAGCGATTAATTATACGCCGGATCCCAAGGTTCTCATCATATTCACCGGCGGGGAGGTGCGCTTCCCTAAAAATTCAATGACTGGAGATTTTGCGGTGGCGGCCCTGAATAATATTACGGCGACCAAGTGTTTTGTAGGCTGCAGCGGTTTGACTGAGAATGGAATCTCAACAGGTTTAATGAAAGAGATGTTAATCAATCAGACCATGATCAAGCGGACAAGCGGCCAACGCTTCGTTTTATGCGACAGTACGAAGATCGGCGTCAGTTATTCATTCTTCTATTCCAGTTTGAAAGGCTTTGATTATCTGATAACGGATGTGAAAGCAGATGACGAAGTGATCGAAAAAGTAAAAGAGAATACCGGAATTAACGTCATCAAAGTGGAACCGCTAAAAGGCGGATGGAAAATATAAAATTGAGCTGTATGAAAAATGAGCGCGGTGTCGGTAAGCGGCAGCCTGATCTCCATGAAAAGCTCATTTTCAATACAGAAAGTCTCAGAATAGAAAAAGAAACAAAACCGGATCTCCATAATGAAAAAGCAATGAAATCTTTGAGTGGATTTCATTGCTTTTTTCGATTATGACCAGATTTCTTTGATTTTTTCTTTCATTCGGCGAGCTTCTTTAGCTGGATCCGCAGCTTTGCGGATTGCCCGTCCAAAGATGAAACAGGATACCGGGATCCCTCGGAATTTCTCCAGATCGTCATAGCCGATACTGCCGGTAGCCGCAACGTCGATACCCATGTCGCATAATTTTTTTAAAGTGGCGATTTCTTCTTCATCCCAACCGCCGGGTTTATCGCCGGAATGCTGCAGCGTCAGCTGGGAGATGCCTAATTCTTTCCACAGTTTAACGTCCTCAAAGCTCCAATGGCCATACAATTCGATTTGCAGCTTTGTGTTTAATCCGCGCTTTTTCGCTTCTGCCTGAACAGAAGTAATCGTGCCTGGCTCGCAGGCGCATAAAATCGTCGTGAAATCCGGCCGGCCATCCAAAAGCATTCCGCCAATTTTGCTTCCAGCATCCACAATTTTCAGATCGGCAAGCAAAGGCTTGTTCGGGTACATCTCCCGGAAAATTTTTACGACGCGGGCACCTTCCGCAGCGATCAGGGAATAACCACATTCCAGAATATCAACTTCGTCGACAACACCGGTCTGGCAATCGCGGATCGCTTCTTCGGTGCTGGAACAGTCTAAAGCAAGCTGCACTGTAGGGATTTTCATTCTTTGTTCTCCTCCTTTATTTTATTTCTTAAAAAACGTTGAATACTTGGAAGCTGGCGAATAAAACCAAGTTCTTCTTCACACCAGACTTCTGCTGTAAAAGTCCCTTGGAAATCAGTATTTTTAAAGTGTCTCAGGACGCTGTTGAAATCGACTAATCCCGTTCCATAGGGAATATTGTGTTCGTCTTTTGAAATAGCGTCCTTGAGATGACAGGCCACAATTTCACCCTGACCGCCGGCGAGGTCGCTCACGACGTCGAATCCGTTATAAGCGACATTTCCAGTATCGGCATAAAGCTTAAACTGAGGATGATTCACCTTCCTGACAAACGCCGCGCATTGAGTAATTGTGGAAAAATGAGGCACATCTTCCAGGACCTCCATGGCCAGCGTGACCGGATAAGCCTGAATCAATTCCAGAATTTCAAATAATGAGGAAGCAAAACGGATTCTGGTGTCCGCGGTGCTTTCTTTTTGATAGACGTCATAAGGCGCTAACTGAATGATCGGAATCTTTAATTTTGCAGCGAGGATGATCGCTTTTTTTACAATTTCAATGCCCGCGTCAAAGCGCTTTGGATCGCCTAAGGGATAGAAGCGGTTGGCGCTGAGTGCCATTGTCCTAAACGGCATCTCAAAATGATCGGCAAGTTTTCTCAATTCCGCGATCATCTCATCCGTCCAATCCAGTCGTTTGATTCTTGGATCTTTGCCGTCGATGCTCAGTTCGATATAATCAAAACCGGCCTTTTTGGCAATGACGAATTTATCGCGCCAGGATAGAGCCAGGGGGATTCCTTTTTCATAAATTCCAAGAGGAATGCGTTCTAAATCTGTCATGACAAAAGAAGGAACAACCCGAAAGTTGTTCCTGACAAAGTTTAGAGGAAACTTGGGAATGGCAGATTTATATCGTGTGTAAAGATATCGTCAAACCCTCTTGGATAGTTATATGAAATCTTATCTTTATCATCCGGATAAACGAATTTTCCGCCAACTTCCCAAATAAACGGCTTGAATTTATATTGCAGGCGATTCTTCCGCATATACCACAGAACGAGAATTTCGTTGGTATCCGCTTTGAAATTTGTCCACAAATCATGATGGTAAGGAATCATGACTTTCGTATTCAAGTCTTCGCCCATTCTTAAAATATCGCTGGCCGTCATCTTATCAGTAATTCCGCGAGGATTTTCGCCGAAAGAACCGAAAGCAACGTCGATGTCAAATTGATTTCCGTGCTTGGCATACATATTGCCGAAGTGGGAATCGCCGCTGTGGTAAATTGTTCCGCCCGGCGTTTTTACGACATAGCTGACTGCGCGATCATCCATGTCGTCACAGGGCAGTCCCTTGATGTCGCCATGCGGCGGAGCGGTAATTAAAATCGTCCGGTCAACGGATTCAACGGCAGTAACTTCAATGTCTTTAATTTTGATGACGTCGCCTGGACGGACGGTAATCAGCCTTTCTTCCGGCACGCCCCAGCTGCGCCATAAATCCGTGGCAAATTTGGAACCGATGAATGGGACATCCCGTTCTTCACCGTTGATGATTGTTTTCTTCTTGACGTTGTTTAAAACCGCGGCGGCAAGATTGATGTCGATATGATCGGTATGGGTATGGGAAGCGAAAACAGCGTCGATTTCAGTAACCGCAAACGGATCAAGAACGGCTGGAACGGCCCGCAGGTTTGGCTGGAGCTGACGGGCTCCGGACATTCTGGCCATCTGATGATCCGGATCCATCATCTTTCGCTTTCCCTGATCATCATAGTGGGAACGTTTTCCTGAACCGCACCAATAATCCATCGCTATATTTGTGTTGTTTTCAGTTTTAATCCATAAACCGGTGCAGCCCAGCCACCACATGGCAAAAGTTCCTTTTTTTACTGTGGTTTCGGCAATTTCTTCATTGAGCCAGGTTCCCCATTCCGGGAAGGTGCCGAGGACCCATTTTTCGCGTGTTACGTCGTTTACGTTAGGCATTTTATGACCTCCTTTAATTTATGTTTTCATTATACATGCCAGTTTTTAGGATGAATAGCCTTTTATATGAACGGTGTGAACGTTTTAAGAATAAAAATAAGAATGATATAGCAGAATGTGCTTAAAAGAATATAGAATGAAAACAGAATCAAAGGAGGGGATACCATGAAGATTTATCCATCAATAGCCTCTGCCGATCCGTTACGAATCGCAGAGGAGCTTGACAAGATCAGAGGACATCCACGAGTCCATGTGGATATCGAAGACGGTAATTTTCTGCCGAATATCACATTCGGTCAGAAAACGGTCAGAAAACTGATGCAGGATCCGGATTTTGTTTATGATCTGCATCTGTTGACGACACGTCCATACGAATTTCTGCAGCAGATCAGCGACTGTCATTTTTCCCATATCTGTTTTCATTTCGAAGCTTCGGCTTATCCACTTCGGGAAATCAATCTGATCAGAAAAATGGGAGCTAAGCCGGGCATTGCGTTGAATTTTAAAACGGGAATCAGAGAATTAACTCCCTTTTTGTCCCAGATAGAGTATCTTCTGATCATGACTGCGGAGCCGGATGGCGAAGAAGAAAAATTCCAATCAAGCATGCTGGAAAAAGTGAAAGAAGCCCGCGAGTATTTGCCGCATAATGTTGAAATTTGGGCGGATGGAGGAATAAACGAAGGAAATATTTACCAATTAAACGAGGCTGGCGCGGATGCTATGATTATGGGAAGAGCTGTTTGGAATTGTGATAACCCACTTGAAAGTATTCGTCGTTTTGAAAAAATATAGGAGGAAAAACGATGTACGAAAATGAGAAACGGGCCATTTTGGATGCCTGCTTAAAAATGAAGGAATATCATCTGATATCGCTGACTGGAGGCAACGTTTCCATGGCGGTGGACGAAAACCGATATTTAGTAACACCGTCAGGCATGTTGTATGAAAAGATGACGATTGAGGATATTGTTCTGATCGATCATAATTGTCAGGTTATAGAAGGAAAGCGCAAACCTTCTTCCGATGCTTCAGCTTTAATTTATATCTTTGATCATCTGCCGGTAAAAGCGATCATTCATACTCACCAGCCTTATGCCACGGCGATAGGGTTTAATAACGACTCTTTGCCCGCTTGTATGGTAACGTTAATTGACGCGGCGCATGCACGGATTCCCGTTGCGCCGTTTACGCCTTCCTCGAATGTCGGCATGGGGCAGCTGGCTGTGAAATATGCCAATGATGCGACCGCATTGATTATGAAGCATCATGGCGTAATCGCCTATGGCAAAGATCTTGAAGAAGCGCTGTATTCTGCGGTTTATCTTGAGGAAGCGGCGAAGACCTATTGCATGGCGCGGATCATGGGGGCGGTTCCTGAACTTTCTGAAGACGAGATTGCAAAAGAGTCTGCGGGTTGGCTGAACTACGGACAGTAGGAGATAACAATAATCTTGTCAGACTTAAAATAGAACATAAAAATGATTAAATAATCATTAAATGTTATCAAAACTTGGCTGATTATTGGGAATAAAGAGATAAAAATCTTAAATATGAACAATGATTCATATAATTAATTGAAAGCGGTTTCTTGGCGTGTTACACTTTAATCAGCTTAAGCGGGAAAGGAGGGCTTGGAAATTCTTAAGGATATCGTTGATTCAAAGCATTACATTTTTTGCGAAGGTTTTTCCGACTGGACAGAGGCGATCAAGGCAGCGGCAGCTCCGCTGCTTGCCGAGGGGATTATTGAAAACACGTATGTTGACGCCATCATTGAAAATGTTAAAGAATATGGACCGTACATTATAATTGCCCCCGAAGTAGCCATGCCGCATTCAACGTTAGGCGGAGCTGGAGTGCATGATACGTGCATCAGCTTCATGAAAACAGAAAAACCAGTGGTTTTTGATCCAAACGATCCAACTAAAAATGCTCGTTTGTTCTTTACTTTAGCAGCTACCGATAATGAAAAACATATGAGCAATATGGTTGCATTAGCTGAATTTTTACTTAAAGAGGGGGCCATTGAAGACTTATTAAAAGCAAAAAATGCCGATGACTTGATGAAAGCACACTGCAAATATTCTGAATAATTACTAATAAGGAGGGTATTATGGGATTTCTCGAATTGATTTGGGCGTATTTTGTTAACAATTTCTTGACTCAGCCAGCATATTTCATCGGTTTACTGGTCATCATCGGCTACATGTTGATGAAAAAACCTTTCCACGAATCCTGCGCCGGATTTATTAAAGCGGTTGTAGGTTACAAAATTCTGACGGTGGGTTCAGGCGGATTAAGCAGCACCTTCAAGCCGATTATTGCGGCGCTGCAGGATAAGTTTAATCTGAGCGCTATCGTTCTGGATACATATATGGGCCAGGCGGCAGCGCAGTCCGCGTTGGAAGCTGCCGGGAAGTCCTTCTCCCAGGCGATGCTTCTGTTATTGTTTGCCTTTGTCTTTAACTTGCTGCTGGTTAAGTTCCAGAAATATACGAAGATGCGTGCCGTCTTTACGACCGGTCATATTCAGACGCAGCAGGCGACCATCGCTTTCTGGTTTATCTTCACCTGCTTCCCGCAGCTGGGCGACTGGCCGCTGATGTTGATCATGTCGGTTCTGCTGGGACTGTATTGGGCGGTCGGATCAAACTTAACGGTTGAAGTAGCTCAGAATCTGACGGATGGCGCGGGGTTCTGCGTTGCCCATCAACAGATGTTCGGCATTGCGATCTGGTCGGCGATTGGCTATAAGTTCTTCAAGGGAAAAGATGGAAAAGTTAAGCGTCTTGAAGATTACGAACTGCCGGGCTGGCTGTCTATTTTTAATGAAGATATGGTTTCCACAGCTTTACTGATGACGCTCTTCTTTGCGGTAATTCTGCTGGTACTGGGTAAAGATTATCTGGTCAGCGCCGGTATGCTGGGCGAAGGCAAGAGCTTCCTGTTCTATATTCTGGATACCTCACTGGCCTTTGCGGTTTACCTGTCAATCCTGAAACTCGGCGTCAGAACCTTCGTCGGTGAACTGACGGCGTCCTTCCAGGGCATTCAAAGCAAATTGCTGCCGGGCGCTATCGTCGGCGTCGACTGCGCCGCGGGCTATGGCTTCGGTTCTGAAAATGCAGTGACCTTTGGCTTTATGTTCGGTGCGTTAGGTCAGTTCCTGGCTATCATCGGTCTGATTCTCTTTAAATCGCCGGTTCTGGCGATTGCGGGATTCGTCCCTGTCTTCTTCGATAATGCGACGATCGCGATTTATGTCAATGCGAAAGCAGGCGCAAAAGCGGCGATGGTCACAACCTTCTTCTCCGGTATTCTGCAGGTTGTCTGCTCTGTCATTGCGGCGATGGCCTTCACTTATAACGGTATCGGCGTGGTTGAATTCGGCGGATACATGGCAATGTTTGACTGGGCGGTAATCTGGCCGATCTTCACCTTCATCATGAAGTACCTGTCGTATATCGGCGTTGCGATCGTTATTCTGGTACTGGTCATGATTCCTCAGCTGCAGTACAAAAAAGATCCGGAAGGATACTTCCTGTGTGTCAGCGATTATGAAGCTTATAAAGAACACATGAAAAAGAAAGAGGCGGCTGCTTTATGATTAAAATCTTAATTTGCTGCGCGAGCGGATCGGGGACCAGCCAGCTGATGGCGATCACCGCTCAGAAAGCCTGTAAAAGCGCAGGCGTGGAGGCCAATGTCAAGCATTGCCCGATTGCCGAGGGAAAATCATCTGCACGAAACTATGATCTCGTGCTGACCTCTCCGGCTTTCATCAAAATGTTTGATTCTGCCAAAGCTGCGGGCGTCAATGTTTATCCGCTGAAAAATCCGCTTTCTCAAGATGAAATTATTGCTGCTCTGAAAGCGGCGGGATACATTTCTTAAATTCAAAGAAGTAGAAGAGAGCTATCCTGACCGATAGCTCTTCTTTCTTCACGACTGACGGGAGGTAAATAATGAAATTTGAGAAGATTCATTTAGATGACATCACACGCTGTTATTGTGCGAGTTCCATCACGATCGGCAAAGAAGTGTACGCTTTGTTTGCCAGTGAAAATCCGGAAAGCGTATGTTATTCCTATTCCGGCAAAAATTTTGAAAACCGTGAGGTTGTCTGGAATGATCGCGGTGGCTGTATGTCGATCGTTCCATTTCAGACAAGAGAAGGCGAGTTTCTGGCGGTCAACGAATTCTATCTGAAAGTGACTCCAAGCCTGGCAAAAATTGTTCATGGCCGAAAAACAGAAAATGGCTGGGAGATCGAGGATGTCTTCTCACTGCCTTATCTGCATCGGTTTGATCTGTATCATGTCGATGGAATTGATTATCTGATCTGCGCGACGATTGCCAGAAATAAACAGAATAAAGAAGACTGGAGCGAACCGGGGCAGATCTACGTCGGTGTTTTAGGATCGGATTGTTCCCAGGGCGTTGCGTTAACTCTGCTGGTCGACGGATGTTACCGCAATCATGGCTACTGCCGGGGAACTTATGAAGGACGTGTCTGCGGTTATTTTTCCAGCGATCAAGGCGTGCTGCGGGTGATGCCGCCGGATAGTCCTGACGGAGAATGGCGGGTTGAAAAGATTCTTGAGGGTCAGGTTGGCGAGATCGCCTTTGCCGATATCGACGGCGACGGCTTGGAAGAAATGATGACCATTGAACCTTTCCATGGAAATTCCATGAAAATTTATAAATTAAAAGAAGGACGCTATGAATGTGATTTTGTCTATCCGACAGAAGTGGATTTTGCGCATACGCTGGTGGGCGCTCAATTAAATGGAAAACCTTGTTTTGTAGGCGGCGTCCGGCGGGTGAACGCAGAACTCTTTGTCATCCGCTTTCAGAATGGAAATTATGAGGTGACTTTTGTTGAAGACGGCGTTGGTCCGGCAAACGTGGCAGTGATTCATAAAGAGGGGATTGACTATATCCTCTCCGCAAATCATACAAAAAATGAAGCTGCAATCTATAAGGTAGTGGAATAGGAGAAAAGAAATGCTGGAACAATTAAAAAAGGAAGTTTATGAAGCAAATTTGCTTTTGCCGAAATATCAGCTGATTACCTTTACCTGGGGAAACGTCAGCGGCATTGACAGAGAACGCGGGTTGATTGTGATCAAACCCAGCGGCGTCGACTATCAGTCGATGCAGGCGGAGGATATGGTCGTCTGCGATTGGCAGGGTAAGGTGGTCGAAGGCCGATACAAACCGAGCAGCGATCTGATGACGCATCTTGAATTATATCGGCACTTCACGACGATCGGCGGCGTTGTGCATACTCATTCGCAGAATGCGACGGCGTGGTGTCAGGCGGGGAAAGCAATCCCCGCGCTGGGGACAACGCATGGTGATTATTTCTATGGGCCGATTCCATGCACCCGCCTGATGAGCGAGGCGGAAATCCGTTCGGATTATGAGCTGAATACTGGAAAAGTGATTGTGGAAACTTTTGAAACGCAGCAGCTTGACGCTGCACAGATGCCGGGCGTTCTTGTTCAAAGCCATGGCCCGTTTACCTGGGGAGAAAGTCCGGGCGACGCTGTTCATAACGCAGTGGTTCTGGAAGAACTGGCAGAGATGGCTTGGAAAACCCGGCTGATTAATTCCGAGGTTTCTTCGATGCAGCAGACGCTTCTTGACAAACATTATCTGCGCAAGCATGGACCAGGAGCTTATTATGGACAGAAATAAACCGTATCTGTTGGGAATGTACGAAAAGAGTATGCCGGCAGATCTGTCCTGGAAAGAAAAACTGGAAAACTGCCGGGCTTTTGGTTTTGACTGGCTTGAGATCAGCATTGATGAAACAGAGGCGAAATTAAGCCGTTTGGATTGGACGCCAGGCGAGCGTCAGGCGTTGATCAAAACGATGCAGGCGTGCGGTGTTCCGATTTCTACAATGTGCTTGTCAGGCCATCGCAAATACCCGTTAGGCTCGCTGAATCCAAAAGATCATCGGCGTTCGCTGGAAATTATGGAAAAAGCAATCGACCTTGCTTCCGACCTGGGTATCCGGCTGATCCAGCTGGCAGGCTATGACGTTTATTATGAGGAAGGCTCTGATCAAACTCGCCGCGAATTTATCAGGAATCTGTGCACGGCGGTCGGCATGGCGGCGAAAAAAGGCGTAATCCTGGGCTTTGAAACTATGGAAACACCGTTTATGGATACAGTGGAAAAAGCTATGGACTATGTTCAGCTTATCGACAGCCCTTATCTGGGAATCTATCCTGATATAGGAAATTTGACCAATGCTTCCCTGCTGTATCATGTTCCCGTCTGGAAGGATATTGAAAAAGGAAAAGGACATTTGTTTGCGGCGCACCTGAAAGAGACCCGTCCGGGAGTTTATCGGGAAGTGCCTTTTGGGACCGGACATACGAACTACCCGGAAGATCTGCGAAAACTGAAAGAGCTTGGGGTCCGGATGTTCACAGGCGAATTCTGGCATACCGAGCAAAATCCTGATTATCCGGAAATTTGCCGGCAAGCCGCGTGTTTTCTGCGCCGTCAGCTGGATGAAGTGTTCCATGATTAAATTGATTGTCTGTGATCTGGACGGTACGCTTCTTAACGACAGGAAACAGCTGGACAGTCAGATTCTTCCGGTGCTGGACGCTTTGCGAAAAAAGCATATTCTTTTTACTTTGGCCACCGGCAGGAATGAAGCGATTGCCAGGGATTATGTCGATCAGCTGGGCATTGAAATTCCTTATGCTGCGGATAACGGCGCCAATCTATATTGCCGCCATCGGTTATTGCAAAGTGAAAGCCTACAAAAAAAGGATTCAGAGTGGATCCTCACGCGGCTGATGGAAGAAGGGATTCCGTTTACTTTTTTTGATCAGCAATGCGGTTACAGCTTTTCCAGTTCAAAAAAGCTGAATGAAATCCGCGGTTTATTTTCAGGACGGTTAAAACTGAAACAGGTCAGAGAAAACGCGGTGTTTGCGGATGGGGATATTTATAAATTGACACTGGATTCGGCGGGATATCCACTTATTGAAAATCTGGTCCGGGAAGTAACAGAAAAATGTCCGAAGATTGCTTTTAAGCGGTCGGAAGATTCGTTGTATACGATAACGGCGGCGGGAACAAGCAAGGGGCAAGCGCTGAAAAGCATTGCCGGAGCGCTGAAGATCGAACTTTGCGATGTTTTGAGCATCGGCGATAATTTCAACGATATCGCCATGTTTGAAATCAGCGGACACAGTGTGGCGATGGGCAACAGTGATTCTCTGGTAAAGCAAAGCGCTGATGAAGTTACGCTATCCCATAATGAAAATGGCGTCAGTCAGTATCTGATCAAAAAACTATTAAATTCAAAGGAGGAATTATGGACGAGTTAATCAATCATGCCAAACATATTCGTCAGAATATCGTAAGGCAGGTGTATTTCGCAAAAAGCGGACATCCGGGCGGCAGCCTGAGCAGCGCTGATCTTCTGACTGCGCTGTATTTCAAAGTGATGGATATCAACGAACAGAATGTGAATTCGATAGACCGCGACCGGTTTGTCCTGAGCAAGGGCCATGCTTCGCCGCTGCTTTATGCGGTTCTGGCGGAAAAAGGATTGATTAATGATGCGGAATTAAATGGTTTCCGCACCTTGAATTCCAAATTGCAGGGACATCCGAATATGAACTATGTACCCGGGGTGGATATGTCGACCGGTTCGCTGGGTCAGGGGATATCCTGTGCTGTGGGCATGGCGCTGGCGAATAAACTGGATCAGAACGAACATCGTATTTATGTTCTGATCGGTGACGGTGAATCGGAAGAAGGTCAGGTCTGGGAAGCCTGCATGGCTGCCGCGCATTATCAGCTGGATAATTTATGCGTGATTTTAGACTATAACCATCTTCAGATTGACGGTGATCTTCAAGAAGTCATCAGTCCGGAACCATTTCAACCCAAGTTTGCGGCTTTTGGATTTCATACACTGGAGATCAACGGGCATTGCATGACGGAAATTCTGACAGCGTTGGACAAAGCGAAAACCTTGAAAGGCAAACCAACGGTCATTATCGCTCATACTGTAAAAGGCAAAGGTGTTTCGTTTATGGAAAAGAAAGCGGCCTGGCATGGGACCGCGCCTGATGCCGCGCAATACAGTCAGGCAATGCAGGAATTAGGAGGTAAAACAGAATGAATACCGCAACCCGGGAAGCTTATGGCCGTGCGCTCGCAGAACTGATTGTTGAAAAAAAGGATATCGTGGTGCTGGATGCGGATTTAACGAAATCGACAAAGACGATTGAGGCGAAGAAAGCGTGTCCTCAGCGGCATTTTAATATGGGCATTGCGGAAGGAAACATGATGTCGGTCGCGGCCGGTCTGGCGGCCAGCCGCAAGGTTGTCTATGCTTCCAGTTTTGCCATGTTTGCGGCAGGCAGGGCTTTTGAACAAATTCGCAACAGTATTTGTTATCCGAATCTGAATGTAAAAATCTGCGCTACGCATGCAGGCATCAGTGTCGGCGAAGACGGCGCTTCGCATCAGGCGATTGAAGATCTGGCCTTGATGCGTGCTTTGCCGAATATGAAGGTTTTCCAGCCTTGCGACGCCCGTGAAACCGAAGCTGTGATCAAAGCTGTTTATCATCTTGATGGTCCTTGTTATGTGCGGCTGGGCAGGCTGGCGGTCGAAGATGTTTACGACGACAGCTATCAATTTGAATATGGGAAGGGCATCGTATTGAGAAAAGGTGTGAAGACGGCAATTCTTTGCAGCGGACTGATGGTTCAGGAAAGTCTGAAAGCTGTCTTGAAGATGACTGAGATCACGCCGACGGTAATCAATCTGCCTACGATTAAACCGATAGATGAAGCGTTGATTATCGAAACCGCAAGGTCACATGAAGTGATCGTAACGGTTGAGGAGCACAGCGTCATCGGCGGGTTGGGCAGCGCCGTAGCCGAGGTGCTTTCGCCGCTGGGACTTCCTTGCCGGCATTATCGTTTGGGAATGCAGGATGTTTTTGGACGCAGCGGAACACCTGCGGCTCTGCTTGACTATTACGGATTGGACGCCCGGCATATTCAGGCTTTTGTAGAAAACGTATCTCGTTAGTGTTTTTTCTTTGAAATCAATCAATTTCAATCCCATGATTTCCAGGCATCATGGGATTTTTATAAGAATAAAAAAGCATCGGCGTTCCTGATGCTTTTTTATCAAAAAGGTATTTATCCAGCTTACTCGTCTAAGATCGGCGTCAGCGATTCATTCCAGACAAACTGACTGGCAACAGTATAGACGTTTGTTCCCGGCACATGATATTTCGCATCCGGATAATCCTTGTAAGCAATGATATTGCCCATGCCGTTGGAGAACGTGCCGGCATTATACAGCTGCGATCCATCATAGCCCAGCTGCTCTAACAGGCAGATCGTGTACGCCGCTTCCACCCCGGCGGTGGAGATGAAGACGATCGGCTGATCCTGAGGAAACAGGTCGCGGACAAGACTTTCCGATTCTTCATAATTAGGGAAGAAGCTGCCGACGTCACCCATCTGCGCAATCACCTTGCCGTTGTCATCCCGAACTTTCGTCATCCGATATAAGACGTTGTCCTCGCGCTGATAATCAACCAGTACGCCGTAAAACGGAATGTTGACAAACCCGGCGACAGAGCCTTCCTCAGCCAGCTGCGCTGGGGAACGCAAGTCAAAGTAGAGCACGTCGTCAAGAAACAGATAGTCGTCCAAATTGGTGGGGCTGATCGGCGAATCGCTCATCAGCGCACTTTGCGGATTGGATTTTTCGGGCAGTGCGGAGGGCGTGGGCGTCTCTGACGGCACGGGCGGCGTTTGCGGTTTTGCGCATCCGCTTATCCATAAAAGACAGAGTCCTGCAAGCAAAATTTTATATTTCATTTTATTCACCTCGTTGAATTTCAAATTCGACAGTTTCCGGAAGCGGAAGGGACGTCAGGCGGCGTTGTTCCATGCCTTCGCTGACGGTGAGCTTTAAGTGCTCTTCGGCCTGCTCACACCAGGCATAATCAATGCCAAGCTGCGCTTTGTCTTCAAACCGGCGGATCATCGCGCGGCGCTGGAGGGGGTCTTCTATATTATAAAGGACAGTACTCAAAACATCCAGCGTTCCCGCCTGATCAGCGGCGCTCAACGTTACGCTGCGCAGCCAGTTTTCGCTGTATCCGGTGCGGGGATTGAGAATGTGATGGCGGCGAATCTGTTGATCGCCGTTTTGGATCAGAAAATAATTCTGGTCGTCGGCTGACGTCGAAACGACGCCCTGACGCAAGGTGAAGGCATAGAGCAGCGAAGCCTGACCGGAGGGATCGCGCACGCCGATCTTCCAGGCGTATGGCGCATCTTCCGGTGACCAGGCGATGATGGAACTGTTTCCGGCGTCCAGCAGAAAGGGGGTGTTCAACGGCTTCAGAGCGGCGGCCAGCTGATCGAGAATGTAGCCCTTGGCCATCGCCCCCAGACTGATTTCAAGCGCTCCTGAGCACGCCCCCGGTTCAAAGCGGACAGTCATCGCCTGAAAATCCAGCTGAATCACTTCGCTCAGTTTACCAGCTTCAGGCAGACAGCCGACGATTGCGCTGAGTGCTTCGGGATTCGGATCGGTATTCTCGGTGGGAAACGGCGCGAATTTGGGTTCCCACAATTCGCTCAGCGCTCCCAGCAGGGGATGGAACAAACCGTCGCTCAGCTGCGATAATTCGATTGCGCTTGTGAGCATTGCGGCAAGTTCAGGTTCGATCGGAATCGTTTCGCCGGGATGGTCATTGATATAAGCAACGTTGTGCAGCAGATTTCCCTGATCGTCGAGATAGCTGTGATGGGAGTCTGCCAGTTTGTGCCATTTGGGTAATTGAGCTTCGACGATCGCCGTCGCTTCCTCCAGCGTTTTCGGATCCGTCATGGTCAGCTGGATTGTCGTATTGAGCGGAAGAACGAGATTTCCCTCGCTGTCCGTTAAAACGTCAAAATAATTTGTGAAAGTTTTTTCTTCGTCGTTTTCAACGGAAACGTCTTTCTGACACCCGGGAAACAGGCTTAAACAAAGGAAAATTATTGAAAAAGAAAGTAATTTCTGAAAAAAATTCAAGATTTGAACCTCCTTGACCGGAGCTCTGTGAAAGGATGTAACAACTTCCCCAGTTGTTTTCCACAGGCCGAGTTGTTATAATAATAACATATTAAAGTGTCTTACGCACAGTGATTATCCAAAGTGAAAAAGCAGCGTTCATCCAGGACTGCTTTTCGTCTGTGCACGGTGCCGGGAACATCGTCAGGACGCTTTAATACTGTTTCAGGGAGTTTATAAAACAAGGAGGGAATTCATGAAAAAAGTTTGGGCAATTCTTCTGTCCTCTCTGATGGTGCTGACGTTAACGGCTTGCGGCAACAGCGGCAGCGGAACGCAGACGCCAACTCAGGGAACTGAGGGCGGTTCATCCACCCCATGCACAGCGGAGGGTGAAATCACGCTTGACAGCATTAACGAGTATCTGAACACAAGCGCCGACATGGGCGAAGGTTCGATGGCAAACGTCGTTGCGGTCGTACCGATCAGCCATATCAATGGTCCGCGTGAAGAAACCGATTTCTATGCCTTCGTCAATTTCAAGTATAAGGCGAGAAATTACATCAAGTATCAGATCACGTATTTGTCCTGCACCTGCCGCTCGGCGGATGTCAATTACTGGATGACAGCGTATGTTGAACTGACATTGCCGGAAAGCAAGAAGCTGGACGACGCGCAGGTTCGTTTCCTGTCGTTTGACCGCGACAGCGCCGATAAGTACACGGCGGGTTTCTGGGGCGACAGCAATCCGACCCCGGCGGGAGCGACTTACGACATGTTCAAGGCGGAATACATCCCGTATTTCATCGACAAGGACTATGCTTACATTAAGACGCTGAGCACGGTCGACGATATCGCAGCGGAAGATTACACTGCCGGCGAAGGCCGCGAAGGGCTGACGCTGGATACGTTCACCGGGTCTTCGGTTTCATCCAACAACATCATCAGAATGCTGAACGCGCTGATGGAATATCACGGCACTGACGATTATTTCAGCGCTGAATAAAAAAGGGAAAGAGGAAAAATCCAATGAAAAAGTTATTTGCGATCGCTCTGTCTGTTCTGCTTCTGGCCGGCTGCGCTTCCGCACCGCAGGAATGCCCGCCATGCGCAACTCCGGACGCGGCTGAACCAACGACGGCTGCTCCGGCACCGCTGCCTGAACCACGCGATACGACGAAGACCTACAAGCCTTCCAAGGATGCGGCGGATGAAGCCTGCACCGCGGAAGTCTGGGCTACCGGCTGCTCCAGCATCAACGTTGACAATCTGACGGAATACCTGAACCGCGACGATGTTCTGTACATCGACCTGCGCGATTACAACGACTATGCGAAAAAGCATCTGAGAAACTTTGAAGTTATTCCGTACTTTGCGCTGATTTTTGACGAAGCCGCAGGCACGGAAGGCAAGCCGCAGCTGTATGGCGGAACGCTGGAAGAACCAGTCGCTACGTATGAAGAATCCGCAGCACTGTTAGAAGCCATGTTCCCGAAGGATAAGACAATCTTCTTAATGTGCCAGTCCGGCGGACGTGTCGCCCAGATGATGAAGCTGATGAATTCCTTAGGCTACGACATGAGCAAGATCTACAATGTCGGCGGCATGGGCCAGTTCACAGATTCCAAGTTTGCCCCATATACGACGGACAACGCGGAAATCGTTCTGGAAGCGACCTATTCGTTTGAAGGCCTGACACCGGCTACGAAATAAGCACTTTTTAAACGCAAGGAAGCAGCGCCGAATTCAGCGCTGCTTTTTTTGCGCCGTTTTTACCAATTCTGGCCGACTGTGCCCGTTGTGTACGCCGCTCCAACAATGGTATAATAACAATGTTTTTATAACCCGCCGGCCGCATGGAAACAGGCCGGTTTATTAACAAATACAGAGGAAAACAACGATGGTCTTGATCAGAAGAGGCTCTGATTCCAAGGCAGATTCCAGCATGTTTTCCAAGATCCGGCACGCTGGGGCCGGGCGTTTTGACCGTTGTGATGAGCGGTGAAACGTGGAAGCTTCAAAAAAGAAGGAGGAAATCATCTCATGATGACTGTCGAACAATGCTATACTCAGCTCGGCGGCGATTACGCGGATATTACTCGGCGGATGGGAACGGACGAACGGGTGATAAAATTTCTGGGTATGCTTTTGCGGGACAACTCGTTTGAACAACTGAAAACGGCGCTGGAAAAGGAAGACTATGGGACGGCCTTCCGTGCGGCGCATACTCTGAAGGGAGTGCTGCTGAATTTAAGCCTGACGTCCCAGGCCAAGGTGATCAGCGAATTAACAGAGGTTCTGCGTCCGCAGCAGGCGAATGATCAGATCGGACCGCTGTTTGAAAAAGCGAAGGCTGCCTACGCGGAACTGACGATGGGGATTGAAGCGCTGCTGGGAAAGAATGAATAATGATGAAAGCTCGCGATAAAGTATTGATCGTTGATGATTCTGATATCAACCGGTCGCTGCTGGCCGATATGCTGGCGCAGGATTACGAGTTGTTGGAAGCGGCGAACGGATTGGAAGCCGTCACGATCATGAGTCAGCAATACAATGAAATTTCATTGGTCTTGTTAGACATCGTGATGCCGATGATGGATGGCTTCGAGGTGCTGGCTTCCATGAATAAGGCCGGGTATATTGATCATATCCCGGTGATTATGATTTCTGCGGAAACCTCCTCCGCTTATATTGATCATGCCTACGATCTGGGCGCGGCGGAATATATCAGCCGGCCGTTTGACGAGAAAACGGTCAAGCGGCGTGTGAAGAATACAATAATGCTGTATGCCAAACAGAAGTATCTGGAAAACATGGTTACTGAGCAGCTGCTGGAAAAAGAAAAAAACAACCTGGTGATGGTTGAAATATTAAGTCATATCGTCGAGTTTCGAAATGGCGAAAGCGGACTGCACGTCATGCATATCCGCGTCATTACGGAAGCACTGCTGAAACAGCTGTGTCGGATGACGGACCGCTACAACCTTACCACGGAACAGATTGCGATGATCTCCAATGCTTCCGCATTGCACGACATCGGGAAAATTTCAATTCCCGAGTCAATTCTGAACAAACCGGGGAAACTGACGCCTCAGGAATACGCTGTGATTAAAACCCACAGTGCGATCGGCGCGGAAATGCTGGAAAAAATTCACTATTTTGAAACGGAAAAGCTTGTGCAGGTGGCCCGGGATATTTGCCGGTGGCATCATGAACGGTATGACGGCCGCGGTTATCCGGACGGACTGAAGGGGGAAGAAATTCCGATTTCTGCTCAGGTTGTTTCCCTGGCGGATGTCTACGACGCTCTGGTCAGCGTCCGTGTATACAAAGCGGCTTATACGCATGAAGAAGCGATGCAGATGATTTTCAACGGGGAATGCGGCACCTTTAATCCTTTGTTGCTTGAATGTCTGAAGGAAGCCGGCCCGACATTAAAGAAGGAACTGAAAATTCGCTCGCTTTCCGGCGCCTCCCGGATTGAGCTGCAGGATATGGCGCGGAACCTGATTCAAAGCGGCAATGCCTCCAACCGAACTCTGGCATTGCTGGAACAGGAACGGACGAAATATCAGTTCTTTGCTTCGATGTCCAAGGAAATTCAATTTGAATATAATTTCCACTCCGATTTGTTAAGCATCTCCGAATGGGGTTCAGCCCAGTTGGGCATCAACGAAGTGATCATGCATCCGCTGAAGGATTCGCAGATTCTCAATTTGTTCGACAGCGCAGATTTTAATGATTTCCTGACAAAGATTCGCACGGCAGAGCCGGAGAATCCCATTCTCAGCGGCACTTATCCGTTAAACATTAAGGGTGTTTCACGGTGGTTTAAGGTTGTTGCGCGGCCATTATGGGTGATGGAGGAATCTTCAGAGCTCACCGGGGTGATCGGTAAATTCATTGATGTGCATGATGAACAGATAGAACTGGATCAGCTGAAGCAGATGGCAAAAATTGATTCCCTGACGGGGTTGTACAACCGGGCTTACGCGAAGCGGGCACTGGATACGATCTTGAACACCGGGGGCCATGCGAGTCAGAATTTTGCGCTGCTGGTCTTCGATATCGACTTTTTCAAGAGCGCGAATGATGAATACGGCCACCTGTTCGGTGATCAGGTGCTGGCCAACATCGCCCGCCGGATACAGGCGAATGTGCGCAAATCGGATATTTCTGCCCGGATCGGCGGAGATGAGTTTCTGATCTTTATGGAATACAAGGATCATCTGGAACAGATGATTGAACGGATCTTTCAGGCGCTCAATGGCAGCTATCAGGGCTATGATATTACGGTCAGTATGGGCGTCGCCTGTTTTCCGCAGGACGGACTGGATTATCTGACGTTGTTCCATCATGCCGATCAGGCGCTGTACGCCGCAAAACGCCGCGGCCGCCGGCAGTATTGTCTGTATGAGAGTTCGATGCAGGATTTATTGACCGGGGTATCGGCTGAGGCTTAAGCGAGGGGCCAGAGGAATATCAGGATCCCGGCCGGATATCCGAATAGTCAAATTAAAAAAGAATGAAAAAGAGCGGTTTTCTCAAACGACCGCTTTTTTTATCAGCGTTCTTTTAGTCAGGCAGGGCTTGAAAATAAAAAAGGAAGCCGCGCTTCCTGTTGAAAAATGAGAATTAATCTTTGATATTTAACAGTTTGCGATAAGCTCCGGAGGTCATGCCGGCGTCGATGAAATTGCCGACGCTGATTGCGATGAAGGGAAACAAAACGACGCAGTTGACGTCATATTCGCCATACAGGCCGTTCAGCATGAGCATCAGACTGACGCCGAAGATGATCAACGAAACGCCTACCACAATTTTTCGCGTGAACGTTTTCTGATACCGCTCGTAATCCGCCTGAAGATCGCAGATCAGCTCCCCGCTTAAATGGAAGTTCTGCTTTTCGATCTTTTCAATCTCCTGATAATCCATTCCGTTTTTGACCAGCAGCCCGACGCCGATCGCGATAAAGAACATCATGATCGCCACGCCCAGATCATTGTCAATCGCGATTACCGGCATGACTCCGCACAGGATAAAACCGACGCCGACGCTGATCCAGCGGGAAAAGCGCTGGTTGAGATCCAGATAGCGTTCTACCGTGTCGCGGTCTGTGGTGTAGGCGAAGCGTCCGATCAGGGAATCCTCTTCGTGGATATCGTCCGGCAGCGTGACCGTGGAACGGGTTTCTTCCATCCAAGCCTGTTCTTCTTCTTCCAGCGGTTTAAAAGACGCCGGCTGTTGCCGGGTTTCCTTCATCAGTTCATCCAGAGAAATCCCCAGCAGGTCGCTGAGCTGGATCAGCTTCTCGACTTCCGGATAGCCTTGTCCGCTTTCCCATTTGGACACTGCCTGACGGGAAACGTTGAGTTCAAAAGCCAGCTGTTCCTGAGAAAAACCAACTTCTTTTCTTCTTTTTTGAAGTTTTTGCGCAAAATTCATGCGTGCTCACCAACCTTACATTGTTGCCTTCATTGTATTCGAAAATGAACAGGAAATCTACCAAGTTGTGTTTGCGTTTGCGGGCAACTTTAAGTTGCGGGCTTAAAAGCAAGGTAAACAGCGGCAAATTTGCCATATTTTCTCTCTTTGAAAATTTCTGTCTGGACAAAAGGTTCGGTTGTTTTACAATGAGGGGGTAGAGAGCGGGGGTTTTTCCATGGAGAGTTTAATTTTGTCCCTCAACGTCGTACTGCCGTTGTTATTTCTGATCTTGGTGGGGCAGGGTGTGCGGCGGTTGAAATTGTGCGATGAACGGACGTTGAAACAAATGAATCAGCTGGTTTTTAAATTATTTCTGCCCTGCACCTTGTTTAATAATATCTTATCAACAGATTTGAAAACGGTGCTGCAGCCGCAGTTATTGATGTATGCGGCGGTCTGCGTCTTGATCGCCTGCGGTGCGGGCTGGCTGATCATGCCGCGGATTACAGCCGATCCGCGCAAACAGGGCGTCATGATCATGAATACGTACCGGAGTAATGCCGTGTTGTTCGGCATGCCGATCGTGCAGCTGATCTATGGGGATTCGCAGTTAGGTGTCATGTCGATGTTGATCGCAGTGATTGTTCCTTTATTTAATATTCTGTCAGTGATTGTATTGGAATCCTTCCGTGGGGGGAAAGCGCGCTTATCCAGACTGGTTGGAGGGATTGTGACCAATCCGCTGATCATCGCGTCAGCGCTGGGGTTACTTTGCTTGTTTTCCGGGGTTCATCTGTGGAAGCCGATCGCGTCGGTGATCGGTGATATGGGCAAGGTATCCACGCCGCTGGCGTTGATTATTCTGGGAGCGGGCTTCCAGCCGGAACACGTCGCTGACAATCGGAAAGAACTGATCGCCTCGGTTTCCGCCCGGCTGATCTGGACGCCGCTGGCGGCGCTGGGCTGCGCGGTGCTGCTGGGGATTCGCGGAGTGGCGTTAGTCAGTCTGCTGGCGATTTTTGCCTCGCCCAATGCGGTGTCTTCCTATTCGATGGCCGAAGGAATGGGCAGCGACAGCGAACTGGCGAGTCAGGGCTTATTGTTAAGTACCGTGTTCTGCATCCCGACGATCTTTCTGTGGATTTTCTGTTTCAGTCAGTGCGGCTGGATTTAACGCGGGGAGGGAACCATTATGCGTATTTGTTTTCAGACCGATCCCCGGTTTTGTCCGGATCTTCAGCTTGAGCATCAGCGGGTGCTTGCCACAGTCCCGGCTGCCGCTTGGAAGCTAAGATTGTGGTGAACCCCCTTTAACTCTCAGGAGAGCAAATTAAAAATATTGCCCGCAGCTTTAAGGCTCTTATTCAGTGTCTGGGGCTGGCTTGGCATTTTTATAGAAAGAAGCAGGCGGTATAAAGCGTTATGGAAAGAAATGATACCTCCCAGAGTGATTTGGTTATTTACCTTGTCTGCTTAAGAGGGTTCATATCAGAAAGCTTTGTACTCCCTGCCTTTTTATCTTGACTGAGTTTGGAAAAGAAGCGGGTTCAGAGTGGTTCAGTCTATGCTCCAAATTTTATGGAGCAGGCTGTCTTCGCATCGGATGTCAGATATGCCCCTGTGACAGCGGGGGAAAACCCGATTCTCTGCGTCTTCCACTGCCGTATCCCTTTACCGATCAGTTTATTGACAAAAAAGGCGGAAAAGAAGAAATCATCCGTGTTCCGGAATCCTTTTTCACATTCTTATTCAGGAAACGTTGACATAAAGCGCGGAGTTCGACTATAATGACACTGTTCATCGGAGGGGAAATCACAAATGTGGTTTGCTGGATAAGATGGCTGACTGAAACGTCAGTGTCTTATCCTTTTTTGATTGATGGGAGGTTTTTGGATGAGAGCAGAATTTAGGCTCTTTCAAAAATAGTGTTGGTGAGAGAAAAACCGAAACAAGAAAGACGCAGATGAGTTCCAGAAATGGGACTCATTTTTAATTGAGAAAACGGCAGGGAACTAAGGTGTTAGAAATAAGTAAAATGCGGGTCTTA
>ERZ506925.59-NODE-59-length-100361-cov-10.9765_pt1 | contig 100361 bp, 90 predicted proteins | sample MGYA00513973_ERZ506925 | MGnify/ENA metagenome assembly ERZ506925
ATGAGATTTACGTTTTCACACCGGAAGGGCGCATTGTCGAACTGCCTGCCGGTGCCACTCCTGTCGACTTTGCTTATGCGGTGCATACCGATATCGGTCATGCCTGCGTCGGCGCACGCGTCGACAGACAGCCCTATCCGCTGTCACAGCCGCTGACCAGCGGTCAGACGGTCGAAATCATTACCGCGCCGGGGGCTCGTCCGAACGCGGCATGGCTTAACTTCGTCGTCAGTTCAAAAGCCCGCGCCAAGATCCGCCAGTTGCTGAAGAACCTCAAGCGCGATGATTCTGTCAGTCTGGGACGTCGCCTGCTCAACCATGCGTTAGGTGGCAGTCGTAAGCTGGCCGAAATCCCGCAAGAGAGTATCCAGCGTGAACTTGAGCGGATGAAGCTTGCGACGCTTGACGATCTGCTGGCAGAAATCGGCCTCGGCAATGCCATGAGCGTGGTGGTAGCGAAAAACCTGCAGCAGGGCGATGCCTCCGCAATCCAACCTGCTATGCCCGGCCACGGTCATTTGCCTATTAAAGGCGCAGATGGCGTGCTGATTACCTTTGCCAAATGCTGTCGTCCGATTCCGGGCGATCCGATCATTGCCCACGTCAGTCCGGGTAAAGGCCTGGTCATTCACCATGAATCCTGCCGTAACATCCGTGGTTACCAGAAAGAGCCAGAAAAGTTTATGGCGGTGGAATGGGACAAAGAGACGGAGCAGGAATTCATCACCGAGATCAAAGTGGATATGTTTAACCACCAGGGTGCGCTGGCAAATCTGACGGCGGCGATCAACACCACCACCTCTAATATTCAGAGCCTGAATACTGAAGAGAAGGATGGTCGCGTCTACAGCGCCTTTATTCGCCTTACTGCGCGCGACCGTGTTCACCTGGCGAATATCATGCGCAAAATTCGCGTGATGCCTGACGTGATAAAAGTCACCCGTAACCGAAACTAGTTTTATGAACCTACAGCGCTATGCACGTATTTGTGAGATGCTCGCCAGGCGCCAGCCGGACCTGACCGTTTGCATGGAGCAGGTCCACAAACCTCATAACGTTTCTGCGATTATTCGTACTGCAGATGCCGTCGGCGTCCACGAAGTCCACGCCGTCTGGCCAGGCAGTCGTATGCGCACCATGGCCTCAGCAGCGGCAGGCAGCAACAGTTGGGTGCAGGTGAAAACCCACCGCACAATTGGCGATGCCGTCACGCATTTAAAAGGCCGGGGCATGCAGGTTCTGGCAACTCATCTCTCTGATAATGCCGTCGATTTCCGCGAAATCGATTACACACGTCCGACCTGTATCCTGATGGGGCAGGAGAAAACGGGTATTACCCAGGAAGCGCTGGACCTGGCGGATCAGGATATCATCATCCCGATGATCGGCATGGTTCAATCGCTTAACGTTTCCGTTGCCTCAGCGCTGATTCTGTATGAAGCGCAGCGCCAGCGGCAGAATGCCGGGATGTATCTGCGCGAAAACAGCATGTTGCCGGAAGGCGAACAGCAGCGCCTGTTATTTGAAGGCGGCTATCCGGTACTGGCGAAAGTCGCCAAACGCAAAGGGCTGCCCTATCCGCATATCAATCAGCAAGGTGCGATTGAAGCCGATGATGCCTGGTGGTCCACCATGCAGGCGGCGAAGTAAATCATGAGTGGGCGCCTGTTAGATGCTGTCCCGCTCAGTTCACTAACGGGCGTTGGCGCAGCGCAGAGCAGCAAACTGGCAAAAATTGGTCTGCACACCGTGCAGGATCTGCTGTTACACCTCCCTCTGCGTTATGAAGACCGCACCCAACTCTATCCCATTGGCGAACTGCTGCCCGGCGTATACGCCACTGTCGAAGGGGAAGTGCTGAACTGTAACATCACTTTCGGGGGTCGCCGGATGATGACCTGTCAGATCAGCGACGGTACCGGCATCCTGACAATGCGCTTTTTCAACTTCAACGCGGCGATGAAAAACAGCCTCGCCACCGGACGACGCGTACTGGCTTATGGCGAAGCGAAGCGCGGGAAGTACGGTGCAGAGATGATCCACCCGGAATACCGTGTCCAGGGCGATCTCAGTACACCAACATTGCAGGAAACCCTCACCCCGGTTTATCCCACTACCGAAGGGGTGAAACAGGCAACACTGCGCAAGCTCACCGATCAGGCGCTGGATCTGCTGGATACCTGCGCCATTGCCGAACTCTTACCGCCGGAATTGCTGCAGGGCATGCTCAGTCTGCCTGAAGCGCTTCGCACGCTGCATCGCCCACCGCCGACGCTCCAGTTAAGCGATCTCGAAACCGGGCAGCACCCGGCGCAACGTCGTCTGATTCTGGAAGAGTTGCTGGCGCATAACCTGAGTATGCTGGCGCTCCGTGCAGGCGCACAGCGTTTTCATGCTCAACCACTGAGCGCCAACGACACGCTGAAAAATCAACTGTTAGCCTCGCTGCCCTTTAAGCCGACTGGCGCGCAAGCCCGCGTGGTAGCGGAAATCGAGCACGATATGGCGCTCGATATCCCCATGATGCGTCTGGTGCAGGGTGATGTCGGCTCCGGTAAAACGCTGGTCGCCGCACTCGCCGCTCTGCGAGCGATTGCGCATGGAAAACAGGTCGCGCTGATGGCCCCGACCGAGTTACTGGCGGAGCAGCATGCCAACAACTTCCGTAACTGGTTTGCTCCACTGGGTGTCGAAGTCGGCTGGCTGGCGGGCAAGCAGAAAGGCAAAGCGCGTCTGGCGCAACAAGATGCGATTGCCAGCGGACAGGTACAAATGGTGGTAGGAACGCACGCGATCTTCCAGGAACAGGTGCAGTTCAACGGTCTTGCGCTGGTCATCATCGACGAGCAGCATCGTTTTGGCGTGCATCAGCGCCTCGCACTGTGGGAAAAAGGCCAGCAACAGGGTTTCCATCCGCATCAGTTGATCATGACCGCTACGCCTATTCCTCGGACGCTGGCGATGACCGCCTACGCAGATCTCGATACCTCCGTCATTGACGAACTGCCCCCCGGACGCACTCCCGTCACAACGGTTGCCATTCCGGATACGCGTCGCCGCGATATTATTGACCGCGTGCGCAACGCCTGTACGCAGGAAGGTCGCCAGGCCTACTGGGTCTGTACGCTGATTGAAGAATCTGATTTGTTAGAAGCGCAGGCCGCTGAAGCCACATGGGAAGAGTTAAAACTCGCGTTACCAGAACTAAACGTCGGGCTGGTCCACGGGCGCATGAAGCCTGCCGAAAAACAGGCGGTGATGGCGGCGTTTAAACAGGGCGAACTGCACCTGCTTGTCGCCACCACGGTGATTGAAGTCGGTGTGGATGTCCCCAATGCCAGTCTGATGATCATCGAAAACCCGGAACGTCTCGGTTTAGCACAGTTACACCAGCTACGTGGACGCGTCGGCCGTGGCGCGGTGGCCTCACACTGCGTACTACTCTACAAGTCGCCGTTATCGAAAACGGCCCAGAAACGCCTGCAGGTGTTACGCGACAGCAGCGATGGCTTTGTGATTGCGCAAAAAGATCTCGAAATTCGCGGACCCGGTGAATTGCTGGGTACGCGGCAGACGGGGAATGCCGAATTCAAAGTGGCGGATTTACTGCGAGATCAGGCCATTATTCCGGAAGTTCAGCGTATTGCTCGTCATATTCATGAACGTTACCCACAAGAGGCAAAAGCGTTAATCGAACGCTGGATGCCTGAAACAGAACGCTATTCTAACGCCTGATCCTGATGGCGATGCAAAAGCGCGGTGGTTCATCACCACCGCACCTTCTCGTTATTGCGCAAAAATAGGCAACAGTAAATACAGCTTAATCACCAGCGCGTTGACGATATCAATGAAAAACGCGCCGACCATCGGCACCACCAGAAACGCCATATGGGATGGACCAAAACGTTCGGTAATCGCCTGCATATTGGCAATCGCGGTTGGCGTCGCCCCCAGACCAAAGCCGCAGTGTCCCGCCGCCAGCACAGCTGCATCGTAGTTTTTGCCCATCATTCGCCAGGTGACAAATATCGCGTACAGCGCCATAAAGATGGACTGCACCACCAGGATTGCCAGCATCGGCAGCGCCAGTGAAGCCAGTTCCCACAGCTTCAGGCTCATCAGCGCCATGGCCAGAAACAGCGACAGGCTGACGTTCCCGAGAACAGAGACTGCACGCTCAAAAACGCGATAAAAACCTACCAGCGCCAGGCCGTTACTGACAATCACGCCGACAAACAACACGCAGACAAACGTGGGCAGCTCAAACACTGTCCCCGCCAGCAATTGCGCAACGATCTTGCCCACGGTGAGACAGATGGCGATAAGCGCAATGGTTTCAATCAGTACCAGCGAGGTGATCATGCGCCCGACGTCCGGCTTTTCAAAGGCGGTAGGCACTTCCAGATCGTCCGGAATACCGTCCGGCGTGGTGGAGTGTTTGACCAGATAACGTGCCACAGGCCCGCCGATCAGCCCACCAAGAACCAGACCAAAGGTGGCGCACGCCATCGCCACTTCCGTCGCGTTAGCAAAGCCGTAGCGTTCGATAAACAGCTTGCTCCAGGCGGCACCAGTACCGTGGCCGCCAGACAACGTGATCGAACCAGCAATCAACCCCATCAATGGATCAAGTCCCAGCAGGCTGGCCATCCCAATGCCGATGGCATTTTGCATCAGCAGCAACCCCACGACGACGATCAGGAAAATTCCCACCACGCGACCGCCCGCCCGTAAGCTGGCGATGTTGGCGTTTAAACCGATGGTGGCGAAAAACGCCAGCATCAGCGGATCGCGCAACGTCATATCGAAATTCACTTCCCAGCCCATGCTCTTTTTCAGTACTAACAGGGCCAATGCGACCAGCAACCCACCAGCAACGGGTTCTGGAATCGTATATTTCTTGAGGAAGGAGACTGACTGAACCAGTTTACGCCCCAGTAGCAACGTCAGCGTTGCGGCAACGAGGGTTGATAAGGTATCGAGTTGAAACATACAAAGCTCCTTGAGTACGTCTGAATCAGTTACGCACTGATGTCTTATTCCTGCGGATATTTTTAGCTTTTAGTAGTAATTCGGCATGGATTTTAAGCAGAAAAGAGGGAAAAGTTATATAAAAATGTGATTTCATCTATTTTAAATATTAAGAATACCTACTCGCAAACGTTTGCTTTTACCATCTGGTCAGATAAAATGCCCGCTTTGTCATCACGGGATTATCATTGATGTCTGTTAACACCCTCGAGTCGGAAAATGCGCAACCGGTTGCGCAGACTCAAAACAGCGAACTGATTTATCGTCTTGAAGATCGCCCGCCGCTTCCGCAAACCCTGTTTGCCGCCTGTCAGCATCTGTTGGCGATGTTCGTTGCGGTCATTACGCCGGCGCTGCTCATCTGTCAGGCGCTGGGGTTACCGGCTCAGGATACGCAACACATTATCAGTATGTCGCTGTTCGCCTCTGGCGTGGCCTCCATTATTCAGATTAAAGCCTGGGGTCCGGTGGGTTCAGGGTTGTTATCGATTCAGGGCACCAGTTTTAACTTCGTGGCACCGCTGATTATGGGCGGTACCGCACTGAAAACCGGCGGTGCAGACGTCCCCACGATGATGGCGGCGCTGTTTGGCACCCTGATGCTGGCCAGTTGCACGGAGATGGTGCTCTCCCGGATTCTGCATCTCGCGCGTCGTATCATCACCCCGCTGGTCTCGGGCGTAGTGGTGATGATTATCGGTCTGTCGCTGATTCAGGTGGGGCTGACGTCCATCGGTGGTGGTTATGCCGCGATGAGCGACAACACGTTCGGAGCGCCCAAGAATCTGATGCTGGCAGGCGTTGTGCTGCTGCTGATTATTCTGCTCAACCGCCAGCGTAACCCGTACCTGCGCGTGGCTTCACTGGTTATCGCTATGGCGGCGGGCTATGCGCTGGCATGGTTTATGGGCATGCTGCCGGAAAACAACGCGCCAGCCTCCCAGGATCTGATCATGGTGCCGACGCCGTTGTACTACGGGCTGGGCATTGACTGGAATCTGCTACTGCCGTTGATGCTGGTGTTTATGATTACCTCGCTGGAAACCATCGGCGATATCACCGCAACGTCCGACGTTTCCGAACAGCCCGTCTCTGGCCCGCTGTACATGAAGCGTCTGAAGGGCGGTGTGCTGGCAAACGGCCTGAACTCCTTCGTCTCTGCGGTCTTTAACACTTTCCCAAACTCCTGTTTCGGACAGAACAACGGGGTCATTCAGTTAACCGGCGTGGCCAGCCGCTACGTTGGCTTTGTGGTTGCGCTGATGCTGATCGTGCTCGGTTTGTTCCCGGCGGTGAGCGGCTTTGTGCAGCATATCCCTGAGCCTGTACTCGGCGGGGCGACGCTGGTTATGTTCGGGACTATCGCGGCGTCTGGGGTGCGGATTGTTTCCCGCGAACCCCTGAACCGCCGCGCGATCCTGATTATTGCGCTGTCACTGGCTGTTGGTCTTGGCGTCTCTCAGCAGCCGCTGATCCTCCAGTTCGCGCCTGACTGGGTGAAAAACCTGCTCTCTTCCGGTATTGCTGCGGGTGGTATCACCGCTATCGTACTGAACCTGATTTTCCCGCCTGAAAAGCAGTAAAGGCTATGCGACGGTGATTCAAATTCACCGTCGCTATCATACTCTTTCACGATTCCTGCCTTGAGGATTGCGCGTAAATCGTGCATAACTCAACTATGTGCCCTTCGCAGGATGGAAGACCATGAAATTTATTGGAAAGCTGATTCTCTATGTACTGATCGCCCTTCTGGTGGTGATTCTCGGCCTCTATTTCCTGCTGCAAACGCGCTGGGGCGCAGAACACATCAGTGCCTTGATATCTGAGCACAGCGACTATCAGTTATCCTTTGAGGCGATGGACCATCGTTTTTCTTCTCCTTCACATATCCTGCTGAAAAACGTCACCTTTGGGCGTGATGGTCAACCAGCCACGCTCGTGGCAAAAGCGGTCGATATTGGGCTGAGTACTCGCCAACTGACACATCCACGGCATGTCGATACGATCCTGCTTCAAAACGGTACCCTTAATATTTCGCCTCAGACGGCACCGCTCCCCTTTCAGTCTGACCGCCTGCAGTTGCAGGATATGGCGCTTAATAGCCCGGGCAGCGAGTGGGATCTGAGCGCTCAGCGGGTTAATGGCGGCATCATTCCCTGGCTGCCCGAAGCCGGTAAAGTGCTCGGCAGCAAAGCGCAGATTCAGCTCAGCGCGGGTTCTCTGACATTAAATGACGTTCCTGCTGCTAACGTACTGATTGAAGGCAGTATCGATAACGAACAGGTGACATTAAGCACTATCGGCGCAGATATCGCGCGCGGTGCGTTAACCGGTGTGGCAAAACGCCATGCTGATGGCAGTTGGATGGTGGAGAATCTGCGGCTGAACGACATCCGACTGCAAAGCGATAAATCGCTGGCCGACTTTTTCGCGCCGCTGAACGCCATTCCATCGCTACAGATTAATCGCCTTGAGGTCACTGACGCGCGTCTACAGGGACCAGGCTGGGCAGTCACTGACCTTGACCTTAGTTTGCGCAATCTGACCTTCAGCAAGGACGACTGGCAGACGCAGGAAGGCAAATTGTCGATGAATGCCAGCGAGTTCATTTTTGGCTCGTTGCATCTGTTCGACCCTATTCTGAATGCCGAGTTTTCGCCGCAAGGTATCGCGCTGCGCCAGTTCACTACCCGCTGGGAAGGCGGAATGGTCAGGACTTCCGGCAACTGGCTGCGGGAAGGTAAAGCCCTTATCCTCGATGACGCAGCCATCGCGGGCATCGAGTACACTCTGCCGGAAAACTGGAAACAGCGCTGGATGCAACCGCTGCCGACATGGCTGAACAGCCTGACGCTGAAGAAATTTACTGCCAGCCGCAACCTGGTGATTGATATCGACCCGACATTCCCGTGGCAGTTGACCGCGCTGGATGGTTATGGCGCGAATCTGGGGCTGGTCCAGAACCAGAAATGGGGCGTCTGGAGCGGAAACGCGACCCTGAATGCCGCCGCCGCCACCTTCAACCGCGTTGACGTGCGCCGCCCCTCCTTGTCTTTAGCCGCCAATGCCAGCACGGTGAATATCAGCGAACTGAGCGCTTTTACGGAAAGAGGGATTCTGGAAGCGACCGCCAGCGTGTCACAGTTACCGCCGCGCCAGACACAGATCAGCCTGAATGGCCGCGGTGTCCCGGTGAACGTTCTACAGCAATGGGGCTGGCCGGCACTGCCGATCGTCGGTGACGGTAATATTCAGCTGACAGCCAGCGGAACGGTGCAGGCAGACGCGCCGCTCAAGCCCACAGTGAATGGGCAATTGCACGCCGTGAATGCGAATAAACAGCAGGTCACGCAAACCATGCAGGCCGGAGTCGTCTCCGCGGGTGAAGTGACGTCGACCGAACCGGCCCCCGTTTCCCCCGCGCCCGTTACGCCATAATCTCTCCTTAGCGCTCCCGGATATTCATTATCCGGGAGCGTTCTCTGTCTGAAAGCGAAACAGGTATTCATTTATCGGCTATTTGTGCCTATTTTCCGCAACAGGTTTTCATCCCCGCCGGGAGTTGTTATAACAATTACGTTGGAAGTCTTATTTAATAATTACAAACACCCTACATAAAATAAAGGAATAGCCATGTCTGTAATACGTCAACGTATTCTGGCGGATATGCAAAGATTCTCCAGAGCAATGATCGGGGCGGTCTTGTTCTTACCTGTTATTGGCTTAATCCTGGCATTAAGTTCAATATTAACTAACCCGACACTTATTTCCGAAACCAGCTTTTTACATCAAATAGGTCAACTCCTCGGTGATACCTTCTGGCCATTATTTGGCAACCTGGGACTGCTTTTCTGTGTCGGCATCAGCTATGGTCTGGCGAAAGATAAAAAAACCGAAGTCGCGCTGGTTGCCGTCATGTGCTTTATTATGTTTTTGGGCGCCAATCACTCCTGGCTGGAATATACTCACGGCATCGCTGAAAAGGTCAATGGCGAATATTATGGCACCGGACAAACGCAAATTTTAGGTTTTGTCGTTGTTGATATGGGGATCTTTTTAGGGATTATTCTCGGCTGCACCATTGCCTGGGTCCATAATAAAGTCTCTGAAATAGAGTTGCCGGGCGCACTCTCGATGTACGGCGGCGCAAAACTGACCTTAATCGCCATGACACCGGTGATCCTTTTTTACGCCATTGCCTTTACCTGGTTCTGGCCGTTCATCACACACGGCATCGCGGCATTAACCAGTTTCATGAAAAACGCCGGGGTGGCAGGCGTCTTCGTGTACGGCTTCTTTGAAAAATTCCTGATCCCAACAGGACTGCACCACTTTGTCTGGTCTCCCTTCCAGTTGACCCAGATTGGCGGCACTCTGAACGTTGACGGGCAGGTGGTCTCCGGGACGCAAGCCATCTTCCTGGCCTACATGCGCCATCCGGATCTCACCCCGGTAATGAACGAAGCACTGCGCTTTTCCCAGCAGGGCATGACGACAATCTTTGGTCTCTCCGGTGCAGCGCTGGCGTTTTACCACACCGCCACGCCGGAGAAGAAAATGATGGCGAAGGCGATTCTGTTGCCCGCTATTATTACCTCTATTCTCACCGGAATTACCGAACCGATTGAATTTACATTCTTATTTATTTCTCCGCTGTTATGGCTGATTCACGCCACGCTGACCGCCGCCTCTCAGGCAATTTGCGATCTGCTGACGGTTCGTCCGTGGGGCGCGTCCGGGCTCATTGAGTTTCTGATATATAACCTGCCGTTGCCGGCAGCCCTCACCCGCTGGCCGCTATACGTTCTAATCGGTATCGGGCAATTCGCCGCGTACTACGTCATTTTCCGTACGCTGGTCATCAGGCTGAACCTGAAAACACCAGGGCGCGAAGATGACGGCGAAGTGAAACTCTACAGTAAAGAAGATTACCGCAATAAAAAGGCCAAAGCAGGTCAGGCCGTCACCGATGAGATCATTAAAGGCTTAGGCGGCAAAGAGAACATTATTTCTGTTGATAACTGTTTTACCCGATTACGCGTCGCGCTCCATCATCCTGACAAAATTGATGAAGCCTTATTAAAAAGTACCGGCGCCAATGGCGTAGTGCGTAATCAAAATGAAGTTCAGGTTATTTACGGTGTGAGGGTTGGACAGGTTCGAGCCCGGGTAGATAACTGGCTGGCAAATAATTAATCAGGAGTTGTTATGAAATTAACCGTATTAGGCGGGGGCGGCGTTCGTTCCGCGTTCCTGGCGAAATCTCTGGCCTATAATGCGCATCGTATTGGTTTACAGGAAGTGGTGTTCCTCGATAACGCAGAAGAGAACCTGAAAATTTTCGGCAAAATCGCCCGTTATGTTTTTGCCACGATTCGACCTGATATTCGTTTCAGCCTGACGACGGATCCGGTATCCGCGTTAAAGAACAGCAATTATGTCATCACTACGCTACGCGTCGGCGGCGATGAAAGCCGTGTGCGCGATGAACGTATCGCGCTCAACCATAACACATTAGGTCAGGAAACCACCGGGGCGGGTGGTTTTGCGATGGCGATGCGGTCGATTCCCGCCATTCTTAATTACTGCCGTCTGATTGAAGAACATGCCGCACCCGATGCCATTCTGTTCAACTTTACTAACCCTTCCGGACTGGTTACCGAGGCGATCATCAAATCCGGGTTCAAACGTCGGGTTTATGGCATTTGCGACGCGCCATCAGAGCTGATTCGCGAACTGCCTGCCATCCTCAACTGCGACGAAGCGGATTTGAAAGTGGAGTGCTATGGTCTGAACCACTTCTCGTGGTTTACCCATTTCACCGTGAAAGGTGAGGACGTCACCGACAAACTGGTGAGCAACCCGGCACTGTACAGCAAAACGGCGATGCAGTACTTCTCACCGGTGCTGGTTCAGCTTTGCGACAAGCAATTACTGAATGAATATCTCTATTACTACTACTATCGCGAAGTGGCGCTGAAAGCGATTCAGGATGCACCGGAAACGCGCGGTGAAGCTATCGCGCGGATCAACAAGGAAATGCGCGAGGAACTGCGGAATGTGGATGCGCAGGCAAACCCGGAAGCCGCATTCGATATCTGGATGAAACACTATCTGCGCCGCGAAAATAGCTATATGCAGAGTGAGTCGCATCAGGAAAAATTCAACACCCGCACGCCGCTAACGCTGCAACAGTTTATTGAAGAACCGGATAGCGGCGGTTACGCAGGGGTGGCGCTGGATATTCTCGAAGCCGTGAACAGCGCCACCAGCAAACGCATCGTTGTCTCACTGCAAAACAATGGCACGCTGGATTTCTTACGCCCGGATGATGTCATTGAGATCAGCTGTGATCTGAGCAAAGAGGGGCTGAAACCGGTGACGCCGATCCACGTACCGGACGCGCAGAAAAACATGATCTCCTGCGTGAAAGAGTACGAGCGTCTGGCAGTGGAAGCCATCATGCGCAAAGATAAATTTCTGGCAATCCGCGCATTAATGGCGCATCCGCTGATTGGCTCCTGGTCGTTGGCCGAAAAGTTGGTTGGCGAGTATCTCGACGAAGCACAGTTTAGCGACTGGAAATGATCGTTCCCGGGGCGTCGAGTGGCGCCCCGCCCGGATTTTGCATAAACCAGAGCTTCAGCAAATGTTCGAATCCCAGGATGCAGTAACCAAAGAAAGGGTTGCTCCAGTAGATATCATCATCAAACTTTTGCGGATCGTGAATGATGACGGCGGTGTTTGCCGCCTGGGCCAGGGGGCTTTGATAGTCACCGGTAAAGCAGACAAGGTCGGTATTTTTACCTTCCAGCGCCTTGACCCAATTTAATGCCGAACTGCTGCGACCAGATTTAGACACCAGCCAGATAGAATCGAATTTTGCAGCCGTTTTTTGTTCCAGTATTTCGTAGTCCGGCCAAAGTGCCAGGCTGGCATTCACGCCAATCACCAGGAATTTATTATAAATATATTGCGCAATCAGTTGTGAGAAACCACTGCCATGAATAAGAATACGGTCGTGCTGCAGACGATTTAATAGCAACGCGAGGTTTTCGGTTGGCTGGACATTCATAAAGTTAATATCATTGGTCACATCAAGTTTTGGCATTGTGATATTAAATTTAATGAAATACACCAGCTCCAGCCAGCCGCTAAATTTGAGCTTTTTCGCCAGACGGACCAGCGATGACGGATTGCTGTAACAGTGTTCCGCGACGGTGCGGATACCCTCACGAATGCATTGTTCTGGATTATTCTGAATAAAGCGCAGTACGGTAACTTCTGTCTTACTTAATTTTACATCACGAAATACATTTTCCAGTTCCATTTTCTGCTCCTGTGAGTGCAGAATAAATTTATCATTTTTTAAAGTAAACGGTCTGTGCAACAGGTCACTTCATCACAATTTCATATTAAAAAAAGAAATGAATAAAAATCTGACATTACTCGCCATGATATTTTTCTTATGGGGCAATATAACCGCCATTAACAGCGTGCTGATCATCTTTTTCTATCAGTATTTCCATCTGTCGTGGTCGCAGTCTATTTTCATTACCGTTATTTTTTACGTGGCCCCTTTTCTGACCTGTCTGCCCTGTTCAATGCTGATTGAACGCCAGGGGTACCGTAAGGTGTTGCTGCTGTCGTTAACGTTGTCGGTTGCGGGATGCCTGCTGTTCGCTCTGGCGTTGCAGCTGGATTCCTTCGCCCTGTCACTGTTGGCGATGTTTGTCGTGGCGACGGGCGTGGCGGCGATGCAGGTTGTCGCGAATCCCTATCTGACATTGCTCAGCGCACCGCACAAACGCATTGGCAATCTGTGTCTGGCCTCTGCGGTTAATTCGCTGGGAACCACGCTGGCGCCCATGCTGGTTGCGCTCCTCCTGGCGTTTTCCCCTATCGATATCCTGGCGCGTGAAGAACCGATCAGTGCGCTCTGGCTTTGCCTCGCCTGCTTTTCGCTGGCATTGATTGCAGGGGTTTTCTGGATCCGCCTGCCGGATGTGGCGCGCCCGGGAAAAGCCGCGTCAGGAACGTATAACGCCTGGAAGAACAGAGAACTGTTATTCAGTGTGGCGGCGATTTTTATCTATGTCGGCGTCGAAGTGAGCCTTGCGACCAGTCTGGTAAAATATCTCATCACCATCGGCGGCTGGAGCACTACTGTTGCGATGTCGCTGGTCTCTTTTTACTGGGGAGGTGCGCTGGCGGGTCGTTTTCTTTATGGTTTTCTCGCCGACAAAACAGGCAATTACACGCCGTTTCTGATGGCGACGCTGGCCTGTGCAACGGCGGTGATGATGGCGATATGGCTGAACAATACCACTGGCGGTTATCTGCTTATCCTGACCGGTTTAGGAAACTCAATTCTCTATCCGATTATCTTCGGGCACACCATCAACAAAAATCCGGCGATCGCCAATATTTCTGCCGCAGCAATGGTGATGGCCGGGATTGGTGGTGCGGTTATACCCTTACTGCAGGCTGCTTGTATTGATGGACTCAACCTCCGGTTCAGCTTTCTATTACCGGTCGCGTTGTATCTGCTGCTGGCGCTGTGGGGGCGGCTGAACCTCCACCCCCTCGGTACATCAACTTAAAGCGAAATGACGATCTCATGACTTTGCGGCGTCACCATCACGCCCAGTTCGCTTCCCCGGTGTGAAGCGCCGCGAATACCGCTAATCTGCGCGATGTTACGCAGGCACAACGTCCAGTCGCGCGCATCCCCCTTGCCCGTCACGGTGAGGGTGTTGCCATTGCGCTTAGCAGTCAACGTAAAGATAACCGAACCGTCAGCAGCAGGGACGTCGCACACGGCTTCACGTCCCTCCTCGAGCGCGAACAACTGGAAGGCAGTGCCTTCGTTCCACGCGTAATCTGGTTTCTGATTATTACGGCCCAGCGCCAACAGGGTGTTGCCACGCACATACACTGGCAGACTCAGGAAGTCATGCTGCTGTTTGTACCAGCGGCTGCCCTGTACGACGTCATTGTGCCACAGATGCGTCCAGCGTCCTTCCGGCAAGTAAAACTGCACCTCCCCCGTTTCCGAGAATACCGGCGCCACCATCACTGAATCCCCTAGCATATACTGGCGATCGAGATAATCGCAGGCCGGATCGTCCGGGAACTCCAGCATCATGGCGCGCATCATTGGCGTGCCCCGCTCGTGTGCGCGAGCCGCTTCACGGTACAGGTACGGCATCATGCGGCACTTCTGCTCGGTGAAGAAACGCACCACATCGCAGGATTCCTCATCATACGCCCAGGGCACACGATAGGATTTGCTGCCGTGCAGGCGACTGTGGCTGGAGAGCAGACCAAATGCACACCAGCGTTTATAAACGTGTGCCGGCGCGGTGTTTTCGAAGCCGCCGATATCGTGGCTCCAGAAGCCAAAACCGGACAAGCCGATGGACAGGCCGCCGCGCAGGCTTTCCGCCATTGACTCATAGTTGGCGTAGCAGTCGCCGCCCCAGTGTACCGGAAACTGCTGTGCGCCCACCGATGCGGATCGGGCGAACAGCACCGCCTCTTTTTCGCCAACGGTCTCTTTCAGCACGTTCCACACCAGTTCGTTGTAGATGTAGGCATAATGGTTGTGCATTTTCTGCGGATCGGAACCATCAAACCATTGCACATCGGTCGGGATACGCTCGCCGAAGTCGGTCTTGAAGCAGTCAACACCGATATCCACCAAACCTTTCAGTTTATTGGCATACCATTCACAGGCCTGCGGATTGGTGAAGTCATAAATCGCCAGCCCCGGTTGCCATTTATCCCATTGCCACAGGGAACCGTCCGGACGTTCCAGCAGGTAGCCTTTCTCTTTCAGCTCCTTGAAAATCGGCGATTTCTGTCCGATGTACGGGTTGATCCATACGCAGACCTTCAGCCCTTTCTCCTTCAACCGACGAATCATTCCTTCCGGGTCGGGGAACGTCACCGGATCCCATTCGAAGTCGCACCACTGAAAAGCCTTCATCCAGAAGCAGTCAAAGTGGAAGACGTGCAGCGGCAGATTGCGCTCAGCCATGCCGTCGATAAAGCGGTTTACCGTCGCTTCATCGTAGTTGGTGGTGAACGAAGTGGTCAGCCACAGGCCAAACGACCAGGCAGGCGGCAACGCCGGACGCCCCGTGAAGCGGGTATAGCGGTTCAACACTTCTTTCGGCGTCGGACCGTCGATCACGAAATATTCGAGATATTCGCCCTCGACGCTGAACTGCACTTTCGACACTTTCTCCGAACCGACTTCAAACGAGACGCACTGTGGATGGTTGACCAGCACGCCATAGCCACGGTTGGTCATATAAAACGGGATGTTCTTATAGGATTGTTCGGTGCTGGTGCCGCCATCGCGGTTCCAGGTTTCTACCGTCTGACCATTACGCACCAGCGCGGTAAAGCGCTCGCCCAGACCGTAAACCGTCTCGCCGACGCCCAGATCCAGGCGCTCGAACATGTAGTTCCGCTGGGTGGTGGTGTCCTGCACATAGCCGTTGTTCTTCAACTGACTACCGGTAATGCGCACACCGTTACGCAGGAAATCCAGCGACCAGCACTCACCTTTAGTGACGCGCACGCTTAAGTTACCGCTTTTCAGCTCAGCAACCTCAGCGGTGTTTTGGATATCGACCTTCACGTCCTGTAAAACGTTGAGCGGGTAATGCGGACCGTTATCCAGCGCCCCCTGAAAGTGTTCCATACGCACGCCCACAATCCCTTCCTGCGGCGAAGAGAAACGCAATGTAAAGAGCGGAGTATCCAGTTGCCAGGTGCGTTCGCGGACATCACGCGGCGCGGCATAAACCACCAGTTCGTTACCGTGCTGTTCCACATCAAACACCTGGACTGGATGAAGTAAATTAAGGCCAGGCTGAATCAGCCAGTTTCCGTCGCTAATCTTCATACTCTGTTCCTTTAGTTCTGAAATTCGTTATGCGTAAATTCCTGCTGATTGCGACGCGCGCCCTGTGCCAGTTGGTCGAGGATGTTTCTCAGGTAAGGCGTTTTCAGGGTGTAGAAGCGTTTGGCAATCACGGCACTCAGCAGATAGCAGATGGCCGGGACGATTGTGAACAGGGCAATAATGATGTTGATGGTGGCGTTGTTCTGCGTTTTCGCCGCCGCGTCGTAGCCACCGCCTGCCAGCATCCAACCAATAAGCGCGCCACCGAGCGCCAGACCCAGTTTGAGTACGAACAGTGTGCCCGCAAAACTGATACCGGTCAGACGTTTACCGTTGCACCATTCGCCATAATCGACGGTATCGGACATCATCACCCACTGGATCGGCGTCACCAGCTGGTGCAACACGCCAATCACGAAGATAAAGACGAACATGGTGATGTCGGCCTGCATCGGGACAAAGAACATCGCGAGGCTAACCACGGCCAGGGCCGCGTTGGTCCACCAGAAGATGCTGACTTTGCATTTCCAGTCGGTGAGGGGTTTTGCCAGCGCGGAGCCAATCAGGTTACCGACACAGTAGGTGGTCAGGAAGGCGACGAATACTTCCGGCGTCCCCAGGATCCAGGTGACGTAATACATCATCGCGCCACCGCGTACGCAGACGGCGAGAATATTGAGGATGGTCAGCAGACCCACAATCCGCCACTGGTCGTTTTGCCAGATATCGCGGAGATCTTCGCGCATTGAGGTTGTGCTCGGTGGCGCTTCGATACGCTCTTTGGTGGTGAAGAAGCAAAACGCCAGCATCAGGAATGCCACGACCGACAGCACTGCAATCCCACCCTGAAATCCCAGCGCTTTGTTATCACCGCCAATGAGATTCACCAGCGGCATCATCAGCACGGTCGAGAGCATCCCGCCCGCCGTCGCCAGCACAAAGCGCCAGGATTGCAGAGAAATACGCTGCGTGGGGTCATTAGTGATCACCCCGCCCAGTGCGCAATACGGGATATTCACCACGGTATAAAGCAGCGTCAGCAGCGTATAGGTGATAGCAGCGTAAATCATCTTACCGTTCAGGCTGAGGTCCGGCGTGCTGTATGCCAGGACGCAAACAAGGCCAAACGGCAGCGCGCCAAACAGCACCCACGGACGGAATTTTCCCCAACGGGAACGCGTGCGATCCGCCAGCAGTCCCATGCACGGGTCTGAAATGGCGTCCAGCGCGCGCGCCAGTAAAAACATGGTGCCGACAAAACCGGCGGGAATACCGAAAATATCGGTATAAAAAAACATCATATACAGCATGACGTTATCAAAAATGATATGACTGGCAGCGTCGCCCATCCCGTAGCCAATCTTCTCCTTAACAGACAAAATATGAATAGTCATAACGCATCCTTTCGCGCTCTCATGCGCACTGGTACCGGTTACCGTTTTTGTAAACCATTCGCGCTAGCGACGGATATTCCGATATCTCGTTATTAAATTACGATTCTTGTTTTCTGTGATCGCGGTTGCGCCAGAAGATGTGAGAAAATGTAACTAGAGGAATTTATGAGGATTTATATGAAACCGATCATAGTAAGAAGAAAGGGAAGTTAAAAAAGTGAGTGAGGGGGTGTGGAAACGTCAGGAAGTAGCTATAATGCGCCCCGCCTCCATGTAGCAATGCAGGCGCGGAAGATCGTCGTCTCCGGTGAGGCGGCTGGACTTCAAATCCAGTTGGGGCCGCCAGCGGTCCCGGGCAGGTTCGACTCCTGTGATCTTCCGCCAATTAGCTTCTACTGAACTATCCCGAAGTCAACAACCCCCTTTGTAATCCCTTATATATCAAGTATTCCTTGTATCCATAGGTCAATCGACTTCAACCTGCATCAAGCGGTTTTTGGGGGTGTATTAGGGGGTACTATTCACCATTAAAATGACAGCACCCCCATAATGGCAAAAATGTGAGTTATAACAATGGGTTTTGACGACATATTTGTTATAAAAGGGATTAATTGGGGGTATCATATTAGTTACTGGCGGAAATCCCCACAGGAGAATGGATTCATCAAAAGCCGGAGAATGTCATGGCGCTAACCGATGTTAAAGTGAAAACCGCAAAGCCAAAAGAAAAGCCTTATAAGCTGGCTGATGGCGGCGGTATGTATCTGCTGATTAACGCTAATGGTTCTAAATACTGGCGTATAAAGTACCGCTTCGCTGGTAAAGAAAAGATGCTTTCTATTGGCGTATACCCCGATGTTTCGCTGGCCGACGCACGCGAAAAACGCAGCGAAGCCAGAAAAATCCTCGCTGCTGGAAGCGACCCGGGCGAAGTAAAGAAAGAAGAGAAAGTGGCTCAGCAAATGAGCTTGAAAAACACTTTCGAGGCCGTTGCCTGCGAATGGCATCAAACGAAATCCGATCGCTGGTCATTACGTTATCGTGATGAAATCATCGATACCTTTGAAAAAGATATCTTTCCCTACATCGGCAAGCGCTCTATTGCTGAAATCAAACCAATGGAGTTGCTGGAGGCCCTGCGTAAAATGGAAAAACGCGGAGCACTGGAGAAAATGCGCAAGGTCCGCCAGCGCTGTGGCGAGGTGTTCCGCTATGCAATTGTCACTGGCAGAGCTGACTACAACCCCGCCCCCGACCTTGCCAGCGCGTTAGCTACGCCGAAAAAAGTACATTTCCCCTTCCTTACGGCCAATGAACTTCCTCACTTCCTTAACGACCTGGCGGGTTATACCGGTAGCATTATAACGAAGACAGCTACTCAAATCATTATGTTAACCGGTGTACGCACGCAAGAATTACGTTTCGCACGCTGGGAGGATATCGATTTTGAGACAAAATTGTGGGAGATCCCAGCAGAAGTGATGAAGATGAAGCGGCCTCATATTGTGCCGCTATCAGAGCAGGTTATTGCACTGTTTAAGCAACTTGAGCCGATATCAAAACATCACCCGCTGGTCTTTATCGGCAGGAACGATCCTCGCAAGCCTATCAGCAAGGAAAGCATCAATCAGGTTATTGAGTTGTTGGGATATAAAGGCAGACTGACGGGGCATGGCTTCCGCCACACGATGAGCACCATTCTACATGAGCAGGGTTTTAACTCAGCATGGATTGAAACGCAGCTTGCGCATGTTGATAAGAACGCGATTCGCGGGACGTATAACCATGCGCAGTATCTTGATGGGCGTAGGGAGATGATGCAGTGGTATGCGAATTATATTAGTGAGTTGGGGAAAGGTGGAATTATAGTCGAAGGGAAATTTGAGAAGACAGCATAAAACAAGCAAGATAGCCATCTTTACTGCTAGATGGCCGCTGAAAACTTTATGAAATTTTTTTAAAAAGCTCCGAATTACTGGCATAAGGTATTTTGAGCCTGCCAGTAATTCTGTGTAACTGCCATCGTATTAAAGGTGATCGCTCAGTCGACTCAATAATAAAACGGTTCATCGCCAGCCGCCAGTTCTGGATCGGCATACTCCGTTTTTTCGATGCAGCCAGGATCGCCAGATAAATCACTTTTCGTACTGAGTTATCTGTTGGGAACACCTTACGCTTCTTTATCGCCTGTCGGATTACGCTGTTCAGCAATACTATAGCGTTGGTCATGTAAATGGCCTTGCGGATATCCGCTGGGTAGCCGAAGAACGTATTGAGATATTCCCCGTGCGCACACCAGCTTTTACTAATTTGCGGAATTTATCTCCCCAGACATCTTTGGTTTTAAGACCTTTAGCCAGTTCAGCCGAAAGGGCTTTGAGTTTCTTATCGTCCATAATTTATCTATCTCCATTAATTGAGTGAACATATCAAAAATAGGCAGATACACAATTTAAATTACAGGCTCACATCACACCTATTTCTGCAAGGGATATCCTACGATATCCCCTGTCTGATCTGGCGCACGTATATTACTTATTGATTAAGTCGATAATACGATCGCCTTCAGCATCTTCCTGTGCCACCCGGCTAAAGATACTACTGTCGCTTTGTGTACCTACCTTGATTGGTTCTTTACAATCTTTGTGGAATACTTTTTTCCCATTTTTTGTGACGACGACGCCAGACATATCACCGTGTTGCTCTTTGTCGTAAACAATATATTCATAGACCCCTTTTACGATGCGAATCCAATATAAAGATCCTCCGGCGATCGTTTCTGCGCTGTAATACGCTGTGACTCCCGGCTGATTAGTGACAAGATTCAGCTCCGCAATAGGAGAAGATGCTGTTCCCAGAGCATATCCGGCAGCATCCTGGGCAATAAAAGCGCTGGCAAATTTATTATTGGTTAGCAGACACTCAAGAGTTAATTGTTCCTGATCCTCTGAACTATAGGTCTCGGCAAAAGATGTCTGGGCGGCGGCAATACAGCCTAAAACTAGTACCGCAATTTTTAAGCTAAACTTCACGTTCTTCACTCCTTAATAAACATGTGTGTTTAATCGTTGTGTGAGATTAATTTCCGCTTTTAATTTGCTTACAAGTATCCAGCCACCCGGCGGTATCAATTTTCCCGTTTGCCAGATATTTTTGCTGATTCTGCCAGTGCGCGGCGAGAAATGGCTTAAGACCTGCAAGACGTTTGTTCAGGGTGAGCATTTGATCGAAAACCGTCACTTCGTGTTTCAGACCTTCCTGACCATAAAGCGTGGCTGAATCAACCAGACTACTGGCGTAGTAACTCGTCAGTTGTTGCAGGCGATCTGTTTGCTCGCCAAGTTTTGTTTTTCGGATCGCGCAATTTTTATCACTGTCATCTTTATCCTTACACAGCAATTCATAGTTGTGATTGAGGAAGTCAAGAAAGCGGCCATCATCCTGCAATTTTGTGCAAAGGAAGGAGCCGAGGTTAAGGCTGGCGCGGATCGATTGTGCCCGTTCTTCCTGCTGTTGCTGATTACTGGCGCGGAGCTGATTTTCCAGATCCTTCAGTTTCTTTTTCAGCTCTGTGTCTTCAACGCCTGATGCCAGGCTTCCCAGCGCTTTTGCGGTGTCTGTGGGGGCGTCTTTGCTCTTATCTATGCCCGGTTTATCTGCACCGAGAGTAGCCCAATTTTTCTCCAGCTGTTTCACTCGGTCTGTTGATGTAATGGTCGGAGAGACCAGAACCAGACGCAATCCGGTGGTTTTGCTGGTGAAAGGATGGGCTTCATCGTAGTAGTTAATTTCTTTACGGGTCGCGCTACGGATCTCTGATTCATTCGAGATGACGCTGCCTCCGCGAACCACAAAACCACCAGCCTGGCCGTGAAGTCTGTTGATTTTATTGAGATAGAACGGGGTGAACATCATCTCAGAGACGTTGCCCAGCATATCGTGTAGGCCGAGGGGGTTAGGGTTCAACAGCCCAATAAGCTGTACTTTGCCGTTAGAGGACTGCGAACCGGAATACCACTCATAATTTTTCATGTCATCCATCGGGTAGTGGGAATCACGGAATTCCGCACTGTTTACCTTGAGGCCGCCGCGTGCTGCAAATTCCCATTCTACTTCAGTGGGCAGGCGTAAAAATCCAGGGTTGCCATCCTCTTTCGGTAATTTGTCGAGAGCATTCGTGCGTAACCACTGGTTATATTTATCGGCAAAATTTACCGCATCGAACCAACTGATATTGGTTTCTGCGATGCTTAACTTACGTGATGGCGTGGGGCAGGTACCGCTGGTTAATGCCTGGTATTGCAATGCTGTCAGTTCATATTTGGCCATCAAATAGTAACGACCTTTGCTTTTTTTGCTTTCGGTAAAGCTACCGGCGATAAAGGTTGGATAACTGTGTTCAACAAACCCCCATTCTCCGCCATCTTCTCCTAAGGTGATCGGCATATCATCCAGAGGGCCCGAGACCGGGATCTCTACCTGACGGAATACCATGGCACCTTCACAGGGCATGGGCAAAATAATATCTTCGCTATCCGGCTTGGGGTTATAGATTTTCTCTGCCCACGGTTCGGCCAGCACGGGCGACATCTTCACCAGCAGAGCCAGCGCCAGCCAGCGTGATAATGTGGAAGGGGTAAGGGTCATGAACGTTCTCCGCAAATGATAAATGCCTTGGGCAAGTAGGAATATGGGTTATGCCTCGCGCAGGCTCTGCGCAGGTTCAATATTAATGGCGCGCCAGGCACCAATGCCGGCGACCAGTGTCGCCACGACAATGGTGAGTATCAGAGCGACGAGGCCGTGCAACGGGGTGATCTTACAAATCATTTGATCTGTTGCCTGACTGCCCGCTAACGCCTGGTTAAAGACCTGACTGGCTAAAAGGTAGATCGCAAAGCCGCCGATATAAGCCACCAGACTAAGAAGACAGCCTTGAAAAATCACATAGGCACCCACTGCGGGACGGGTAAAACCGAGCAGGCGGAGGACAGCAATATGTTTACGTTTGCGGTCAACATTCGCGATAAATGAGCCAATAAGTGAGGCAATACAGCCAACCAGTGCAGTGGCGGCAATGGTATTAAAAATAATGCCCAAAACCCGATTGATGCTTTTCACATTTTCTATATCAGCCAGACGGCTGGCGGTTTCGATGCGCTGTTCCCGGAGATCGCGCTCAAGGCTGGCAACCTGATCAATATCGCGGGCGTATAATCTGGCGCGTGCGTAGAGCGGTGGTTTACCGTCAAGCTGCGCACCGCTGGCCATCCCCAACCCGGTTACCGCAAAGCCATCGCGGAAATGTTCAAGCGCCAGCAATAACGAAGGCTGGGTAAAGATCGCGGCACGATTAAAATAGGTCGCAGGCAAAATCCCCACGACGGTAACGCTTTTTCGTCCCCATTCCCGGCGTTCATCAAGCATTCTGCTTACTCGCAAAGAGAGCGAATCACCGACACTGACCGCTAATTTACGTGCGGCTTCCTGAGTAATGACAACCTCGTTTTCCTGATGGAGTTCAAGGGACTTGAGTAAAGGGTCCCCTGAGTCTGTTGGAATAACTTCAGCGTTCTCAATGAAATGTGTGCTGTCTGTTTGCAGGTCAGCAAGCGTATTTAGCGAACGCGTTTGCCCGATGGCGAAACCCACATCGGGTCGCTGCCGTAACTCTTCGATCCAGTTTTGGTTGTAGCTGCCGCTACTCAGCATACGGATTTCCAGGTTGCGAGGGTCACTGGCCAGATCTTCTTGCAGCTGGTTCACAATCCCAAAACGCAAACCGAAAAGAAGTAATAAAGGTGCGATGACAGCGACGAGAGAAGAGACGATGCAAAAAGAAATGATGCGATCGTGCCACAGGTCTTGCATAGCCAGGCGGCCCAGCAGTCTGGCTCGGTTAAAGGACAAAATAGGTTCCTCCCTGTTCGTGCTTCGACGATGCCACTAACGGTTCAGGCTGGGCAGTTAAACAGGGTAAATTGAAATGTTGTACCAGTGGCCAGTCGTGGCAAACAATCAGCGCCATCATGCCTTCCTGGCGGACCAACTCAATAAACAGGCTAAATAATTTCTTTGCGTTGTAGGGATCAAGTGCGGCTGTTGGTTCATCAGCCAGTACCAGTTTTGGACGGTGCAATATCGCACGTGCGAAAGCGGTTCTCTGTCGTTCACCAAACGACAACTGCGTTGGATATTTAGCCAATAATGGCGCAAGTTTGAGAGCATCGATTACTCTGTCCAGCAGCGCGTTGTCGGGGCGTAATCCCAGCAACTGGCAAGGCAGAAGGATGTTATCTTTGACGCTCAGATAGGGAAGCAACCCCCCATTTTGCAACACAAAGCCAAGCTGGCGGGCGCGAATACCCGCCAGTTCATTATGTTGTTCATCCTGTATCAGCGTTGCGATATCAAATTGCTGTGCACCTTCGTCCAGCTCGAAGCACCCGATTTTACTGGGTTGCAGTAATAAGCCGATGGCTTCCAGTAGCGTGCTTTTACCACATCCACTTTCACCTGTGACCGCGACCACCTGGCCTGACCGCAGCGTGAGCTGCGGCAGGTAAACCCGGTGAGCATGACTGCCCTGACCACGAACAACGCACAACTCTTCTATGCGCAGCATCAGGGCATCATTTCCAGCGGGATGGGATAAACGCGATCGCGCGGATCGCTTCCTTTTGCCAGCTCAACCCAGCGATCAACATCGGCGTTATATTTTTGGTAATGACGCAGTTTAGATGACAGCGTGCGGATAAATTTCTCCTGTGACAATCCATCCCAGCTTTTCCAGGTCTCTTCGTCGAGGTTCAGGACATCGCTCTTATAGGGAAGATCGGCCAGATATTCTCCCAGCACCCCCAGATCGCCAATGCGGGCATTGTCCTGTTGTTTCAGCTGGTTAGGATCAGCACCCATGGTTGCCGCAACAGTACGCAGTTGCTCAAACATTTTGGTCGGTGAGATCATCCCCTCATTTGCTGCTTTAAGGATCTGGCTGACAGCATCGCTTAAGTCGCTTAGCTGACCTTTGGTCAAGAGAACACGAACGTCGGTGGTAGGAATGTTTTGCTTAATCAGGTCGCGGTCGCTAATCCATGCCTGAAAGACTAACGGGGCTTGTGTGCTGTTACGCTTACCCAGATAGGCCAACTGCATGGCATGTCCAATTAATGCCGTATCCTGAAGCAGCTTTTGTTCCGGTGTCAGTTTCTGTCCATCGTCTTTCGCGTAAAGCGCACTACCAATCGCAGCATCACCCATGTAAGCGGATTTAACCTGCTCAGTAATGGCGGAGGCTAGCGCATCTACCTGCTGGCCAAACATCTTGATATCACCGGCATTTACGGCCTGGTAAAGGTTGGACTGGGTGCTGTCAAAATTGGAGAGATCGCGGTACTGGCTTTCGGCTTTGGCATGGTTATCTTTGCCGCCTGATGTTTTTAGGTGCAGCGTATAGATAGCAATACCGCGGTTACCCGCCTCAAGGCGAAGCTGGCTGGCATCCAGACCGGTACCTGACAGCTTGTTGCTACCGTCAATAGCACCTGCATCGGTAATCAGGACCATGTAACGAGCGCCAAACGGGCTCCAGTCAATGTCATCAATAGCTGATAGCACGCCGGAATACGCATCCTCGTCATACAGAGAACTGGAGACTTTCGCTTCTTTTAAATCAGCGACTTTCTTCAGGAAATCCGTACCATCTTTCACATGGTTAGGATCTGCGTAAATCTTTGTGCGGTACTCAAGGCCCGGAACGGCTTTGGTATTCGAGCGAAATGAGATCAACCCAAACTTAACCTGCCCATCCAGATGCTCTTGTTTGATCTTGCCATAGATCTTATTAACCGCTTCTTTGGTGCGCTCAATGTAAGGCCCCATTGAAATGGTTGAGTCAATAACGAAGACCACTGAGGCGTTAAACCCTTTCAATTGATTTACGTTATCTTCTTGTTTTTTATCCGTTTCAGCTTTACTGACGGAGGCTACGTTAAGCAGGCGTGTATAGAAGCCATCTTCGGTCATGACCTCTTCACCGCTCAGGATTGGCAGCAGATAAAACTGCTTTTGCAGATCGACAAAATATTCGGGCTCTTCAGCCTGAATACCTTCGGCGTGGCCATCCCGTTTTAACTTGGCGCGAAGTGGGGCAACCAGCGATACGGGATCGGGGGCAGAGAGAATATCATCAAGGCTTTTTCTCTCTTTAAAGAACAGCAAACGGTCACGGTTTGCCGGGTTGGTAAATGCCAATGTGAGCTGCATTTTCCAGTCGACGGTACATGACTTTGGTAACCAGCCTATAGTTTTACCAAAGCTATCCGGCCCGACCTTAAGCCAGCTCTGGCCGTTTGCATCTTCTTTTTGATAAACATACAGGCTACTGAAGGCCGGCTGTAGCTGACCTTTATCATCACCTGCGGCAGTCCCAAGTTTGCAGCCCGGGGTAGTGAGAACACGTTGATATAACGTTTTCTTACCTTCCTGGAGCAGAGGTTTGTCGCCATCAGCGGCAAATACATGCCCGCTGAGCAACAGACCACATAATGGCAGAGCCAGACGACTCATTGGATTCCAGGTCATTTTCCTAGCTCCTCAAGGCGCTGTTTGGCTGTTTGGTTGTCAGGCTCCGTTTGCAGAACGGTTTCGTACCAATATGCTGCAGTATCTTTATCCGGTGCTTTGAAACATTCACTTGGCTGGTGGTATTTCGGGTCGTATTCACCTGCGTACACGAGCGCGATTTTGGTATCACCACCCTGGGCACGGTTAGCATACAGACGCTGTGCAACACCACATTTTTTAGCCTCTTTTGCGGCCTGGATAATGGTCAGTAGTTTGTCACTGTCGAGTTTTTCCTGAACGCAGCTCTGGACGAAATCAAGCTCGTTCTGGCTGTTCAAACCCTGTGCAGAACAGGTGCTATGAGCGACAGGCTCTGGTGCGGCGGCGGATGCAGACGCCGGTGTTTCTTGCTGTGCTTGTTCAACGGGAGGGACTTCCGGTGATTTATCCCGGCCTAAAAACCACCACAGCGCACCAGCAATCACGACTAATGCCAGTATTGCCGCGCCTATAACAGGAAGGCGGGAGGACCCCGATTTCGCCGGAGTTCTCGCTTCAGTATGAATTACCGGCTCTACAGGTTCAGGGGCAACAACGGTTTCTGTTGCAATGACGGGCTCAGAAGGAACTTCTGGAGTAGCCAGCATGCTGCTGCCGCTATAGTTACCTGTTTCACCTCTTGCTTCAGAAGAGAGCAGTTCGTCGCGCACCAGCTGTAACGTGGTATTGCGTGTTTCTCCAGAATCCAGCTTGATCTGAATTTGTACCTGGCTTGCCGTCGCCAGCAATGGGTCAAGCAATGTTGGGCCAATACGAAAACCGCTACCATTATTTAACGCATAACCACCGTTCATGGTAAACCAGTGTTGCGCCGGGCTCCAACTGCCATCGGGTTGCAGGTAGTTCTGCTCGTTATTGCACAGTGTAAAGGTCAGATTAGTCAATATTGCGGTTTCACCACGCAGGCGGACCATCAATTGTGCAGTACCTGGCTCTGCCGGCTGGCAGGCGATGATTTTAGCTAGCATGGCATGTTCTCTTGTTTCAATTGGCTGATAATCTGACCAAGTTGACGATTCTGTTCGAAGGAAATATCCCGTGTGGCGCTATGACCCGCATTGTCCAGGACGACGCTCATCAAAGCAGAAAGCCAGTCACCCAGATAGGAAACGCCGGGCTGTGGTGCGACGGTGGCGAGTTGTGGCAACTCATCGTTAGCGAGCTGCTTCTGACGCAGAAACACTTTGTTTTTCTCGCCAACATAGCTGTTGGGTACCTTGTCTGCTGGCAGGGTGAGATAACCAAACCAGGCAATAAAATCACGTATGGTCAGTTGAGCGCGTAAAACCTGACGTGCTCGCATGTGTACGCGAGTTGTTTCAGCCTGCTCTTGACCCGCCAGGGCATGTTTCAATGTCCCTTCCAAATCCAAACGTGTGGCGGCGGTGATTAGCTCTTCGCTGAGTTGATTAATCAGCTCACTGCTCATGCCCAGTTGACGCCACTGCAACGGTTGCTGCGGCAACTCCCGTAGATGGGCTACCCAGGCTTTAAAGGCCTGATGCGCGAAATCGTCATCCTGGCCTACGCGTTCCGCTGCGGCAGTTGCTGGCGCATCAACAACGGCGGTTTCAACAGGTGTAGTCGCAAAGGGATCGCTGGCAAAGGGGTTATCAGCGAACGGATTACCACCAAACGGACTGGTTGCGAAAGCATTGATGGTCGGGCTTTCGCCTTCGGTTTGCGGCGCCTGCTCGAGGTCGCGAATACTCAAATAAATGTTGTTGAGCTCCTGAGTCGGCAGAACCAGGCGTTCGATAAGTTCCCCCATACTGTGGGAACATGCAGACAAGCCCTGCCATAACTCTTTGGCAATTGCTTGTTTTTTCACAATCTGCCCATCACCGTCTTTTTCGTACCACCGGCCAAGACGTTGATCGCCGGTTTCCATGCGACATTGCAGCAGTTGTTGCTGTAAACGTTTTAGCTTGAAGTCGAGATGGGCGACGCCGCGCAGTGCTTTCGTCAGGCGCGACATTCCACCGTCGTTGAGTTCGAGCATTGCCTGCCAGGCTGCTTTCGGTTCTGCAACGTGCATATTCACATTTTTTCCGCAGACGAAGGTGCTGCCCATGGTATCGAGTACATCGCGGTAACGATCGCTGATACCCACTTCCTGGAGTCTCTCCTGCCCGGCATCACCTTCAAGCCTCAGGAAAGGGTTATCAAGCCCGGGTTTGCGTACCAGGAAACAGTTGTTGAAAGGCTGGTTGGGTGCCCATTGTGAAAGCCATTCATAGTGCGAGAAACGCTCCAATAAAGTCATGTGCATCATACCTTCCCAGCCTTCTTTTAACTGGCTTTCGGTATGTTGCAGGCTGTTGACGATACGCATATCACACATGGTGATTGCCCAGAACAAACCCGGGTTGCGGCCCCCGCGCTCTTCGGCACTCTTACCCTGGGTTTTCTCTACCCAGCGGTTTAATACCGGGCCCACATCAGCAACGTCGCTCTGTTTGGCTGAGCTGGCGCATACGACAAGCGCATTCATTTCCTGGTTATCGGTATAGCGTTCGAACAGGTAAGCAACTTTTCCGCGAAGCAGGAGCTGCGAAATCGCGTTAAGTCCATCCCGGCCAGCCTGTTCAAGTGCGGTGATCTTGAGACGACCGCGATAGCCAGGGAAGTCGAGCAGATCAACCTGTTCTACAACGCTGTTGGTTTCAACTTCTGCCAGAGGGAAAATCAGCTCTGTGGTTAAGGCCGCCAGTTCCGCCTGCGTTAAGTTGGCGCTACCAATTTGTTGTTCTTCTTTCCAATAACGGATCTCAACGTTGCGATCCTGGTTGGAGCCCAACCTGTTCAGGCTATCTACGTTCATGATGCTGCCGCTGCTATGGTCAGTCAGCGTTTCCAGCGGGGCAAATACCATCCGGGTATGGTTCAGTTTCGCCAGTACATTGGCTAATGAACGGTAGGTTTCGGTGAGAGCTGGCTGTTCTCCCCACAACAGGGAAAAGAGCTCTGCACGATCATTTGGGCTCAACGTCGGGGCAATTTTCAACACCTGCGGCCACCAGGCGTGTTCAAGTTTCTCAACTGACTTTTTAAAGGAGGCGTTAAGGTAATCCCACAAGGCGACGACATCTTCCTGGCTGACGCCGTTATATTCCTGAACCTGCACAGCACGCTGCAAGAATGGGCGCAGGTGCTCTTCAACCCGGCTTTGGTCAAGCTGATAGCTCAATTGCTCATGGTTGAAGTCGTTAAACCAGGCGTTGGCCAGAATCTTAGCCAAATCGATTTCACTGAACAGTCGCAACGGCACTGGGTATCCAGCCGGCGCGGCAGGCGCCTGACGGGTAAAGCGAGTGACCAGCCCCGTCGCTTCTTTACCTCCGCCGACAGGGTTTACCTCTTTGATAAAGTCAACACGCCTTTCGCCGTAGAGTGCTTCCAGCGACCCATTGCTACCAGCAGCGAGCGCTGAAATGAGGTACGATTTCCCTGCCTGAGAAATACCGAAAAAACCGACGGTCATCGGTGTTTTGGCAACCTGAGTCAGGCTATTGGCCAGATTCCTCGTACGCAGCAAACTCAAGTTGAGTTTGTCTGCTTCGTTGTCTAAACGACGTGAACCGGGGCGTACGTTGTCGACCCATCCGAGTGCGTCCAGGCATCCCTGAGCGATAGCAGCCCAACCCTGAGTGAGAGATTTTTGTTCGCTATTCATTATTTTTTAACACTCCCGCTATCGAGCCAGTGACGGCTATCAATGAGCCCTCTGTCGGGCATCGTATTGAGTTCCAGATCCAAATCACGTTTGCTAAATGACTTATCGGTGTTGCTGCTGACATCGGCGATCGTCAGGCGATCGCTAATCAGTCCAAGCTGACGAGCTCGTTTACCCTTATCGATCGTCAGTCTGACTTTGAGATACGGGGAGCCATTATCCGTGGACTGAGCCGAAGAGAATTTTTTACGTCCTTCTTCGCTAAAACGGAGGGTATACAGCGGTGCTGCAGTCCAGCGTTCTGCATCCAACTGGCGATAGCCTAAGCGCAGGTCGCCACGCATAACGATGCTTTGTGTGGTTTTCTCGCCATTTTCATCGGTGATGGCCGGAAGCTTGATCTGCCCGTTTTCAGACTCGATATGTTGATAAACGATGTCGGCATCGCGAATCAGGTTATCCATATCAATGGTGCCGATATGGCGAATCGTTGAATACGGTTTCAGCTCTGAGGTGCGGAAATGGAAGTTAGGGATGCTGTGGTTTGCACACAACTGCGTGAGCATGGCACCCACTGAAGCCGTACTTTTTGGATCGTCGATATGACCGTTTTTATGGAACGGGTACCAGGTACCCGTCTGATAACCATGTAACGGCAGAATACGCCCTGGCGGTAACGGAAGGTTGCGACGAATAATCGCCTGAATCCCAGGTAACTGAGACGGCCGGCCGGTGAGTAGCAGCAGATCGCAATGATAATAAGACAGCACTTCACAGAGTGCAGTCAGGACTTTATCGATGCTGAACTTACCTGCACAGAGATCGCCATGGAGTTTGGCGAGTGGCAGATTAAGCATGATATCCGCGAGCTTAAAGTCGGTCGGACCTCCCGCTTTCTGAACTTCCCGGCGCACGAATCCTTCGACTTCATCACGAATACAACCCACCGGTAGCAAATCGCCGACACGTTGGTTAATCAGGGTATGCGTTTGTTCATCAAGCGGATCGTAATGTTCGTATGTTCCCAGGATATGTAATGCGAGCGGGACGAACAGTTGCAGGCTCAGTTGTTGGCGAAGCACGGCTTCGGCTGCGCTAATATTCTGCGATCCGCACAACTGGGACATCAATGTTTCAGTGGACATCACACCGGCTTCACGCAGGGCTTGCTCAAAAGCGGGGAGAACGTATGACTGAATAACATCCAGCAAAATGTCATCACCTGCGATCTTAAAACTGTCGCGAAAGCGCTGGTGAGGGATGATATGTACGTTAGTACCACCACCAGTGTGCCCATTATGATCGAGGCGGTAATCGGTGATCACCAGATCGGTGGTCCCGCCGCCAATATCAATTGACGCGATAGTGATACTTTCACGATCGCTACGGTCTGGTCGGCCAATTGCGTCGAAAAACTCTTCCGGATGACCGGCAAAGTTCTGATTAATCTCGGTATACAGGTAAACCAACTGTGCACAGGAGGCTTCGTCCCACTCCACCCTGATTTCAGGTAATGGGATCTTGATGTTTGCTTCCGTATGCTCTTCTTGTACGTCCTCATACGGATCGTTCTCGCCGTTGTGCCAGCGTAACGATTTCCACACCAGGCCGACAGCCTGACGCATGCGTTCATCCAGCACACAGCGTTCAGCCATGGGCATACCTGGCGGAACCGTCAGAATAATATGGCGTAGCTGACGCGGGATCCCAGCGTGTCCCTGGCGAATACGCTGCTCCGGGCTGTTAATCTGACTAATGGCCTGGGTCAGAACTTCTGCCAGCATAAAGGTCATCAGCGAACTGCGTGAGTAGCGTGGCGTAAAGACGGGGATGCGATCCATCTCATCTTCAATGGTGTGCAGGGCTTCGCCTCTTTCATCGATCAGATTGGCAAACGGTGCTGCCGTTGCCAATGGATTGCTGTCCTGCACATAGCTGCCATTAAAACGCCAACCCTGACCATAAAACTTCTCATCCCACAGATAGCGTTTAGGGCTGGATAGGCCTGTTGAACCTTCACTACCTTTACGACGAGCCGCCAGACGGCTGGCTTCACCACCAATACGTGCGATAGTCGGCCACTGGAACGCATCGTGGCGACCGCTGCGTACAGAGCAGTGATCTTTGCCGAAGAAGGCTTGCGAAAATTCGACCCGGCTTTCAAAAGGATCGGTATAGATATGTTCGGGGGCACTGAGATCACGTAGTTTCAGCACATAGTTATGCCTCATGCCTGAACCTGATTGCCCGTGATCTTCAATAAGAATGCCACAGGTGCGCGAGTTGCCCACGTCGAGTATCAGGTCGACGGCGATGGGTTTGATCGCATTGGTTTCCCGATTGGCGATCACCCTGAACTGCGGCAGTTCAATGACGGGTTCAGTCTGGGTTTGCAGACCTTCGACTGGAATCGCCATCAATGACAGAAGGTTCAGGTAATGTGCCAGCGGGTATTGCTGTGCAAGTTCCTGTTCACGCTCGTCGATATCCCGGCCTTTGCTCGCTTCTTTGAATACTTCTTTGAGCCAGTCGGTTATCCAGTCCTGCGTCAGGTACCAATTTAGGGCATAGGTTGCAGTTGCGACGGCGAAGGTTGCCCCAGCATTCACATCTTCCTGGTTCGGGCTGAGGTCAGCGGCAGCCTGCTGTTTAGCCATAATACGGGTGTCGATCGCCAGCGTCATGCGATGGCTATGACCATCTAAATCGGGTTCTGGTAGTTTGACTAAACGAAAACGAGCCCAGTTTAGCGGTCCCTCCTGGTACACATTCGGTGGGCTAAAGCGAAACAAAGGAAGCGGTAACCAGATGCCGTCGAACAACTTCAGGCTCTGTTCAACAGGGATATCGTACTGGCTTTTGGCCTTCTCGATGTTATCGGGGGTCGGCTGATAGAAATAGTAATCGCGCTGCTCGTTGTAAATTAAACGGGTGAGTACACCGTTTGCTAATTTGACAAACTCGCCAGCAGGCAGGCGGCCAAGGGACAATCCGAAATCCATAAACTGGATCCCAGAGTCACCCACGAGGGTAATTTGACGATCGAAAGATACAATCTCAGGCAACATAGTTATCTCGTCCCTGTTCAGGAATTAGGTTGAAGCATGCGAATAGGGAATGTTTTTTCCCCATCATTGCTGCCAATACAATCGGCGTGGCCAGCAGCGGGTGATTTGCACTCGATTGTCGGCACAATAAAGTTTGAACCGTCGCTACATTTCATCTGCTCAGGATTGGTGATACTCAGCGCCCCTTGCTGCACATTGCCGCTGGCAGGGCCACGGCAGGTAACACCGCTGGACTGACGTATGCTGACGGTGCCATTACCCTGGGCAAAGTTATATTGCAGTTGCAACGGTCGCCCGGTGAGCTTGTCCTGAATACCACCATTCACGCGCCATTCGCCGTTAAGAAACTGCGCTGGGCCATCGGGAAGGGCCGGAGGAAGCGTCAACGGAGTGCCCTGTGCCGGGATGACTGGCGGAGTGGTGGCTGGTTGAACTGCGGGTGGCGTTTGAGCGTCTGCGGTGCCAGGTACAGCAGGAGGTGCCGGAGTAGTCGACGCATCGGCGTTGGCATCACTTACAGGAACGGCTGGCGGAATTGCGCCGTCACCGACCTGTGCGGTTGTTGTCTCTGCCGGAACGGCTGGCGATGTTGGTTCGAGTGCTTGCTGTGCATCGACTGGAGTACCCTCAGATATGCCTGGGACGACAGCTGAACCCACGACGGTTTCTGAACCTGTGCGGGAAACCTGCGTTGTTACATCGGAAACGCCTACGGCTGGACGTTCGATGGCTGGAGCTGTATCGATCGCCGTTTTATCCGTGGTGATGGCAGGGAGTCCCGGAATGGAGAGTGATGGCACGCATCCTCGTAGTAGACCTAATAATAATGCCAGCAGCAGCAACGCAAGTAGCAACCAGAGTAACCAACGCCAGCTCCAGCGTCTGCGCACTACGGTATCTACAACAGGTGTAACCGCCGGGGTTACGGCGGCGTCTACAGGAGACAGAGGGGTTGAGGCCGCGAGAGGGGTTGCTGGTAGTGATGCCGGACTCAGCCAATGCATAGGATTACGTTGTTCGCCTTCCGGATGGACAAATCCCCAAAAGGTAATCACCAGGATTCCGTTTACGAGATACACAAATTCGTAATCCGGGAAATGTGTGACTGACTTCAGCAACTGTGCGAAGACGCGGCGATCGCCCCCGGTCCCGTTTTGCTCAGCATTGAGTAACTGTTCACTTAACGCCTGCACTGACATTTGAAACGCATTAAATTGCTGGCGCGCTGATTCCCGCTCCGCTTCACTCGCACCGCTCCAGGGGATGACATCGCCAGGGAAGCTGCTGTACCAATCGGTTCTGTCACCACCCTGATCGTTTTGTGGGATAGCTAAATGACGAGCCAAATCGCGCCCTGCATCAAGACGGTAGATTGCTTCACGTAACTGGAACGCCATCTTAAAAACGGGATAGCCCGTTTCACCCAGAGCCTTAAATGAGGAATTATGCCCGGTACGCAGCAGTGGTCCCTGAATCGAATTTCGCATTGTCTAAACCTTGTAAGGCTGTGATTTAACAAAAGCCACAGTGATGCAGGCTATTTTTTATTCGCACCAGGCGTCCATTCAAAACCCCAGCCATAGTGCTTATCCAGCGACTTCCGGTCAGGGAAGAAACGGTCCAGACGTTCAACGTTGATATTGCCATCGACGTTTTTGAGTCTGGCTATCGCCGCAACGTTATTGCGCTGATTGCTGTCAGTCAGCGTGGATATAATGGGGGATTGATCGGGCACATAAATCGTGATGATGGCATTGGTCCCTTGCCAGTTGTCGGCACCGCCGTAAATGAAGCTATAAATCAGAACCTCATCAATATCCTGCCAGTGGCTACCATTAATGAAGAGCCACTCACCATCTTGATCGTTACCCTCACGAAGATCTTGTTGCAGCAACAGATATGGCGGTTTGTCATAGTTACCCAAGAACTTACTCAACGCTTCGGCACCACTGATCTTGCCGTTTTTAAAACGAATAAAAGCGGCGATATCGAGGTCGATAGGCTCTTTATGGCTTCCCTGTTGCCAGGTCAGGTTGATTTTAATCCGCCCAAAATCTTTGCGTTTCTCCAGATTTATACTGGGGTTTGCCTGGGTTAAGTTCGTGCTGGCGGGGGCGACAGCAGGTGCAGCAGCAGGCACATCGTGATGTACCGGAGGAGGGGGCGGGGTTAAGGAATTTTTATGCCACCACCACCAGGCGCAAGCGATTAGCAGCAACAATAGCCATGGCAGGAAGCGTCGCCACCATGGGATAACGATCACGGGAGGTAGGGGCGCTTCACTGACAATGGCCCAGTTGATTAGCACAGGTTCGCCACCTACGCTATAGCAATTAAGATCGCGCGAATGTGTTAGCAGTCTTTGCAAGGCATGCGCCGAATGTTCTTCGCCGCGTGCGAGTAGCTGCTCAATCAAACCGGCCAGAATATCCTGGTACTGCTGGCGTTTACTCTGGACGGCGGATTGTTCCGCATCGCTTAGCGCAGAAAAGGGCTTTGCCAGCCCCTGGCGTTCAGTCCACCATTCCAGATGTCCTTGTGAACCACGACGAGCAGTGGCGTAGAGTAGTGCCAGAGACGGTGGAAGATGACGGTGTATGATCGCAACCGTCTCCTCGTAGATTGTCAGAGTCGCTTCATCAATAGGCGCAGCAGTTGTTAATCGTTGCATAACCGAAATCATTATTGTTGTGAGTTGTATGCGTGGTATGCATGCAGCTGCATATCAGCAAGCCAGAGCCGTTTTCTTCAGCAGCAGAAAAAGTGGCCAGGTGACCAGCGCCACTTTTAGTGCATCCTTAGCGAAGGGTATTTGCTTCTTCCAGAACTTTGATTTTCTGCTTGGCTTCTGCGACTTTCTTTTCAATTGCAGCAATTTCACTTGCGCCACTGGCATGCTGAGACTGCCGCTGCAAGTCCTGTAATTGTTGAATTTCCTTCTGGCGTTCACTGCTTTTTATTTTGCTGGACTTCAGCTGTGCAAGGGTCTGTGACAGGTCTGAACGCACGGCATTTAACCTTGCTTGTTCATCGGCCAGCTTCTGATTGACGTTCTGCTGTCGGTTTTGGGTATAAGCCTGCTGTTGCTTCGCCGACTCATTTTCATACTGGCTGAGTCGAACCTGCTGCTCTTTTTTATCAACTTGCTGACGATAACCGCCGGATGTGGCGCAGCTTAGTTTGGTAATAAAACTCGGATCTTGTGCGTGTAAATCACAGTCCTGTGACGATGTAGTACAGCCGGTAAGCACAATAGTGGCGAGAAGCAGATATTTTCTCATCAAATTGTCCATGAATAGAGTCAGATCATGGCGCTTTATACATTAAAGTCGCCTTAAAATAGGCCGATACTCCGACCGGCCAAATGTTGTTAACCCAGAGAGATGGCCTGGCGTTGTTCGTATAACTCGTTCGTTTCTTTTTCCAGGTCACTAATCTTGCTATTCAGACTGCTGTACTCTTTATTCAAATTAGCAAGCTTGGTTTTCTCTGCAGATGTGGTAGTGGTTTGTCCTTGCAAGGCGACCTTATAGGCAGACTCTTTGTCTTTCATGCCTTTCACTGTCTCTTTCATCTTACTTATGTTGGCATCGATTTGTGCTAATTGCATTTTGGCACCTGCTTTATCAAAGCCAGCCTTATCTTTTTGGATGCTAATTTTGGTTAAGGTTGCCTGGTTTTCACTGATAACCTGTTTCATGGCAAGGGTAGATTTTTCTACTGCAGCGGTATCTTTGCTGATATCCGTATCCATTGCCTGCAGGCGATCGGCTGTGGAAGCATAATCTTTTTTCAGGCCATCAAGATAGTAGTTAGCCGTCATACCCGCTGCGCACCCAGCAGCACCACCAATGGCAGCACCTGTAATTGCTTTCTTGGTGTCTCCAGCCAGAGCACCAACTACAGCGCCAAGCGCAGCACCTGATACCGCACCAATGCCACAACCTTGCGCGCCAGAAGCGCTAAAAAACTGGGCTTGCTCGGTGGTTGTCAGACGTGGATCCGCTTTTGTCCCTGACAGTAGAGTACTTCCGGTATTAGCGCAGCCACTCAGCAGCAAAGAGGTAGAAATCAAGAAACAAGCCGTTTTTTTGTTAAGTGAATTCACAATTTTTTCCTTAAAAAAAATTCAATGGCAATAAACAGATATCAAGACCTAAATATTTAGGTTATGTAAAATTTTCAAGCGAGATCAGGCAGGATTTTACTTTATTTATAAGTAACCCCAAACAAAGCATAGCAGCATATTTATTTCAATTGTTATTATTCTAAATCGACACAATGCCTCGCCTTATCTTATGCAATCTATTTTGTACATTATCTTATACTGAAAATGCAATTTTTTAATTTATCAAATTATGGTACCAAGCTATGTGCAGGAGTTAGTGCAAATGCCATCAGCCATATATCAGCCAATGATTTCTATTAGGTATCAACTATATTGATCGCACTGGTCCTGCCATTGCTGCCTTTCACTTCTAGCATTCTCCTTCCTGTTCTAACAGGTATTCATGATGTATAGCCTGATCGGTAGCTGCAAACTCAAAGGCATTGAGCCAGAAGCCTGGTTGCACTACGTGATCGGCGTCATCAATACATGACCAGCCAACCGCGTGAAAGAGCTGTTGCCCTGGAACGTCATCTTCTTCTCTGTAAACTAATTTTTACCCCACGTCCTTGATGGGGACTTACACGAGATCTGACAATAAATATTATCTGCGGCTGATACCAGAACGAAGTATTACTTTTACTGGTTGTCCATCCTTGCAAAGCAATTATGAACGCCAGTGAAAAACAGGGGGAATCCGACGTGAGTGAAAAACATGCATATTTCAGAAAAATGTAAACTAAACTTGCCATCTCTATCAACGCGAAACCTTTTCCTCCACAAATTCTTGGCCCTCTACTGAATGCAAGATTAAGAGCACTGTTTTTATCCTTAAGAGAACAGTAGGGGGTGAGCAAGAACCCGCTGTTCTACCTCAAGGGCCACCTCGTCTCTTTGCTTACGCAGTTGATGAGCTGGAGTGCCAAGCGCGGTAGGACGACGACAGCAGCATTCGTGCCGGGAACGACGACGGTTTGCTCTGTCATAGTCTGGGTGATGTCAGCAGCAAGGCGCTTTCCCAGACGGGGCGCGAGTTAGCTGAGCTGGGTCGCCAGTTTTGTCTCTCCCAGCAAAGCGAGTTTTTCGGGCGAAGGATATCACTGGAGCAGATCGAGCACGGCCGGGTGATCCAGTCTCGGGCCGAGAACACGCTCCAGAGCCGGATGTATCTGGGTCAACAGACCGCGGATATCAGCACTCTGAGTTTGTTTTCGTTTGGGTAATGCTTTATCGAACAAGCGCTTATGTTTGCCTGCCATTGCTTCATTTCCTTCGCAACAGCCACGCATTTCTTGGCAGTTAAACAGGAATTTAGCTGTTCCTGAACTTTGTCAAACTCTTTGGCATATTGCTCACGAACACTGGCTTTACAGCTACTGTTGTTGCCACAGGCAACCAGTTCTTCGCTACGGCTTTTCTGCTGGGTTGCGCTGAGCGAGTTATTCTCAACAACAACTCTTCCCGATGCAGGTTGCTGCGATGAGCTCGGTTTTTCCCTGTTATTTCGATTGGTTAATAACAATTTTGTCTATTGTACTTTCTCCCTAGGATTTTTTTGCGCTGTTAAGCGTTTTTGGGGGCACAGACGCTACCGCCCCTCTGCAACAGAGTTGAACGAGCATGGCTGAACGCAATTCCAGCACACAACAGCACGCCACCACAACCGCCGTCTTCGAGCCGCAGGCGCATTATTACAGGGTTGGTTATCGACCCCGCTGCCGCAGTTTACCCTCAAGGGCCGCTGGCTGAAGGCGCTAGCCTTCTATACCGGACTGACAGTAGTGGTCACTGCCGAGAAGGGATAGCTGGCTATTGAGTCGCAGCAGAAGGTCTAAAAACCCCGGCTTTTGAGGGCGGGGATTTGCTTAATCAACTAATTTTTTTAAATATTTAAACGGTGGTTCACTTTTATCAAACTTCATCTCTTCGATAAGTTGAGTTATTAACTCATACTCATTTTCAGTTATGGTGATGTCATACTCGCTTATATGGTCGCAAAGAATCTCAAAAGCAAGAGGCTCCTCGTCATATTGAATATAATCTAAAGCGCCATCAATTAAATCCGGGTCTAATCGATCTTCAAGCAACTTTCCTAATTGACTGATTTTTACACCAAACATTTAATAAATCCCTTCATATTTTTTTATAGGTTTCGATGCCGGAGGTACAGGTTTATTATCGGGAAAGGCTGTAACAATTTTCCCTGTAGCCGGTTGATAAACAACACGAATACGGACACCATCTCTGACTTCATATGCGACCCATTTGGCAGGATCGCCCTTAGCGGTATACATACCACTGGTTCCTGTCTGAGCAAACCATTTAGTATCAGGCGACGTTGCTATATAACCCACAGTATGAACAACCTTGTCTGCTGACCAACTTTGAGGGAAAACTGTTTTTCCTGGATTTCCGGGATACAGATGTCCACCTTGTGTAGGGCTATCCCCATATATAATATGCTGTTTCGCTTCCGGCGAAAGAATATCCACATATTTCTGGTTTACAGGTGATAATCCAAGATCGGAGCTTTTCGCAACAGATAAAAACGCATTAGCTGCTACATACTGAATCAGTTTTGCTTCACTGGTCGGCACACCACTCGCCAGGATTTCCGCAGCTTGTTGCGGTGTCATTTCTCCATTTGCGGTCAACGCACTGACCGGAACCCCAAAGAATTCGCCCCTGGCAGTCAACAGACCTTTAACGGCATCCTGCCCTACAGGTATCTGACCCTGTGAGTTTTTAATCAGTGCTTCTGTTAACTCATCTGCTGTAGCGCCATTCTGGATCATACTGGCTGCAAACGACTGCTGGAATAACCCCATATCTGCCATGCCTTTTCCGAAGCTGTTCGGACCCAGCGCATTATTCTCAACAACAATTCTTTCCTGTGCGGCTTCCTGTCGTTAACCCGGTTTTTTCCTTTCCTTTCCGTAAATTAAAACCACTTTCCCCTGCTGTACCTCCGGAACGGCAACTTTTTGCTCTGTTAAGCGTTTTTGGCTCCGCAGACGCTTCCACTCGGTCGCGACACCTAATCTGCTACTCCACTATCATATCAGTATGAAAACGTGATGCCACGACACACGCCTCAGAAGCGTCTGTAATTAGCTGAATAGTCTTATCGTTCTTTTCTAATCAAAGAGTCATATTTTCCAAACTCAGGAAACTGATCATAATTACCCGTCACATCGACCGTCGTTTGACTCTCTTCCAGTTTATAGGGATTAAAATGTTCTTCCCTTACCACGGCACTACCATCTTCGTTAAAGATATATGTAGTGCCATGCGATACATTTAATATACCTGCACCTTCGCCGTCGTGTTCAGCAAACTCTCGATAAACAGCCATTGATAGAAAGAGGTTTCCACTTTCTACCAACTGAAACTGATACATTAGATACTCTTTTTGTTGCTCATCCAAGAAGCCAACCCCTACCATTTTTTTGTTTTTTATCACTTCTAAAAAACACGTTGGCTCTTTATCTGAATCAATAAGTACTGTATATGGAAGGCCGCGAGAATGTAGCTTCTGGGCCTCATGTTCAGTCAATGGGGTTATTGGTTCTTTGTAACCAATAGACCATTTTTTGCAATAAAAAATCTTATGTCTCATTTGTATACCGTTCCGTTAGTATCACGGATTATCACGTTAGCTTGCTTAGCTGAGTCAAGAACAGATTGTGGAATTGGTTTAATTTGAGGAGGTATTTCCAGAATATTTGAACCCTGTAATTTTTTACCACCTAACGTTCCACTGGATGGCACTTGCGCTATAGATGCCCCTACCGGATATTTATTCACTGCCTCGCGGATGTAGTTATTTGCAGTTGATTCAGTGATATCAGAGAATTGTGTGAACTTACGAGACACTATCTCACCTGTTGCCGGGTTATACGAATCCACACGATAATAGCCGTTTCCGTTAGGTTTGTTTACATAAAGTTCATTATACGGATAATGTTTAGACTGTTCTGCGTTGAACTTATTACCGGCTTGAACATTCTGCAACCATCCAGGTTTAGCAGAATTTACCGCTGCAACCTCAGCTTTTGCTGCTGCAATCTCTGCTGCATTCTTACCGACAGTAAGGATCCCCGCTGCACCCACGCCGCCTGGAGTTGCAACTTCAGCAGTCAGGATCCCCGCCTGATTCAGGCAAAGTATCGCTGCCGATTGACACCCTGCCAGCACCGCCTGTGCTGCTGAGGCCAGTTCAGGGGTAGCGGTGTGCTGCGCTCCAGTTCATCACGCTGACGCTGGTTCTGCTCAAGCAACTGTTGCTGCTGCTGTTGAATGGTATCACGGTCAGCCGGAGAGAGCGGAGCCGCTGTGACGCGCACGCACGCTACCGCCAGAATGGTGATACAGAAGAGGCGCGTGACGACGGAAAATCCGCGTGCTGGCTTCCTGCCCATTGCTTGCCCTTAAGTAAAGAAATGTATTAAAATTGTTCCAGAAAATAAGGCAGTAGTAAGATTTTGTAAATAACATTATTGATTTTGTGCATATGATAACTAAGGCTAATATGTTTTTTCGTCCCGCTGAAGTGGCGAGAAAGTAATGCTTCAACAGACAGGAGTCAGATGTGCTGAAGGCAATTGTCAGTCAGGATTGCTGGATATTACCGTGATCCGGTATTTTCGGTTGCATAAAACTGACAACAGCGAAGTGGTGGTGATGCGTTAAACCGGGTAAAAAATCAGCGTAATTCAACTGTCCTTCAGAACATAATGCATACCGGAGGTCTCACAGTTCTGCTGTTATTTCCCTGTCACATGTTCCTTCAATATCGCGCATACCAAGTGCCACAAGGAATACACAGCATTTCCCCGTAGTAATGTTGCCCGCACCAGACGCAGTACCAGGCCCCGGCTGGAGCAGACGCATCCAGAGGAAAGAATGCAAATATAAACCTTGTGTGCCAGTCTCCCGGCAATGTGGCAAAATCGTCCCGATACTTGCAGTACCTCAGTACATCATTCCCGACTGACCGTTGGTCGTGTTCAAACTAGGCGCGAATGCCAGGGTTATCAGAATGCAGTACCTAACGACATCCGCAGGACGGGCATGTCCAGCTTTCTTCAGGCTGGCTGGCCGCGCTTCTGCTGCCTGTTTGCTCACCTCTGGTATTCAGAGCCCAATAGCATGGCATCAGGAGCACATGACCTCCTCATCTCCGTAAGAGTGATATTCACTGGTGCATTGACCTGCATGACTGACCACCGGCTTCGCATTGGGTACGTCACGATGTAGCTTGCGTATAAACCCGACCTCAGCAGCCGCAGGGTGTATGTAGGGGCAGAACTGCTGGCCCTGAACAGTGAGTACAACATCGGTATGAGAAAACCACGGGCGTTCAGACTCAGAATTCAGCACCTGGATACTGCCGCAGTGATGGCAGGTGTAACGTTCGTCAGGAAAGCGTAGTGCAGTTCTGGCACCGGTCAGGCGACCAGCGTTATTGAGGGCAAGAAATTATTTTGTGTACATAGTAATAGTCCTCTCCGCCACATGACACGCAGGCATAGGCCGTCCCTGTATGGGCAGCTTCATGCGCAGTATCTGGCGGGTAATAGATTTAATTGGTGAACCGGGGTGTCACAAAGGGGGGGACGACTCAGCTAGCTGTGGCGGCTATAACATTGACCGTGCTGTAACAGAACGGACACATGCGCTCACCACTGTATTGTCGATGGTACTGCGGGCAAATCCAGCGTACCGGTGCCTGCCATGTCTTACGGTTATGTTTCTTCGGCATGAGTGTTCAACCCCGTGACTCAGCAATGCGTTGCTGTAGCCAGGCTTCCACTTCGCTCTGCAACCAGCGGGAGCTACGCCCAAGCTTAATGGGTTTTGGGAATTCACCCAATGAAATCAATTTGTAGAACCATTTGTCGGTTAAGCCGGTGAGCTGCGTAATGAAGGCCATATCGACAAACTTATCGTTAAGCAGGCGGTTTGGTGTGGTCATCGTTTGTTCTCCGTTGGTGATAGGGGAGAAGAAGCCAGGTATTCGAATGGTGCAGACTTCTTCAAACGATGACGCACTGGCGTGATTTTTTACCGGATAGATTCAGCTCCGCTTACGCCGCCTGCCACTGACTGCCGGAGCAGGGACTGCGCTGACTCTGTAAATCCGGCGCTCTGTACGCTGCGACTGTTTACCCAGATAGCTCAGGATGTACTGCATACCTTCCCTTCCTCTGCGATCTGAAAAGTTGATTACTCGTTCACCTCGCACCCGGTAATGTCCCTTAGGCTCACACCGGTGCGCGTAGCCTTCTCCGTCCGTGATGTCTTCCCACAGCGACTGGATGGCTTTCCAGAAGCACCAGGCCTTCCGGTGGCTCTGACCATTGATATAAAACGCCGCATGAATGTGGTAACGGTGATCTCCCCCATATTCCATTACCCAGGCATATCCCTCCAGACCAGATATCTCTGCGCATTGCTCAGTCAGCCATGTCATCTCAGCCACCAGTTGATGAATATCACCATACGCGTATGAATCAGAGTTTTTCCTGTATGCAAAATCCACCCGAAGCAGGAGTAATTTCGAATGACAGTCAAATAACCGGTCCTGATGGTTAAATAATACTGACTGAAGAGAACAGTCTGGTTTGTGGTTTGAGTTGATTACGTATTCCATGATAAATATCCCATAACAGTTATTGGTCATGAGATTACGGGAGAGATTAATTTTTTATGCAGAATACCGATTCAGGCTTTCAGCCATTAAAGTATGTTTCTTGAGTATCATTTTTCACACGTGCTGTAACAGTAATTTCTTATCGTGCAATGGAATGGATGTTCATCACACAGAAAAGTCTGACAATCATTATGATTTACGGCAAAGAATAAACAATGATGTTAGTAATCATTGAACGTACCGGGATGTCTGAAAAGAAATCATCACCCGGTAGACGAAGGAATACTGTACTTACTGAAGATTCAGTATTCATGGATACAAAGGTGTAAGCAGTTGGATAAATAACACATCTTTTATAAAATAACACTAATAACCTTAATGTTTCTTTTCACACCGTCAGTAACCTCCAGAGAATACACACACTACGCAGGTTTAAGTTATTCACACCCTGGTGTTAAAATGATATTAGCCACCATTTCTGTCTTCCGGACTTGATACCTGTACAGGCATGTGTTCATGAAAGATTTGTATACGCACACTTTTTGACTCCCGGAACTGGTCACCCTGCCACTGTAATATTTACTGCAATAGTATCTTGCCGTTATTTATACCGATACGGGGTTTATTTTCTGATTACTCCCCCGGTATTTTCAGGCACAAAAAACGTGGAAGTAAGAGAGTAATTATTGGTTACTCAGGAAAAACATTCCATGCGCGGCCCGGAAAACATGAAAAAAGGTAAATTCATGACGGGCTAACGTATTTATTTTCGAGGGGAAACTGCATTCTCCCCGGCGATAACAATCAGACCACAGAATGCTCTGCAACTGGATGACAGGATAAGATACTCCCTGACCAGGTAAACACAGTCGGAAAAACAGTCTCGCTGTAAGACGCTGATCGGAAGTAACGGAACACCCTCAGTCGCCTGAAAAGACAGTCAGAATCGTTTTCACCTTAAAATCATGTCATAACAATCTGAAACAACAGAAAAAAACAAACACAAAAAAAATGACAAGCAAAGTATATATAATTCATTTAATTCAATGAATTAATAGGAAATCATAAGCTCTGAATAATGCTTAAAAGGCTATGTTTTACCATGCCGGTACTGTGATCCAATCACTCTTAATTCAGAGCTTTATACGATATAATTCGGAGGTATAAAAACAGAACCAGTATTCGGGAGAGCAGAATGAGAAGGGACGGACTGAATGATTTTTATGAAGTGAACTTTCTGAGGTTAAGGGAGATAGATGCCACGTATCCATCGGAACCCATACGTTACGTGGACCTGGCTGACATATACAGCTTCATCAGCTTTAAAGATGCAGAATGTGAAAAAATACCGCCTGATAAACTTTCCACTAAAAAAAGAAAAACGCAGGTAACAGACGGCTACGCATGCAATCTTTTGTCGGACATTCTTAAATATGAGAATTCATTACGCCCTGGCTCATCCCGTTCTCTCGCGGGAACGCATAAATATTTGAAGCTTCATTGCGAAGCAACCCCAGAATATAAAGAAGAACTGAAGAAAAATCTTATTCACAAAGAAGATGTGCTACTTAAAATCCAGACTGAATATAACAAAATAAAAAATAAAGCATCCGGAAAAATCACAATAATCCCAATCAGCTTTCACCTCAACTGCAAGACAAATGGAATACTTGAACACATCATCGATGACTTAACCATAATTAACATAGCCTTTTCCTCGATGATGAGTAAAATAAAACATCGCACAATGTACAGCCGGATAGCCGGACATGTAAGACTGGGCATGCTGGACGAGAATTTTGAGCCTTTCGCCCATGTGTTATTTTTTATTCAGGACGGGGCTGTCAGTCATGACTTTATCAGGGAAATTATTGAGGTCTGGTACTCTTTCATCCCTGAAGACATTGAATGCCTGGTGGGTGTTTCTGGTTTTGACTTTAATTTCTTACTCAACTTCCAGCGTGAAGTCATCAACAAACAAAAAAGTTCTCCCACGCCAGGAGGAATAGACTTTTTCATATCCGACATACTGAATCCGTTCCCTGATGTCACTGCACCTGGCTATCGGCGTCATGAACCCTGCACATTATTCTCCCGTCTGCTCAGAAGAACAGAAAGGGAAGATAACATCAACAGACCCCACCGACGACGTCTTGCTGACAGGGAGGCAGAAATCAGTGCGACTAAAAAAAAGAGTGGTTATGACAAACTGAAAAACACACCAGCAATTCACAGGGAATATTTTTTAAGAATTGCAAAAAAAATCAACAAAATTCCTTTTATGCGTACCATAAACTGAATCAACATATCTGTGGGGGGGCGCTCGCCCCTGCTGATATCTGGATTAAATGCTATATCCGCATTTTTAAATTTTTCTCAGTTATATATCACCTTAGTGAATTCCCTCCCGTTTACGTCAGTCAGGCCATCCATCCGTGATGGCCATTTTATTATGCCGAGGCTTATATGAAACATCCTTCGGGCTATGCCCTTATCCGTCGCCATCTGCGGCGCTATCCCCGTATTCTGCGGCAGCATCTTCTCCGGGAGCTCAGCCGCCTCGTCGCGTATGAACCCGTGATTGGCATCATGGGCAAGACCGGCGTCGGCAAATCCTCGCTGTGTAATGCGTTGTTCCGGAGTGAAGTCTGTGCGGTGAATGCCGTGGAGGCCTGTACCCGTCAGCCTCAGCGTGTACGTCTGCGCTTCGGTAACCATTACCTGACGCTGGTGGATTTACCCGGTGCGGGAGAGAGCATCAGCCGTGACAACGAATACCGTGAGCTGTACCGCGAACTCATGCCACAACTCGATATGGTGCTGTGGGTGCTCAAGGCCGATGACCGCGCATTCTCGGTGGAAGAGCTTTTTTATCAGGAGGTATTCGCACAATACAGCGGACCGCTGCCACCGGTGTTATGGGTCCTCAACCAGGTGGATAAAACCGAACCTGCAGCGCACTGGAACTGGTTATCGGCGCAGCCATCAGCATTGCAGGCTGAACGTATTATACAGAAACAACAGACCGTGGCCCGTCAGATGGGAACCGCAGAGACGAATATTCTTCCGGTGTCAGTCAGGGGGCGGTACCACCTTCCCCGTCTGGTGGAGGCGATGATTACCCGTCTCCCAAAGCAGGCCCGCAGCCCGCTGGTGCCTCACCTGCAAAGCGGGTACCACACCCCCGGCATTATCACTACCGCCCGCAACAGCTTTGGCGATGCCGTGGTGGAAGTGATTGACGCGGTCATCGACCTGGCCCCGTTGCCGCAGGTTGCACGTTGCGCGCTCCGGACAGTCACACACACCGTGGCCCGTGCTGCCCGGACCGTCTGGTCCTTCTTCTTTGGCTGACTTCCGCATCGATAAGCCTGTCTTCCGTTTCGATAAATAATCTGGCTCTGTCACGATCGATTTTGTCGATCGACCCGATCGGTTTTATTCATTTTTCATGATGAATTTCCGGTTATAGAATCCCTCAGGGATACTGTATTCAGCCATTTACTGATTAAAAATCAATGCGATGAATTGCAGGAATGCCTTCATCCGGAGAAAAGTAATGAAAAGGTTTTTTATGGCGCTGACCGCCAGTCTGTTGTTCACCTCACTTCCCTCCCTGGCCGGTAGCGATATGCCCGTTAAAGTGGAGGTCAGCCATGCCGGCCATGAGTGCTATGGCTGCATCTATGTCACCGTGACAGCAAAAACCGACACCGTTCTGATAAAGAAAATCGATGTTAACAGGGGAAAATGCCCGATGCTGACACACCGAAAAATAGCCTACAGGGGCCGGAATGTGGATGGCTGGTGGCCCACAGATAAACCGTTCACACCCCGTAAAATGACCTTCGCTGAGAGTGTCTTCTGGAAATTTGGTCACACTTTGGATTTTGGTAAAGCCTGCAATTTTGTTGAGGCCCGGGTGTTCACCGATCAGGGCACATTCACCGTCAGCCAGTGATATCGCCAGTATCACTTATCAGCCCTCTTTCTTAACGCGTCTCAATGTCTTCAGGAGAGACCCGTATCGTCTTAACCATCACCCTCAGGGAATACTATGAAAAAGAAAATACTGCTTTTCACTCTTCTGATATCTGCTCTGACTCCGGCAGTGTCACAGGCCTTCGGTAACCGTGATACCTGGGCCAGCGGCTGGGGTCAGGGCGTGTCTGAGTTTGTAATTCTGGGGAAAGGACAGTCACAGCTTTACCTGACCTGCGAAGACACCGGCTCACAAGCGGCCACCCTGACCTTCACCGACGCAAACGGTCATCAGGTCAGGATGGATAACGGCCAGTCGCTGGACATGAAAATTGACGATGAGGAGCCTGTCAGCGTCAGTGACAGCGAGTCACATGTGGGCTCAGACAACGTGGCATGGGCATGGGATAAACTGCGCACCGGTAAGCGGGTCATTGTGTCCGGGGAGGGCGTAAAGGCAGCCGTGTTTACGCTTAACGGTGCGGGGAAGGTCCTTCCCGCGTTCGGGGACAGCGGCTGTCTGCCGAAATATGCCCTGCCGTAATAAAGACAGGTAACGCCTTTTTTCTGAATTCATTCACGCTCACGACAACAGGAACCTCAGTCCATGACGCATATCCCGGTTCAGGCAGCACACACCCGCCAGCCCTGACCACTGCATCAGTATTTCACACCGCCGACGCCCTGCTCATTTGAGCGGGGCGTTTTCTTTTGTTTCTCATCAGGGATCAGATATGCAGACCACTGATAATGCGTCGCTGCCACCCGGCCCCTTCACCCGCCGACAGGCGGAAGCCATGGCCGCACGCTATCTCAACGTCACCGTCGAAGACGACCAGGGCCCCATTTTCGTCTGGTCATCCGCGACTGCCGTGGCATGCTGATATGGCGGGACTGGAATTTTGCCCCGCAGGCCGGAGAGATGCTGAACCGCTATCTCATCAGCGACGGTATTCCTGTGTCACCACAGCCACTAAGCCACTGAGCGGCGAAGTCCTGCTCATTTTTCAACAGAACACAGTCCCCCACAGGCCATGCACCTTCCGGAGCATGGCCTTTCTGCTTTTATGCCCTTTAACCCGATATCAGAGGTATTAACCATGCGCTTAGCCAGCCGTTTTGGTGCGGCCAGTCTCGTACGCCGCGACCGCCCACTGACCCGTGATGAACTGGCACACTATGTGCCCAGCGTATTCAGTGAAGAAAAGCACGAATCACGCTCAGAACGTTATACGTATATCCCGACCATCACACTGCTTGATAATCTGCAGCGGGAAGGCTTCCAGCCGTTCTTTGCCTGCCAGACCCGCGTTCGCGACCTGAATAAACGCGACCACACAAAGCACATGCTGCGTCTGCGGCGTGAGGGGCAAATCACCGGCAAACAGGTCCCCGAAATCATCCTGCTTAACAGCCACGACGGCTCCAGCTCATACCAGATGCTGCCGGGCCTGTTTCGCTTTGTCTGCCAGAACGGACTTGTCTGTGGCGAAACCTTTGGTGAGGTTCGCGTACCGCACAAGGGGAATGTGGTGGATAAAGTCATTGAAGGGGCTTATGAGGTGCTGGGGATATTTGACCGGGTGGAGGAGAAGCGGGATGCCATGCAGTCACTGCTACTTCCTCCGCCGGCACAACAGGCGTTTGCCAGAGCCGCCCTGACGTACCGCTTTGGGGAAGAGCACCAGCCGGTGACGGAAGCACAGATTCTGTCTGCGCGACGCTGGCAGGATGAAAGTTCCGACCTGTGGACCACCTACCAGCGTATCCAGGAAAACCTGATTAAAGGCGGTCTGCCGGGCAGAACAACGAAGGTAAACGGGCCCACACCCGTGCGGTTAACGGCATTGACGGCGACGTGAAGCTCAACCGCGCCCTGTGGGTAATGGCGGAAAGCCTGCTCGGGAGCCTGAAGTAATGCAGTGTATTCCTGGCGGCGTGATTCAGGTTTCGCCACATCCGTTCTCCCTGATCAGTGAGCAAAGCTGCCGCTACATCTCTGATGACGACCTGTGCGCCTGGTGCTCTCACCTTCTTTATCGTCCCGGTGAACTCAGCCAGTGCGGCATAAGTATCCCTGAGGGGCACTGGCCTTCACGCTGTGATGATGATGGCTATGTGCAGTTCTGTCCGTCACTTTGTCACAACAACCCACATGAAAATACAAAGGAAATCAAATGAACAACATACTCACCCTGACCAGTCCGGTGACTGAATCTCTCACCTCACCACGTACTGATACAGACCGCATCGAATGCATGCCCGTACCCGATGAACAGCGTGCCGCCTTCTGGCCGCAGCAGTTTGGCAGCATACCGCAGTGGATAACCCTTGAACACCACATTTTTGGCTGGATGGACCGGTTTTGCAGGGACTACAGCGGCGGGATATGGAATTTCTTTACCCTCAGCAATGGCGGTGCATTTATGGCCCCGGAGAACGAAAACGATGAGAAATGGACACTGTTTAACAGCATGAACGGTAACGGCGCAGAGATGAGCGCTGAGGCTGCCGGGATAGCCGTCTGCCTTATCGCTTACAGTCATCACGCCTGCCGCACCGAATGCAATGCCATGACGGAGCACTATTATCGCCTGCGGGACTATGCCCTGCTGCACCCGGACTGCCACGCAATTATGCGTATCATTGATTAGGGGAATAACCATGACGAATCCGGCCCCCTTACCCACGTCATCGCAGCCTGATATGTTCCCGTCACTGACCTCACCACACCAGGAAGTCCCCCTGTCCCCGTATGCCCGGCGAACGTTACGGCGGGCAATGAACCTGCTGGAGCGCCAGTTGCGTGAACCCGGTGTGGCCTTCACCTCCGCCGGTGCCACCCGGGACTGGCTGCGTCTGCGCCTGGCAGGGGAAGAGCGCGAAGTGTTTATGGTGCTGTTCCTCGACAACCAGAACCGCCTCATTGCCCACGAGATACTGTTCACCGGCACTATCAGTCATACCGAAGTCCATCCCCGGGAAGTGGTGAAAGCCGCCCTGAAACATAACGCAGCCGCCGTCATCGTTGCCCATAACCATCCGTCAGGCCTGGCGGAGCCCAGCCAGGCTGACCGCCGCCTCACGGAACGTCTTAAGCAGGCACTGGACCTGGTGGATATCCGCCTGCCGGACCATCTGGTGGTTGGCGGCATGGAAGTAGTGTCATTCGCTGAACGCGGCTGGCTGTAAGGAGAGCAGCGATGAAGATTATCAGCAAACGTCAGGCGATGGCGCTATATCGCCAGCATCCTGAGTCCAGGCTGTTTCGCTTCTGTTCCGGAAAATACGCCTGGTCCGGCAGCGTCTGCCACTATGCAGGGAAGGAGGTCCAGGATATCAGCGGCGTCCTGGCCGTGTTCGCTGAACGTCGCCAGGACCGCAACGGCCCGTATGTCGTTCTGCGCAGCGTCACCCTCAGTTAACTCATATTCAAGGAGCACGACCTTGTTGAATAAAACACTGCCGGCAAATCATCATATTTCTGAACCGCGGTGGGGACTGAAACGTAATATCACCCCGTGCTTCGGTGCACGGCTGGTACAGGAAGGCAACCGGCTGCATTATCTGGCCGACCGCGCCAGCATCACCGGGACATTCACCGACGCGGATTTGCGCCATCTCGACCAAGCGTTTCCGGCACTGCTCAAACAGCTGGAATTAATGCTGGTTTCCGGTGAGCTCAATCCCCGCCATCAGCACTGTGTCACGTTATATGCAAAAGGACTGACCTGTGAAGCAGATTCCCTCGGATCACATGGCTACATTTATACAGCAATTTATCCGACACCAGACGACAGCATAACCCGGTAACCCTACCCCATAATCCTTCATTCTTTTTAACCCGACTTCATTCAGGAGCATTTCATTATGCAAACCTTATCCGCCATCCCGACGCGGAAGGCACCGTCACGCCCGACGCCCGTTGAAATCTGGCAGCAACTTCTTACGTATCTGTTAAAAAGACATTACGGCCTTTCGCTTAGCGACACGCAATTTTCCGATGAGAAGATTATTACGCAATATATTGACGCCGGTATCTCACTGTCAGATGCACTCAATTTTCTCGTTGAAAAATCTGAACTGGTGCGGATTGATCGTCCCGGTTTCTCCATTAAGCATCAGTCCCCTTTTATCGGGGTGATTGATATTCTCCGGGCCAGACGGGCAACGGGTTTGATGCAACGTAACGGGTATAAAAGGATCACTCTTCTCATCGCTGGAAATGCAGCTCAGAAGCAACATTCATGAAACTATCCCTGACGGCAGAAGCCGATGCTATCAATGTACTGGCCCTCAACATGGGTCGTATCATCGTGGATATCGATGGCATTGAACTGGAAGACATTATTAACGCGATCTGCGACAACGGATATTCACTTCGTATTGCTGATACCCCCGGAAAGCGGGTTGTTGAAGATCCATTACTACCCGCCGCCCACCTTACCGGTATCCATTGCAGTACCGCGCATATCACCGAAGCCGACAACACCCTGCTGTACAAACAGTCGCATCAGCATGAAGACTTTAGTGAGTCAGAATGGATCCATTTTTCGGGCACCGGCTATCTGCTCCGTCTGAGCGCGTGGTCATTTCCGGTGTTGCGGCTAAAACGACTCGGTTTGTCGAAAGCCTGTCGTCGTCTGGTGGTAGCACTTATGCGTCGTTACTCCGTGAGCATTATTCATCTTGATGCCTGTGGCGAAGTGCTGCCAGGTTTTCCCACATTTGACTGGTAACACAACATCAATCACCACAAAAAACTCTAATGCCAGAGTTAACCACTGAAGTCGCTCTCAATAGTCTGACTGGCTGCAGGACAATATCGATAACGGTACGAGGATCATCTTCGACAACGACGAAGACAACACCAACTCAGCAAAGTTGTTGTCCTGGATTGAGCGGGTACGAAATGATGTTCGCACCCGCTCAATCCAGCTTCTGCAACAGACCAGAACTGATTAACCACCAGGCAATACTCATTACACACGTATAAGCGCCAGCCCTTACCGGCTGGCGCTTTACTTTTAGATAAAGGAAAGAAAAGATGTCAGACCTTAACTTCACCGAATCCGAAGTATTAACCAGCCACACCGACATGATTTGCTCCACCAGCATTGAGCGCATCTTCACCGGACGTAATGCCGCGCTGGCACAGAATGAAGTGCTCATTCAGCAACTCAACGATATTTCAACACTGACCCGTTGTATTGGCGGTAAAACCGCTCTGGACTGGGCCATGAAGCAGAAATTCCGCTGTGGTTGCTGGTTGATGGAGAAACCAGAAACAGCGATGAAAGCCATTACCCGTAATTTCGATCGTGGTATATGGCGCGATTTAATGAAAAAGTCAGGGATGCTTTCCATCATGGACGCTCAGGCGCGTGATCAGTGGTACAGAAACCTTGAGGGGGATGACATTCCTGCAGTCAGCGAAGCCAACATTCTGAGCACTTTTGAGCAACTTCATCTGAATAAAGGTGATGTGTTTGAGCGTGGTGTGATTAACGTATTTAAGGGTCTGAGCTGGGACTACAAGAGCAACAGCCCGTGTAAGTTTGGAAAAAAGATTATCGTGACAGGGCTGGTGAAATATGATCGTTGGGGATTTGGGCTTCTCTGGGGCTGGCAACGCGATCGATTAGCTGACCTTGAGCGGATGCTGATGCTGATGCTTCTGGACGGAAAACCGGTTCCCGACAACCGTGCCGACGTCACCCGTCGTCTCGCCGATCATATCCATGAAAACAGGCACAGCAATCGTTACGAGGATGAGATGTTTTCGATCAAATACTTTCAGAAGGGAACTGCCCATATCACTTTTAAGCGACCGAAACTGGTCGAGAGGATGAACTATATCATAGCGAAGTACTATGCGGGAGTGTTGTCTGCAAGATAAACACTGTAGTATACGAATCTCTGACATATTCGTTATAACTGAGACACTAAAAAGAAGCCGAAGGCAAAAAGGATATTGTCGCTTTACTACAGTGTAAAAAGAGACCAAGAAGTAGCTGTGAGTACTCCAGTCCCCACAAGCAAAATCATTTGGGGGTGCTTATGGGGGTTATTTATTTATCCAATACAAAACATCAACATTAAATCAATAAGTTAACCATCAAATTAGACTCCTGTGATCGCGTTTGCCTCTCCTGAGTTATCCCTAAGTCAACTAACCCCTTCTGAATGCAGCGATGCTCTCCTGAGGTCAACTCATATCTATTAGATATCATGAACTTTTAGCACAGCTTTGGCGCGTAAAACGATAAATAAACGGCCCCTTAAACGAGCGGGCCGGCGAACAAAATTAACCTAACACCATTTTGCCGATCATCAGCCCCATCGCCACAGAGACAATCACATTCACCAGGCCGGGACGCATAAAGCTGTGGTTAAGCACGTATTTGCCGATACGGGTGGTGCCGGTATCGTCGAAGGCCAGCGCCGCGAGGCACTGCCCGGCTACCGGAATAAAGAAGTAGCCGTTGACCGCAGGCCAGGAGCCAATCAGCGCATACGCCGGTAACCCCAACGCCAGCCCCAGCGGCAGCAGAATCAGGGTAGTCGCCGCCTGGCTGCTGACCATCGCCGAGACAAAGAACATCATGATGGCGATGAGCCAGGTATGCTCCTGCAACAGCACCTGCACTTCGGATTTGATCAGGTCGATATGGCTACTGACGAAGGTTTCGCTCATCCACGCCAGGCCAAAGGCGCAAACGATCGCCAGCGCACCGGCGCGGAACACGCTGCCACTGAGGATGTGATCCACCTGCGGGCGGCACAGCAGCACAATCAGGCAGGCAAAAGAGAGCATCACAATCTGGATCGCCGCCGACATCGAGAGCGGTTGCAGCCCTTTGGTGGTTTCAACCAGCGGACGCAGGCCCGGCACTAGCCCCAGCAGCACAATCACCACCGCGCCGGTCAGGAACAACAGCACCGAGAGTTTTGCGTGTGGCGCAATTTCAGTGCTGCGCTCCGCTTTGCCGATCGGCTTGAGCAGCCCTTCCGCCAGCCGGCGCTGGTATTCCGGATCGTCCTTCAGTTCCTTGCCTTTATTAAAGGTGGCGATCGCTCCCGCCGCCACGCCAATCAGCGTCGCCGGGACGCAAATCATCATGATAGTGGAAATAGAGATGCCGAACGGGGCCATCAGGCCAATCATCGCCGCCATGGCCGCCGAAATCGGGCTGGCGGTTATCGCCTGCTGAGACGCGATGACCGAAATCGACAGCGGACGCTCCGGGCGAATGCCGGAATCCCGCGCCACTTCGGAGATTACCGGCAGCAGGCTGTACACCACATGCCCGGTGCCGGACATAAAGGTGAAGATATAACAGATAAACGGTGCCAGCAGCGTGATATAGCGCGGATGGCGGCGCAGCATTTTTTCCGCCAGCCGGACTAATAAATCCAGCCCGCCGGACGCCTGTAATGACGATGCCGCTAATACTACCGAGAGAATAATTAAAATAACATCAATGGGCGGCGACGAGGGCGTCAGGCCAAAACCAAATACCAGAACGCCAACGCCAAGGCCGCCAACCATACCTAAAAATACGCCGCCAATACGCGCGCCAAACATCAGGGCAACCAGGATAAAACACAATTCTGTCCAGAACATACTTACCCCCGGATAATGGAGTGAATTCCAGTTATGTTTTTATGTAATCGGTGAAAGGCAATTAGCCGGAATACGGTTTACCAAAGCCAAACGCGCCATAATGATGTAAGACCTGGCCCGCGGATTTCCCGCCTGCCGTCATGGCGCGAATAATATCGTCATGGTCCGGTTGGGGTTTATCGCATGCCAGAATGGATAGCATAAAGCCAGTTAAAAAAGCATCCCCCGCGCCGAGAGTATCGACCGGTTGAATATAAACAGGCTGCCACTCAATAAGTTCACCGCCGGCATAGTAATAAACCTTTTCATGCCCGCGGGTAGCGATAACATGTTTACAACCGTAATCGTATAAATTATAAATTTTATTAATCGTCTCTTCGACCGATAATGCGCCGCAGGAAATAAAACCATAATCGACCCACGGACATACCTGTTGAAAATAGTCGTCAGTCCCTCGCCCGGAAAAATCAAACGACAGGGTGACATTGCGTTGTTTAATTTTTTCTAATTCCGGTTCGAGAAATCCATTAATGCTGGAGTGCAACGCATCGAATTGCGCAATATAATCGAGATCGTCGTCGGATAATTGCAGCGGGTGTTCCCGTAATACGCCGTTTTTATTACTGGTGACAAATTCCCTGTCGCCATCCACCAGCCGGATACAGGCATAGCCGTTTTCCCCGACATAGTGGCGACAGCGCTGACTGTCGATGTTCAGTTCCTGCAATGTTTCCTGCACGTGCCGTGCGGCGGCATCGTTGCCGAACGCGCCAAGAAACGCGCTTTCACAGCCCGCCAGCCGGGCATACACCGCGAAGTTCAGTGCATTACCGCCGGGATACATCACGCCGGAATGGAGATATTTATCAACGACATTATCACCAATGCCAATCACCTTAATGTCCATCATTATTCCTTGTTGATAACGATAAATCGAGCGTCCCTGCCCCTGCGTCAAATCCTGGCGTGATTAATATTCGACCTTCCACATGTAGCGGCGGGTCGTTAACGGATGCTGGCGGATCTCAGCCAGAGCACGGTTATAAACCGGATAAACGTTATTGAACAACGAATGGTTGAAGTAATCGATCACCGTCGGCTTGATGGTGGAGAGACCCAGCTCTTTAGCATCCACCACTTCGATGCGGCGGCCATATTTTTTCAGGAAGTTCAGGGCGCGCTCATCTACCGCACGGGTGCTGCCTTCAGAGAACTGGAAGAAGAACGGCGTGTTGGCATCGGTGATTTCAAACGGGCCGTGGAAGAACTCGCCGCTGTGGATGCAGGCGGAGTGGATCCACTGCATTTCCATAAAGATGCAGATGCTCTGCAAATAGGCCGCGCCGTAACCCGCACCGCTCGCCATGGTGTAGATGACTTTGTCATCTTTGTATTCCTGGGCGAACGCCTGGGCGCGGTTCTGCAAATGATCACACGCGCGGTACACGATACGGTTGATTTTGCTCAGTCCGTCCTGGAAATCCTCGTAATGGGCATAACCTTCGGTCTGGTTGAGAATTTCTACCGCGGTGATCAGGCCCTTAAGGGTTTTCTCTTCGGCGATGTCTTTGCCGTCGCCGAAGCTGTAGGTTTCTACAAAGTCGCAGTGAGCCACCAGCGGGGAGTCGGTCACCCAGGTCAGGCCAATAACCGGTACGCCGCGGCTCTGGGCCAGCTCTGCCGCTTTGATGGTTTCCGGGGTGTTGCCTCTGTGTGATGCGACCACCACCACCGCGTTGTCGCCCAGTGCCACCGGCGGGTTATTGATAAACTCACCACTGTTGTACAACCCGACGGTGACCTTAGTGGCTTCTTTTTCCAGGAAGGCTTTCGCCGGGTAAAACGCCGCATACGAGCCGCCGCAGGCGACGTAATATACGTGCGTGATCCCGCCTTTCTCTGCTTTATTGTCCACAATGCCGTTAATGATTTCTTTAATACTCATCACTTTTCCCCTTGGGTCGTTTCTGACGTTAACCGCGTGACAGCCGCGCGCCAATCAATGTATCTAAATGTATTGCCATAAATGTATAACATTGGAATACATTTCGATCAACGCGTGCCCATACAAAAAATCGGGATCCGCGATGCGGATCGCGATTTACGCTGAAACGACGTAACGATCAATGGTAAAAAATGGGGGTCAGACGGTAAAACGCAGTTTGTCGCCGACAATCAGTTGGTGAGATATGCAGGACATTTCACCTTTGTTATCAATCATCTCGCTTTTAATCGAGATCAACGGATAACGGTTAGCGACGCCGAGATAGTGGGCCACCTCAAAACTGGCGTACACCAGCTCAATGGTTTTGCTGGAGTGGGTAAACCACAGGCCATGCTTGTCGCGCAGAGTATCGTACAGGGAATGGCTGTTGAGATCTTCATTCAGCAGTGCGGCGAACTGCGGGGGGAACCAGACCGTTTCCAGCGATACCGGCACGTCGTCGGCATAGCGAATACGCTCAATCACCACCGCTTTTTCCCCATCGGGGATGTTCAGTTTGGCGCGGGTGTCCTCATCGCAGGCCTCAAACACCGACTTGATGGTGCGCGACCCCGGGCGGCGGCCCTGGGAGCGGCACAGCTCACTGAAGCTCATGATGCCGGTCATACTGCGCTGAAACTTCTCGCCGGATACGAATGTCCCTTTACCCGAGACCCGGGTAAGAAAGTTTTCCCGGGTCAGCGCATCCAGCGCCTTTCGCACCGTTACGCGGCTCACCTGCCAGCTGGCGCTGAGATCGTTTTCGGTTGGGATCTGCTGCCCCGGCTGATATTCGCCGCTTAAAATCGCCTCTTTCAGGGCTTCTTCAAGCTGCTTATACAGCGGTTTGGCACTTGAGGTATCCGGCAGATTCACGTTATGTATCCTTTTGTATTATCATAAGGCAGGCAGCGCATGGTTTACAATATACAACAATTTGCTTATGGCTACACTTGAACAGTGATTACTCAGCAAGGAAAAAAGTGTTTGCAATAGAATTGCTGCACAGTTCAGATTGCACCAGTGCCAGCATTCGGGAGGGAGTCACGCGCGATGAATACATACTTATTGCGCAGCGTTATCCTGACTTAACCTTAAGTACTCATTTTTACGAGAACAACCCATGAATACTTTACCTGTCATAAAGATAAATAATCAATAAATTCAATCTAGTAACATGTTGAATACGACTCCCGTGATCGACCTGTTACAACGCCATCACCATCTCGTGCCACGCCATCCCGCCGTGATCGGATTCTGACGGTTTGACGTAGCGATAGCCAAAGTGGGCGTAGAGATCGACATGGCGGTCTTTGCACATCAGGTGAATCGTCTTTTTGTGCATTGCTTTCATCCGCGTCACAAACTCACGCATCATCAGTGACGAGTAGCCTTTACCTTGAAAATCCGGGTGCACCACTACCGACATAATCACCGCATTGGGCGCGTGCGGATCGTGCCCCACCAGTTCCTTAAATTCTTCATCAGACATCACCACCTCCCAGGCGCATCCGGCATTGATAAAGCCAGCCACCTCACCGTTGAGTTCCATGCACATGAATCCCTGCGGATAGCGCTGGATACGAGTGGCGATCTTTTCCCGGGTTGCCGCTTCATCGCCTTCATAGGCAAGCGTTTCAATCTCATAGCAGCGATCAACATCGGCGGGTACGGCCTGACGGAATAGCGGAGTAGACATGCGTTTACCTTTTCTTAAATCAACTGGATAGCCTCATCATACCTGCTGACAACAGGGTTTACGCTGATTGTATTCACATGAAGAATGAAGGGTGTGCATTCCATCTTACACAAAGCCCGGCGCTGTGTGATTCGCCGGGCCATTTATAGATGCGCGAGCAGATGGACGCGCTGCGTCATGAAATCAGCTAGCCGGGTAATCCAGATACCCTTCCTTCCCGCCGCCGAAGAACCTCTCTTTAATGGGCGCAGTCAGGAGTAAGGCATTTTTCAGACGATGCGGCAGATCCGGGTTGGCAATAAACGGGCGACCAAAACCAATCAGGTCAGCCCAGCCGTTCGCCAGCGCCTCTTCAGCACGCGCTTTGGTGTATTTACCGGAGTAAATCAGCGTACCGTGGAAGATAATACGCAGCGCTTCTTTAAACGCAGCAGGCATGACCGGCGCATCTTCCCAGTCCGCTTCGGCGATATGAATATAAGCAATACCCAGATCGTTCAGCACGCTGGCCGCCGCCAGGTAGGTCGCTTCCGGTGTATCATCTTTTGACCCCATCAGCGTGGTTAACGGGGCGAGACGAATGCCCACACGCTCTTTACCAATTGCCGCAGAGACCGCCGTCACCACCTCTCGCATAAAGCGCAGACGATTTTGCAGCGAGCCGCCGTAGTCGTCATCACGCAGGTTGGCCTGTGAGTCAATGAACTGGTTGATTAGATAGCCGTTCGCCCCGTGCAGTTCGATACCGTCGAACCCTGCGGCGATAGCATTGCGCGCTGCCTGGGCATAGTCATTGACGATAGCCGGGATCTCTTCCCGCGTCAGGGCTCGCGGCATGTCATGCTGCACCATCTCGCCGACGCCATTTTCCGGGCCGCGCCCTTCAACATCGACAAACACTTTCACCCCTGGCGCCTGAATGGCGGAAGAAGAGACCGGTGCCGCGCCGCCAGGCTGCAAAACGGTGTGCGAAACACGACCGACGTGCCACAGCTGAGCAAAGATTTTACCGCCCGCCTTGTGTACGGCGTCGGTGACTTTTTTCCAGCCAGCAATCTGCGCTTCGGAATAGATGCCAGGCGTCCAGGCATAGCCCTGGCCCTGTTGGCTGATTTGCGTGCCTTCGCTAATGATGAGCCCTGCGCTGGCACGCTGTGCGTAATAGTCCGCCATCATGTCAGTCGCGACGTCGCCTGCCCCGGCGCGAGAACGCGTCATCGGCGGCATAACAATCCGGTTTTTTAACGGCAAGGCATTCAGCGCATAGTGATCGAATAACATAATGGGTTCCTCTCGCGATTATTTATACAGTTCTGCACTCATGGTGACGGTGTTGCCCATGCGCGCACTGGTAATTTTGTATTCAGAGGCATTCATCTCTTTGGCTTTTTGCGCGATGACCGCTTCAGCGGAATCCAGCGTGGTGCCGGTTGCCGTAACGCTTTGCGCTGAGGCGTTAAACGCCACAGCAGAGAACAGAGAGGCAGTAAAAATAGCGAAAATAGTTTTCATGTTTATATCCCAGAATAAAGTGATAATTTGGCGTTGATTAACGCGATGGAAGAAGAATACGCCTGTCTACAGATGACATAAATGATACAAATGACAATAGACTATTGCGTTTTAGTTAATAATAAGGCGTCGGATCCTCCGACGCCTGCAGGTCGAATCAGGAAACAAAGTTGTCCTTCAGCGCCTTGAGACCATCACTGTAGATGCCCGTAAACAGCGCCTGAGCCTCTTCGTCAGATACGTTCACCGGCGTGAATTCGCCGGACCATTCCACGCGGGAAATCTGGCTGTCGGCGGTCTCATGAACCGTGATGGTTGAGAGGTAATTCACCACCGGGAACGGCGCCTGAATAATGGAGTAGGTGTAGCTGCGCTGACGATTATCAAACGCTTCCAGACGCTCAATCACGGTACCGCCGTCGGAAGTTGTCAGCGAACGCACGCGCCCCCCTTCTGTCACTACGCTTTTCGGGATGAACGGCAGCCAGTCCGGCAACGCGTCAAAGCCGCCCATCAGTTGCCATACCGCGTCGGCAGAAGCCGGAATTTCAATCGATACACTTGTCTTAGCCATGATATTTTTCTCTTAAATTTATAGGGTTACATTGTCAGGGTGTCGACGACGCCGCCATCGACGCGCAGGGCTGCCCCTGTCGTTGCCGAAGAGAGCGGAGACGCGAGATAAACCGCCAGATTCGCCACTTCTTCCACATCCGCCGCACGCTGGATGATGGAGCTCGGGCGCGAGGTTTTAACAAACTCGTCGGCTTGTTCACGCGGGCTACGTCCGGACTGTGCGGCGGCGTCCGCCAGCATCTCCTGCAGACCATCGGTAAAAGTCGGCCCCGGCAGAATGGCGTTAACGGTCACACCGGTTCCGGCGAGTCGCTTCGCCAGACCGTGGGACACCGCCAGATTCGCGGCTTTCGTGACGCCGTAGTTGATCATGTCGCCGGGGATAGCCACGCCCGATTCGGACGAAACAAAGATAATTCGCCCCCAGCCCTGTTCCGTCATGGCTGGCGCATAATGACGCGCCAGACGAACGCCGGAGATAACGTTGACGTTGTAGAAGTGCAGCCACTCGTCATCCGGAACGCTGAAGAAATCTTTATCGTTGAAAATCCCCAGATTATTGACCAGCACATCCGTCGTCGGAACGGCGGCGATCAGCGCATTTACGCCATGTTCGGTGCTGAGATCGGCCACCACGCCACGCAGCGACGCCGCAGGATTTTGTGCCATAATCGCGGCCATCACGTCATCGACGCCGCGCTGTTTACGCCCGACGATAACCACCGTTGCGCCTGCTTTTGCCAGTCCGGCGGCAATACCCTGCCCAATACCGGAGGTTGAGCCGCTGACCACAGCGACTTTACCTGTCAGATCCAGTTTCATCTTTTTCTCACTCGGTTGATTAACGGGTCGGCAGCGGCGCGTTTTCCGCAACCAGAGCCTGACGGCGCATTTCCGCCCAGAATTCAGCCGGAACGGTTGCATTCAGCGCAGCCAGATCTTCTGCCATACGGCCAGGACGGCTGGAGCCAGGAATAACCGCCGCGACGGCAGGGTTTGCCAGCGCGAACTGCAGCGCCGCTGCTTTAACATCGACGTTAAAATGCGCGGCAATGGCGTGAATTTGCGCCACTTTCTGCTTAATGGCCGGGGAGGCTTTCTGATATTCAAAGTGCTCACCACCTGCCAGTACGCCGGAGCTGTAAGGGCCGCCGACGACGATATCGACGTTATGTTCCAGCGCTTCTGGCATCAGGCGTTGCAGTGCACGTTCGTGATCCAACAGGGAATAACGACCCGCCAGCAGGAACGCATCCGGCTTCGGCTCATCAAGCGCCAGCGTCAGTTCACAAGGTTCAACGCGGTTCACGCCCAGCCCCCACGCTTTGATCACGCCCTCGTCACGCAAACGTGTCAGTGCACGAAACGCCCCCGTACGGGCAATATTGAACTGCTCCAGCCAGCTGTCACCGTAGAAGTCCTGCGCCGGATCGTGGATCCAGACGATATCCAGATGGTCCGTTTTCAGGCGTTTCAGGCTGTCTTCAATCGAGCGCAGGGTGGCATCGGCAGAGTAGTCATTCAGAATTTTGTTCTTCAGGCCGTGTTCGAAAAGACCGCCTTTCTCACCAAAATCACGTTTGGCGGGATCTTCCATTTCGTCCAGCATGATGCGGCCGACTTTACTGCTCAAAACATATTCATCGCGTGGATACTGAGACAGCGCTTCGCCCATACGAATTTCAGAAAGGCCAGAGCCGTACAGCGGCGCGGTGTCAAAGTAGCGCACGCCCAGGTTCCAGGCTTCGCTCACGGTGGCGTGGGCCTCTTCTTCCGGAATGGCACGGAACATGTTGCCGAGCGGCGCGCCGCCTAAGCCGATTTTGCCGGGAAGTAAATTTTTAATGCTCATAAGATGTCCTCAAGTATTCGGGTTTAGTTCGGGCGTTTTTTGCTATCGCCCTGTGACGGAGCTCACAATACCTTGCAAGGTTGTGACTTTATAGGACATAATTCGTCTAACTTAAGTCCCTTGAGGTCTGACATGATTGATTTACGCCAACTGAAATACTTCGTGGTGGTCGCAGAAGAAGAGCACGTAGGACGTGCTGCTGAGCGACTGCATATCTCGCAATCGCCGCTCAGCCGCCAGATTGCGCAACTGGAAGAGCGCCTGGGACTGATGCTGTTTGAGCGCAATCAACAACGTATCCGATTGACTGCTGATGGGCAGACATTCCTCGCCGAAACGCGCTCATTGCTGACGCATGCCAATCGTCTGGAATCACTGGGTAAACGTCTGGGACGCGGTGAAGATGGAGGCTTGTGTATTGGCTATATTGAAAACGCCATGCATTCCGGCGTGCTTTCTACGGCGTTGCGTACGTTACGCGTATCGCGCCCGGATGTGCATATCGCGCTTTACAGCCAGCCACCGGCTACCCAGATTGAAGGCTTGCGCCAGCGCAGCCTCGATTTTTCACTGGTCGACACGCCGCCCACAGACAGTGAACAGGATCTGGAATACATTCAGGTTCTGGACGATCGCATGCTGTTGGCCTTACCGCAAAATCATCCGCTGGCGGAGGAAAAAAACCTTGTCGCAACACAGCTTGCCAACCAGCAGTGGATTGCCGTTATTCATAATGACGATGCCCATTCCCGTGATGATTTTGTCGCGGCCTGTGTCAAAGCCGGGTTTAATCCCGATATTCGTTTAGAAGCTGGTGAACCGCTGACAGCATTAGGTCTGGTCGCTGCAGGATTAGGTCTGGCATTAATTCAACATAGCCTGCGTCACAATGCGCCGGAGGGCGTGGTATTACGCGAATTGCCGTGGATGAATTATTCCACGCAACTATGGGCCGCCTGGCATAAAGCCAATCAACGCCCGTTAGTATCCCATTTCCGCCAGATCCTACGCGGTGAATAAAAAAGGAATCCGCTTTTGCCACTGACGAAAGCGGATTCTCATAACAAACCAACGGCGCGCACGTTACGCGTTAAAGGTAAAAGCGACAGCGAAACCATCCGCGATGACAGGCGTTCACGTCGCGTTCTGATACAAATGCCTGGGGATGCCCCCTGGCTTTTTCCTGCGAAATACCTTAAAGGTATCGAAGCATGATTTAGGAAATATTGTCTATATAATCCATCAGGACTGCTTTTTGACTTTCAAAGAAAATTGTTTCGGTGTAATGCCAAAGAACTCTTTAAAGTTACGAATAAAATAAGACGTACTGGTATAGCCCACTTCATTGGCAATACTGTTTATATGCTTTTCGGTAGTCGTGATGAGTTTAGCCGCCTGATGCATGCGGATATCCAACACCAGTGTATTAAAATTATTACTCTCTTTCTCAAGCTTCTTACGAATCGACACCTCCGACATATGCAAAATGCCTGCAAGATCCGCCAGCTTCCACGATTTTGCGAGATCGGCTTCGATGATTGTTTTTAGTCGCTCAGTAAAGGTGGTATCCGTTGATACTGACAGAGAATAAACTAACGATTCGATGTCCCTGATTTTAGAAAGAAGATAAGTAATCTTATAAACTTGTCTGTGTTGTGGAACGTCGCTCCCGATTAATCGTTTGAATATTTTAATATCTGTTTCATCAACAGGACAGGTGAAGATTTTACGCCGCATCTGGCTGACTCTTTGCGGATCCAACAAAAGCGGTTCCATCACCTTACAGATACAACTGAGCACATCACTGTCAATGTGATAGATCTCGTAGGGTACACCCTGGCCTAACACTTTCAATGCAACATCAATCACTGTGTTTTTTTCGACATAACAAAGTGATTCAGGGGGTACATTAAAGGATTGCCCATCTTTCGTTTTTACAAGCAGTTGGGCATCGTGCAAATAAATAATAGCACAGCTGTAAAAGCGAATTTTCTTCAGCACCAACACATTGTTGTGTGCATAACTTTCCTTAGCCGGAAAAGTAAGATTACTTAAAGCACTTTGACTATTCATACAGTCACCCCCATGCTTTGTATGCATATAATTTCATGGGTTATCAGCCATGTAAACTCGGAATTTTTTAATTATCGAAATAGCTTATAATTTTAATTATTCATTTTTTAACTATGTATTTCTTTAAAATACAAAGCATTACCCAGTGGGTTTTTAGTGATTATTCAAAATTTAATATTTTCAAAAGAAAATAATACGTAAATGCAGTACTCACACATTTGGCACAAGAAAAGTGTTTTTAAGTAAGACTGGAAGCTTTCTGGTGGATTCCGCACCCAGTTTTAATTTTATCGAACGTATTTTATAATAAATACTATTCTCCTTTAGCTTTGTTATCGTCGCGATCTCTCTGATTTTCTTCCTCTTAAAAAAATACAAATAGACTATTTTCCTCTCATCATCCGTAAAATTGTTGAACACCGAAACAGGCGAGGGACTACGACTCTCAAAAACACGTAGTTTCTTCTGTCGCCAGGATATCTGCTCAAGGTATAAACATATGACCGGGAGTTTCTCCATAAGAAAGCAGTAAGAGAAATAATCATCCCTGTCGCAAATCAGGTAGACTTTACGATATTTATTATGTATCTCTTGCGCTGAATCAACATCTCTGTACTCGAAACATTTAATATCTGAACTCTCGTAAGAGAGCAATGATAACCCGTAATTGAAGAATGCATTTTTACTTGCCAACAAAAAAGCAACGGACATAAGAACCCTTAGTCATCAAATATATTAGGTGTCTTAACTAAAAGTGACTATAAGGTATAGAAAGATCAAAAACCATCCTAAAAAATAACACTATACGATAAAATTATACTCAACAAAATGATTTGTAAATACATTTAATTCTCACTTGCAATTAATTTATTAAAAAGCCTGAACTATCCGTTCAGGCTTTTGCGTTCTTAAAATCCAAAATCAGAATGAATAACGGATATTGGCGTTAATTGCTTTATCAATATCGTAATGACCAAAGGCTGAACGCTCTATATTAAGACTAATCCTGGTGTTTTCTTTAATTTCGGCATTGACACCTAAATTAAAGTTTACCCGGCTATCTTTACCGTTTCTAATGGACGTTTCCCCGGCAACATCACGAACGACCGTCTTCGCAGGATTAAACAGGTCATACTGGTAATGAACGCCCGCCAGCGTGGTCAGCTTCCAGTCTCCGCCTGTAAAGGTTTTACCCATTTCAACGCCAGTACGACCAATCAATGGGTTCTCCTGTTTACGCTGCATACTGATGTCATAACCTTCAGACTGCCAGGCAAAACGGTTGCCCGACACCGCGCCATAGACCAGTTCCGTCTGCGGCTGGATAAATGCCTCTCCCGGAAGCGAGAAGCGCCAGCCCGTTTCCGTCCCCAGATACCAGGAGCGCGAGCGGTAATCCTGCTCCGGCATCGACATTTCCGTTGCCGAGATGTGGTTGTCGTGGTGAACATACTTACCGATCACATCCACATACAGTCCGGAATCAAGCATCGCGGATGCATAGAGACCAATACCGGTTGATTTCGTCTGACCGGACCAGCCTGTGCCATGACTATTACTGGTAGTGAACGTTGCTGTCACTCCGGTAAACAGATCGCCACCGTTAAACGACTGTTTTCTGTCAGCCCCTATCTGCAGGTGAGTCCAGCTGTTGGAATAACCCGCATCTGCGGACCCCGTACCACTATAGATGCGCGCCCATGCGCCAGTATCTCCCTGTGTATTACGCAGATCGCCCATACGGTAGTTCAGGTTGTTCATCTCCGTCTGGAAGCTCTTATATCCGACGTCCATTACAGATTTCCCTGCCTGAAGCGCCGCTTTATCCTGCTGAATATCAAATCCTTCCAGCCGCCATTGCTTACTGTTCGCCGTTTCCACCATACCCAGTTGTGGTGTATAGGTATGGAAACCCGTACGCTGTGTGATCGGCTTTAACGTAAACACATCGCTTTGCGTGGCTTTCGGCGCGTTGACCAGTGGGAGAGAAGAAACTTTCTCGCTGGCAGCAGAACCCGTCGGAACAACAACCAGTGCGTTATTTTTCCCGGTCAGCGACTGGTTAACCGTTACCGTATCCGCCGTTTTTCCGTTGGTATTGATGATAAACGTGCTGTTATTGGCAGTCAGCGTATCCACATTCAGCGCACCGGCTACACCGGTATTACTGAAGCTCACCTGCGACCCCTTCAGTTTGAGGGATTTCACAGCAGATTGTCCCTCTGCCTGCCAGAGGGTATTCGTCATCGTCGCATCTGCCTGTGGCGCACTCAGGTTGCCACTATAAGCAGTGAACAGATTCTGACCAGCTTTATTCGTTCCACCAAAATTCAGACTGGCAGCATCATTCGCCTGAATGTTACCTGTCATTACGCTACCCAGGCCGGTATTCAGCGTCGCTCCAGCACCTGTAAGGCTCCAGCGCCCGGCGGCGTACTGTCCGGATAACAGCGAAAGGGTTGACCCCGCCCCGGCTGTCACTTCCCTGTCAGAGATCAGTCCCGATGTTGCCGTCAGCGTCGCTCCATCCGCCAGAGCGAGTGTTGAGCGGGTGAAGCGGCTGAACTGGCTGAGAACGGCATCACTGGACGCCACGGTCACCGCACTGTCGACACTGTCAATCCCGCCGGTAAAGTGTTCATTAATGTTCAGGGTGGAGCTGTTATTCAGCTGTACACGTCCGCTGAACCCGCTCTGATCCGCATCATTCGTCGCTTTTGACTGCCCGAATGAGGGCGTGGTTTTCACACCGTTCCCGTCATTGAGATCGATATAGAGATCTTCACTGCCCAGCGTCACGGTGGAGTGATCCGCAATGATGTTCGTGCTGAGGCTGGCATTCCTCGCCAGACTGAATTCAGCATTACGCAGGTTAAGCTGCTGCATACTGAACTGCCGGGTTTCCCAGTCATTCTGGGTAAAGGAAACCGGCTGGGTGAGGACAGAGTTGTCGCCAAGCGTCTTAAGTTTATCTGCCACACCCTGGCTGCTGGCTGCATGGATAACCGGATGCCCCTGAATAAACAACCGGCCATTTTCTTGGGTGAAGCTCCCTTGCGTGTCCATCCCGCCGTCCATGACAAAGTCATTCTGCGTTCCGGGCGTAACGGTATTTTTGACATCAACATTGCCGGTAAAGTGGCCGTGCCAAATATTGGCAACCGCCGCTGTGGTATCTGCTTTATTGAAATCCAGGTTGACGGTGGCCTGTTTCCCGCGGTTGGTCAGGATCGCGCCGTCGTCCGCGCCGTTAAGCTGATGGAAGGTGAGACTGTTACCGTTGATGTCGAGCTTACCACCGCGGTAACCCCACTTCACATTGTCGGGATTCACCTGCTTAGCATCACTCAGAACCACCGTTGGCCTGCCGCTGACAATGCTGACATTATTAAAGGCCTGAACGTTACCATTGCCGTCCGGGCGCTGTGCCAGAATCACCGTCCCCTCACCGACATTCAGTCCGCCAGGGTTAATGCCTGTAGCATTGACTTTCAGTGTCCCGGTGCCGAGCTTGTGCAGGTTATCACCCTGAACACCATTCACCTGCCAGTCAACGGTATGGTCGCCATTAACAATGATCCCGCCGCCTTTCCAGGTCTGAGAATCCAGGGGCTTAATACGATAATCATCATTAAACGTCAGCGTTCCCGCGCCCTGGTCAACGATGTTTTCTAACACCACAGAACCGCCGCCCTGGAAGGTGAGATCTTTGCCACTGTTTAATGAAGCAGGCCATGTCCCGCCATGATTGCCATGCATTGCCCACGAGGCTGCGCCCTGGGTTAAAGAGCCGACGCCTGTGGCGACATCATAAGACCAGTGGATATCCCCTTCACTTTGTTGTGAGTTGACCGGGGCATCAACGTCCTGTTTCATGGTATTAGCCACGTCACCAACCGGAATGATCGTATACCAGTTCGTATTTCCATTAACACCCGCATAAGAATTGAGTACTGCGGCTAACACCCATTTGTTTTTCTGCGCATCCCAGGCAAAAAGCGGAGAGCCGCTGTCACCCGGCGTACCATATGTTGAGAGCGGTGAATTGGTTACATTAGTGACAAAACTCCAGTCTGAAATAAAAGGCGGATTAACGATTCCGCCCGTTTTATAGGCATACCCGCCAGCCAGTTGTATCGGTTTGCCATTGGCATCTTTAACATACTGAACGCCACTGCCGACCCGATAGAAAACAGGGAAGCGTTCCTGATTCTGGTATGTGCCTCTTGCAGTTCCTGCATCGGTCATCTCCAGTGCTGAAACTTCAGTCACAATTTTATTCAGCCGGGGCGTATGGAAGTCCCGCCAGTGGTTATTTCTGTCCACCAAGGAATAAGTCGTGTCGTCTCTATAACCAAATTTTACACTTTGATAACCTGCATTGTGCTTGACGCTTACGATATATTGCGGTGAAACCAATGCTGCAACGCCTATTGAGTCATTTGAGCTAAAGTCTATCATTGGCGCTTTATTTAAACTTGTAACAACATTACCCTGTTTATCATAAAGGGGAATATTCACAGTACCGGGTTTAAATGCACCTTTATTTTCAGCAAAATCACGATAGGTCTGATACGGCGTAAAATTGGTCGTCACCGAAGCCCCTGATGAGGCAGAGTATAATAATCCCATAATACTAACTAAAAGGGCATGCAACGAGATCGTAAAAGAGGAGCGTTTCCGTATACCTTTACTAACTTCTGAAACGACAACCGCCTCACCTTTGCTGTTCTTTTTTATTGCATATATTTTATTCACTTTATCCCCGGCAACTATCAGCTTAAATAAATGAAATTCAAACAAAGACCAGGCTCAGTCAATACAAAAATGGCTTATTTTTATTCTTATATCGCAAAAAAGCATTGCAATGATGAATTTCTGCAATCTTTGTTCTATTTTCATTTCCCAGATAGAAAATAAAAAAATCAGTTACAAAAATTAAAACAACATAACTAACCAAGTTATAAAAACAAAAAAATCGATAGAAAAGTAACGATCGCCATTTCGGAATTTGCCAGCGCATTTTCATCACAATATATTCCTTCTCGCTCATTAAGATTGTATGAGCTGACTTAAGAATTAAGCTTATTAGTAATGGAGTATAAAATGAAAAAACTGATTTTAGGTTCGGCAATTGTGGCAGTCCTGGGTGTAGCATCGAATGCTATGGCTGCACCAAACACCGGTACCGTAAACTTTACGGGTAGTGTTTCAACTGCGACTTGTGAAATTGGGCTTCAAGATAGTGCTGGTGGGAATATTTCAAGTGTTAATTTAGGTACATTATCGACAGCGAATCAAGATAATGGCACCGCAGTGGTCTTCAAATTGGTGCCACAAGATCAAGCATGTCTTTCTAAAACTGCCGCTAATATTGACTGGACGTCTTCTACCTTACATCCGGCAGGTATCACTAACGCCACGACAGGAGGCACGACCGCTTATCTTCAGGTAAAAGCAACCAATGCAACTCAAACAGATGATGCTGCCTTTATTAAAGAAGGGCAAACATCCTTCAGTTATACTGGCGCTAAAAACTCATTTGACTATAGTGCCCAGCTTGTAAAACCGAGTGCTGGCGCGACCGCGGGGGCATTTAGCGCATCTGCAAGTTATGTAGTTACATATAAATAATCCTTTTATAATTAAAAGGGAGTTCTCACTCCCTTATTAAATAAGATATACGTCGGCAAGGAATAAAAATGAAGATAAAGGTATTATGTGTCGCTATCATATTTCATTTATGGTCGAATGAAGTTCTTGCCGACGATTTCAATTACAGTTTTATCCGTGGTGGCAGCAAAGAGGTACCAGAAGTGCTAAAGAATACCGGACAAAACGTCCCGGGAAACTATGTTGTCGATCTACTTTTTAATGGTTCTAAAACAGCGACCTCTGTAGAATTAGCAATCAGCAATGATGATGCTGAGCATATTTGCCTTTCCGACGAATGGCTACAGGAAAAAGGCATTAATATCAATAAAGAATTTTATAAATCGTATTTTTATCCCACACGCAACTGCTATCTCATTGATAAAGAGAAGAACAGCCGAGTATTTTTTGATCCTTCCCTGCAAGAGCTGTCAATCGATATGCCGCAGGCGGGTTTTATCGATACGAAAAAAGAAGGCGGTCCCTGGGATTATGGCAGTAGCGGTTTTAAACTCGGTTATGATCTAAATACTTCAAAATCAAGCAATCAGGACCGGACAACATATGGTAACATTGAAGGTCAGGTCAATATTGGCGAATGGGTCCTGCTTGGCAGGGGATATGCGTATCAGGGGGAAAAATTTCAGAGCAACAACCTACTGTTAACGCACGCAATTAAATCGATCAAGTCAGATATTATGATTGGTAAAACCCAGTCCTACAATACTCTGAATGACGGATTCACCTTTTATGGCGCACAATTAAAGTCCAATCAGGATATGTATCCCTGGGACTCACAATCCTATGCCCCGGTAATCAACGGCATTGCCAGAACGCATGCCCGTGTGACCGTCGAACAAGGCGGTTATACATTGAAATCGTTCGTGGTACCGCCAGGTCCTTTTGTCATTAACGATCTGACCGGCGTCTATTCTGGCGATATTATTTTAAAGATTTATGAAGAGGACGGCACGGTCAAAGAACAGCGCTTCCCGGTCGCCGTTCTGCCGAATTTATTGAAGCCTGGTAATTATAATTACAATATTGCCGTAGGAAGCAAGGTTGACCAGTACAGCGACAAACGTGATGAGGATAGCTTATTCGCGCAAATGACCTATGATTACGGTTTTGTGCCTTTTACACTCAATACGTCTGCGCTGGTTGACAAAAACTATAATAACGTTGGCCTGGGGATTATCCGTTCCTTTGGCTGGTTTGGTGCAGTCGCAATGAGCGGCAACCTGTCGCAGGCCAAATATCATAATGGCAAAGCCATGAGCGGCTTTAGTGCATCAGTGAAGTATGCTCGCGCGTTAGGGGAAAACGCGAATTTACAATTGATCGGTTATCGTTTCAACTCAGAAAACTATATTGATTATTCAGATTTTAACTCTCGCTATTACAGCCTGTTAAATAACAGACCTAAACAGCGGTATGAATCGATCATCACCTATCAATTGCCAGAAATGAATGTCTTCTTAAATATGTCAGCCTGGAAGGAGGACTATTGGGACAGTTCCAGTGAGGTTGGGGCAAACTTAAATCTCAGCAAAAGTTTTAATAATATTTCGGTCTCTCTGAATGCCGGATATTCCCGCTTGCAGGGAATGGAAAACGATTATAACGCCGGGGTTTCTCTCAGCGTACCCTTTAGCGTGTTTGATAAGGCGCAGTATAGTTTCTCTGGCATAAATTATGATCGTCGTAACGGTACGAATTTCAACACCGGTCTTTCCGGAAGTATTAACTCACGGTTAAGTTATAATGCCTCCATCAATCAGTCTAAGAACACTACAGGAAGTGCGATTTCTGCTTCTTATCTGTTTGATGCCGTACAAACCTCAGCAAGCTATTCACAAATGGGGAGCACGTCAAGTTCGTCATTCCAGGCCGGTGGCAGTATTATCGGACTGCCTGATGCCGGTATTCTGTTTACGCCTGTGAAAAATGATGAAATTGCAGTGGTCCAAATGGAAGATGTTCCGGGTGTCAGATTTAATGGTTCCATGCCTGGTGATAAAAAAGGGCGCGCCGTGATACCGTTAACGGCGTATAACAATAATACCATCACCGTCAATGCGGAAAACCTGCCGCAGAGCGTTGAATTAACCGAAAACGCAATCAATGTGACGCCAACAGAAAACGCGATTATCTATAAAAAAGTGAAATACAGAAAAATCAACACCTATATTGTTAAAGTCATCAGCAGTAATGGTTTTGTCATTCCAATGGGGAGTATCGCTAAAAACGAGCAAAATCAGGAAATCGGCTACGTCAACAATGGCGGCATTCTGTTAATGAATCTGGAAGAACAAGATGAAGGGATAATTTCTGTCGGTGATTGCAAATTCGACTCTCGATCACTGAAGAAAAATATGGGTAAAGTACAGGAGATTAAGTGTGACTAAGAAAAATACACTGCAGAAATTATTCACGTTTGCATCACTTTGTTTATTTACGGCTTCAAGTCATGCTGCGTTTGTCCTTAACAGCACACGCTATGTTTTTGATGAAAAAAGAGAGAACATCTCAGTACAGGTTGATAACCAGTCCACACAGGAATATGGCGGACAGATATGGATTGAAAACCAGGATCAGAACGATAAAAACGTTTATTTTGTACCCAGCCCTACTTTTTTTAAAGTGGCGGATCAACACAGACAAATCTTGCGCATCCTGAAAATTAATGATGCGTTACCCAGGGATAAAGAGTCGCTGTTTTGGATCAATGTACAGGAGATCCCCAAATCACCAAAAGAGGGAACGAACGCATTAGCAATTGCGCTGCATACACAGGTCAAAATGTTTTACCGCCCCGACGCCTTGAAAGAGAAAAGGGAAAACGCTGAACAGAATATTAAAATGATAAGCAGTGAGGGCAGTACCGTTCTCTGGAATGACACTCCCTATTATTTTGCAATAATCAGTGTAAAACAAAATGGTTCACCCATAAAAGTGAGTGAGGATATCAAAGATAAACTCTCTGTGTTTGCTCCGGGAGAAAAAATATCGCTCGGTAAGTCAGTCACCGGTAACAGCCTGAGTATTGTGGCATTCGATGATTATGGCGTTGATAAAGAGTATAAATTAACTAAATCCTGAAGCACATAAGGTCATTGCTATGTACAAATTCATGCTTGCTCTTTTCTTTGCTTTTTTCTCACTCAGTTCTTTGCCCGCCAAAGCGGCAAACTGTAGTGGAGGAACAATACTTTTTGATACCGATCCCGGCAGCGATCATGGTTATTGGATGAATGGTTATACATCAGCAGATAATGAATCACTGTTAATCATGAAAGTCACCGTACAAGATGGCATGAGTTGCGATCCGGATTATGTCGAGAATGCAGTGCAGATGGGCAAGATGGAGATGAGAATGACCGGTGGCGGGTCTTGTAAAAACGGCAACACTATAACGACCCCTTATCCAGGCATTGAATGGCAACTGGAGGGTATGCATTGTGACACCAGTAGCATTATCTCCGATAACGTTAAATCTGCACCATGGAATGGGAGAATTGACTGGCCTGCAGGCACTGTGCTGGGTAAAGCCAAGCTTGTGGTAGAAGATCAATACTGGATCCAAAGTACCCAATCCGGTCGATATACTGTGAGTATCCAGATGCCGTCTGTAGGAAATACGCTTTCAAACAGCCCAGCGGTAAATGTCAGGTCTGGTTTGGGAGCAACCATTCCCTTTATTTTTAATGATAATGCCACCTGTGGAATGTCTCTTTCACCAGAAAATATCGATTTTGGTAAATTGACCCCAAGCGACCTCACCAGACGGCTGTATAAAGAAATTTTAGTCTCTTATTCTTGCAGAAACGGAGCATTAATTAATGGCCTGTATGTTCGTTTTGACCCCGAGAATGTGGTTGATGCAGCAAATGGGTTGTTTAGCGCCAGTGATGCTAATGGTCGGAAGCTAAACTTTCAGATCACCAGATTGTACGGTTCAGAACAAAATATACCTCTCAATACTAATTATCGGGTTTATCAGCCAACAAGGGACGATCTTGATGCTTCAGCGCGCTTCAGAATCTATGTCAAACCTTCAACCCCGTTTCCTGCCGGGAAGGTTTCAACGTACCTGAATATTTCACTGATATATCGATAGGCTGGGTGAAGTTATGCATCGAGGGTTACTATTTTTTTTGATACTTTTTTCATTTCACAACGCATCTGCGTCGAAATCAGTGCAGAAGAGAGCGACTGTAAATGCCGAGTTAACTTTAAATACTTGCGCATTGTCACTCTCTCCGGCAAACCTTAACTTTCAACAAATCGGCTTTAGTCAGTTTGAAAATAGCGCAACAACGGCTCAGACCGTCGATTTGAATATTTCCTGCAGTTGGCCTGCAACGGGGATCTCTCTAAAATTTTCGCCCGCCGCAGGCGTTGCGGCAAGCAGCACCAGTCTGATGAAAACGGGTTTATCCGGCGTAGGGCTTGAAATGTCATGGAAAAATGCAGCCAGTACAGATTTTGCGCCGCTTGAATTGAATAAGTCTTTTGCACCTGCATCAACGGCATTAAGTAACAATAGTGAAACTCTAGGCCAGTTTAAGCTTTTACCCAAACAAATTCCCGGTGAAACACTCCAGGCAGGGAATGTTAATACCAGTTTGACGGTCGAGGTGACCTATGATTGACAGGCGTTGTCTCTTTTTCCCCTTGCTTATAGGACTATTAAGCACATCCACGCCATTGGCGGGCTTTGCTGCGCAAAAAGCAAGCGTGAATTTGCCCATTACCATGACCGTGACCAATCCACAATGTCAGATCAATAATGGTACAGGTCTGCCTGAAAATGTTCAGCTTCCCCTGATAACCACCTCAGGCGCTTTATTAGGCGACAATAATGTTGAAATCCCTATCGTAATTGATTGCCTTAACGACATAACCAAATTTGAAGTGACGTTTACCGGGGGCAATGATTCTAAAATCACGACCTCCAATACTATGGTCGACCTTACGCTGTCATGGAAAAAAGGAGGAGGAGCCGTGACATTTGGCTCACCGGTTGAGTTGAGTAAAGCACCTTTTCTTGTAAGCCCAAAACAGTTTGACGGAAGCTTACTGGTCAGAGTTTCACCGCATACCGGGACGATTCCTGCCGGGAGTTACACCGCCACTTTGCCGGTTACGTTTACCTATTATTGAGATGGCGAAATGTAAAAGCCGGGGAACGCTCCCCGGCCTTTAAATAGGTTAATCAAAGACCCCATTAATAATTGCGGTGACCACTGCGGTACTCAGCGCAATCAGGACCAGATTATCCCCAACGATTTTCCACTCATAGCCGGGATAGTAAGGGAGTTCTCCCAGCATCGATGCCGGAACCGCCTTTTTCGCGATCCCCGGAGGAAGCGGTTTTCCTCGTGCCAGGTTTTTCGCTATTCCCGGAGGCAGAGAATCATATCCCGTCAGGCCGTAGTTCACCGCCAGATGACGCGCTGTCGCGAAACTGATGTCAGACTCGACGTGATCGGGTTTGCCGTAATTTTTACGATGATCGGAAGAACCGTTGTTTTTCTGGGCCGGATTTCCTTTTTGCCCATGATTCCCCTGGTTACCTTTATTCCCCTGGTTGCCACTGCTGTTGCCCTGACCGCCGCCATGACCATTTCCGTTACCATTCCCCGGATTCGCCATGACCGGCGCAGCGAACAGAGAGAGTGAAACCAGTGTGGCCAGCACTGCCGTTAAACCACGACGCTTACCCATGATGTGTTCCTTCCAGATGATGTTCCACTTTGACAATAGTGCGCCGCCATCAAGTACGCAATGTCAAATATTCCTGGTTTTGCATTGGCTCGCAGGCCATTAATAAATAACCTTTTATGTGGAGGGTAACGGCTGTGCCTTATCTGCTATCATGCCTGCAAATAGCGTCGAAAAAACACAGCCGAGGAAAACATGGGGTCCACCAGAAGAGGGATGCTGAACGTTCTGATTGCTGCCGTATTATGGGGAAGTTCCGGCGTTTGCGCGCAGTACATCATGGAGCAAAGCCAGATGTCGTCGCCATTTCTGACCATGACGCGTCTGATCTTCGCCGGACTCATTCTGCTGATGCTCTCCTTTGTCCACGGCGACAAAATTTTTTCCCTTTTCAAAGACCGCAAAGACGCTCTGAGTCTGCTGATATTTTCTGTCGTCGGCGCGCTGACCGTACAACTCACCTTCCTGCTGACCATCGAAAAGTCCAACGCCGCGACCGCCACCGTGCTGCAATTTCTGTCTCCGACGATTATCGTGGCGTGGTTCGCGCTGGTACGTAAGGCCCGTCCCGGCGTATTGGTGCTGACGGCAATCCTCACCTCCCTGATCGGCACCTTTTTACTGGTAACGCACGGCAACCCTACTTCGCTGTCAATTTCACCCGCCGCGCTGTTCTGGGGGATCGCCTCCGCATTTGCCGCCGCGTTTTATACCACCTACCCGTCAACGCTGATTGCACGTTACGGCACTTTGCCGATTGTCGGCTGGAGTATGTTAATCGGCGGGATGATCCTGCTGCCGTTTTACGCTGGAGAGGGCACGGATTTCGTGGTGAATGGCAGCCTGATTCTGGCGTTTTTCTACCTGGTGGTGATCGGCACGTCACTGACGTTCAGCCTGTATCTGAAGGGGGCGCAGATGATTGGCGGGCCGAAAGCGAGCATTTTAAGCTGTGCAGAACCGCTGAGCAGCGCGTTGCTGTCATTGCTCTTGTTGGGCATTACCTTCACGCTGCCGGACTGGCTGGGCACACTGCTGATTCTGTCGTCCGTGGTGTTGATCTCGATGGATTCTCGCCGCCGCGCCAGAACCGTTTGACATCACTGGCGCGGCAACGCTCATCTTACCAACCCGGCACCGCGCCGCCGTTAAAGATTTTCTCCGCCGCTTTGGCGACTTCCGGCGACTGATAGGACTGCAAAAATTCCTTCACGTTTTGCGCGTCTTTGTTGTCTTCCCGCGCCACCAGAATGTTCACGTACGGCGAATTTTTATCTTCGATAAACACGCTGTCATGAACCGGAGAAAGCCCGGTTTGCTGAATGTAGGTGGTGCTGATAATCGCCACGTCAACTTTCGGGTCGTCCAGTACGCGTGGCAGTTGTGCACCTTCCAGCTCCATAATCTGTAAATGACGCGGGTTAGCGGTAATATCCAGCGCCGTCGGCAGCAAACCTTTTCCGTCTTTCAGGGTAATCAACTGCTCTTTTTGCAACAGCAACAGCGCACGCCCGAGGTTGGTAGGATCGTTCGGGATCGCCACCGTCGCGCCGTCTTTCAGTTGATCCACCGTTTTGATTTTTTTCGAATAGCCGGCCATCGGGAAGACAAAGGTATTCCCCACTGCGACCAGCTTATAGTTGTGTGCCTGATTATCCTGCTCAAGGAACGGACGATGCTGGAAAACGTTGGCATCCAGTTCACCGTGATTGGTGGCATCGTTCGGCAACAGCGAGCCGCTGAAACCGACCAGTTCAACATCAAGCCCATACTTCTCTTTCGCCACTTTTTTGGCGACTTCCGCCACATCCTGCTCGGCGCCGTTAATCACGCCGACTTTAATGTGCTTTGCATCGCTGCTCTGCTGGTCGCAACCGGCCAACAACAATCCCGCCAACAGTACCGCCGCCCCTGTCCGTAAATGAGGTATCGTCAATTTCACGTTTTTATCCTTTTGAAATAACCGCCTGATGAGTAATGAAATGACTATAGCGGGAAGGGCGCTGCGGTTTAAAAAACGAAAAGGTATCAATAAGAAGAAAAAAGCATAAAGCGGGAATATTAAAAAATGCCGATGGCGCTGCGCTAACCCTGCGCAGCGCCATTCGGTTCAGACCAATGCTTTCACGATCTCCATTAATCGGACGATATCCTCAGGTCGGGTATTGCCGGTTTGTGGGTCGATAATTGAGGTGTATAAATGCGGCATTACACGTGGTACGCCTGCCTCCAGGCAGGTTTGCAGTATGACGCCAAAGTTTTCCACATCAATGCCCCCCGTTGGTTCGATCAGCGTCATGCCGTTACGAGCTGCGGTAGTTGCCAGCACGTACAGCTCAGAAAGCGACTTTTCACCGCCCATTGGGAAGAACTTCGCCGCGTGCGCCCCCATATCCTGCATCATCCGCACGGCGGCATCACAGGAGACGCGCGCTGGCGTACCCTGGCTGCTGCTGACCCCGGTAGAGATAAGCACCTCGCCCGGCGTACCCGTCGGGCTAACCAGCGCATTGATGTGGGTCTGTTCACCTCCCGTCGCCGCCAGCGCGCCGGCGGCAAAACCACTCCCGGTAAAGGTCTGGTTGACGTGCGCCGGATGGACCTGTGATGCAATCATTGCCGCCTTGTAATACTGCGCCGGATCGCCCGCCCCCAGGCCCACGGAAATCGAGGGAACGTCCGCCATCCAGCGTTTTACCTCCTGAACGCCTTCGTCGATCGACGAAAACTGCGCGGACAGGATGCCAATCACCGCATGTCCCTCAGCGGCGTCATAGATTTCCCTGGCGTTAGCGATATCTTTCGCCAGCACGTTAATCGCCACACGTTGACGATAAAAATTAATCTGCTGCATGTTCTGCTATCTCCTTGAGTCGCGCCACAATCAACGCCATTTCCCCCTCAGCGACCGTGCGTGGATCGAGGCTAAAAACGCCCTGATGGAGGTTATAGCGCCGTGCGTAAATGGCGATATCGCCACCCCGCAGTTGGGCTTCGACTTCACGCGCGTCCAGACCGAGCGTCTGCGCATCAACCCGAACGCGAATGCGCCAGATGGCGCGCCCGGCTTCGTCCTGCTCAATATCGGCGGTCAGCCCGCGGATGGCCGAAATTGCCTCCGCCGTCGGTTGTAACTGTTCGGCGGTCACCACGGTCTGCCCCTGGTGATAATTTTCCAGCGCATATACCAGCCCGACCATGTTCTCTTTGCCTATCTTCATCGCTCTGGCGATACCGTGATGCTGCGCTTTACAGGCGGCAATCCACGGTTTCTTGCCGGTGATAAACCCCGAGGTTGGCGCATTGAAGGCTTTCGCTCCGCTGTAGACAACCATATCCGCCCCGCTCGCCACCCAGGCGTGTAAATCCTCCTCGGCAGCGGCATCGACAATCAACGGCAGATTGTGGATCTGCGCAACCTGCACAAAGTCGTCAATGCTGAGCATCCCTTTCTGCACGCAGTGGTGCGATTTCACATACAACAGCGCGGCGGTCTCGTCCGTAATTGCGCTTTCCAGTTGCCAACGCGCCGCGAGATTGCTCGCCCCGACCTCCACGACGCGCCCGCCGCCCAGACGAATAGCGCTGGTGATGGGGGCGCCATAGTCCACGTTATGACCGCGCAGCATCACCACCTCGTTAGCCATTCCGCTGCTATCCGGCATGAGCGCTACTCTGAGCGGGTCGCCACGAGTAATGGCGGCGGCAACGGCAATGGCAATCCCTGCCGAGGCGCAGGAGGTCACGTAGCTGTCCTGCGCGCCGGTAAAGCGGGAAACCAGTTCACCGGTTCGGTCCACCAGCTTGTCGATCTCAACAAAGGCCGAGGCCGCGCGCGCCGTGGCCTGCATCACCTCCGGCGCGACGCTGGAGACGCCAAGAATCGTCATCTTGCCGCAGGCGTTAATCACCTGTTTTAGCCCCAGCTGTTGATAAATATTCTCTGTCATGGCTTACAACACTCCCAGCAGCGAACACACCACGCTCAGCGCCACAATCGACAGCAGAATGGTGGTGTAACGCGGACCCTTTTTCACCAGGAAGATATAGATGGCAAACACCGCCGCCAGCGGCAGCAGGCCTGGCGCGATAGAGTCAAGGATCTGCTGCACGACCACTTCAGAACCCTTCAGGGCGCTGATTTTCAACGGTGTGGTGATCTTGACGTAGCTTGCCGACAGCGCGCCCATCATGATCAACCCCAGCACGTTCGCGCCGTAGATCAGTTCTTTGATTCGCCCCCCCTGCAATAACCCGACGATAGAATCACGTCCCAGGGTGTAGCCTTTGTGGATCAGACCGTAGCTGATCGCCAGGGTAATCGCCGGATAGAGGATCAGCGGTGCAATACCGCCAAACGCGCTGCCATTAGCGGCGAAAGGGATGAAAATCGCAATCAGCAGCGGCATGACGGCGGCCCAGACAATGGAGTCGCCCATCCCGGCCAGCGGCCCCATCAGACCGGTTTTAATCCCGGTAATTGAGGCATCGCTGATCGGCTCGCCGCGCGTTTTTTGCTCTTCCATGGCGATGGAAATCCCCTGGATCACCGCGCCAAATGTTTGCTCAGAGTTGAAGAAGTTCAGGTGCCGTTTCAGCGCCTCCACCTGTTCCTCTTTTTGCGGGTAGAGCTTTTTGATGATCGGTGTCATCGAGGCGCAGAAAATCAGGCTCTTCAGACGTTCATAAGAGTTGGAGACTTCAGCGCCCAGCCAGTAGATAAACCATGCTTTAGTGATATCCGCTTTGGTTAACGCCCCGGTCGTCCGTGCGCGCTCAACCAGTTCATGCTGCATTACGTCGCTGCTCATCATGCTGCTCCTTCATTTTTCGCCAGGCCTTTAATCAGGAAGGCCACACAGGTACCGAAGATCGCCATCGCCATGATGTCCACCTTGAGGTACAGCACCGCGAAGAATCCGCCGATAAACCACGGCAGCAGGCTCTTTTTACCGATCACCATAATGGTGATTGCGAAGCCCAGCGCCGGCAGGATCCCGCCCATGATTTCAAAGGAGTGGGTCAGCCAGTGCGGCATCAGTTTGAGGAAACTTTCCACCACGTCCTGACCGAAGTAGTTCGCGGCAAACACCACCGGGAAACGCAGCGCCAGTCCAAGCAGTGCCGGGTAGAGGAACGCACAGCGCATAATGCCCGACATGTTCGCTGTTTCCGCGTGCTTATCAGCCATATGCACCCAGGCGGCGTTCAGGGTACGACGCAACTGGTCAAGGAAGACGCCGATCACGCCGAAGGGGATCGCCAGCGCAATGGCCAGGTTCGGATCCATCCCAGCTTTCACCGCGATGGGAATCGAGATACAGGCCGCCAGCGCCGGATCTGACGGCACGTTACCGCCAGGCGTGGAGGTCACGCCGAGATAAACGAGCTGCATCCCGGCACCGATAATCATCGCGGTCTGCATGTTGCCCAGCAGCAGCCCGACGAAAACAGCCACCACCACCGGCTGAAGCAGCATGGCAGAGAAGGTGTAGCCAAGGCGTAAGCGGGCAAACCAGTAATACAACCCCATGAGGCTTGCAAAAACTAAGGTATCCATAGTGTTATCCCATTATCAGAGAATTAGAATTTTTTCAGGATATCGTCCAGCGACTGCGGTTTATCTTCCGGGATAGTCTGGAAGAACACCTGAATCCCACGACTTTTCAGGTCGTTCAGAATGCCAACGTCTTTTTCATCGAGCGTAATGTTCTGGAATACCGCTTTGCGGTTCGGTCCACCGCCCAGCCCCCCCACCTGAATCGTGGAGACATCAAACCCCTGTTGTACGGCCTGCTGAATCGCCGCCAGAGAAGGGAACAGCACCAGCACATTGCCGTCGCCCAGTTGGTTCTCTTGCCATGAGGCGGCAAAGCTCAGGTTGCTGTAGCAGTCCACTTTGATGTTCGGCGGCGCGGCCATCAGGTAGATGTTTTTCATAAACGGATCGGCGTCCAGTTCGTCGCTGACCACCGCGATGCGGTTGGCCTGGGACTGCCCGACCCACTTCGTCACCACCTGTCCGTGGATCAGTCGGCTATCGATACGACATAACACGATGTTTGCCATGATGATTTTCCTTATTGTGATTGTTGTAATTGACGGACGTGAGCAACAACGTCCAGGCAACTGCTGCGTCCGGCGTCCACCAGTTCGCTGACGCAGGTAGTCAGTGAACCGTGTTCACGTCTGTCCAGCGCTTCCAGCAGCAGTGATGCGTTGAGTCCGGAAATGACCGCCACCGGATAATCCGCACTCAGCCGCGCCGCCACGTTGGATGTCGTGCCGCCCACAAAATCGGTCAGAATCAGTGAGCCTTCCGGCATGGTTTTCACCACGTCTTCAACACGCTGATAAAACTCGCCCAACGTATCGACGGGCATCAGCGCAATTTCTGTCACGCCTTTAATTTCGCCCATCACCATGCGCAGGCTGTTACAAAGCTGTTGTCCCCAGCCGCCATGGGTCAGCAGCAGAATGTCGGGCAACGGTTGAGTGGTAGTCAAAATGGCCTCCTGGCGCGATTACATTTACACGCAAGGAAAGAGCAAAGGCTGTGCCAGTATTTGTGTCACACGAGGGGGAAAGGAGAGCGGGCAAGGCGCAACGCCTCGCCCGTTAAGGGATCAGCTATAAAGCAGTTCGTAGATATAAAAATATTCCGCATCCGATAACCGGATGGCATAGGCCTCTTCGATCGGCAGAAACGCAGATTTAATGACACTAAACGCGCGGGGATCCAGATTCGGTTTGTTTTCCAGCGCCATCTGTAACGGTTTACGGTTGATCACGATACGCTCAACCATGCAACAGCAGTGGATCAGGAAGCGTAGTGTCACCTGGCGACTGGGTTTGAGGGAAAGCGCAGTCGTCAGATGGTTAAGCACGCCCTCCATCTCTTTCAGAATGCGCTGCGGGTTGAGCACTGAAATATGATTGATGATGCTCTCCATGGTCAGCGCGCTGATAAAGCGCATCGCGCTGCGCTCCATCTCCAGACGGCGCTCGGCGCTGGAGAGATCCGGCGTCAGCAGGCTTAACACCAGCTCCGGCCCCTGCTCAGAGAACAGTTCTTCCAGCGAGATAAACGGAATATCCGGCAGTCCGGGCTGGAAAGTCCCGACAATCCCCGCCAATCGCTCATTGGCATTCAGCGCCTGCTGGACACGTTCGAGACTGCGCACGTCGTTGTAATCGAGGATCACCATTCGCGTGTCCTGCGACATCAGTTCGCCGAAGCTCTCCTCGAGCACTTTTTTAATTTTTTCCGCCGTTCCCATGCCGGTAATGCAGGAGACGACCAGCACTTTGCCGCCGTTTTCCTGCTGCGGCGTACACAGCTGGCAGGGGATATTTTTGCTCTGCATCAGCGCCGCCAATTGGGGTAAATCGCTGGTTTCGTAGCTTAAATCCAGCCCAATCTCCAGCAGACTGGTCAGCGTGATGTTGGGCATCAGCAGTACGTCTATCTGAAATAACTTGCTGATCGTACTGCCGAAATGTACCAGTGAACCGATGTCGACCATCAGGATCAGCCGCTGATAGCGTTGGGTCTGAATAATCTGGGTCAGCGTTTCCAGCGTGTCATGTACCGACTGCTCAAACGGCATGTCGACTGCGCTGAACAGGTCGCGTTCCAGTACACGGTTAACATACTGCGCCATGCTGGTCGCGGTGGTCGCGCCGTGAGCGACCAGAATCACCCCGCAATCCGGACTGGCATCAATGCGCTGGCGGTAATGACGACACTCTTTCAGGAACAGGCACAGCCAGACCACTTCCGTCGCCGGGCACTGAATATGCAGCAGTTCATTAATTTTGCGGCACAGCAGCGTGGCGTTATCGTATTCATCTTTGCAGCGATCGAGGATCAGACTGGAAGAGTAGAGCTGGGGAATCAACCCGCGCTGGACGTAGCCAATCAGCGCCAGGAAGTGCTTGCGCAGCGGATTCACCAGGTTTTCCGGCAGCGTAAACGTAAGCACCTGTTCCACGCAGCCGATCAACAGCGTCACGCGTTCTTCGATTTGATCGCCATAACGCGGTGGATGCGCCACGCTATCGCGACTGTAGAGGCCATATTCGAAAATCGAGCTGAGCTTGTTTTTCAGGATAGCCAGCGTTTCCGCCGGCGGGACATTACTGTTGCGCAGATTGACATATTCACGGGTCAGGAAGCTGTAAAACAGATCGCTCTCTTCAATTTCCGCCCCGGTCGCCAGCGACGTTTTCAGCGCCGGTAACGTGCGCGCATCAATGTTCAGCCGCTCTTTCCCTTCAAACAAGGCATCGACCAACAGGCGCTGTTCCGGCGTGGCGTGAAACGGTATCTCCGCCAGCCGTTTATCCAGTTGTAGTGTGTCATTATGTTCCGTCATTCCTGACGCCCACGCCTGGGCGCACAGGAACTGGATATCACTCTTCAACTGACCAATGTTGCCCTCCAGCGGTTTGTTCAACAGCCAGAGCAGTAGCGTTTTGTCGATGCTGACCGTGCGCTCGATTTTGCGACTTTCACGCTGCAGGAAACCAACAATCAGCTCCACTTGTTCTTCAATCGATCGCTGACGAATCCCCGGCAAATCGATGCTTACCTGAATGCGTCGCTGGAAGGTACGCAACAGCGATGAATTCGCCGGTTCCGTAGTGGCGCAAATCAGCCGTACCGAGATCGAACGCGCCTTACTGCTGTCCCCCAGCGGACGGTACTCACCCTTATCAAGAATAGAGAACAGTTTTTCCTGACCTTCGTAGGGCAGACGGTGCACTTCATCGAGCAGCAAATAGCCGCCGTCTGCCTGCTCAACCAGACCGGGTTTATTCTCGTTCGCGCCGGTAAATGCCCCCTGACGATGACCAAACAGGTGGGAAGAGAGCAGTTCCGGGTTATGGGCGTACTCGGCGCAGTTAAAGTAGACCAGCGGCGGCGGGAAACCGGCGGACTTTTCGCAGGCGAAGCGGTGCATCAGTTCGGCAAAAAAGGTTTTCCCCACGCCAGATGGGCCGGTCAGCAGCACGTGCAAACCCTGCGGATAGAGCACGGCGGCGCGGCCTTTTTCAACCGCATCGCGCAGGCTGCGGTCATAGCCAATCAGGCCGGTGAAAGGATCGTCGTCGCTCGTATTTTCCGTTTGCGGAAGCAGGTCAGCCACCGAGCGCACCTCGCGCTCGCTACTCTCCAGTTTGCGCCCCAGCAATGTCTCCAGCGTCTGGCGGTGCAGGAAGAACACCGGACGCCCCCGGCTTTTAATCGCCAGACCGTCATTCCACAGTTGGTTGAGATCTTTACTGACCGAGTTGCGCGCCAGCCCCAGGTTGAAGCCAATCGCCTCCGCGGTGAATGCCGTCTCCTGCGCCAAATCGGCACGATCCAGCCCACGCGTCAGCCTTTCAAGCTCTCCCAGTACGATCTCGATCCGTCTCATCTTTTTACCGCTTAAGAATTAAATGATTGTTCAGAACATACACTATTCTGCTATGCAAGAAAGTGAATCGGCGTCCAGACGTCACGGTGAATGCCTCCGGTCATCAAAATGTTTTCGATAAATAATGCCGGGCAGCCCCTTTTTCCGGGAAGTCCTCAAGGGTCAGTTGCAGTTGATAACCGTTCTTCTGGTAGAACGGCAGCGCCTGAAAACTCAGGGTATCGACCAGCGCATGGAGACAACCTCTTTCGCGAGCAGCGTGCTCTGCGGCCTGGATTAGCTGGCTACCGTAACCACCTTTACGCAGGGATTCATGCATCCATAAAAAATCAATGCTCAACCATTCCCCTTTGATTTTGCCAATCAATCCCCCCCGAATTTTCTGCTGCTCGTCACGCCAGTAAACCGCCAGATCGCCAAAATTTCTCGTTTGCAGAAACTGAAAATTGTAAGCGCGCAATCCGGTGAGCAGTGCATTTTGATCGTCTTCGGTAACGGTATCGGTAATTTGTATCTGCATTCTATCCTCCTGAAAAAATACAACTTTTGGCTGAAGCCTTTTCCAACTTTCGCACGGGCTGCTGAGAGAGTCGTACACCATCTACACTTACTCTTGAAATGATGCGCATCGACTACAAGGATTATTACCATGAAACGAGCCGTTTTACCGATCATTGCCGCCCTTTTCTTGATGCCAACGCTGGCGCAGGCCGACTCGCCTTACGGCGCACTGCAATCCGTGCACGAAAAAAATACGATACTCAACGATTTACGCAAAATTTGTACGCCGCAAGGTTCGCCTTCAGACGAGGCGTGGGAAAAAACGATCATGGCGAATGAAGGCAATCAGCAGCACATCCGCGAGGCGGCGCTGGCGATGGAAAGGAACAATCAGAGCAACTACTGGGAAGCGCTCGGTAAGGTGGAATGCCCGGATATGTAGCGTGAAGCCTATGCCTCACGCCCGTTAATTAGCTTACCGCTGGCGAACATCCGGAATGATGAGGTCGCCGCGCAGCACATACGATCCCAACATGCTCTGCGTTTTTTCATTCAGCCAGCTGACAATCCGCGCCGCCATCGCATCCATGGAGTATTCGATTGCCGGGATGGTCGGGATCCCCGGCAGATGCAGCGAACCGGCGAGGCTGAAGATCATAATATCTTCCGGAACCGACTTATTAAACGCCTGCAATTGTGGGATCACCCGCTGAGCCTGCTGCTCATCCGCCACCAGCAGGGCGTTAAAGTTGAGCGTGGAGGCGTTATTCAACAACTCCTGTAGCGCGACCGAGGAAGAGGTGGCTTCCATAAACACCAGGTTACGGTTAAAGGGCAGGAAGTTCTTCTCCAGCGCGTGTTTGTAGCCAAGTAGCACCTGTTCGGAGAATCCCATCCCTTCAGGATGAATGAGGGCAATCTGCCGTCGATTCTGGCTAATCAGATAATTACAGGCCGTTTCGGTGGCAAAGCTGTGGTCAAACTGAATACTGGTCACATCGTCGCCCGCTTCCAGGCAATCCACCAGAATGACGTTTTCCTGGCTGATATTCAGCGGGAAACGCGCCCCAATAATCAGCACATCGTCACACAGGCCACAACTTAATTCATCAAGGGCGCTCATCACCTCTGCTTTGGTGTTGGCAAAGCGGAGCAACAGATGCTTTTGGTGCTGGCTCAGATGTTTTTCCAGTGCGTAAAGGTAGCCCGTCGTCTGGTTAATGTTGTCCTGCGCGCAAATCACGCCAATGCAACCGGTGCTCTGGCTGAGTAATGACTGGGCAATAACATTCGGACGATAGTTCAGTTCATCCACCGCCTTTAACACGGCAAGACGACTGGCTTCCTTCACACCACGCGATCCGCTCAACACGCGCGACACCGTGGCTTTAGACACGCCAGCCAAACGCGATACATCGTTGATAGTAGACATCATTCTCCCCTGACAGAGCCTGCCTGGCTCCTTCAATCCTGAATTTAACATTGGCTCAAATAATCACCACACGCAGTATAGCTGTTTCCGTTTTTCATGGAAACCGATTTTCCGTTTCCACTCAAAAAGTATGAAATAGCACCAAAACCGTGAGCCAAATCCAAATAATTAGCCTTATAAGAATAAGATCTTGACGGTTGTCACAGTTCCGTTTGCTTCATATGGAAACCGGTTTCCGTATGATATCAAATCAGACTCGCAATAAGTTTTTACATTTTGAGGATGGTTAATAATGTTCAGGATTATGTTGTGTTGCTCTGCAGGGATGTCCACCAGTCTGCTGGTTCGTAAAATGGTCGAAGCCGCAGAAGAGCGGAAGCTGCCAGTCCAAATTGATGCATATGGCGTTTCCGAATTTGACATTCAGTTTCCAAATTACCAGGTGGTGCTGCTTGGCCCCCAGGTAAAATACATGCTTAACACGCTCTCAGAGAAGGCTGCCACCCAAAACATCCCCGTAAAAGCCATTGATATGCAGGATTACGGAATGCAACGCGGTGACAAGGTGCTGGATTTTGCTCTGTCGCTGATTGAAGCGGCACATTAGAAAGGTGTCATTATGAGTTCGTTATATCAGTCAATGGTTGCTGTCATAGAACAATCCATCACCCCTCTTGCCGGTAAACTGGGCCAGCAAAAGTATGTGATTGCGATTCGTGATGGTTTTACCGCGGCGCTGCCGTTTATGATCATCGGCTCGTTCATGCTGGTGTTTATTTTTCCGCCGTTCTCTGCCGAAACCACCAACAGCTTTGCCCGTGGCTGGCTCGATTTCTCCGCCACGTATCGTGAACAGTTGATGCTGCCGTTTAACCTCAGCATGGGCGTTATGACGTTCTTCATCTCTGTGGGCATTGGCGCCAGTCTGGGCCGTCAGTTTAATCTCGATCCAATCATGTCCGGCCTGCTGGCGTTTATGGCCTTTTTACTGGTCGCCGCCCCGTATGCCGACGGGAAAATCTCCACCCAGTACCTTTCCGGTCAGGGGATCTTTACCGCGCTGATCACCGCCATCTATGCCACGCGCGTTTATGCCTGGCTGAAGCAGCACAACATCACTATCCGTCTGCCGAAAGAGGTTCCGACCGGCGTCGCCCGTTCGTTTGAGATCCTCATTCCGGTTCTGGTGGTCATTGCGACGTTACACCCGCTGAACCTGTTTATTGAAGCGCAGACCGGCATGATCATTCCGCAGGCGATCATGCACCTGCTGGCGCCGTTGGTTTCCGCGTCTGACTCCCTGCCGGCGATTCTGCTTTCGGTCCTGATGTGCCAGATTTTCTGGTTTGCTGGTATTCACGGTTCGCTGATCGTCACAGGCATTATGAACCCATTCTGGATGGCCAACCTTTCCGCGAACCAGGCGGCGCTGGCAGCAGGCGCGGCATTGCCACACGTCTATTTACAAGGTTTCTGGGATCACTACCTGCTGATCGGCGGCGTGGGCTCGACTTTACCACTGGCCTTCCTGCTGCTGCGTAGTCGCGTTACCCATCTGCGGACGATCGGCAAAATGGGCATCGTCCCTAGCTTCTTCAACATTAATGAGCCTATTCTGTTCGGTGCGCCGATCATCATGAACCCGATGCTGTTTATCCCGTTCGTTTTCGTGCCCATGATCAACGCCGTACTGGCTTACACCGCAACCCGTCTGGGCTGGCTGGATCAGGTGGTGTCACTGACGCCGTGGACCACGCCCGCACCGATTGGCGCCTCCTGGGCGGCAAACTGGGCCTTTAGTCCGGTGGTGATGTGTCTGATCTGTATGGTGATGTCAGCGTTGATTTACCTCCCGTTCCTGCGCGCTTACGAACGTTCTCTGCTGAAGACAGAAGAGCAAAAAGCCCAGGATGCCGTCTCCGTGGCGAACGCTGCCCGTAGCAACTCATAATGAATCAAGGAGTCAGAACAATGAGATACCGTTTTCCTGAAAACTTCTGGTGGGGCAGTGCCTGCTCAGCGCTGCAAACCGAAGGGGATAGCCTGAACGGCGGCAAAAGCCAGACCACATGGGATGTGTGGTTCGACCGCCAGCCAGGTCGTTTCCATCAGGGGGTTGGCCCGGCGAACACCTCAACCTTTTATCAGCACTGGAAACAGGACATCGCGCTGCTGAAGCAGTTGAAACATAACAGCTTCCGCACCTCGTTAAGCTGGTCGCGCCTGATTCCAGACGGTACGGGCGAGGTGAATCCAGAAGCAGTGGCGTTCTATAACAACGTTATCGACGAACTGCTGGCACAGGGTATCACGCCGTTTATCACGCTGTTTCACTTCGACATGCCGATGGTGATGCAGGAGAAAGGCGGCTGGGAAAATCGTGACGTCGTGGAAGCCTTTGGCCGCTACGCGCAGACGTGTTTCGAATTGTTCGGCAACCGCGTTAAGCACTGGTTCACCTTTAACGAGCCGATTGTGCCGGTAGAAGGCGGCTATCTGTATGACTTCCATTACCCCAACGTGGTGGATTTCAGACGCGCAGCCACCGTGGCGTATCACACCGTGCTGGCGCACTCGACGGCGGTTCGCGCTTATCGTGCGGGCAACAACGACGGCGAAATCGGTGTCGTGCTCAACCTGACGCCTTCTTATCCGCGCTCACAGCATCCGGCGGATGTGAAAGCCGCGCACCATGCGGATCTGCTGTTCAACCGCAGCTTCCTCGACCCGGTGCTGAAAGGGGAATATCCGGCGGATCTGGTGGCGTTACTGAAAGAGTACGATCAGCTGCCCGCCTGCCAACCAGGTGACGTACAGCTGATTGCCGATGGCAAAATCGACCTGCTGGGCATTAATTACTATCAGCCCCGCCGCGTAAAATGCCGCGATACCGCCATCAATCTGAATGCGCCATTTATGCCGGAGTGGTTGTTTGATTATTATGAAATGCCAGGCCGTAAAATGAACCCTTACCGGGGCTGGGAAATTTATGAGCCGGGTATTTACGATATTATTACCAATCTGCGTGATAATTACGGCAACCCGCGCTGCTTTATTTCTGAAAACGGAATGGGTGTAGAAAACGAACAGCGATTTATTCAGAACGGGCAAATTAATGACAGTTACCGTATTGAATTTGTCTCTGAACATCTTAAATGGCTGCATAAAGGGATCAGTGAAGGCTGTCAGTGCCTTGGTTACCATATGTGGACCTTTATTGATAACTGGTCATGGCTCAACGGATATAAAAACCGCTATGGTTTTGTCCAGTTAGATTTAGACACGCAAAAACGTACGGTGAAAAAGAGCGGCGAGTGGTTCGCCAATACCGCCGAACATAACGGATTCGATTAAGAGATATTTACAATGATTGCATTAGAAGAAGCAGTAATGGAAATTATCGTCAATGCCGGACAGTCCCGCAGTCTGTGCTTCGAGGCGCTTCACGCTGCGCGCGCAGGCAACATTGACGAGGCGAAAAGCCTGCTTCGGGAGGCGGACGGTTACGCCCGTCAGGCCCACCACATGCAAACCAAATTGATCGAACAGGATGCCGGGGAAGCCCGGCAACCCATGACGTTAATTATGGTGCATGCGCAGGATCATTTAATGACATCGCTGCTAGCCCGCGAACTGTCAGAAGAAATTATTCATCTCTACCAACGTTAATTTAAATCTATACCCAATGGATTTCGAGTTGCGTCGAGGCGGCAAGAGAGAATTCCCGGGTGCTTACTCAACTAAGTGACTGGGGTGAACGAACGTAGCCAACAAAGAAACAGCTTGAAAGTCGAAGGGTAATAATAATAAACGGAGACGCTATTACGATTAAATAAACGCATTCTGTACCCGCACCTATAAATAACAGATCAACTTGTTTTGGTGATAGCGAATTACACCAAGGCGGGATGGTTATTATCTTAAAATAAATTAATGCGCACATCTCTTCAGAATGCTCAATGCAAACTGAAGGATAAAACGTAAATGAGATAACCATGAACATGATAAAAAAACTTCCATTAGCCATGGCGGTCGTGGCCGCGCTTTGCCCGATTTCTGTACTCGCACAGGAATTTACGCAGGAACAAATCGACGCCATTGTCGCCAAAGCCGTAGACAAAGCCCTTGCGGAACGTCAGGCGAAAATGGACGCTGCTGTGGCGAAAAAAACCGATGTGATTGTTGAGCCGCAAAGCGCCGCGCAGTCACCCGATATGGCCATCCCGTTCGGTGTGAAATTCAGCGGCTATGCGCGTTACGGCGCGCACTTCCAGAGCGGCGATCAGAAGTACGTCGGCGTGGACGGTTCCTATAACGGCGCGTCCGCCATTGGTCGTCTGGGTAACGAAGGCAACGGCGGCGAATTCCAGCTTTCCAAAGCATTCAAAGGCGACAACGGTGCGATCTGGGATATCAACGTGATGATCGACCACTGGGGCGACGAGGTGAACCTCAAAAAGGCCTACGCAGGGGTGACCAACGTTCTGGAATCCAACCCGAACGCCTATATCTGGGCGGGGCGCGACTTCCACCAGCGTCCGCAACAAGGGATCAACGACTACTTCTGGATGAACCACGACGGCCAGGGCGCCGGGGTGAAGAACTTCGATATTGGCGGCGTGCAGTTTGACGTGGCGACCGTGGCCGCCGTGGAATCGTGCAGCCCGGAAGTGATGGAAGATGAGGCCAACCCGTCACGCATCACCTGTACCGGCGGTTCCGGCACCGGTGACAAAGGCAACTACGCCGTGACCTCAAAAATTCACGGCATGAAACTCGGTCCGTTGGATCTGGAAATCTATGCCAACTATGGTTTTGACTCGAAGGCCGTCGATAGCGACGATCGCCTGAAGGCCTGGCAGGGCGCGTTTGTCGTCAGCCACACCAATGACAGCGGCGTCAACAAAGTGATCGCCCGTTACTCTGACAACTCCGACAACAGCGTCTACAACAAAACCGACGATCTGACCGCGATTTACGCCAGTTTCGAAGGGAGTCATAAATTCACGCAACAGGCGCAGGTTGAATACCTGTTGGCATTCCATGACTACGACAACAGCGCCGATCAGAGTGAAAATCGCAAGAACTATGGTGCTATTGTGCGTCCAATGTACTTCTGGAACGACGTGCACTCCACCTGGCTGGAAGCGGGCTATCAGCGTGTCGACTATGATAACGGCGGCGATAACAAAGGCTGGAAGCTGACGCTGTCGCAGAACATGTCGATTGCAATGGGGCCGGAGTTCCGCCCGATGCTGCGCTTCTACGTCACCGGCGGCAAAGTGGATAACGACCGCACCGCTCGCGTGAACGGCACGGATGACGAAACGCTGGACGATTTCAACGTCGGCGCGATGTGGGAAGCGTGGTTCTGATGAGCCATATCGCGTTATGCCGGATGGTGGCATAAATGCCTTATCCGGCCTACAGGTCTCCGTACCGTAGGTCGGATAAGCGCAGCGCCATTCGACAAACAGAGTGTGAGATCATTGCATACCCTTTATGCGAACTTTCGCTGCCACCAGAAGCGCCGTCAGCAGCATCAGGCTGCCGGAGAGCATCAGGGGCGACAGCAGGCCAAGGTTATCGAGTGCATAGCCTCCCACCGCGGCCCCACAGGTATTGGCAAGCTGGATCACGGCGACCTGGACGGATCCAGCCTTTTCTGCCTGATCGGCAAGCGACCGGGTAATCCATGTCGACCACCCCACCGGCACCAGCGCAAACGCCAGTCCCCAGATAATCGCAATACCCGCCGCCACAATCTTGTCGCTGCCCCACAACGTAAGCACCAACGCACTCAGCGCCAGTACCAGCGGCGCACCGGCTAATGCCAGCTTGACCGAGCGTTTAAGAATCACAGACGACAGCGAGGTGCCAACAAAACTGGCGATGCCAAAGCTCAGCAACACCAGCGTCAGGCCATCGACATCAAAGCCGGCCAGATTCATATACACCGGGCGGATATAAGTGAAGAACGCAAACTGGCCGGCAAAGGACATAAAGATGGCGATCATCCCTGCCGCAACACCGGGACGATTCAACAAGCTGAACATGTTTTGCTTCTGATGAGAAGGCTCACCAGGCAGCGACGGCAGTGATTTCACCACCCAGACCATACACAGCACGCCCATCACCGCTGCGGCGTTAAAGACGTGACGCCAGCCAATAATGCCGCCTAAAAAACTGCCCAACGGCGCAGCAATCACCAGCGCGATAGAAACCGCGCCGAAAATCACTGACAGCGCTTTTGGCACTGTACGCGGCGGAACCAGGCGCATGGTCAGCGACGCCGACATCGCCCAGAATCCACCCAGCGCCAGTCCAAGACAGGCGCGTCCCACCAGCAACAACGCAAAGGAGTTGGCAAAAGAGACCAGCAGGCAGGAGAGGGTCAGTAACACGGAGAACAGAATCACCACATAACGACGATCCGTTGCCTGAATGATCTGCGTGATAAACAGGCTGGCAAACATGGCGACAAACGCGGTGACAGTCACCGACTGTCCGGCAACGCCTTCAGAAATCCCCAGGTCCTGCGCCATTGGCGTCAACAGACTGACAGGTAAAAACTCGACGGTAATCAGGCAAGCGACACAGAACGCCACGGCAAATACCGCCGACCAGTTCGGGCGGGCGACAACGTCAGCGCGGGTTTTCTCTTCGATACATTCACTCATTTATGCGACCTGCGTGGTGTTCTGGTGGGAAAGTCACGCAGTGTAACATTTAAATTGTGACGCATTTAACGTTTTGGCAACTATTTGTCCGATGGCTACACCTGCCTTACGCTTCACTTGCGTAACAACATTCGTATCCATATTGCTCTTAATGCAGCCAGTGCACGCCGTCTTCAGGCTGAAAAAAGGCGTTGTAGCGCATCTGGAAGGCGTTGATGTCCTGCATATCCGGATCAACCTCGCGTAAGAAACCGATCGCCAGACGTACCTGCGCATCGGTGACTGGCGCAGCCAGCCTGGCCTTTTGCAGCAGGCGATGCCACTGCAACAGGTTCTGCTCGCTGCCGTCCACAATGACGCTCTGCCAGATCAACAAAACCTGAGCGGCATTTTGCAGATGTGACTCGTCGGGGCGATGGAGATACTGCATAAATGCCTCACCCTGCACTTTTCCCATCTGATCGATCATCGATTCTACCGCCACCACATCAATATTCAGGCGCTCGCTCAAGCGGCGAATCGCCCGCCGGGATCCGGAAGTGAGTACCCGAAACCCGATAACAAACACCACCGCCAGTGTGGCCAGCATTATCCAGATCATGCGTTCTCCTGCTTTATCAGCGCTCATGATATCTGGAAACGGCTCGTGAATACTAATCCACCAGAATGATTTTCAGCGCAAAAAGCACCGCGACCACAACGACGCACAGGTTCAGTTCCCGCCAGCGTCCGGTAAACACTTTCATGATGCAGTACGACATAAAGCCAAGCGCGATCCCCTCAGTAATGGAAAAACTAAAAGGCATCATCACCGTAGTGATAAACGCAGGAACCGATTCGGTTAAATCATCCCAGTTAACGCGGGAAAGACTAGAGGTCATCAGCACACCGACAAAGATCAGCGCGCCTGCCGTTGCATACGCGGGAACCATACTCACCAGCGGAGAAAAGAACATCACCAGCAGGAAGAGCACACCAACCACCACCGCCGTCAGGCCGGTACGCCCGCCAACCGCCACGCCCGAGGTACTCTCAATATAAGCCGTCACAGACGAGGTGCCGATAAACGCCCCGGCAACCGAGCTCACACTGTCGACATACAGTGCCCGCCTCATACCAGGAAACTTACCGTCGCTACCGATTAACCCGGCTTTATCCGTCACACCAATTAATGTTCCTGATGAATCAAACAAATTGATGAGCATGAACGAAAAGATAATCCCGGCCAGATTAAGCGATAAAGAACCACTTAAATCGACCTCACCCATCACTCCGCTAATACTGGGAGGCACAGAATAAATGCCGCTAAAATGGACATCACCGAAAAATAACCCACAGCAGGAGGTGACGACAATAGAGACCAGCACCGCAGCATGAAAATGACGTGATGACAGCACGGTAATAATAAAGAAACCTAAAATACCCAGTAATACGCTGTGGGAGCTTAAGTTACCAATGGTCACCAGGGTGTCTTTATTTGCAATAATGACGCCCGAATTTTTTAATCCCATCAACGCAATAAATAAACCAATACCACTGGTGATGCCGATACGTAAATTAATCGGGATATTGGAAATCATCCAGTAACGGATGCGAAAAAGGGTGAGTAAAAATAGTCCGACCGCCCCCCAGAAGATAGCCCCCATTCCCGTTTGCCAGCTTACCCCCATTGCTCCCACCACCACAAAGGCAAAAAACGCGTTCAATCCCATCGCCGGCGCTAATGCAACGGGAAGGTTAGCGACGAGGCCCATCGCGATGCTGCCAATACCGGCGATGAGACACGTGGTGACAAACACCACTTTGGGGTCCATCTGCGCGGCCCCAAGTATTTGCGGGTTAACAAAAACAATGTACACCATGGTTAAAAACGTCGTCATCCCGGCAATCGTTTCGGTCCGCACGTCGGTGCCATGCTGGCGGAGTTTAAATAATCGCGAAAGGTGATTCGAATCATGCTGCACGTCATCACTGATATCATTATTCATTTTTCTCATCCATTTATGAAGATATAAGCAGGCCTCATTTAAAACATCTCCTGTCTTTAATTCAGTGATTGTAATCACAATGCAAATGCCCGTTAATCGATAAACTTAAAATAATTACCCGGCATTTCTTAATGATAAATAATAATCAAATTGATAAAATCAAAATGAGAAAAATATGAATAACAGCATAAGTCATAAATTTCATTATATTAGCCGCCAGGAACAGCAAGAATTGTTAGCCGTTGCACGCGGCGAAGCGGTTGCTGATTATATTATTGATAATGTCATCCTTCTCGATATTATCAATGGCGGAGAAATGACTGGTCCTATTGTGATCAAAGGGCGGCATATCGCGGGCATCGGGGCGGAGTATCGTGACGCTCCGGCATTACGGCGCATCGACGCCCACGGCGCAACAGCGGTACCCGGCTTTATCGACGCTCACCTGCACATTGAATCCAGCATGATGACGCCAGTGACCTTTGAAACCGCGACGCTGCCGCGCGGGCTCACCACCGTCGTGTGCGATCCTCATGAAATCGTCAATGTGATGGGCGAAAAAGGATTCTCCTGGTTTATCCGCTGCGCCGAACAGGCGAAGCAGAATCAGTATCTGCAGGTGAGTTCCTGCGTTCCCGCTCTGGAGGGATGTGATGTGAATGGCGCACATTTCTCCCTCGACCAGATGCTGGCCTGGCGCGATCACCCGCTGGTCGCCGGACTAGCCGAAGTGATGGATTACCCAGGCGTCATTGCCGGACAAGATGCGCTGCTCGACAAAATGGACGCTTTTCGCCATCTGACGCTGGACGGCCACTGCCCAGGACTGAGCGGTAAGGCGCTCAACGCCTACATCGCCGCCGGGATCGAGAATTGTCACGAGAGCTACACACTGGAGGAGGGGCGTCGCAAGTTGCAACGCGGAATGGCGCTGATGATCCGCGAAGGTTCCGCCGCCCGCAACCTCGACGCGCTGGCACCGCTGATCAACGCTTTTAACAGCCCACAGTGCCTGCTCTGTACCGACGATCGCAATCCCTGGGAAATTGCGCATGAAGGGCATATCGACGCCCTGATTCGCCGACTGATTTTACAGCATAACGTCCCGCTACACGTCGCTTATCGCGTCGCCAGTTGGTCTGCCGCTCATCATTTTGGCCTGCGCCATCTTGGCTTGCTGGCCCCCGGAAAACAGGCGGATATTGTCCTGCTCAGCGATGCCCGCAACGTGACGGTACAGCAGGTGTTTGTCAAAGGAGAACCCGTTGACACCGAACGTCTGAAAGCCGACGAACCGGCAAGACTGGCGCAAACCGTTCCGCCGTATGGCAATACCATTGCGCGCCACCCCGTTTGCGCCAATGACTTCCCGCTGCATTTCACCCCCGGCAAACGCTATCGGGTGATCGATGTTATCCCTAACGAACTGGTGACAGGCGCCAGTGACTGCGAGTGCACCGCGGAGGGCTTCGATCGTCATGATATTTGCTATATCGCCGTGCTTGAACGCTACGGTCGCCAGTCGCCCCCGGCCTGTAGCTTATTAGGTGGATTCGGACTGCGCGAAGGCGCGCTGGCGGCCACGGTCAGTCATGACAGTCATAATATTGTGGTGATCGGTCGCAGCGCGGAAGAGATGGTTCTGGCGGTTAATCAGGTGATTGACGATGGCGGCGGGCTTTGCGTCGTTCGTAACGGCCAGGTGCAATGCCACTTGCCGCTGCCGATTGCCGGGTTAATGAGCACCGACACCGCCGATTCGCTGGCGGAGCAGATCGATGCGCTAAAAGCAGCAGGTCGCGAATGTGGCTCTCTGCCCGACGAGCCATTTATCCAAATGGCGTTTCTCTCCCTGCCGGTGATCCCCGCGCTAAAACTCACCAGCCAGGGGCTGTTTGACGGTGACACGTTTACCTTCACTTCCCATGAGATCGCTGACTGATTAAGGGTCGCCTAACCAGAGAATATAAAAGGGGAACTAAATACTGAATCTCAAGTGCTTATACGTGCCTGCTGTGGTTCATGATACTCGTGTCGGGTGTCGTACATCCTGTCTCGTTACCCCACTGCTGCCCCGGTAGACGGATAAGCTGTTCCTGTTTTGCGGGTTATTCTCCCGCAGTCAGATTCTACGCACCACGCAACCAGGCCGTTAACGTCAATCAGTGCCAGCGGCAGGCCCCGGTGGTCGCAGTGGTATGCAGATTATTTCACATCTATCAAAATGCCATCATTAAATATAAATTCCGTATTGCCCAAATACATTACATTATTTTTAATTAACAGAGAGTCATTTAAACTCTCCTCCATAAACTTTTGTTCTATATATTTTTTATTTTTCCCATTAAGTTCACCTTTAACTACTGCCGTAAGTAATGATAGATCGTTACTACAGTTATCGACAGATTGCCTTGAATAAGCTAAACTGATTGAGCGGTCTATTAAATCATATAAAAGAAATATATTAGATAATACGCTAATAATTGAAATTATTAATATGATCTTAAATTTCACAACTCAGTCCCCCGCATCGAAAGCATCGTCAGAAAAACTACGGCACTGATTTGGTGATAATGGATTCCAATTATATTTATCTCTTTTTTCATCATTAGCCACCTTATTGATATATTCATATACTTTTTTTTCATCTACATCTTTACTGCATGTTAGCTCTGCATTAGTATTCTTCCCAGCTTTTGTCGATAAAGCAGTCTTGAGTTTTTCAAGAGATTCATTAGTGGGATTACCATCTTTATCTAAAACCAAATTAGGCATGCTAACATTTCTGACATTTCCATCATCGGTTGGTAATTTGACACCAATAATACCTTTTAGACTAGGGTTATAACGGCCATATTCATAATATTTAGTTGAGCCCTTTTCATCATATCCTACTATACCTCCATGTCCACCAAGCCAAGTACTAGTACTCCCATTCATATATTCGATGGGATAATCAGGATATAAAACCTTACATGCCGCTAATCCTAATGGATCAAAACCTAGTATCGGATTTAGGGCATATGTGTACAGATTCCATCCCCCCATCAACCCAATAGGATCCTGAGTAATATACCTTCCCTGTGCAGAGTCGTAGTACCGGTGCCGGTTATAGTACAGTCCGGTCTCTTTATCCCACTGTTGGCCCGGCAGACGGATGAGCTGTTCCAGGTTATGCGGGTTATCTTCCCGCAGCACATTCCCCCATTCATCAAACTCTGCGCGCCATGCAATGGCCCCGTTAACGTCAATCAGTGCCAGCGGCAGGCCCCGGTGGTCGCAGTGGTACAGGTGGATTTTGCGTTCCGGCGTGTATTCCGGCTCCAGCTGATTTTTCATCTGTTCCGGCGTCAGCCCGCACAGTGCCAGCCACTGTTGATTTGCTTCGCTGAGTTCCCCGCGCCGTAGCTCTGCTTCCAGATTATCCACCATCGCCACCAGTTCCGGCGGGAAGGTCACGTTTGCTTCCTGCTGAAATTTCTCGGCCAGCGTGCGGCGGGTGGCTCTGGTCAGTTCTCCGGTTGCCGTTTCAATACGGATGAGCGGCGTGAAGCTCCCAGGCAGGTACACAGTCTGAATGCGGGTTTCGTCCGTCTGCGTGGTGGTCAGCCGGTTGCCATCCCAGGCGTACCACACGGTTTCCTGTAGCGCCGGCTGTGAACACGAGCCATCGTGAAATACCGTACATGCCCACACCCGTTTGCTGATGCGGCGGCCCGGCGGGTCGTAAAGATAACGGCTTTCCGTCAGCACGTTGCCTGCCTGCATCCGGCGGTAGTGCGTCAGCCGGTGCTGGTTATCATAGCGGTAATGATGCACGACGCTGCCGTGCGGGTGTATCCGGCGTTCATCTTTCTCCGTCAGCCTGCCGTGTTCGTCATAATGATAAAAATTCTCCACATCCTGGCTGATGCGGTTATCCCGGAAATGGTCCGGCAGCATCGGGTATCTATCCCGCTGCGCTGTCCGGTTGCCCGCCGGGTCGGTGAACGTCCACTGCGCCAGGTCGTGGTGGGGCGATGTGATATGTGTGCCGAGGAGCCTCCCGGCGTCGCCGTACTGATAATCCCGCTGCTCATGCTGCCCGCGGATGCGGACCAGCTGTCCGCCGCTGTTCCAGGTGTAGTCGCGGTTAAGCTGAAGAATGCTGAGGTGATGGCGCTGTAGCTGACCG